>Ga0194132_10001150_pt1 | contig 53577 bp, 45 predicted proteins | sample TA2KigOf80mmetaG_FD_148612 | JGI IMG/M metagenome (GOLD analysis project Ga0194132, IMG submission 148612) | Freshwater microbial communities from Lake Tanganyika, Tanzania - TA2015054 Kigoma Offshore 80m | ecosystem: Environmental > Aquatic > Freshwater > Lake | place: Tanzania: Lake... | reverse complement strand
CACACAGCTGGCCTATCTGCTCGGCGGCACCATCATCATCGAAGTCATCTTCGGCCTGCCGGGCCTGGGCAGGCTGACCCTGGAGGCAGTCACGCACCGGGATTACACGCAGATCCAGGCCAACGTCATGCTCATCGCCGCCATCACCATGCTCGTGAATCTGATCGTTGACCTGTCCTACGGGTGGCTCGATCCCAGGATCAGGTACTCCTAAAAGGACCATCGCGACCGATGAGCACTGCTATCCAAGCAACCTGGCGGACAGACCCGCGCTACAAGGCGGTTTCCCTAGGGAAGCGCTGGCTGCGCTTCGCGAAGCGGGAGCCGATCGGCACGGCCGCCGGCATCCTCATCATCCTCCTTATCTCCTCCGCTCTCTTCGCGCCCCTCATTTCAGAATTCGATCCGACGAAGACCCGGGTCGGACGGCCCTTCACCGGCCCAGGTTGGGACCACTGGTTCGGCACAGACCAAGTAGGACGGGACGTCTTTAGCCGGGTTGTGCACGGAGGCCGGGTTTCGCTGCTGGTGGGCATCATCTCTGTTTCCATCGGTACCGCTGCGGGCACCATCATCGGCCTCTTGAGCGGCTACTTCGGCGGCTTTCTGGACATCGTGCTTCAACGCATCATTGACGCCATCATGTCCATCCCAACGATGGTGCTGGCGTTGGCGCTCATCTCGATCTTCGAACCGGGGACGGACAAGCTTATCCTGACGATCGCCGTGGTTATGACGCCCAGTTCTGCCCGCATCGTGAGAGGGGCAGTGCTGGCCGTGAAGCCGAACATGTACGTGGAGGCCGCCAAGGCCCTTGGCGCAGGGAGCGCGCGCATCCTCCTGCGCCACGTCCTCCCCAACGTCGTCGCCCCGGTTCTCGTCATCGGCTCTGTGCAGATAGGAAACGCGATCCTCCTGGAGGCCTCCTTGAGCTTTCTTGGCCTGGGGCCGCCTCCTCCCAACCCATCCTGGGGTTATATGATCAGCCAGGAGGGACGGGATGTGCTTACCACTGCCCCCTGGATCGGCATCTTCCCAGGCGTTTTCCTCAGCCTGACCGTCTTTGGCTTCAATATGCTGGGCGATACAATCCGTGACGTTCTTGACCCGAAGCTGCGTGGACGGATCGGGTAGCCTCTTTATGGCATGCGGCCTTGTGGGACTTTTCAAATAGCTTAGTGTGTTATATACTACCCCGCACCTTACCGCCCTCCTAGAAAACCGATTGTTTCCTAGGGAAGAACTGAGGAGGCCGCATCGAGAGAGCAGAGCAACTTTGTCGTGTCCCACAAGCGTAGAACTCTATGATCGGCTATGCGTAGAAAGCTCATGAAGGAGAATAGATGCTGAAACTGAGAAAACTTCCACTGAGAAAACTTCCATGGACCGCCTTTGTCTTGGCCATGGTGGTGAGCATGGTGCTGGTGGCCTGCGGCGGGGACGACGATGAAGATCCCACCGCGACGACTGCTCCCCCAACAGCGGCCCCGACAGCGGCCCCACCAACGGTGACCTCTGCTCCCCCGACAGCTGCACCAACCCGCGCACCAACGGCAACGGCTGCGCCGGTGCCAGGCGTCTTTAACGTCAACCCCAACACGCTGAAGGTCATCAAGTATCGCTATAACGCCCCGAACTTCTCCCTCACGCCTAAGCCGGGCGGCACCCTCAAGATTTCCTCCAGCGTCAGCTGGCCGAATCTTGATCCCATCAAGTCCGTCGGCTCCGGCACCAACGGCCCGCTAAGCGTGGCCCACAACCGCTTGGTCCGCTGCGCCGCAGGCTTGGAAATGAAGGTCTTTGACCCGTACACCTGCGAGATCGTGCCCGACCTTGCCAGCTCTTGGAGCGCTTCCGCCGACGGCAAGACATGGACGTTCAAGCTGCGCCCGGATGCGAAGTTCCAGAACATCGCGCCTGTGAACGGCAGGGCCGTCACCTCGGCCGATATCCTCTTCTCCTACGATTACGCCTGGAAGACCCAGGGCAGCGCCTTGGCGAGCAACTTCGCGAACGTTGATTCCGTCACGGCGCCGGACGCGCAGACCGTAGTCATCGCACAGAAGAGCGTCTCCGCCGACTTCCTTGCCGTGGTTCCCGCAGGCATCCAGCACTACATCCTGGCCAAGGAAATCAAGGATGCCAGCGGCAGCTTTGAGAACCAGATGATCGGCACCGGCCCCTACCAGGTAAAGGAAGTCAAGGGGAAAGAGCAGATCATCTACGTCAAGAACCCCACCTTCTTCAAGCCCGGTCAGCCGTACATGGACGCCTTTGAATACGGCGTCATCACGGACGGCGAGGCCGCCAAGGCGGCCTTCCGCGCCGGCCAACAGCACTGGACAAACCTGCCGGGCGCGAACTACACCGTTCGCGGCTCTGAAGAGATCCGCCGCACGGTGCCCAACGCCGTCTACTTTGAGACAATTTGGCCCCACGCCCTCTACTCGATCGTCGTGAACCTGGAGAGCGGCCCCACGGCGAACGTGAAGGTACGCCAGGCGATGTCCCTTGCCTATGACCGCCCTGGCGTGGTGAAGGACATCTACCAGGACGCCGGCACCATCATGTCGCCCGTGCCCTGGCCCTGGATTTTCGATCAGCGCCCGAAGCTGGACGAGATGCCGAACTACCAGTACAACCCGACGAAGGCAAAGCAACTTTTGACCGAGGCGGGGTTCCCGAACGGCTTCGAAATCCAGATGGACTACTCGAGAGGCGCCCTGGCCGACCATGACCTGAGCAGCCCGATCTTTGTGGACAACCTCAAGGCGATCGGCATCACGGTCAAGCTGAATCCCGTTGACTTCACCACACTCCGCGGCAACGCGGTGGGGTACAAGTTCGGCGGCGGCACCTTCTACTTCGTCGGAACGCAGTCCACGATTGATTCGTACGTCTACAATCACATGCATTCAGCTTCCTCGGGGAACGTGGCGCGCATCAAGGACCAAAACCTGGATAAACTCCTTGATAATCAGCGCGTCGAGATGGATCCGGCCAAGCGCAAGGACATCCTGAAGCAGATCTGGCAGGCGGAGCATGACAACGTCTGGAGAATCCCGGCTCCCACCCTCGCCGCGATCTACTTCCATAGCGAGAAGCTCCACAATGCCCTCTTCTCCTACCAGTACCTGATGCCGAACATCTTTGGCCCCAACCTCGAGTACATGTGGTTGGACTAGTAGGCTCTTCGGCTCGCTAACCGGGCAGTGAAGAAAAGAGCCCGCCCCAGTGATGGGGCGGGCTCTTGCTTTTCGTCGGGCAGCATCTCGCGGGGATAGTGGGCTGTCTGGCGGGGTTTCCGTACTGGCTCAGGCTATCGCAATGGGGTTCACTGGACTGCCCGTGCCGCCCACAACGCGCAGTGGGGCCACGACCAAAAGAAACTCATAGATGCGGTCTCCGGCAAGCCGCTCAAGGTTGAGGTACTCCAGCAGCGGCACACCCTGGTTGCGCAGCAGCTCAACGTGAACGGCTAGGAATTGACCCTTCGCCCAGGGGATCGGCTCGATAGCGGCATTATCACAGCCGACGACGGCGATCCCCTTTTCCCGAATGAGGTTGCAGGCATCAAGCCCGATGCCAGGCTCCCCCTGATGCTCGATGGCCGGGTCCTTAAGGTAACGCCGGATCCAGCCTGTCCGGACGAGCAATGCGTCCCCAGAGCGAAGCGTGAGGCCTTGGGACTCGGCACAAGCGGCAAGCTCGGCAGAGCCAAAGGCGCGCCCTGCGGGGACGGCGCCGACTTTGAGATAGCGAGCCATATCGAGCATGACGCCACGGGCCACGATGGCCTCTTGCTTATCTATGCCGCAGCGCTGCGCCCCCGCGGCGGCCGTAAGGCTACCGGCAGGAAAGCCGTTAAACAGGCGATCTCCGTGCCAGACGTGAGCCAGGGAATCCATATGCGTACCAGAATGGGAGGCAAACGAGTAGTGGTCCTCAGCGCTGAAAACGCCCTTGGTGCCGGGGTGGAGTCTCTCGTAGGCGGCCCCGCTGAGTGACGTAGTGCGCATTGGCGGCTTCCGGTAGCCTTTGGGCGGGTAGCCGCTCCGTATCGGCAGGCCAAGGGGATAGACCTGGCCTGTCCTGCAGAGGCCGGTTGCAGCGCGAACCACCTGAGGGGTCAGCAGGTTCAGGGCGCCGCGCTCATCGGCTCTGCCCCAGCGGCCCCAGTTGGAAGGCTTGCTCGCCAAGGCTACCCCTAACCCTTCGCAAGGTGCGGGATGACTTCCCGACCCATAAGTTCGATGCTACGCATGACCTTGTCATGCGCGATGCCGCCCATCTGCATCAGCCCCAAGATAAGCGTTATCCCGGCCCTTTCATACTCCCGGATCTGCCGGATGCAATCATCAGGGGAGCCGACGATGATCATGCGCTCGCTCAGGGCTTGCTCCCAAGAAGGCGGCTGCTCCCAGTACGGCTTGCGGCCGGGAGGGATGGCGGCGAGCCGCTTCCGGCGCTCCTCCGGGTCGCGCGGAGCGAAGAAGCGGCAGAGCTGTTCGATGTAATAGGCATGATGAGGGCGCACCATCACCATCGCCTCGCGGGTGGTCTTCGCGCAGAACAGCGGGACCATGCAGCCGACTTCCAGGGCCTCGCGCCTATCGTGGCCGAACTTCTTCCAGACCTCGCGGGCGCTGGCCGTATCGCCTGTGATATTCTCAAAGCCTCCCAAGATCGTCCCCGTGAGCATATGCATGCCGCGGCCGAGGTTCTGTTCTTGGGATGTCCGGCTTGTCGTCGAAGCCCACATGCGCGGCGCGGGCTTCTGCAGCGGCTTGGGCACGATGGTCACCGGGCTGGTGACCTGGTAATACTTCCCATGAAATGTGACGTTCTCCTCAGTCCAGCATTTCCTGACAAGGTCGCAGTACTCCAGAAAGAGCTCTTTGTTCGCGGCGGCCGTCTCCCCGTACGGCGAGGGTTGCTTCCATATCTCGAATTCGACCTCAGAGACGCCGCGGCCTACGCCGAACTCGAGGCGTCCGTTGGAGAGGATATCGATGGAGGCAAAAGACTCAGCCGTATGGATCGGGTCGTTCAAGGGCAGGAGGCGCACCGCCGTTCCAAGGCGAATCGTCTTGGTGCGCTGGCTCGCGGCGGCAAGCAATATCTCGGGAGCGGGAACATGGGAATAGCCAGGATTGAAATGGTGTTCGACGCTGAAGGCGCCCCAGAAGCCCGCCCGTTCACCGGCCACGATCTGCTCAAGAACGTTATGCCAGATGTCGTACTCGGTATAGCTCCGGGGGTCCACTTCCATCTCATAGTGCAGTGCGATCTTCATCGGAGGCTGTTGCATGGCTAGTCCTCCGCCTTTTGCATGCTAAAGGGGTAGACGTTCGTCACGCCCCCATCAACGACGATGGTTTGGCCGGTGATATAGGCGGAGAGGTCGGAGAGAAGGAAGAGGGCGACGGCGCCGATGTCATCAACGGTGCCTAGGCGGCCAAGGGGGATGAGCTCGTTGAGTCGCTTGAGCGCCTTCGGCGTGTAGGCCTCGGCGCTGCGGTCGGTCATGATGGTCCCCGGGGCGATGCTGTTCACACGGATGCCGAAGGGACCGCATTCAGCGGCAAGGGTTCGCGTCACGCTGATCATCCCGGCTTTTGCCGCGCCGTACGCCGCGTGATGAGGGGCAGAGGTCAGACCGTTGACAGAGGAAATGCTGACGATAGCGCCTCTGGTTCGATGCTTTTTGAAGTGGGTGACGGCGGCGCGGGAGAGCAAGAAGAAGTGGCGGAGGTTCAGGTCAAGGACTTTGTCCCATGCCTTTGGGTCCGTATCGGTGACCGGCGCCCACGGGGCAAAGCCCTGCATGCCGCCCACCACAGTCGCCAGCAACTCAAACTTCCCATGGCCTTTGGCAACGTCCCGCACAAGGCGGTCAATATCGGCCTGGCGGGTGACGTCCGCTTGAAGCGCCGTGGCCCGGGGCCCAAGGCCCTTGGCGGCGGCGGCAGCTCGCTCCTTGACGATATCAACAACGACGACCTTCGCGCCCGCTTCGTAGAGGGCTTGGGAGATCGCGAGGCCCATACCAAGGCCGCCGCCTGCCACAACCGCCGTCTTCCCGCTAAGGGAGAGCTTGTCCCGATAGCGTCTTCTCCTCTCGCCGGTCTTCATGACTTTTGAGCGCCGATCGTGGTGGAGATGCCCTTACGCTTGAAGTGCGGGATGACGTATTTCCCGAGGAGTTCGATGGAGTGTATGATGTCTTCATGCTTCATATGGCCGAAATCCACGTCGCAGAGGATGTGGTCCACGCCGGTCTTCGCGTAGGACTCCATCTTCCTGATGACGTGATCCGGATCGCCGATGACTACCATGTCCTCATGATCGAAGGCCTCCACGCCGACCTTTCCTTCGTGGTACTTCTGCAAGAGCGGGAAGTCCCCGAACATCTTGTTCGTGGACTGCATGCCCTCCCAGGCGGTGGTCGCCAGGACGGCGTGGGTGAGCCACCATGCAACCGCTTCGTAGGCGCCGGCTTCCCGAGCTTTTGCGGCTGAATCGGCGCACATGACCAGGGTATAGGCGCCGACCTTATCGTTGATCATCGCGCCGACGGGTTTCGCGTTCTTGATGCCGCGCCTGTACACGTTGATCCGCTGTTCAAGGCGATCAAGAGGAAGGAGGATCGTCAGGCCCAGAGCGCCGACGCCGATCTCGGCGGCGATGGGGTAGCTCTCGTCATTGCTGGCGGCCATCCAGAGAGGCGGGTGCGGCTCCTGAAGGGGTTTGGGCACGACGTTCCGTTCCGGAATATCGAAGTACTGCCCCTTGTGGCTGAATCTCTCCTTCATCCACATCTGCGGAATAATCTCCATCGCTTCCTTCCACATCGCGCGGGATTCCTCATATTTGATGCGGAAGCCTTCCTGCTCGAACCGAGTGGAACGGCCGGTGCCGAACTCGACGCGCCCGTTGCTCAGCAGATCGAGGACGGCTGCGCGCTCGGCAACCCGCACCGGGTGATTGAAAGGATAGGGAAGAAGGACCACGCCGTGGCCAAGACGGATGTTTTGGGTGCGCTGGGCCACCGCGCCGAGGAAGATCTCCGGAGCGGAGGAGTGCGAACGCTCTTCCCGAAAATGGTGCTCCACGAGCCAGACCGTATCGAAGCCCAGCTTATCGGCCAGCTCGATCTGCGCCATGGACTTCCGATAGACCTGATACTCGCCTCGCGATTGAGGCTTGGGCCAGGGCTTGGGCATCTGCAGTTCGTAGAGCAGATCTATCTTCATCAGGACGACTCCTCTAATGCGTTGTAGAACTGATAAGACGCTGCTTCAGCGCCGACGGGGTGCAGGTCTTTGCCGAGCATCGAGGGAAAATCGCGGATGATGTCTTGAAGCGTCCAACCTTGTGGGCGCTTTGCCTCACGCCATGGGCCGGGATGTGCGTGTATCTGAAGGCTATCGCGGTGGAGGCGCATAACCTGGCCGGTGATGTTCTTCGCATAGTCGCTGATCAGAAAGCATGCGAGAGGAGCGGCTAGCTCGACCGGTTGATAGACAGTCGGCTTTTCGCGGCCTGCATTCAAGATGTCCGTCATCTGCGTCGCGCCGCTGGGAGAAAGGGCATTTACCCGTATCCCGTAGGGGGCCAGCTCCAATGCCCAGGAGTAGGTAAGGCTCGCCACCGCACCCTTGCTGCCGTTATAGGCGGAAAGATCAGGACCGCCCGCCTGGGCGTAGGAAGTGGTGTTGAGGATGACGCCGGCTCTTTTCTGCACCAGGACATTCGCGGCGTGGCGGGCGCAGAAAAAGGTGCCGTACGTATTCGTACGGAAGATGGCGTCAAAGCCGGCCTCGCTCTCGTCAAGGAGTCGCGCCTTGTGGAGGATGCCTGCATTGTTAACAAGCGCGTCAAGCGTGCCGAAGCCGCGGAGGGCGGTCTGGACGAGATCGTGGGCGCCGTCCCAGGTGGCGATATCGTGAGAATCGGCGATGGCGCGCCCGCCGCTTCTCCGAATCTCCTCCGCTGCCGCCTCAACGAGGTCAGGCTTGAGGTCATTTATGACCAATCGCGCCCCTTCCTTGGCCATCGCCACCGCATAGGCGCGTCCAAGGCCCCGGCCCGCGCCGGTGATAACCACCACTTTGTTTTCCAGGATCGGCACGTTGGTACCTGCTTTATAATTTCATCTGCCGCTTGGCCGTCATACCACGGGTCAGCTGCAGGATGGTCTCCAGCACCTGCTTCCGGCTGGACCCATTGGGGGGAGCAAGGCCCAGCAGTTGGACGGCCCAGAGGCCATCAATAGCCAACCGGAGCATCGTAGCCAGTGCAGGGTCAAGGCCGTCTTCCTCGGCAGATGCCTGCCACCTGGCGTAGATAGCGCGAGCGGGAGCGAGAAGCTCGGGGTTCAAAGCCGCGGCAGCCATAAGGCCTGCCCCAAGCTCTTGGGGCGTCTTGCTCTCGTACATCGCCAGAGCAAAGGCCCGCAGCCACCGACCAGGCGTATCAGTCTTGCCGGTTTCGCTCTCTTCGAGCTTCCGGGTCAACTCCCTGTCAAAGCTCTCCATATAGCCCACAAGCATCCCCTGGATCAACGCATCTTTAGAGGGGAAGTGGTAGAGCAGTCCGCCCTTGCTTACCCGGGCCTCCCTGGCAACGGCCTCAAGGGTTATCTGGGTCACGCCATCGCGAAGGGCGACGCGCGAGGCGGCGTCAAGGAGCGACTGGCGTGTTGATTGGGCCACAGAGGTCGTCGTCATGGGCGCAACTCTACCGTCCAGACGGTACAGAGTCAAGGTGCCCGAAAGGAGGCAGGCGGATCAGGATTCCTGCTCAAGAACGCCGGCGCCGAGGAGTTCGGCGTACCTCTCATCGGAGAGGCCCAGAAGCTCGGTGACGACGCGATGCGTGTGCTCGCCGAGAAGGGGCGCGGGCCGCATTTCATGGGGCGTCAAAGAGAGGCGGAAGGACGGGCAATCATAGGTGCGGAGGCCCATTTGCGGGTGCTGAAGCTTTGCCAAGTGACCACGGTGGCGCAACTGCTCATTCGCGTGAAGGTCATACCCGCTGGCCACAACACCGGCCGGAACGCCCGCCCGCTGCAAGCGTCGCATAACCTCCTCGGCCTTGAACCCGCTAGTCCAGGTGTCAATGACGGCATCCAGGGCGCCCGCGTTTCGCCTTCGCAAATCCTGTGTCGCAAAGCGCGGATCCCGCGCCAGCCCTGACTTGCCCATCGCGCCGCAGAGCGATCGCCACTCCTGCTCGGTGTAGCAGGCGATGGCGCACCAGCGATCATTGGCGGCGGCGCCGGCGGCGGGGTCGTCGGCGCAGCGATAGGTATTGTGCGGCGCAGCGATGTCAGAGCGATTCCCCTGCCGCGACCACTCGCGGCCGTTGACGGTGTAATCGAGCACGGCCGGGGCGAGAAAATGAACGGCGGACTCGAACTGAGAAAGGTCAATGTAGACGCCCTTGCCTGTCCTGTGCCGCCGCTCAAGAGCCGCAAGCACCGTGGAAAGGGCGAACCAAACGCCGATGAGGTCACCGTAGGCTGCGCCAAGGTCAACCGGTGGAAGGTCCGGCCAGCCTGTCACGTGGTTGATGCCGCATAGCGCATGCAAGAGCGAGGCATAGCCGGACTGCTGGGCGTTTGGGCCGGTCTGTCCCTGGAAGGATGAGCTAAGCATCACCACGCTTGGGTTCGTCTTGCGGATGGCCTGATAGCCCAGGCCCCACTTCTCCATCACGCCGGGGGTGAAGTTTTCCACCACAACGTCCGCCCAGCTGGCCAGCTTCCGGGCGATCTCCAGGCCTTCGGGCTTCGTCATGTTCACGCCCAGGCTGAGCTTGGAGGTGTTGTGATTCGCGAATTGAGCGCTCGAGTTAAACGTGGGCTTCCCCGCAAACGGCCCGGTCTGGCGAGTACCATCGAGCCTCGTGCTGCTCTCCACCTTAACGACCGTCGCGCCGAACATCGCGAGATACTTGGACACGGTGGGCCCGGCAACAAGCCATGTGAAATCGGCGACTTTCAGACCTTCAAGGGCGCGCCTTGGACCAGGCCGGGCCGAAGCGTACGCGGCGCGCTTCCAGCGCCCGAGCTCACTGCGTATCTCCCTAGTGTGTTGCCCAACCGTTGGAGTAGGGCTCGGCGCCCGCCACAGAGGCTTGGAGCTTTTGAGCGGCGGGCCGGGAAACTTGACCGCCGCATCGAGTCCGTGCGGTTTGAGAGCAACAAAGAGCTTGCGAGCCCTAAGCTGCTCGTTATGGACAACGCGCTTAGGGCCGTTGATAGGAAAGAGCAGGATACGCCGTTTTATGGCCGCGTCCAGCATCTCCTGCACCGTATGCAGCTTGAAGAAGCGGCGGAAGGCAGACTCCCACTTGTCCACTTCGCTCTGGGAGAGTTTGTAGAGGCTCTTCTCCTCCCACGGGACTTGGAGCAGGCCCTCGTCAATGCCGTCCTCCTTCATCATTGCAAGAAGGGGGGTATTCTTGCGACCCCAGCCCGCGCCGACCCACCAGACCCAAGAGACGTAACCGTCCTTGCATTCCCACACCCAGTTGCGGTGGATCTTCAACCCAGGTGTGCCGCCGCGCGTGCAGATGACCTGGCGGGTATCGTAGTACTGTTGGACCCAATCGAGAGAGTCCGTCACCGCCTCTTGCATCGAAAGGTCTACATACTGTCCCTGGCCGGTCATGAGGCGGTGATAATGGGCGATCAACGTGCCCACCGCGGCCTGCGCTCCAGCCTGGCAGTATGACTGGGGAACGCCGATGACGACGGGTCGCCGTTCCGGGTTGCCTGCGATGTAGAGCAACCCCCCTGTAGCCATGGCGATCAGGTCGCCGTTCTTATAGTCCTTATACGGACCGGCTTGGCCGAAGGGCGAGACCGCAGTCATGACCAGGCTCGGGTTGGACCGGCGGAGATCGTCATAGCCCAGTCCCAGGGATCTCAGATAGCCGACCGGTTTTGACTCGATGACAAAGTCGGCGGCCGCCGCCATGCGCAGGAAGGTCCGCCTATCGCTGGGCCTTCCCAGATCAAGCGTCATGCTGCGCTTGTTGGTGTTGTAGGCCCAATAGGAGAGCGAGCGATCCGGGTCAGGCGTGTCATGGTGGAAGGGACCGACTAGCCGCTCGGGGTCGCCCCCGGGCGGCTCGATCTTAATGACGTCCGCGCCGAGGTCGCCAAGGATGCGGCCGCAGAGAAAGGCCTTCGCGTCCGTGAGGTCCAAAACGCGGTAGGCGCTCAGGGGAAACCGGCCGCTCACGGGGCGCGCTCGCTTATGCTCCATGCGGAGAGTCTAGCAGACGCCGCGATCACTTTGCGGCAGGGAGCCCGAGCCCGCGCGCGGCGATGATGTTGCGCTGGATCTCCGAGGTGCCGACGCCGATCGTGGAGGCGACGCTGATCTGATACAGGCGCTCCACACGGCCCAGCATCGGGGCCTTCCTATCGCCGCGCTCAAGCTGGCCCGCCAAGCCCAGCGCCTGCATGCCGATGCGTGCGGCGCGCTGCTCCAGTTCGGTGACAAAGAGCTTTGTCTGAGAGGCCTCCCGGCTCGGAGACTGCTTGCGCATCTGCTTGGAGACGATGGCGTAGCCGAGCGCCTTTGCCACCTGGAGGTCCATGGCGACTTGCGCAAGCTGGTGGTGCAGGCCCGTCTGCCTGATGCGCTCGCGCTGGCGCGACGGCATAGTCTTGATGTACTCGAGCAATTCGTCAAGGAATCGGCGCACGGATATCGTCGCGGCGAGATTGGAGCGTTCAGACTCCAGACCCGTGACGGCTTGAAGCCAGCCCTTGTCCTCTTCGCCCACAAGGCAGTCGCGCGGCACCCGCACATTCTCCAGGACAACTTCGCTGAAGTTGTGGGTGCCCACCGCGCGCCATTCGCGGACCATGGTGACGATGGGGTGGACCGTGATGCCTGGAAGGGACATCTCGAGCAGGAAGGTGCTGATGCCTTTGTGCTTCGGCACATCCGGGTTCGTTCGAGCGAGGAGGAGCCCCCACTGGGCCCGGTGCGCGTCGCTCGACCATATCTTGCGGCCGTTCACCAGGAAATAATCACCCTTGTCCTCGGCCTTCGTCTGGAGGCCGGCCAGATCGGAGCCGGCGTTCGGCTCGCTGAAGAGCTGGCACCAGAGGAGCTCTTCCTTCGCGATCTTGGGCAGGTGCTTCGCCTTTTGCTCAGGGGTCCCGTACTGCATGAGCGTGGGGCCCACAAGGCCAAGGCCGGCGCCTGCGGGCCGCGGCGCGCGCGCCAAGGACATCTCTTCGTTGAAGATCATCTGCTGCATCGGCGACCAGCTCTGGCCCCCGTACTCCCTGGGCCAGGAGACGGCAAGCCATCCCTTCTCGCCAAGGGCGCGGGCGAATCGCTTGCGAAACTCCTCGGTCTCTTTATCGCCGAGCTGCTGATTAGCATATTCGGCAGGGGCGTGCTTCCTGAGGAAGTCGCGCACCTCTTGGCGGAACGTCTCTTCTTCAGGCGAGAAGCGGAAGTCCACGATAACCCCTGCCGGCCTCTAGCGTCCGAACGTCTCGAAGAGCGCCGTGCGGTATTCGTTCGTCTTCTCGCTGTCCATGTGGAAGCCGGGCACCTCAACCATGATGCCGTCCACCAGGTCCTTGAAAACGGCGATCTTCTTCCGCACTTCATCCACGGTGCCGACGACGGTGAAAGCGTCAATCATCTCGTCCGTAACCAGCTGGGCGATCTTGGGGCTGTGGCCCCCTTCGGTCTTGAAGATCTGCTGGATCTCCGTCGTGAGCTTGCCGAAACCGTGCGCCTCAAAAAGCGGCTGATAGGTGCGAACCGTCGAGAAGAAGCCGACCTCACGAGCGGCGTCATGGCGGGCGGCCTTGCGATCCTTGGAGATGATGACCACCAGGGGCACGGTCAGTTCGATATCGCTGCGCTTGCGCCCGGCTCTATCCAGGCCGATCTTCACATTGGGGTGGATGACCTCTTTGATCCAGTAGGGCGACCAGATGATGTGACCCAACATCCCTTCCGCCACCTCACCGGCGAGCCGCGCCATGCCGCCCTGGACGCCCGCCAGGTAGATGGGGATGCGCTCCCGCACCGGCGCGATGGGCCGCCGCCAGCCGACTACCTTCACATCGTAGTACTCGCTCTGGTAGGTGATGGGCTTGCCCGTGTGGGCGTCCTTGATGATCATGCGGACGAGTTCCACGGTCTGGCGCAGGTGCGGCACCGCCTTGCCGTAGTTCTTCACGCCGTGCCACATCTCCACCAGGCGCTGGACGCCGGAGCCAAGGCCGAGGTTGAAGCGGCCGCCGCTGATGTAATCCATGTCCAGCGCGGTCAGGGCCGTCTCAAGCGGGCTTCTGGTAAAAGCTAAGGCGATGGAGGTGCCCAGCTGGATACGCGAGGTGTGGCCTGCGACGGTGGCCAGCGGGACAAAGGGGGCGCCGCCGTTGAGCTGCTCCGCCCACACGCCGTCCATCCCGGCGGATTCCGCCGTCTTCGCCCGCTCGATAAGCTGGGCGGCAGTGCCCGACCCCAGACCAGCGTATATCTTCATGTCGTTCTTCCTTATCTCTTCGCGGCGGCGGATCGCTCCGCTTGGCGGTTATTTCCCAAAGACGTCAAAGAGGGCGTTCTCGTACGGGAGGGCGTCGGCGCGCTTCATGGCCTGGGTCGGCGTCTGCAAGATGATGCCGTCGGCATACTGGCCATACTCGGCGATCTTCCTGCGCACCTCATCCGCCGTGCCCATCGCCACGAACGTCTCAGCCATCTCATCGGTCACAGCCGCATTCATCTTCGGCGAGAACCCCTTGTTCTCACGGAAGATCTGCTGGATCTGCTGCGCCTGCTGTTGGAAGCCGTGGAGGGCAAAGAACGGCTCATAGGAGCGCACGGTGGCGTAGAAGGCTGGCGTGCCGCGCGCGATCTCCAGAAGGGTCTTCTTATCATTGCCGATAAGCACGTCCACATAGAGCCAGACGAAAAAGTCCTTCCGTTCCTTGCCGCCTTTCGCCATTCCCTCGGCAAGCTTCGGCTGCATGACTTCCTTGATATATTTGAGCGTATAGACCGGGTGGGCGATGAGTCCATCGGCAACCTCACCGGCCGTCTTGATCATGCCGGGCCCTACCGCGCCGAGAAGGATCGGCATCTTCTCGCGCACCGGACGCCACGGGCGCATATACCCCACAATGTTGGTCTTGTAGTATTCACCGTTGAACTGGATCGGCCGCATCTTGTGGGCGTTCTCCATGATGAGGCGCGTCACCTGCAGATACTCTTTGATGTGCGGGATCGGCTTGCCGTACGGCATGTTGTGCCAGTTTTCGATGAGCCGCGGCAGGCTGGTGCTGAGGCCAAGGATGAAGCGCCCGTCCGTAAGCCGATCGAGGTCCAGCGCAGTCAGCGCCGTCGTCATGGGACTGCGCACGAAGGCGTACGCGACACCGGTGCCTAGCTTGATGGTCGTCGTATGCCCGGCGACCGCGGCGCAGTTCACGTAGGGGGTGCCGGCAAGCTCTCCCGCGAAAAGCGCCTCAAAACCCGCCGCCTCGGCGCGCTTCGCGCGCTCGATCATATGGGGCATGCTCTTATCGTCGAGACGCAAGGCGTACTTCATGGATAGCTCCAGGCGAGAGGCTTACACGCAAGAGGGCTGCGCCCTTGACTTGCCTACAGGCGCTAGATATATAGTTGGGTGAGGCATCGGCCAAGGGATTATATTGGTCTCAACTTCTAAGTGTCAATCTGCTGTACCGAGGCGCTAGCCCATGATCACAATCCACGTTCTCGACCCCACATCGGACGGGCCCGGCGCCTCGCACGCCCTCGCTGCGCGGAGAGACCTCCGCGGAACGCGGGGCGGCATCCGCCGGCAATGGCCCAACTTCGATACGTTCACAGCCCGCATCGAACGGCGGCTCATGCAGGAGCACGAACTCCAGCCCATCCTTCGCGTAGGCGGCACCTTCACTGAGCGGCGCGATGCCAAGCTTGAGGAATGGCGCACGTTCACGAGCCAGGTACAGTGGGCGATCGTCGGCCTTGGCGCCTGTTGGGGAACTTCCCCCTGGACGGTCTATGACGCCATCGAGCTTGAAGAGAAGGGTATTCCCACGGTGAGCATCGTGACCGACGAGTTTGCAGGCATCGCAAAGGCGACGGCGGCGGCAGAGGGATGGCCCGCGCTCAAGATGGTTATCGTGCCCCACCCGTTTGAAGAGTTGAAGGAAGATGCCGTGGTTACGCTTGCCGATGCCTCCTACGTAAAGATCGTTGATGCCCTTGCGAAAGACTGATGCGTTTGGATAGACGCTTCTAGACAGCACCCGCTATGACCTCCGAAAAACCACTCGCGACCTCCCAGGAGAGCGCCTACGAAGACCTCTACCGGCGCGGTTGGACCGATGGTCTGCCCATCGTTCCCCCAACGCCTGATCGCGTCCAGGCGATGATTGCCGCGTCAGGCCGCCCCGGCGATCACACCCTCGGCTTCATCGGGCCGCGCCGCGGGCGTGCCACTGTGCAAAAGGTGGCCGTCAACGCAGTCATGGCAGGCTGCTTACCCGGATACATGCCCGTTGTCTGCGCCGCCGTCTCTGCGGTCGCCGACCCGAATTTCCAGCTGGACCGCATCGCGCCGTGGACGGCCCCCTATGCCCCCATGATCGTCGTCAGCGGCCCTATGACGGAGAAGATCGGGCTGAGCAGCGGCCACGACCTCTTTGCCTCAGGTGCGCGCGCGAATGCGACGATCGGCCGGGCCTTGCGACTCATTCTCCTGAACATCGGGGGCGCTTCGCCTAGCGCGGTGAGCAAGAGCGCCCACGGATCCCCCGGGCGGCAGGGCATGTGCTTCGCTGAGAGCGAAGGGGCGAGCCCTTGGGAGACATACGCAAGAGAACAGGGGACCGCCGCAGGGCAAAGCGCCGTCACGGCCTTCGCCGTCACCGGCACCGTGCCGATCTTCTATCGCGTCATCAAGGTTAATCCGGAAGACCTGATCAACAACATCGCGGCATGCATGAAATATATCGAGGGCTACGCCACCGCCTACCACCAGGACGGCGGCCTGCCGGTGCTCTTACTCTGCCCTATCCACGCCAAGATCTTCGCAGGCCGAGGATGGGACAAACACCGCATCCGGGAAGAGCTCTTCAAACGTGTTGACTTCAAGCCGGTCTACGGGGCGGAATCGCGCATCAATGCGCCCACATGCCTCACCGGCGGCAAGGCGGACGAACGTCCCGCACGCCTGCCTATCCTGGTCGCCGGCGGCATCGCAGGCTATCACTCCACCTTCCTGCCCACGATCGTCGGCGTGCCGCCCATCACCAAAGTGATGCCATAGGCCTAGTGAGCGGCTTGCCGGGCGCGGCTCGTCCGCGCCTCGATGGCGGCGTAGGCGGCGGGGATGCGCATCAGCCACAGCATCGCCAGCACAGCCAGCAGCCCGCCGATGCCGGCAGTCGCGAAGCCGAGCCCCCAGCCCGTCAGGCTTTCTCGCCCGGTGATATCAAGAAGGCCGCCGAAAAGGGCGGGCGAGACGATGCCTGCCGCAAAGCCGAAGAAGCCGTGCACCGCCAGCGTGGAGCCCATCTTGCCGGGGATCGCAACCTCCGTGACGCTGGTGGTGTAGATGGCGGAGTCCGCGCCGGTGGTGATGGTGTAGACCAGACTCAGAGCAAGGACCATCGCCCAGGGCGCGCCGCCGATCCATCCCATCGTCATGGAGCAGGCGGCGCTCAGGGCGCACAGGGCGATGGCGGCGCGCAAACGGCCCACCCGGTCGGAAAGGACGCCTCCCAGGAAAGGCGCCGCCGCCCCCACGATGTTCCAGATGCCGAAGATGACGGCCGCGCGGGCGGCGGCATGCTCCGATTCGAAGCCGCCATAGGCGACAAGGACAAAGGCCAGGAAGGGTGTGAGCCAGGTGCGCAGGTGTGAAAGCTCGATGGAGTGCATGAAATAGCCGAAGATCATGACGCTCGCGGGCTTGCTCTTCAGCACGCTCAGGTCCAGCGTGGCCCGGGTATCGCGCACTCCTGACGGGCGGTAGCCGCGCAGGATAAGGTAGAGCACGATGGGCGTGAGGAAGGAGAGCCCGGCGAAGAGCGTGGTCGCGCCGCGCCAGCCCAGCAACGGGATGAAGGCGCCGATGAGCGTGAAGGAGAGTCCCGAGCCCAGATAGAAAGTCGTCACATAGAGGCCCGTCGCCGTCCCCCGTCCCGCCAGGGCGAAGCGCTCTGCAACCACGCGCGTCCCAGTGACGTAGATGCCGGAGATGCTAAGGCCCACAAAGAAGCGCAGCGTCATCGCGACGCCGAAATTGTGCGCCACCAGGGGGAAAAGTATCTGCGCGAGCGCGGCGGAGAGCCCGGCCGTAATCAGCACGCGATCGGCGCGCAGGCGGTCGGTCATGGGCGCGATGACCAGGGCGGCGATGACGGAGCCGACAGCCGTGGCGCTATTGACCAGCCCCGCCTGGCTGTTCGTCATCCCCCACTCCTCCTGGATGATGGCCAAGGAGGCGGAATAGGCGGACATGGGGAGCGCGGCGGCCAGCAGGGCCGTCATGATGCCGAAGAGCCAGTGCCAATCGGCCCGGGGCGCCTTCGGCTCTGTAGCTGCGGTCTCTGTCACGGTAGGGTCACCATCCGCAGCATGCCGTCACTTAGTCGGCCCCCAGCACCAGGGTCACGCCGCTATGCCGCGAGCCCAAGTTGCCGCCCGTGCCGTGGCAGATGGCGATCTTACAGTTCTTCACCTGCCTGGGGGTGCCCTTGAAATCGCCCCGCAGCTGCTTCACAGCTTCGATGATCAGAAAGATGCCGCGCATCCCTGGATGGTTCGAAGAGAGCCCTCCTCCGTCCGTGTTCATGGGCAGGTCGCCATCAACGGCAAGCCGCCCGCCCTGGACAAAGCTGCCGCCTTCGCCCTTCTTGCAGAAGCCCAGGTCCTCCAGCGTCGTCAGCGCCGTGATCGTGAAGGAGTCGTAGACCATCGCCAGGTCAATGTCCTTGTGCTTCACCCCAGCCATAGCCATGGCGTGCGGACCCGACTGCGCCGCCGCGATGGTGGTGAAATCGCGGTGGCCGCTGCTCAGGTGGGCATAGCCTTCCCCCGAGCCCAGAAGCCAGACGGGCTTGGTCTTGAGGCTCTTGGCCCGCGAAGGGCTGGTGACGATGACCGCGCCGCCGCCATCCGAGATGACGCAGCAGTCCAGCATGTGCAAAGGCGAGGCGATCATGCGCGAGCTAAGGACGTCTTGCACCGTGATGGGATCCCGATACATGGCGGTAGGGTTCATGCCCGCATGGCGGCGCGTCGTCACGGCGATCTCCGCCAGCTGTTCGCTCGTGGTCCCGTACTGGTGCATATGCCGGGATGCCACATTGGCATAGAGCGCCGCCAGGATGGTGCCGTAGGGCGCCTCGAAGCTATCCGGCCTAGGGTCCACCGTCTGCTTGCGGAACCCCCCGGTGCCGATGGCGCTGCCCTGGGAAAGGGCCGTGCTGCCGTAGGTGATCAGCACCACTTCGCACATGCCCGCGGCGATGGCCGCGGCCGCGCGCGTCGTATGCAGCAGGAAGGAGGAGCCGCCGACTTGCGTATTGTCCATCACCTTCGGATTGAGGCCCAAGTACTCGGCCATATACATGGAGGAGTAGCTGTCCGCGTTCATGAACCCATCCACGTCCTTGATAGTCAGCCCGGACTCCGCCAAGGCCATCGCGGCCGATTCCGCCTGGATCTGCCATACCGTGCGGTCGGGGGCGCGCCTGCGGGGATACTCGTAGACACCGGCGATGGCAGCCTTCTTGTGCAGCGTGGACATCCGCTCAACTCCTTCAAAACAGGCCAGGACGGCCGGTAGTATAACTCACCTATATATACTTGAAAACAATATCGGCCAAAGATAGAATGACCTCACGTTCGCCAGAGGGGAATCGTTCCTCAGTCCCCAGTTTTTCCTGAAAGACTGCGTGCGATGGAGGCCCTGTGAGCGCCAAGTTTAGCACTCTCATTTACGAGAAGGCCAACCATCGTGCCTTGATCGTCCTCAACCGCCCGGACGCCCTGAACGCCTTTGATAGGACGATGCAGCGCGAGCTGAAGGCGGCCTGGCAGATGGTGAAGGAAGACGAGGACGTTCGTGTGGTCATCCTCACCGGCGCAGGCGATAAGGCCTTCTGCAGCGGCGTGGACTTGAAGGATGGCGAGGACCCGGAGACCAAAGCGAAGAAGGAGCGCGACCCCTGGCATCATGAGGATGCGGGAGCGCGCCTCACCTCCAAGCAGAACGGCGTCTGGAAGCCGGTCATCACCGCTGTCAACGGCCTCTGCAATGCCGGGGCCTTCTACTTCATCTACGATAGCGATATCGTCATCGCCTCGGAGGGCGCCACCTTCTTCGATACCCACGTCTCCTACGGCCTCGTCACGGCGTTGGAGCCCATCGGCCTCACGCGGCGCGTCCCCCTGGGCGAAGTCCTCCGCATAGCGCTTGTCGGCGGCGATGAGCGCGTGAGCGCCAAACGCGCTTACGAGATCGGCCTGGTGAGCGAAGTGGTGCTACAGGCAGAGCTGATGCCCGCCGCGGAGCGCCTGGCGGCCAGCATCGCCTCCCACCCCCCCATCGCCGTGCAGGGCACCGTGAAGGCCATCTGGAGCGGCCTGGATGTGGGCCGCAAGCAGGCCTTGGAGCTTGGCGAGCTCTACCCGCGCGTGGGCAACACTCCGGAAGCGCTCAAGCAGTTGCATGAGAAGCTGGCAAGGAAGGACAAGCCCAAGTGGCGTCTGCGATGACCGGCTCCGCGCAAAAACAGGCGCGGGCGGCCCCCGGCCCTCTCCATGGCCTTCGCGTCCTTGACCTGACTCATTACATCGCCGGGCCGTTCTGCACCAAGCTCCTCGCCGATTACGGCGCGGATGTCATCAAGATCGAGCGCCCAGGCACAGGCGATGGCCTGCGCCATGTGGGGCCGTTCCTCCATGATGTCCCCCACCCGGAGAGATGCGGCCCCTTCCTCTACCTGAACACCAACAAGTTCGGCGTGACCCTGGATCTGAAACAGTACCAGGGCCGACAGATCTTCCTGGAACTGTTGAAGAGTGCGGATGCTATTGTGGAGAGCTTCAGCCCGGGGACTATGGAGCGCTTAGGCCTGCATTACGAGGAGCTCCACAAGACCGCGCCGAACATCGTGATGACCTCCATCTCGAACTTTGGACAGACCGGCCCCTATCGTGACTTCAAGGCCAATGAGCTCATTGAGTACGGCATCGGCGGCCAGCTGCACTCCACCGGCTATCCGGACAGGCCGCCGGTGAAGCTCGGCGGCAACATCGGCATGTACCAGACGGGTCAGAACGCCTGCTTCGCCACCGTGACGGCCCTCTTCCGCCGCGAATTCGATGGCTTCGGCGATTACCTGGACGTCTCCGTCTTTGAGACCCAAGCCGGCAACCAGGACCGCCGCAGCATCTACATGCTGAACTATGAATACACCGGCGTCGTCACCAAGCGCCATAGCGATGCCACGGGCCTGGCCTTCGGCATCTTCCCCTGCGCCGATGGCTATATCTGCTTCTGGTCCGGCATCAACCGTTTCTCCCGCGTCGCTGAGATGGTGGGCAAGCCGGAACTCGCGAACGACCCGGACTTCGTGGATTACGAGCGCGGCGTAAGCCCCCAGGCAATAGACCGATTCAACAATGAGTACCTTCTTCCCTGGACCCTTGAGCGCGACCTCTATACCGTGTGGAGGGATTCCCAGCGCGCGGGACTCGCCACCGCCCCCGTGATGTCCCCCGGCCAGTTCTTCAACGACCCGTACTACCGCGCCAGGGGCTTCTTTCCGGCGATCAACCACCCCGTGGCTGGCAAGCTGGAATATCCGGGCAGGCCCTTCATCATGCCCAATAGCCCCTGGAGACTGCGCCGTCCGGCGCCCTTGCTCGGCCAGCACAATCGGGAGATCTTCGGCAGCATCCTCGGCCTCTCCGCGGGTGAGCTTGCGAAGCTGAGGAAGGACGGCGTCATCTAGCCATGCGCGCCAACCGTCTGCCGCTGAAAGGCATCCGCGTCCTGGATCTCACCATGGTCGTCGCCGGGCCCTATTGCACCATGCTCCTGGCCGATTGGGGCGCCGAAGTCATCCGCATGGACACCACCCAGGTCTTTGTTCCCTACACGCGTGGCACCACGCCCCGGCCGCCAAAGGAGTACGTGGAGGCCGTGAGCGGCTCCGGCTACGGCTATGCCGGGAACACCCCCGCCGAGCGTCCCTGGAACCGCTACGCGATGTTCCAGAACCATGCGCGGAACAAGCTCAGCATGACCGTGGATCTCCTGGCGGAGGATTGCGGCAAGATCTTTGAGGATCTGGTGGCCATCTCAGACATCATCGTGGAGAACAACGTCCCCATCAATCTGGCAAAGCTCGGCATCACCTACGATCGCGTGCGCCGCATCCGGCCGGACATCATCATGCTCCGCATCCCGCCCTACGGCCTCGGCGGCGATTACGAGAACTATCGCGCCTTCGGCTCCCATATAGAGGCGGTCAACGGCCACCTCTGGATGCGCGGCTATCCCGATACGGACGCCACCATGCGCGGCGTCCTGCCGGTGGGCGATGGCCCTTCCGGCGTCGGCGGCGCCACCGCCGCCGTCATGGCCCTGCGCCACCGGGCGCGCACCGGCCAGGGCCAGCTCGTCGAGGTCTCCCAGACAGAGAACTTCGCCACCTACATGGGAGAGGCGCTTATGGACTACTCCATGAACAAGCGACAGCCGGAGCTCCTGGGCAATCGCAGCGCGCGCTGCGCCCCCCAGGGCGTCTACCCCGGTAAAGGCGACGACAAATGGGTCGCCATCGCCGTCAGCTCGGACGAAGAGTGGCGCGCCCTCTGTCGGGTGATGGGCGATCCGCCCTGGGCGCAAAACCCCGAGTATCAGACGAACGCCGGCCGGCTCCGAAATCATAACGAGTTAGACGAAAATATCTCCCAGTGGACAAAGGACCAGGAGCACTACGCCTTGATGTGGCGCCTCCAGGAAGCGGGCGTTCCCGCGGGCGCCGTGATTGACGAGGCGGAGGCCTTCAGCGACCCCCACTTCAACGCCCGAGGCTTCTTTGAGCGCCTGACGCACCCCGAGTGCGGCGCCCATCGCTACCCGGGGATCGGCTTCAAGATGCGCCGCACGCCCAACCATATCCGCCGCGCCGCCTGCCGCATGGGCGAAGACAATGAATACGTTTATGAAAAGCTGCTCGTGACAGATCACGAAAAATACACCAAACTCATCGCCGAGGGGCGCATCGGCATGGACTACGCCCCAACCGTGCGGTAGCTCTGGAGGCAACGATGGTTGGCATACGAGCGATCGGCGCCTATGTGCCGAAGTACCGGATGACCAAGGAAACGATCGGCTGGGGTTCGCCCGGAGAACGGGCCGTCGCGAACTTCGATGAAGACAGCGTCACCATGGCCACAGCGGCCGCCATAGATTGCCTTCGCGGCATAGACCGGCACGCCGTGGACGGCATCCTCTTCGCCACCACGTCCAACCCCTATTTTGAAAAGCAGAGCGCCTCCACCATCGCCACTGCGCTCGACCTTCGGGCTGACATCTTCTCCCAAGACCTCGCCTCCACCCTCCGCGCTGGGACCTCCGGCCTCCGCGCCGCCGCCGATGCCGTGCGCGCCGGGTCCGCCAAGAACGTCCTTCTCGCCGCGGGCGATGTGCGCCTCGCCTATCCCAAGAGCGATATGGAGCGCTACCTGGGCGATGGCGGCGCCGCCCTCCTTATCTCGGATACGGACGTCGCGGTGGAGATCGAGGCCTCCCACTTCGTCACCGAGCACATGATTGACCAGTGGCGCTCCACCACGGACACCTACATCCGCTCCGGCGAAGACCGCTTCATCGCGGATGAAGGCTACATCCCCGCCGTCATCGAAGCCTCCACAGGCCTGGCGAAAAAGACCAAGCTCACGCCCAAGGACTTCGCCAAAGCCGTCATCTACGCCTCCGACCCGCGCCGCCACGGTGAGATCGCCCGGAGGCTCGGCCTCTCGCCTCAGCAGCTGCAAGACCCCATGTTCGGCTCCCTGGGCAATACCGGCACGGCCTTCCCTCTCATGATGCTCGCGGCCGCCCTGGAAGATGCCAAGCCCGGCGACCGCATCCTCCTCATCGGATATGGCGATGGCGCGGATGCCTACGCCCTGAAGGTCACGGACAAGATCGAACAGGCGCGCGCCGGGCGGCGGTTGATCAAGAAGCACCTTGCGGCCAAGGCCAAGCTGCCCGCCTATGAGCACTTCCTGCGCTGGCGCGGGCTCCTCGCCGCCGAACCGGCGCGCCGCCCAGATCCTCAGCCCGTCTCCCTCCAGGCCGCCTGGCGGGATGCCGATCGCAATCTGCGTTTCTATGGCGGCAAGTGCACGGTCTGCGGCCATGTCCAATACCCCCCGCAGAAGCAGTGCGCCTTCTGCAAGGCCTACGACTCTTGGTCCCCTGTGCGTCTCTCCGATAAACAGGCCAAGATCGTCACCTTCTCCATGGACTACGTCGCCGGGACCCAGGACGTGCCCCTCGTCATCACCGTCGTGGACTTCGATGGCGGCGGGCGCGCTCTCCTCATGATGACCGATCGCGAGATTGACCAGATAAAAGTCGGCATGCCTCTGGAGTTGAGCTTCCGCAAGCTCGGCGTCATCGGCGGTGTGCACAACTACTATTGGAAGACCACCCCAATCCGGGCATAGGCTCACCCCAGGAGGCACACGATGTCTGGCATAGGCGATAAAGTGGCGATCGTCGGCATGGGTTGCACCAAGTTCGGCGAACGCTGGGGCGATAGCCCGGAAGACCTCCTGGCAGAAGCAGCGCAGGAGGCCTATAAGGATGCGGGCGTGGAGGCCAAGGACATCAAGGCCGCCTGGCTCGGCACCATGCTCTCCGGCTGGAGTGGCCAGCCCCTAGCTAAGGCCCTCAAGCTGGACTATATCCCCATCAGCCGCGTGGAGAACTTCTGCGCCACCGGGACGGACGCCTTCCGCAACGCCTGCTTCGCCGTGGCCGCCGGCGCCTACGATATGGTGATGGTGGCGGGCGTGGAGAAGCTCAAGGACACGGGCTTCACAGGCCTCGCCTCGCCCTTTATCCTCCCGAACACGAACGTGGACGCCCCCTCGCCCCCTCCGGCCCAGTTCGCCCTGGCCGCCACGGCCTACTTCAACAAGTACGGCCTCACCCTGGAAAAGGGCAAGGAGGTCCTGGCCAAGATCGCGGTGAAGAACCACCACAATGGCAGCCTCAACCCCAAGGCCCACTTCCAGCGAGAGATTACCCTGGAGCAGGCGCTCAAAGCGCCCATGATCGCCTGGCCGCTCAGCCTCTTCGATTGCTGCGGCGTCAGCGATGGCGCGGCCGTGGCCATCATCACCCGCCCGGAGATCGCCAAGACCTTGCGGAGCGATTACGTCCTGGTCAAAGGCATGGGCCTCGCCGTCGGCGGCGATCAAGGCACCCTGCGCGACGATTCCGAGTTCCACTTCTTCCCGGAAAACGTCAGCGCCGCCAAGCAGGCCTACGCCGAAGCGGGCATCGCGGATCCGCGCAAGGAGATCAACATCGCGGAGGTCCATGATTGCTTCACTATTACGGAGCTCATCATCATGGAGGACCTGCAGTTCTCTCCCAGGGGCCAGGCCGCTAAGGATGTGGAGGCCGGCACCTTCTCCCTGGAGGGCGAACTGCCGGTCAACACGGATGGCGGGCTCAAGTGTTTCGGCCATCCCATCGGCGCAAGCGGCATCCGCATGATGTACGAGGTCTATAAGCAACTCCAGGGCAAGGCGGGCCCCCGCCAAGTCAAGAACGCCCGGCTCGGCCTCACACATAACCTGGGCGGCTACCCCGGCTCCTTCACCGGCAGCGTCGCCATCTTCGGCAGGGCCGATACCCTGCGCAAGTAGGAGCGCGGGGCCTACGCCCAAGGACACCCCTATGGCAAACGAGATCCTCGTCGAGATTAAAGACCACGTCGCCGTGATGACGCTCAACCGCCCTGAGCGCATGAACGCCTGGGTTGGCGAGATGGACCTGCTGCTGGAAGAGTGGATGCCCAGGCTGGCGAACGATCCCGAGGTGCGTGTCCTGGTGCTCACGGGCGCCGGCAAAGGCTTCTGCTCCGGCGCGGACGTCCAGGGCTGGTCCGGCGGCAAGGACCCCACTGCCAAGGACAGCGCCATCAGCCGCCGCAAAATCACCCAGTCCTCTACCGGCCTCATCCTGCCCTTCCGCGAATTCCCGCGTCCCGTCATCGGCGCCATCAACGGCGTCGCGGCAGGCGCGGGCTTCGCCCTCGCCATGGCCGCGGACTTCCGCATCGGCTCGGACACGGCGCGTCTCAGCACCATGTTCATCAAGCGCGGCCTCACCCCCGCCAGCGGCGTCACGTGGCTCCTGCCCCGCACCCTTGGCCCCGCAAAGGCCCTTGATCTGATGCTTACCGGCGATTGGATAGAAGCGCCGGAGGCGGAGCGGCTCGGCCTCTTCAACAAAGTCGTCCCCGCCGATCAACTTATGCCTGTGACCCTGGAGCTGGCGCGCAAGATCGCCAGGATGCCGCCCATCGCCGCTGAGCTGACCAAGAAAGCCGTCTGGCGCGGCATGCAGAGCGACCTTGTGCCGCACCTGGACCTGGAGACCCACTATCAAAAGCTCTGCTTCGGCACTGAGGACTTCAAGGAGAGCACCCAGGCCTTCATTGAAAAGCGTGAGCCGAGGTTCAAAGGTCGCTGACCCTGCTGGACCTCGACTGTGGCTAGGCTTTTCTCATCGTGTATCATATGGATGCCTCGCTCACTAATGTATCCGCGCCACGGAGGGCTAGATGCCGACAAAAGAACTTGTGATCTCCGCTGACTCCCATGTCAACGTCCCCCATGAAGACTGGGCAACCCGCTTGCCTGCGAAATATAAGTCTCGCGCGCCTAAGGTGGAAAAGACCCCGGAAGGCGATGTCGTCGTCTTTGAAGGCAAGCGCACCCCCCTCCAGGGCCTGGCGGCCATGGCCGGCCGCGACCCGCGAGACTTTAGCGACCGCATCAAAGAGACCAACGCGCGCCCAGGCGGCTGGGATCCCAACAAGCGCATGAAGGACCAGGATATGGATGGCGTGGCGGCGGAGGTACTCTACGGCGGCGGGCCTCCCGGCCAGTCCGATGATATCCCCTTCCGTTTTGAGCTTTACAGGGCCTATAACGATTGGCTTGCCGATTTCTGCAAAGCCCAGCCCAAGCGGCTCTTCGGCATCGGCTTCGTCCCCATCTTTGAGATTGAAGGCGCCATCTCCGAATTGAAGCGCATCAAGCAGCTGGGCCATGTTGGGGCCGTGCTTCCCACCACGCAGAACATCAAGCCCTACGGCGACCCGTACTGGGACCCGCTATGGAAGACCGCGGTTGATCTGGGCTTCCCCCTCCACTTCCACGCTCGCGAAGGCATCACCGTCAGAGGCGAAAGGCTGCCGTACGAAGGCATGCCCAAGACCGGCGCCTGGCTCTCCATCGGTGCCATTACGCAGTTCCATCTGGCGGCGGAACTCCTCTGGTCCGGCCTCTATGAGCGCTTCCCCAAGCTCCGCCTGGGCCACATCGAAGGGAATGTCGGCTGGATCCCATACATGCTGGAGCGCTGCGACCAGGTCTTTGAGCGCCACCGCTTCTGGACCAAGGCCGTCATCACCACCAAGCCCAGCGAGCAATGGCGCAGGAATTGCTTCGCCAGCTTCATCGTAGACCACATCGGCGTCCAGGTGCGCCAATGGGTGGGCGTGGATAACTTCATGTGGTCCTCTGACTACCCCCATAGTGACACCTCGTGGCCTGACTCCCAAAAGGGCATCGAATCTATGTTCAAGGGCGTGCCGAAGCAGGACAGGGAGAAGATCCTGGCAAAGAACGCCGTCAAGCTCTACCACCTCCCCTACTAGAAGAGCCTCCGAAGCATGGCCGCAACGCTCCGGTGACCCTACTGGAGCGTTGCTTTATGCTAGACGCTTATGGACCTGCACTTCTCACAAGAGGCCGAAGCCTGGCGCAAGGAAGTCCGCGACTTCCTTGACGCGGATTTGCCTCCCGAGAAGGAATTTGAGACGGAGTTCGATGAGGACGACGGTCGCTGGAACTTCGCTCTCGCCTTCTCCAAAAAGGTCGGCGCCAAAAAGTGGACCTGCCTCAGCTGGCCCAAGCAGTACGGCGGCCTGGAGCGCCCCTTCGTCTATGAAACGATCTTCCGCGATGAGTTCGCCTACCGCAGCGCCCCGCTGGTGAACAGCACCGGCCTCGGCCTGGCCGCGGGAACGCTCCTCAATTTCGGTTCCGAAAAACAGAAGCGGGAACACCTGCCCGCCATCGCCTCCATGAAAACACTCTGGGCGGAAGGCTTCTCTGAGCCTAACGCCGGATCGGACCTCGCCTCCCTCCAGACCCGCGCCGAGCTCCAGGCGAGTGGCGATTGGCTCGTCAACGGCCAGAAAACCTACATCACCTGGGCGCACCGCTGCGATGTCCTCTACCTAGCCGCCCGCACGGACCCCAATGTGCCCAAGCACAAGGGCATCTCTATCTTCTGCATGCCCCTGCGCGCCAAGGGCGTCACCATGCAAGCCCTCATGAACATCGGCGGCGGGCGCCAGAACCATATCTTCATCGAGAATGTCCGCCTTCCCGCAGACGCCATCATCGGCGAGCCGAACCAGGGCTGGCGCTACATCACCAACGCCCTCTGGGGCGGAGCGCCTTCGGGCACCGAGTGGGCGCGCTACAAGCGCGCCTTCGATGACCTTGTGACCTTCTGCAGGCATACGGGGCTGTCCAAGGACCCCATCGTCCGGGACAAGCTTGTGGACCTAGCCATGGGCTTTGAAGTCCTCAAGCTTCTCGAGTACGAGGAGATATGGCGGCTCGAACAGCAGCTGGAGCCCGCCTTTGCCGGCTCCATCGGCGTCCTCTTCATGAAGGAATTCAACACCCGCTTCGCCAACATCACCTCGGAGATCCTCGGCGCATCCGGTCTCTTCCTGGAAGGCAAGGGCGCTGTGCTCAAGGGGCGCTTGGCGGAGCTCTATGTTCGCTCGTACGGCAACCACGCGGGCGGCACGCCGCAGACCAAGCGCATGGTGCTGGCCACCCGCGGCCTGGGCCTGCCGAGGTAGCTATGGACTTAGGCTACTCCCAAGAGCAGAAGATGCTGAAGCAGGCCGCTCGCGACTTCCTATCTAAGGAAGCGCCGATGGCGAAGGTGCGCGCAGCGCTGGAGACCACCACCGGATACGATCATGCCCTCTGGAAACAGCTCGCCTCTCTCGGCTGGCTCGGCCTTCCCTTCCGCGCCGATGTCGGCGGCGGCGATGGCTCTATCGTAGACCTCGCCGCCCTATATGAAGAGTTCGGCCGCGCCCTTCTGCCTTCGCCCCATCTTGAAACCGTCGTCATCTGCGGCGGCCTCATCCAGGCATTCGCCGCCCAGGAACAGCGGAAGCGCCTCCTCCCCGCCATCGCCAAGGGCGACCTGGTTATCACACCCCTTCTTCCCAAGCCGGGGCTGCCCCCCGGACCGGATAGCGCGGGCATGCGCACCCGTCGGACGGATACGGGCTGGACGCTCAACGGCACGGCGGATATGGTGACCTTCGGCGATTCCGCCGAGGCCTGCCTCTGCCTCGCAAAGGTCGAAGGCACGCATCAGCTCGCGCTCTTCGATCTAGCCGCAGAACGCCCCGGCATGTCCGTGACTGAGCGCCCGAACATCACCAGCCAGCGTCTCTACACGGTGTCCTTTGAAAACGTCCACGCCGCGCCCGGAAGCCTAATCGGCCAGCCTGGCATGGGGTGGAAGACCGTCCAGGCAGTCCTGGACCGCGCCGCCGTCCTCCGATGCGCCCAGCTCACAGGCGCCTGCGCCCGCGCCCTGGAGATGGCCGTGGACTACGCGCGGACCCGCGTCCAGTTCGGCCAGCCCATCGGCAAGTTCCAGGGCGTCCAGTGGCTGGCGGCCGATGCCGCCGTCGCCGCCCACACGGCGTCGCTCATGACCGCCCAGGCCGCCTGGGCCATAGATGCAGGCCTGCCCCATGAGCGGGAGGTGGCGTTGGCCAAGGCCTACGCCTCCATCGCCGCTAGAGACGGCATCCGCGCCGCGCACGAAGTCTTCGCCGGCGTGGCCTTCATCGCAGAGCACGATATGCACCTCTACGCCCGCCACGCCAAGTTCTGGGAAATCTCCCTGGGCGAGGTGCGCCACTTCAAAGAGCGCGCCGCGCAGGCCATGGGGCTCTGATGACAACGCGCCCTCAGCCCCCGGCCCGCCCCTCCACCAGGGGTTACGCGTTGGACGGCATCCGCGTCACAGACTTCACCTGGTGGCACGCAGGGGCGCAGGCCACCGTCCTCCTCGCCGAATTCGGCGCTGAAGTGGTGAAGATCGAAAGCCTCAAGCCCCACGCCTCCCGCTCCATCGGCGGCCAGTTCGGCCCCGGGGTCGGCGGCGCCTGGGCTGTGGAATACCATAGCAAGATGAGCGTCACCCTCAATATGCAAGACCCGCGCGGCAGGGATATCGCCAGGGAACTCATCTCCGTCTCTGACATCGTCATAGAAAACTTCACGCCAAAAGTCCTGCCCTCCTGGGGCCTCACCTACCCGGAGATGCGCAAGCTCCGTCCTGACCTCATCTACATCTCCATGCCCGGCACCGGGCGCATCGGCCCATACAGCAGCTACCGCACGCTTGGGCCCATCGTCCAGGCCCTCTCCGGCCTCACCTTCCTCGGCGGCCTCCCCAGCGAAGAACCCTCCGGCTGGGGCTTCTCCTATATGGATCACACCTCCGGCTACTATGCCGCCATGGCGGCCATCCAAGCCGTCTATCACCGCCGCAGGACAGGGAAGGGACAGTGGATAGACCTCTCGCAGGTCTTCTGCGCCGCGACCCTCACCGGCCCATCGCTCTTGGACTACGCGGTCAACAAGCGCAACGCCTTTGTGGCCGGCAATCGCTCCAAGTATCAGCCCGCCGCTCCTTATGGCGCATACCCGTGTGAGGGCGATGACCGATGGTGCGCCATCAGCGTCATGAACGATGCCCAGTGGCACGCGCTGTGCAAAGAGATGGGCAACCCATCCTGGGCAAAGGACCCCAAGTTCGCAACCGGCGAGTCGCGAGCCGAGAACCAAGACACGCTGGATTCCCTCGTCGGCGAGTGGACGCGCCGGTTTGACCGCTACACCTTGATGGAGCGCCTCCAGGCCGCGGGCATCCCCGCCGGCGTGGTGCAGAACGGGGAAGACCGCGTCGAACGCGATCCGCAGTTCAAGCACCGCAACCTCTTCAGGTCTCTGGAACATCCAACGATGGGCTCCGGCCTGGTTCCGGATCTGCCCGTGAAATTCGCGAAACAGCAGGCCGGACCCCTCTACTCCTCCACCCCCATGCGCGAATTCAATGACGAAGTCTACAAGAGCATCCTCGGCATGCCCTCCTCCTCGGTCGAAGCCTATGAGAAGGCGGGGGTCATCTGATGCCTGGCAAGCGGTCGAACGCGCCTCCCGGCGTCTGGAACGGCCTGCGCGTCCTGGAGCTGGCCGATGAGAAGGTTCACCTCTGCGGCAAGCTCTTCGCCGATAGCGGCGCGGACGTGGTGCTCATCGAGCCGCCGGGCGGCTGCCCTAGCCGGAGCATCGGCCCCTTTGTGGATGATACGCCCGGCGCGGATCGCAGCCTCTTCTTCTGGCAGTACAACACGGGCAAGCAGTCGGTCACGATGGACCTTGCCTCACCCGGTGGGCGCGAAGCCTTTGCCGCCCTGGCCGCCAAGGCCGATCTGCTTATCGAAGGCACGGAGCCGGGCTATCTCAAGCGCATCGGCCTGGATTACACCAAGCTCAGCAAGCTGAACCCGCGCCTCATTATGGTCGCCATCACGCCCTTCGGCCAGACTGGGCCCTACGCCCGCTGGAAGACCACGGAACTGGTCAGCATCGCCATAGGCGGTCTCATGGATAACTGCGGCTATGACCCGCCCATCCCGCCCATCCGCCCCGGCGATTACCAGGCCTGGCACACTGGCTGCAACTACGCCTACATCGCGGCGACGGCGGCCCTCGTCTGGCGTGAGCAGCACGGCACAGGCGATTACCTTGATTGCTCCATCCATGACGCCCTCTGCTGCACCACGGAGAGCTCGCTGCACTACTACCTCTACGGCAAAAAGCGCGTCTACCGCGGCAGGGGGCGCTACGCCACCATCTACCCTGTCCCCTCCAACACGTACCGCTGCGCGGACAAGGGCTACCTCTACATGATGCCCGGCATCGGCTCCGGGGTGTACATGTACCAGGACATGAAGAAGCTGTGGCAGACCTGGCTCGATTGGCTGGAGCCGGACGGCCTCGCAGAGGACCTCAAAGACCCGCGCTATTGGGATCCGGTGGAGCGCGAGACGGACGCCTATCTCATAGACCAGCGCATCCGGGAGTTCTGCGCCCTGCATCCCGCTCAATGGGTCTTTGAGGAGGCGCAGAAGCGCGGCATCGTCTGCGGGCGCATCATGGCCCCACATGACCTGTTCGAAGACCCGCACTACAAGGCGAACGACTTCTTCATCCCCGTGCGCCACCAAGAACTGGGCAGAACGGTGCTCTATCCGGGTGCGCCCTTCTCCCTGCCCGCCGCGCCCTGGCGCATTTCCCGCCGCCCCCCGCTGGTGGGCGAGCACACAGGGGAAGTCCTTGGAAGCGCCTTGCGGTACCATAAGCGTCGCCCCGCGAAGTCTGGCAAGAAATAGGAGCATCCCCAGCGTGGCCGCACACCCCTATCACGATAGCTGCGCCATCGCCGGCCTTGGCGTCACCACCCAGGGCAGTCTTCCTCACCTCTCCGTACGGCAGATCGCAAACTGGGCCATCAGCCTTGCCATAGAAGATGCGGGCATCCAACGCGCCGATATTGATGGCTTCCTCTACTACCCGGAGAACTACCCCGCCATCGCCGATTGCCACTACCTGGGCCTGACGCCCAAGGTCCATTTGGGCATGGAGACGGGCGGCGCGACGGCGAACGTCATGGTGATGACCGCCTGTAGCCTCATCACCTCGGGCCTCGCCCGCACGGTCCTCTGCTTTGATGGCGGGCGCACCAAGAGCGATAGGCACCGCACCGGCTCTACGCGCTACGGCATCGGCCAAATGTGGGGACTCTACAGCGCCGTCGCTAGCGTGGCCCTCAACGCCAGGCGCCATATGCACCTCTACGGCACCACCGCCGAGCAGATGGGCGCAGTCGCCCTCACCCAGCGCGCCTACGCCAACCTGCGCCCGGACGCCGTTGACCACAACAAACCCCTCACCATGGCCGAATACCTCGCCGCTCCCATGATTGCCGACCCCCTCCGCCGCTACGATTGCACCCGCGATGCCGATGGCGCCATCGCCCTCATCGTCACCTCAGCCGAGCGCGCCAAACAGCTCAGGCGCAAGCCTGTCTACATCATGGGCGCGGGGGTCGGCCACAACATCCGCCACTGGCATGATAAAAAGCTCTATGATGAACTCGATATCGGCGTCGCCCGGGATGCCGCGCTCAAAACGGCCGGCATCACCGTCAAGGATATTGATACCGCCCAGTTCTATGACGGCTTCAGCATCCTGGTCATCATGCAGCTGGAAAGCTACGGCTTCTGTAAACCCGGTGAAGGCGGCCCCTTTGTGGCCGAGGGCCGGACAAGGCTCACCGGCGCCATCCCCACGAACACCGGCGGCGGCCAGCTTTCCGGCTACTACCGCCAGGGCTTCACGCCGCTGGCGGAGGCGGTGCGCCAAGTCCGGAGCGATGCTAGCAAGACCCAAGTGAAAGACGCTGAGATCGCCCTGGTCTCCGGCCACGGCGGCAACGCCGGGGTGCAGAACACCTGGGCGCACTCGACGTTGATCCTGCGGAGGTAGCCTTTATGCCTGACCACAACCGATACACCAAGCCCCGGCCTGACGAAGTCGCCCTGGACGGCCTTGATACGCCGTTCTGGGAGGCCGCCGCCAAGCATAAGTTCGTCTTGCACAAGTGCGCCGTCTGCAACACCTTCTACTGGCCTTCCAGCCTCTGCACCACCCACGGCGATACTGCGATGGTCTGGACGGAGGCCGGCGGGCGGGGCAAGCTCCACACCTACACCATCCTCCATCGCACGCTCCACCCTGGATTCGAGACCGATATACCGTACAATGTCGCAGTCGTCGAAACGGAAGAGGGCCCCTTCGTCTTCTCCAACATCGTCGGCTGCAGGAATGAAGATCTTCGCATAGGCATGAGCCTTGAAGTCACCTTCGATGATGTGGCTCCTGGCCTCTCTATCCCCAAATTCAAGCCATCCGCTAGAAAGTAGAACGATGCTCGCCTCCTGGCTTAACCGGAAAGATCTCAATCGCTACTTCACCGAATTCGTCGGCACCTTCATCCTCGTCTTCGTCGGCACCGGCGCCATCGTCATAGACGTGGTGACCGGCGGCACCGTCGGCAACCTGGGCATCGGCCTTACCTTCGGCCTTATCGTCATGGCCGTCATCATCGCCACAGGCCATATCTCGGGGGCGCACATCAACCCTGCCGTCACCCTCGCCTTCGCCCTCACGCGGCACTTCCCCAAGCGCGATATCCTTCCCTACTGGATCGCCCAGCTCGCCGGGGCTTGCGCCGCCGGCGCCATCGTCCTCGGCCTCTTCGGCGATGTGCGGCAGCTCGGCGCAACCCTCCCCCGTGACACCGCGTCGCAAGCCTTCATCATCGAGTTCTTCCTGACAACCATCCTCATGTTCGTCATCATGGCTGTCGCCACTGATGCGCGCATCATCAAGAGCAACGCCGCCATCGCCATTGGGGCCGTCGTCGCCCTGGAGGCCACCTACGCCGGTCCCATCACCGGCGCCTCCATGAACCCGGCGCGCTCCTTCGGCCCGTCCCTCGTCAGCGGCTACTTCGCAGACCAGTGGGTCTACTGGCTCGGCCCCATCCTTGGCGCCCTCTTCGGGGCCTTCCTCTACAAGTTCATCCACCGTATGGATGGGGCTGAAGACCACGCGAACGCGTGAACCCGTCTCTTTGCGAGCGCGGCTCCAGCCTCCATCCTCATCTCCGTAGTCATAGCAGACCGTCTTTTCCCCGTCATCGCTCTCCGGTAAAACGCACGTCTGCCTGTCCATTTCCGTTGACAGTGCCTATGTAACTTAGGTATACTCGCCGCGCTTCAGAGCACCCCTGCACATCTGGCGTTTCCTCTTTTCATCCCCACACATTCTGGAGGTCACAGTGGCTGAATGGCTGAAAGGTAAAGTCGCCGCGATCACCGGCGGCGGCGGCGGACTCGGACGTGCCATCGCCCTCGCGATGTCAGAGCAAGGCGCAAGCATCGTCGTCAACGATCTCGGCGGTTCCGTAGACGGCTCCGGCTCATCCCAGACTGCCGCGCAGAAAGTCGTGGATGAGATCAAGGCCAAGGGCGGCCACGCCGTCCCAAATTATGAAAGCGTCACCTCCGTCCAGGGTGCCGAGGCCATCGTGAAGACCGCCCTAGAGAACTTCGGCAAGCTCGATATCATGGTCACCTGCGCCGGCATCCTCCGCGACCGCATGCTCTTCAACATGAGCGAGCAGGAGTTCGACTCCGTCATCGCCGTCCACGTCAAAGGCACCTTCGCCTGCGTCAAGGCCGCATCCATGGTGATGCGCCAGCAGCGCAGCGGCCGCATCATCACCTTCACCTCCAGCACCGGCCTCTTCGGCAACATCGGCCAGACCAACTATGCCGCCGCCAAATCCGCCATCACCGGCATCACCAAGTGCGCCGCCTACGACCTTGGCCGCTACGGCGTCACCGTCAACGCCATGGCCCCTCTGGCCGCCACTCGCATGACCATGACGGAGGATGTGAAGAAGTCCCTGGCTCTCCAGGCCGAAAAGGGCATACGCTCCGGCTTCGAAACGAGCATAGACAGGATGATGCCGGAAGATGTGGCCCCCGCCGTCTGTTACCTCGCCAGCGACCTTGCGGCCAACGTCAACGGCCAGGTCATCTACTCCGCAGGCAATGAGATAGCCGTCGTCTCGCCGCCCCGCGCGGTCAAGACCATCTGGAAGCCCGGCCGGTGGACGGCTGAGGAGCTTGTGGAAGTCGTTCCCCAGACCCTCGCCCAGGGCATCGTCAACCCCGCGCCTGCCCAGGAGGCCAAGTAAGGAACCGCCATGCCAAACCTGCTGAAAGATAAAGTCGCCATCGTCACGGGCGGCGCAGGCGGCCTCGGCCGCGCCGTTTGTATCGCCCTCGCCGAACAGGGCGCCAAGGTCGTCGTCAACGATATCGGCGCCGCCCTCGATGGCGCCGGCGCGGCCCACGGCCCTGCCGATAAGGTCGTCGAGGAGATCAAGGCCAAGGGCGGCCACGCCGTCGCCAGCTATGACTCCGTCACCACCATGCAGGGCGGGGAAGCCATCGTCAAGACGGCCGTCGAAAAGTTCGGCCGCCTCGATATCCTCGTCCACACCGCAGGCATCATCCGCGACCGCATGGTCTTTAACATGACGGAGCAGGAGTTCGATGCCGTCATCCAGGTCCACCTCAAGGGCTTCTTCACCGTCAGCCGCTTCGCCTCCATGGTCTTCCGCCAGCAGCGCAACGGCCGCATCATCGGCTTCACCTCCACCTCCGGCCTCTTCGGCAACGTCGGCCAGGTCAACTACGGCGCCGCCAAGGACGGCATCGCCGGGTTCATCCGCGGCGCCGCCCTCGATCTTGGCAAGTACGGCGTCACCGTCAACGGTATCGCCCCCGTCGCTGAAACGCGCATGACCGCTATCCCCGAATCCGCCATGCAGGCCCGCGAGCGGGCCGGCATCTCCACCACCCAGGCCGCCAGGGAAATCCCCTGGCCCAAGCGCCTCCCGGAAGATGTCGCCCCTGCCGTCGTCTTCCTCTGCACGGACGCCGCCAAGAATATCAACGGCCAGTTCCTCTGGGTCCAGGCCGGCATGATCTCCCTCCTCAGCAATCCAACCATGTACCGCAACATGAAAAAGGGCGGTCGCTGGACCTTTGAAGAGATCGCCCTCCTCTTCCCCCAGACCATCGGCAAAGACCTGGTGAACCCCGCGCCACCCCAGCCCGCCCAGCCGAAATAACCCGGGTAGGGAACGGCCTTAGGCCGTCCCGCCCAACCGCGAACAAGGAGACGCCCGTGACCACACAAACTCCTAACCCGGACGTTGATGCCAAGATCACGCCCGAAGACGTCGCCAAGATGCGCATGCTCGTCAACCAGCCGGAGCAGAACAACGACCCTACCTGGAACCCCGTGGCCATGGCCAACGACTTCCGCCGCTACCTCAACAACTGCGGCGATAATAACCCCCTCTACGCCAATCCTGATTACGCCAAGAACACCCGCTGGGGTAACGTTATCGCCCCGCCCATGTTCATCATCACCATGGGCTATGACCGCTCCGGCACCCTCGATCCGGAGCTGAAGGCGAAAACCAGGGGCGCCCTACGCGGCATCGGCATGTACCAATCCGGCTTCGAGTTCGAGTTCTTCCGCCCCATCTACCCGGGCGATGAGCTCTTCAAGCGCTCCTATGTCTCGGACGTCATCGAAAAGCAGAGCGAGTTCGCCAACAAGTCACTCCTCATCAAACACGCCACCTCCTACTGGAACACCCGCGGCGAAGATGTGGGCGTCTACCGCTACCTCATGATCCACGCCGAGCGCGGCACCGCCGCCAAAAAGGGCAAGTACGTCGAAATTAGCCAGGCCAAATACACCGAGGAAGATATCAAGAAGATAGACGAGGCTTATGAGGCCGAGTACGTCCGCGGTGCGACCCCTCGCTACTGGGAGGACGTCGTTGTCGGCGAGGAGCTTCCCACGATGGTGCGCGGGCCGCTTACTCTGGTGGATATCATCGGCTTCCATATCGCCATCGGCTGGGGCGGCTTCGGCATCAACCCGGGCAAGATGAACTACTTCAATAAGAAGCGCATGCCCCGCTTTTACGTCCCCGGCAAGTACGGCTACCCGGAAGCCGTCCAGCGCATGCACTGGGAAGAAGATTGGGCAAAAAAGGTCGGCACCCCCATGTCCTACGATTACGGCATGATGCGCTGCCAGTGGGCCATGAACTACGCCACCAATTGGGCCGGCGACGATGCTTGGCTCTGGAAGATCGAATGCGAGATGCGCAAGTTCAACTACCACGGCGATACTCAGTGGTATAAGGGCAAGGTCGCCGAGAAGTTCAAGGAAGGCGACCACTACTGCGTCAAGCTCGATTTCTGGGCCGAAAGCCAGCGCGGCGAAACGACCACCCCAGCCCGCGCCACCATCATCCTCCCCTCAAGGGAAGGCGGCCCCGCGCGCCTGCCCGTCCCGCCCAAGGACTACGCGGCGGAGAAGGCCCTGCAGGCAAAAGCCTCCTAGCAGCGCCCATGGCCTCCAAGGCGATCTCTGCCGACTCGCATATCATCGAGCCGCCGGACCTGTGGGTCACTCGCCTTGACGCGAGATTCCAGGAGCGCGCCCCTCGCGTGGTCCGCTCGCCTGAGACTGACCGGTGGGTCTGTGCTGAGGCCGTTCTCCCCGCTATCACTGACCTCGTCGGCGTCAACCGCGACTTCCTCTCCTCCCAGACTGCCGGCCGTTACGGTGTGGATATCCTCCCCGGCGGCTACGACCCCGATGAGCGCCTGAAGGACCTGGAGAAGGATGGCATCTCCGGCGAAGTCCTCTACCCAACGGTGGGACTCCGCCTCTTCATGGTCGCCGATATCGAACTGCAGAAGGCCCTCTTTGCTGCCTATAACGATTGGCTCGCTGGTTTCTGCCAGCGCCACCCTGACCGCTACAAAGGCATCGGGATGATCTCCGTGGATGATATCGAAGGAGCGGTGCGAGAGCTCTACCGTTGCAAGAAGCTCGGGCTCGTCGGCGGGATGATCGGCATGGAGCAGAGCGAATACCAGTTGCCCAAATACGACCCCATCTGGGCCGCCGCTCAAGAGCTCGGGATGCCCATCAACATGCACACCGGCACGGGCCGCGGGCCGCGGAACCGCACCCGCATAGATTTCATCGTCTACGCCGTCCACATCCAGCGCGTCCTCGCGGCGATGGTCTATTCCGGGGTCTTTGACCGCTTCCCCAAGTTAAAAGTGGTTAGCGTCGAAAGTGAAGCGGGGTGGGCCGCCGCATTCCTTGAGCGCCTCGATTACTTCTACCACCTGCACGGCTACAAACGAAAAAAACGCGACATCCTCTGCGACCGCGTGCCCAGCGAGATCCTCCGCGGCAACGTCGGCTACACCTTCATCATGGATCGCGCCGCCGTCGTCGCCCGCGAGATTATCGGCCCGGACTCCCTCATGTGGTCCAGCGATTTTCCACACGGCGGTAGCACCTGGCCCAACTCCCACAACATCATCGCTGAGCACATGGCCCGCACCCCAAGGGCCGATGAGCTCAAGCTCGTCTGGGGCAATGCCGCCCGGCTCTACGGCTTCAAGTAGACGCTGCCTGTGTTACGTCCCCCTTCCACTCACCCGTCCTCAGCCTCCGCTTCGGCCGGACACTCCGCCGATCTGTGCGAATCTGTCCCTTCCGAGGGACTCCGGTGCCGCACCGGAGTGCTCTAGCCGTTGCATTCTGGTCTGCCTGGTACACTGGGCAAACGACTCACAAGCAAAGCCCTCTTGTGAGCCCGTTCATGAGTGGTACGCCCGCAGGGACTTGAACCCTGAACCCTCAGTTCCGAAGACTGATGCTCTATCCGTTGAGCTACGGGCGCAAAAAAGAAAATGGGGTGGGCGATGGGGGTCGAACCCACGATCTCCAGGGCCACAACCTGGCGCCTTGACCACTTGGCCACGCCCACCACACGCACCCGATTATAGCATCCTGCCACTCCTGGAGCAAAGGAGTGCCGAGAAATAGACTGAGGGGGCCTGTGCAGGCCCCCTCAGTCACCAGACTATTCAGTTTGCGGATCGGTCTATTACGCGACGTTGCGCTTCGCCCGCTTGGGCGCGATGACGCCGAGCAGATCGCCAACCATCACATTCTTCTGCGTCTCCTCGCGCATCGGCAGATTCGGGTTCACGCGGTAGACGTTTCGGCGGCCACGGCGGCGGCGCGTGATGTAACCGGAGGCGTCCAGCTCGCCGATAATCTTCAGCGCCGTCCGCTCCGTGATGCCGATCGCGATCGCCGTCTCGCGGGCCGTCGTCTGCGGGTGCTGCGTGATCCAGCTCAGCACCAGCGCGTGGTTGGTCAGGAACTTCCAGTCGGATTCGGGGATGCGTGCCATAGTCCTCCACCTTCCAAAAGACAAAGATAGGGTAGGCGCGATTCGGTACTTCGGTAACAGGGATTCTAACACCGGCAATCGTTTACACGCAAGCGATTTCAGCTATTTCGTTGCATGTTTATATCGAGAAATAGACACGGTTTAGAACCAGCAGTGGCCCTTGGGGAATAGGTCCAGAAGAGTCGCGATTCTGTTAGAACAGAAGTGCTTATGTAAGGCCAGTCCCGGCCTTTATGTCTAAACCATCTTGACCGTAAACGATTGTGCACAACCTGTGCAAAAAATCGCGTCGCCTACTTCGCCGAAGCCAGAACGAACTGGACCAACGTCCGCACAGGCACCCCTGTGGAGCCCTTGATGATGTAGCCCTTCGTCGAATCCGTCCGTCCCGTCCCCGCGATGTCCAGGTGCACCCACGGCGTCTTCCCCGCGAACTCCGCCAGGAAGAGCGCCGCCGTGATGGAGCCCGCGCCCGCGCCGCCGCTGTTCTTAATATCGGCCACGTCGCTCTTGTTCTGCTCTTTGTACTCATCGTGCATCGGCAACTGCCAGGCCTTTTCGCCTGCCGTCGCGGCGGCCTTCAGCACCCTATCGCACACCGCTTGGTCGTTCGTGAAGACGCCTGTGGTGATGCCGCCGAACGTCGTCTTGATCGCCCCCGTCAGCGTCGCCACGTCAATCATCGGTGCCAGGCCGATCTGGTTGCCGTAGCTCAGCGCATCGGCCAGCAAAAGCCGTCCTTCGGCATCTGTGTTGTCCACCTCCACCGTCTTCCCGTTCATCACCGTCAGCACATCGCCCGGCTTCTGCGCCGTGCCCGATGGCATGTTCTCCGCGCAGGGGGCGAGCGCCGTCACATTCACCTTCGGCTTCAGCAGCGCGATGGCCCGTATCGCCCCGATCACCGTCGCCGCGCCCGACATATCGGTCTTCATCCACCCCATGCCATCGGCGGGCTTGAGCGAGATGCCTCCCGTATCAAAGCTGACGCCCTTGCCTACAAGCCCGATGACTCTTTTCGGGTTCGCCCTGTCTCCTGTGTACCGGAGGACGATGAATTTGGGCGGCTGCGCGCTTCCTTTGGAAACGCCCAGGATCGCGCCCATGCCCATCTTCTCCATCTCTTTTTGATCGAAGATGGTGATGGCCAGCCCCGTCTCCTTCGCCACCTTCTGCGCCTGGGCCGCGATGTCCGTGGGCGTCATCATGTTGGCGGGCATGTTTGCCATATCGCGCGCAAGGCAGACACTCTCCGCAATCGCCTTCCCGGCCTCGATCCCCCTCTTGATGGCGGCGATTTTCGCCTTATCGCCCTCCACGATCTCGATGGCCTGTACCTGTGGGCTATCGTTCGCCGCCTTCCCGAGCTTCTTGAATGTGTAGAGGCCCAGAGTCGCCCCTTCCGCGATAGCCTGGGCGCACGCCTCCGCATCCAGCCCGGCGATCCCTCCGCCGTGCAGGATAGTGGCGAACCGCTTGACGCCCATGCCGCGTATCGCTCGAGCGGCCTCTGCCATGCCTCGACGGATGATGTCCCTCGTGAACTCCTCGCGCTTCCCCAGGCCAAGGACCATCACCCGGCTGGCGGGGATCTGTCCAAAAACGTGCACCGTAGTCATCTCGCCGCGCTTGCCCTTTATCTCCCCCGATTCGATGAGTTTTGAAATCGCCCCGCCCAATGCCCGGTCAACAGCCCCGGTTGCGCCGCCGGGTTGCTTCACACCCTCAAAAAGGTTGATCAGCAGCGCATCGCTCTTGACCTTGGTGACATCTTGGATGGTTACGGTGATCTCCACGGGCTATTTCCTCTCTTCAGCGCTCATCTTTTGTTTGACGGCGGCGACGACTTTCTCGATGGCCGCATCCGTCTCCTTCGCGGTGTTGATGCTCATGTGCGGCCTGCCGATGCGCTCTACATCGCGTCGCATGCGCACATAGACCTTCCAGTCAGCCACCGCCTGGGACTTGATGCCCGGCTTCTTGAGCCGCCGCTCCAGCCGCTCCCGCACGATGGCCTGCGGCGCGTCCACATGCACGATGTGCAGGTCAGCCTTGCACGCCTCTGCGATGTCATAGACTTGCTGGCGGTGCCGCTCCAGCCGGTTCGTCGCGTCAAAGACGATAGGGACACCCTTCTTCAGCAAGCGCTCCATCACCAGGTAGCAGACCTGGAAGACGTAGCTGCTCTCAACGTCCGTGAAGGCTGGCGCGGCGAAGAGTTTACGGCGGATATCGTCCGATTCGATGATGGTTGCCGAAAGCCGCTCGGCGAGCTTCTTTGCCTGGGTGGATTTGCCTGTGCCGGGTAGCCCGCTCAACATCAACAGGAACGGGCGCGCGATGGCGGGACTGTGGGTAAGCGCGCGTTCGATGCGGTCAACATCGGCGCTGAGGGTTGCGTCTAACATGCGGCGACATTATACCAACGGAGGAACAGGGATGGCTGGAGACCGCACCCCGCATTTGTGCCCAAGCGTTAGTCTATGGCGCGGCTCACTTCTTTCGGACGTTCGCGCAGGCCGTCGGCGGCGTGTGGGTCGGCCGCTACCGCCTTCATGATAGGCAGCGCGAACTCCATCAGCTCCCGCGCTGGGAAGAGGTAGGCCTGCGCCTCGCCGATGGATCCGCCGTAGTTCCCCTTCTGCGCCATATAGGAATCCGCCAGCTTGGCGAAGAAGCGCGGCGGCCAGTTGGGGTGGGCCCCCGCATCTGCCGTATCGTACTCCGCCATCTCGCGCCAGACCCGCCTGCCGCCATCCTTGACCGGCACACGATAGCGGGCGATGCGCTTCCCAGGCACGTCCAGGATATGCTCCACATAGTGGAGGAATGTGGAATTATCGTGGTCACAGCCCAGCAGGAGGATCTTGCCGTCGAGCTCCAGGAATCGCTCAAGCGCCGATCCCTTGCCGAAGGCGAAGTCCCACGGCTGCGGCAAACGGAGATGGGTGGAGTGCCTGCCCCAAAAGACGAAGCGCACAACGTGGTCGTTCACGGTGGAGCCGGGATAAGTGCGGAAGAGCTCCACCATCGCGCCGTTCTCCGGAGCGGAACGCGCAGATTGCGCCTCAAAGGCCGGGAGGGTCTCCAGAAGATCCCGCTCCAGCGCTGCGCTCAATCTCCCGCGGCCCACCTCGTCGTAGTAGCGGGGGCAGCTGGCGTACATCATCAGCGTGCCCTCCGGCGTGAGGGCGTCCTTGAGCGCCAGGTGGATCTGATCGGGCCCTCCGGTGATCTCCCCGATGGCCCGCACGGAGGCATGAAGCATCACAACATCGCCGGGCTGAACACCGAGCGCGAGGAAATCTCTAGTCAGTGCTTCCCTGGAGTGCATCAGGCCCTCGCCAGGGAAGTGGAGGTGTGGCGGCGTCTCAACCGTTTTCTACGCATACGTGGCAATGATAATGGATTGCAGCCGGGAGTCTATATCCCAAGGCAGGGGAATGTACGGCAAAGAGGGGGAACCTTTACGCATCGGAAAGAATCTGCTCCGCCCAGCGCGCCCGGTTGGACCTATAGCCGCTGCTGCCGCGTCCCACCCGGCGGTCCAGAAGGGCCGGTAGCATCAAGACCACAAGGGCCAGCAGCGCGAAGAGGGCCAGTGCCCAGAACTCGGACTTGCCGGGCGTGTTATAGGCCGCCACGATGAAGCTCGGGGGCGTCACCAGGATCAGCGCACCGATCTTCACCGGCCGCTGCTGGATACGCACAAAGAGCACCGGGAGGGCCGCCAGCACCAGGAAGACCAAGGCCACCACCAGGTCGGCCTCCGGGTTGAAGGCCGTGCGGTTGTAGGCCAGGGCGCTCCCTTCGAACTGTAGCGAAAGCATCCAGCGCGTCAGGATGGGGAATGGCAGCAGCATCAGCGATGCCATCAGCCAGTCAAACCTGATGACTTTGATCATGACGGAGATCAGCATCCACAGGCTGAAGGGAATGTAGATGAGCAGGCCGAGGAGCGCCCAGCCCGGCACCTTGGCCGGGTCGCCGTTCAGGTAGGCGTTCCCGTCCTTCCACACGGCCCCTATCGCGATGATGCCGGTGACCATCGGGATCAGCAGGGCGAACCCAGCCCAGGGGTACATCCACTGCGGCTTCCCGCGCCACCAGCCGATGAGCGTCATCACCACGCTTACGGAGAGGAAGACGCACACCCAAGGCAACGACTGCCATGCGTGAAGCGCGAAGAGGAGAAAGATTCCCGCGTATGGCGCCGCGGCAAGGAGGGCATTCCCCCAGGAGCGGTCCGAATGGACGTGGCTCAACTCTTGGGCAACCGCTACCGGCGTCCCGAACTTGCTCGTCGCCTCCGCCACGGCCAGGTCCCGGCTGCGCCCGGCCTCTTCAAGATCACGCACCCGGTCCTCCAGGTGCGTGTACATCTCGCGGATTACCTGCCGCTCCCGTAGCGGGTTGAGGCGCAGATGCAGGCTCAGGTCTTCCAGATAGCGCACGAGTTCGGGAACCATGGGTTCCTGCGCCTCTTAGATGCCGCTCGGAACAAGTACCTGGGATACGGCTTTGGAGAACCCGCGCCACTGGGTCAGGCGGGCTTGCAGGGCGGCGTGTCCGGCATCGGTGATCGAATAGTAGCGCCGGTCCTTCCCCACGGGCGAAGGCTGCCACTTCCCTGCGATGAGCCCGTCCTTCTCAAGGCGGTGCAGCGCCGGGTAGAGCGTCCCCTCTCGGAACTGGAAATAGCCCTGGCTTCGGCGCTCCAGCTCCTTCACCAACTGATAGCCGTACATCGCCTGTTCCGTCAGTAGCGCCAGCAACAGCGAGTCCGTGCTGCCTTTGAGTAGCTCGCGGTCATTATCCATAGGTTGGCTTAGCCTCCGGTGACATGCACCCTGTGAGCACCGTGTCCGATACGATAAAGAACAACGGCTGCATATGTCAAGGATTTCGCCGCCGCTCCTAATCCTTTCCCAAGAATCTTGGGCTATACAGTGTGCCAACTGTCTTTTGGGAGAGCCAAAGCCTTGATGCCTTCGTTTACTTACCTAGCAAACCGGGTGCCGCCTCTTGTCACTGGCTGGCGCCCCCAGTTATAGTGAGCCTCCTTGAAAGGCAAGGCCCTAGCCCACCTGTGAGCCAAACCGTTCAGTCTCGCTCAAGAGCCAAGCTCATTGTCCCAATGGTCGCCCTTGCGGCGGCAGTAGGCGCAGGCATCGTCATCGGCTTCGTCGTCGAGCGCAACAACGCCAACGCCGCCGAGGCCGCGCGCCGTGAGCAGGCCGCCAAACTCGGCCAGGTCCAGGCCGACCTGGCCCGCGCCCAGGCCCGCGCGAGCGAGCTCGCCCGCGGCAACGAGCAGACCACCATCCAGCTGAACAAGCTTCGCGAAGAAGTCGCCGCCCTCCAGTCCAGGCTTGACTCCAGGACCAAGGAGTTCGCAAACCTCGATCTCCAGGTCAAAAAGCTCGCTGAATCCACCGAGAGGGTCGCCAGTCTCGGCGCCTTCAAGAACGCCCTGGATGCCGATCGAGTCCTTCTCCTTGAGCGCCGCAAGGGCGTTCCGGATGAGCGCCCGGATGCGATAGCCCAGTGGAACCTCATCAAATCGGTTGCAGGCCGCTCAGACGCCTCTCTCGTGGCAAAGGTTGACCGGGTCACCCGCGCCCTGCCCGCCTATTACGATTGGGTAGAGACCGATTTCACCTCCGCCCTAGAAGCCCAGTTGAGCTTCCTCCTCACCGGCGCCAACAACTTCGAGTCCGCCATCACCGACTTCTGGAGCTCGTTCCTGCTCATCGCCAGTAACCGCCTCGAACAGATCGCCCGCCTGGGGTGACACTACGCCGCGCAGCACAGTAGGGAGGCCCATGCCAACGCTTAACACCAACCCCAAGAGGACGTCCAGCATGCGCGTGGCATCCATCACGGCCATCGTCATCCTGCTCGCAAGCTCCTTGGCCGTCTTCCTTATCCCTGCGCCCGCCGCCGCCGAAAGCGAAGGCGGCGAGGTTGAGGTAACGAACCTCCTCAGCAACATGCGTAAAGACTTCGCCGGTCGCTCCCTCTCCAGCGCCATGTGGCTCCGCATGTCCGGCCAAGACCCTCGCGGCCCCCTAGGCGATCAAGGCCGAGAGAAAGACCGCCCCTCCTTCAGCTCCGTCCAAGGCGCCCCTGCCGCGCAGGCGGGCGGCGTCCTAGTCCCCTTCCGCGACCCGGCTCCCGCCTTCAGCCGCAATCTCCTCATCACCCGCGATTTCAGCAACTCGCCGCTCCAGAACGAGCCCCACATCGCCGTGAACCCCAAGGACCCCAACCACCTCGTCGTCGGCACCATAGACTACAACTTTCCCTCCGTCTCCTCCTATATCAGCTTCGATGCGGGCGAAACATGGGAAGGCCCCTACCTGGTCCCCTTTATCCGTGAAGACGAAGGAACCGGCGGTGACCCTGTCCTCGCCTTCGACCGCAATGGCAAGCTCTTCTACGCCTTCATCTCCATCGGCATAGAGGACTTCAACGTCGGCCCCTTCGTCCTTGCTACGGAGGTCTCCAGCATCGGCATCGCCGCCTCCACGGATGGCGGTATCAACTGGGGCGAATCCATCTCCACCGCCCGCAGCGGCATCAGCACGGAGCTGCGCACCGATCGCGATCAGCGCATCCGCGGCAACGTCCGCCTCTCCTTCCTGGATAAACCTTGGATGGCCATCGGCCCCAGCAAGGCGGACCCCTCCAAAGACTCCATCGTCATCACCTTCACCACGTTCACCATCATCGGGCGTGTCGTCTATATTGATGAGGTGCCGGACATCGCGGTGGAAGAGGTGCAGAGCGTCATCCAACTGGTGCGTTCGGAGGATGGCGGTCGCACCTGGTCCGCGCCGCTCAACGTCAGTCCCGTGGTGCGCGATATCGCGGGCGATAGGCCCACTCCCGGCGTCGCCGGAGAGACCACCCAGCTGAAGCGCGTGGTGCAGGGCCCCGTCCCCGGCATCGGACCCGATGGCACCGTCTACGTCGCTTGGTTCGATAGCACGAACGATGAGTCCCAGAAAGGCGCGGGCGAGATCTACATCACTCGCTCGGATGATGGCGGCCGCCGCTTCACCAACCCCATCCGCGCCTCCATCTTCCGCGAGATCGGCTTCGCCCCCAGGCGCGCCTTCTTCCGCTACTGGGCCTCCATCTTTCCCAAGATGGCCATCGGCAAGAACGGCGAAGTCTACCTCGCCTACACTGCCCTCAACCCGAACAAGCCGGGTGACGATGGCGACCTCTACTTCATCCGCTCCACCAACAAGGGCGATACCTGGTCCCAGCCCGTCACCTTGGGCGGCGATATCGGCATCGGCACCCAGTTCTTCCCGGCCATCGCCACAGACCCCAACGGCGTCATCCACGTCATGTGGGGAGATACGCGGGATGACCGCATCGGCCTGCGCTACCACATCTATTACACCCGCTCGGAGGATGGCGGCCGCACCTGGGGCTTTGAGTCCCGCGAGCTGAACATCCGCAGGGAAGACACCCGCGTCACGGACTTCGCCTCCAACCCCAACAAAGGCTTCCCCAAAGGCCGCTTCATCGGTGATTACTTCGCCATCGCCGCCACGGATAAGGACGCCTACCTCGTCTGGTCGGACCAGCGCCTCGGCGAGTTCGGCGGCGTCAACCAGAAGATCGGCTTCGCCCGCCGCAAGTCCATCCCCTCGCCGGAGGTCTTCATCAGCCCGCCTGCAGGCCCCGGCGGCCAGGAGATCACCATCCAGGGCTTCAACCTCCAGCCCGATCTCCTTGTCTTCGTTCAGGTCGGCGGCGTCACGGTCCAAACGGAGCGCACCAACGCCGATGGCCGCTTCACCGCCCGCGCCTTCATGCCCGTCTCCGGCCAGGGCGCACAGACCATCCGCATCGTGGACGATTCCGGCAACGTCGCCGCCACCTCCTACTTCACCGAGTTCGGCTTCGGCGATATCCGCACCCAGCAGCAGTCCATCGCCAAACAGATCACCGATCTCTCCACAGGCGGAGTCTCTTCCGGCGGCGCCGTCTCCCAAGGCGGCGGTTCCGAAGGCACCCCCTGGTGGGTTATCCTAGTCGCCACCTTCTCGGGGTCCCTCATTGCCGCCGTCGTCGGCTCCTGGGTGACCCTGCGGGTGGCCAAACGTTCCTAGCACAGGAGGGCGCACCATGAAGATGCTCACCATCAGCAAAGGCCTCGCGCTCGCGATCGCCCTCATCCTCGTCGTCTCCGCCTGCTCCAGCGGCGGCGGTGACGGCGAAAAGGCCACCCCCACCACAGGCGGCGCGCAGCCCACCAGAACCTCGCCCACGTCGCAGCCCGCGGCCTACAAGGCCCCCCACAACAAGCCCGGCCCTGCGGCGGAAAAGGTCTTCTTCAAGTCCTTCGCCGTCGAGCGCGCGCCTCTGGACTTCCAAGCGGGACAGATGGACTTCTACCTCTTCAGCCTCAAGACGGACGGCGCGCGCGCCCTGCGCAGCGCCTCCGGCGTTCGCCTGGAGGAGGCGCCCTCCACCACCGTCTCCATCGTCATGAATCCAGCGCCCGCTCCTGGAAACCAGCTCAACCCCTTCTCCATCAAGGGCGTCCGCCAGGCCGTCCAGTACCTCATAGACCGCAACTTCATCGCCAACGATATCTACCAGGGCCAGGCCCAACCCATGCTCACGCACCTGAGCCCCACGGACTTCGATTACGCCACCATCTTTGAGACCGTCAAAGCCTCCGACTACCGCTACGACCCCGATCTCGCCAAGCGCATGATCGAGCGCGAGATGCGCCAGGCCGGCGCCGAGCTCGTCGGCGGCAAGTGGTCCTTCCGCGGCCAGCCTATCCGCATCAAGTTCATCATCCGCGTGGAAGATGAGCGCCGCCAGGTGGGCGACCAGATCCGCGCCAAGCTGGAAGAGGTCGGCTTCACCGTCTCCCCCAGCTACCAGCAATTCGCCCCCGCCGTCCAGGCCGTCTACTCCTCCGATCCCGTCGCCTTTGAATGGCACCTCTACACGGAAGGCTGGAGCCGCGGCGCTCCTCAGCGGTATGACTACGCATCCATCAATAACTTCGCCGCTCCCTGGCAGGGCAACATGCCCGGCTGGCGCGAAGCCGGCTTCTGGCAGTACGAGAATCGGGAGCTGGACGATATCGGCCAGAGCCTCTTCACCGGCAAGTTCACCTCTGCCGATGAGCGCAACGATATCTACCGCCGCATGACGCGCATCGCCCTTGATGAGTCCGTCCGCGCCTGGGTCGTCACCGTCAATAACAGCTTCCCCCTTAACGATAAGATTCAAGGCATCACGGAAGATATCGTCGCCGGGCCCAAGGGCGGCCAGAGCATCCGCGAAGCCTACATCCCCGGCAAGGACGAGCTGACCCTCGGCAGTCTGTGGGTCTGGACCGAGCGCACCACATGGAACCCCGTCGGCGGCTTCGGCGACCTCTACAGCGCCGACATCTGGCGCAACATCGCCGACCCCACCCTCATCAACGACCCCTTCACCGGCCAGCCCACCGCCTTCCGCGCCTCCTTCAACGTGGAGACCGCAGGCCCCTCCGGCAAGCTCGCCGTCCCGGCCGATGCCGTGAAATGGAACGCGTCCGCGAATCGTTGGGAGCCTTTGGGCGGCGGCGGCCAGGCCACCAGCAAGGTCGTCTACGACTATTCCAAGTTCTTCAGCTCCAAGTGGCACAACGGCCAGCAGATCACCATGGCCGACCTCATGTACTCCATCGCCCAGGGCTTTGAGCTCGCCTACGACCCGGACAAGGCCCGCATCGAATTCGCCCTCGGCGCCACTTCGCGACCCTACCTGGACACCTTCCGCGGCTTCCGCATCCTGGACGGCAACCGCATCGAGGTCTACGTGGACTTCTGGCACTTCGACCAGGCCCAGATCGGCTCCTACGCCGTGCCCTCGGGCCTTGCCATGCCCTGGGAGCTCCTCTACGCCATGGACGAGCTCGTCTTCACCCAGCGCCGCGCCGCCTATAGCGATACCGCCTCCGCGCGCTTCAACGTCCCGTGGATCAGCCTCGCCATCCGCCGCGATGCAGGCCTTGTGGAGCGCGCCCTCCGCGAGATCCAGTCCCGCGGCTCCGCGCCCCTGCCTGAGGGCGTCTTCACCATCGGCGGCCGCTCCCTCGTCAGCCCCCAAGAGGCCGCCGCGCGCCTCCAGGCGGACATCGATTGGTACGCCAAGTACGGCCACCTGGTCATCGGCAACGGCCCCTTCTTCCTGAACCGCTACGACCCGCCTGCCCAGTTCGCCGAGCTCAACGCCTTCCGCGATCCCACCTACCCCTTCAAGCCCGGCGATTGGTATCGCGGGGAGCCGCCGCGCCTGGAAATCCAGCGCGTCTCCCAAGCCAGGATCGGCAAAGGCCGACCGGGCGAAGTGACGGCGGACGTCGTCGGCCCAGGCAAGCTCTCCATGCAATACGTCCTCTTCGATCCGGCCACCAGCAAAGTCGTGAGATCGGGCAACGCCGAGGCCGTAAGCGCCACGCGATTCACTGTGCGCCTGGATGCCGCCACCACAGGAAGCCTGGCCACCGGCGTCTACCAGCTCTCCCTGGCCCTCATCAGCGATGACATCGCCAGCCTCAGCGAGCGGCGCGTTAACCTGGAGATAACGTCGTAAGCGGCACGCCCGCGGACAGCCGCACATCCGGTAGCCTTGAACTGGGGAACCCTGTCCCGATACTGGACGGGGTTCCCCAGTTGCGTATCATTGGAGCGCCATGTCCCTTATCAGACCGCTGGCCATACGCGCGCTAACCCTCGTCTTCGTCCTCTTCGCCGTCCTCCTGCTCCTCGTCATCACCCTGGGAGCCACCGGCTTCTCGGATAGGCTCCTCAACGCCGTCGTCAGCGAAGAGGTGCGCGGCCTCCGCCAGAGCCTCTCCCAGACCATCCGCGACCCGGACGAACTGGAGCGCACCATCGAAGTGCGACGCCAAGAGCTGGTGGAGTTCTATGACTTGGACCAGAGATGGGTGCGACGCCTCCCGGATACCGTCTTCCGCGTTGTCAAGCTGGACCTGGGCGAAGCGCGCACTCTCAAGAGCTTCGACGGCAGCCGCCGCGTCTCCGATATCGTCCTCGATCGCTTGCCCAACACGGCCTTGCTCCTCACCACCAGCCTCGTCATTACCGCCGTCATCGGCCTCCTCGTGGGACCGCGGCTCGCCACCCGCGTCGGCAGCAAGGCCGATCGGGCCGTCTCCTATTTCTCCGCCGTCTCCTTCGCCATGCCCACCTGGTGGGTCGGCATCCTCCTCATCCTTATCTTTGCCTTCAAGCTGAACCTTCTCCCCTCCGGCGGCATGTACAGCACGCCGCCGCCTGCCGATGGCTTCCCCCGGTTCCTGGACCTGGTGAAACATGCCGTCCTGCCTGTCCTTACCCTGGTGCTCGTCAGCGTCGGCCCCTATATCTACGGCGTCCGCACCCTGACCATGAACGTCGCCCAGGAAGACCACGTCATGCTGGCGCGCGCCAAGGGCCTGCCCGATAGCGTCGTCGAACGCCGGCACATCCTGCGTGTCGCCGCGCCGCCCATCGTCACCGGCCTTATCCTTGGCCTCGCAGGCTCCCTCAGCGGCTCCATCCTGGTGGAGACCATCTTCAACTGGAACGGCATGGGCCGCCTCTACTTCGAAGCCGTCTCCGGCTCCCCCGATGAGTCCGTCATCGTCGCCCTCACCTTCGTCTTCACCCTCCTCTACGTTGCCGCCCGCTTCATCCTGGAAGTCCTCTACGTCTTCCTGGATCCGCGCGTGAGGTACACATGAGCAGGCGGGAGATGCTTCGCGAGTTCCTGGCCACGTGGCCCGGCAGGATCGGGACGTTTGCCCTCGCCGTTCTGGTCGTCGTCTCCATCGTCGCCATCGCCACCTTCCCTACCGATTTCGGCAAGGCCAAGTGGAGCAACCCCGCCGTCTGGGCCGATAACCCAAAGTCCGCGCCTCCCGCCTGGTCCAACATCTTCACCGGCAACGACCAGCTCCGGCACGAAAAGCTCAAGGCCGAGCGCCCCGGGAAGGTCGAAGCCTCCGATGGCTTGGAGGTGCGGAGCTACGTGATGCCCTACAGCTTCCCCGCGCACAAGCCGCCCAAGTTCCTCTCCGTGTCCATCGGCGGCGTCACCTTCCACGAGCGCCCGCCCACGCTCTCCGTCCATATCCTGCGGCCCGATGGCTCGGAGGCCGCCCTCAACCGCGAAGCCGTGCGCGGCCCCAGGGACGGCGAATCGGCGCCCTATAGCCGCTTCAAGGACGAGCCGCTGCGCGTCGCCCTCACCAGCGAGCCTGCCGCCGTAGACGCCCTCCGCGAGATGTACCTGGACACCTACGGCGCGGACATCCGCTCCAGCGACCTGCGCCAGGTCATGAACCGCGCCCTCTTCGGCAAGCCCTCGGAAAGCAAGCCCGGCGAGATCGCCTTGCTGAAGGGCCGCTACGAGCTCATCGTCAAGGCCACCCTGTATGACGGGCGAGATTCGGTGGACTTCTCCCGCTTCGTCGTCGGCGGCACCACCTTCGGCCTCATGGGCACGGATGGCCAGGGCCGCGATCTCGCCCAGGGCCTCATCTTCGGCCTCCCCGTCGCCCTCATCATCGGCATCATCGCCGCAGTCATGACCACCCTCATCGGCGCGGGGCTCGGCATCCTGGGCGGCTATGTCGGCGGCAAGACGGATATGGTCATCCAGCGCTTCGCCGATATCGTCAACAATGTGCCGCTCCTGCCGCTCCTCATCTTCTTCGTCTTCATCGTCGGCTCCCACCTCTACCTTATCCTCCTCTTCCTCGTCGCCTTCAGCTGGCCCGGCCTCACCATCCTCCTGCGCTCCATGGTCCTCCAGATACGCTCCGGCCAGCTCATCGAGTCCTCCATCGCCATGGGCGCGTCCAAGTGGCGCATCATGTACCGCCACATCTTCCCCCAGATGGCCCCCTTCATCATCTCCCAGCTCATCTTCCTCGTCCCTGCCGCCATCCTCGCCGAAGCGGGCCTCAGCTTCCTCGGCCTCGGCGATCCCTCCATCCCCACCTGGGGCCAGATATTGGAGAACGGCTTCCGCACCGGCGCCGTCTACCTGGCCTACTGGTGGTGGGTCATCCCCCCCGGCGTCCTCATCATCATCACCGCCGTCACCTTCATGCTCATCGCCCTTGGCCTTGAGCCTGTAGTCAACCCCCGCCTGCGAAAGGTCAGATGATGTCCGCCCTCCGCGCACATCCCTGCCTTCTTCCCCCTCGCCTCTCTGGAGAGGGTCGCAAGGGAGAGCTCTATGCCCTTCCTTGACGTCCGCGAGCTCACGCTCCACTACGCCACGCCCAAGGGCCCCGTGCGCGCCGTGGACCGCGTCTCCTTCGCCATCGAGCAAACGGGCGAGGCCGTCGCCGTCGTCGGCGAATCAGGCAGCGGCAAGACCAGCCTCGCCGCCGCCATCATGCGCCTCCTGCCTGCCAACATCGCCGCCTACACAGGCCAGGTCATCCTGGATGGGCGCGACCTTATGCAGCTCGATAAGGAAGCCTTCCGTAAGAGCGTCCGCTGGCGCGAGATCGCCATGGTGCCCCAGGGCGCGCTCAACACCCTGAACCCCGTGATGCGCATCGGCAGGCAGGTCATCGAGCGCCCTCTCCTGGAGAGGCTGATGACCAAGGAGGCGGCCCTGGCGCGCGCCCAGAGCCTTCTGGAGATGGTGGGCTTGCCCAAGGAAGTCCTGGACCGCTATCCCCACGAGCTCAGCGGCGGCATGAAACAGCGCGTCGCCATCGCCATGGCCCTCGTCATGTCCCCCAAGCTCCTCATCCTGGACGAGCCGACCTCGGCCCTTGATGTGAGCGTCCAGGCCCAGGTGATGAACCTCCTCAAGGCCCTCAAGCGCGACCAGGGTCTCACGATGCTCTTCATCACCCACGATATCGCCCTCGCCAGCGACCTCTGCGACCGCATCGTCGTCGCCTATGGCGGCGAGCACGTCGAATCCGGCCCAGCCGATGCGGTCCTCCTGCGGCCCAAGCACCCATACACGGAGCGGCTCATCGCCAGCATCCCGAAATTGAAAGAGGCGGCGCAGCCGGAGTTCCTCCCCGGCGCGCCGCCCGATCTCATCGCTCCGCCTTCAGGCTGTCGCTTCGCCCCGCGCTGCCCTCGCGCCTTCGCCGCCTGCGCC
>Ga0194132_10001148_pt1 | contig 53694 bp, 50 predicted proteins | sample TA2KigOf80mmetaG_FD_148612 | JGI IMG/M metagenome (GOLD analysis project Ga0194132, IMG submission 148612) | Freshwater microbial communities from Lake Tanganyika, Tanzania - TA2015054 Kigoma Offshore 80m | ecosystem: Environmental > Aquatic > Freshwater > Lake | place: Tanzania: Lake... | reverse complement strand
TCCCTCGCTCTGGGTGGATGGCTTCACCAACGGAGATCCTTGGCGGTCGATTCTCGAGACGAACTCCCCGGGCGCGGAACCCATCCCGGTGCCGACGCTCGTCACCCAGGGTACGAGCGACAAGGTGATTCCTGCTTCGACGACCGCTCAACTCGCAACCCGGTTGCGTTCGTCGGGGTCGACGGTCACCGAGCAGGTCCTCCCGGGTGTGCCACACACGCTCGCTGGGGAGAAGTCGGTGCCGTTCGCAGTGGAGTTCTTCACCGACCGCTTCAACTGACTTGCGCCGAGAGCCCCACCAACGCATCGACTCGCGAGCGTGTAGCAAGCCAGACAGGTCAGCACTGCTCAAACGCCGCTCAGGCCGGTTTCGCTCACGGGCCGGTGTGAACTGAGAAGTGTCAGATATCCGCCGGACCGACTCCTGCAGGACGGATCAGGAACCACTGGTCCCGCACGACCAACACCCAGCCACGACAGGAGGCCAACACCATGAACCGCACCCGCAGAATCCTCGGAGCCGCCGCCTCCATGGCCGTCCTGGCCACTCTCGGCGCCTGCGGCGACGACTCCAGTGCGCCCGTCAGCGCACCGTCCAGCGCACCGTCCAGCGCACCCGCCAGTGGGCCCAGCACGTCCACGTCTGCCGCCGGGACGTCCGACCCGAGCACGTCCACGCCGGGCGGACCGTCCATCAAGGAGGCCGTGGACATCGGATTCGCCAGCTGCTCAACCCTCAGCACCGAGGGGACCCTCGTGCAGGACCTCCTGGGCGCCCCGGCGACGTTCGAAACTGACCCCTTTGGCGGCTGCTTGTGGGAGGTCACCGACGCAGGCGACGGACCCGAGGCGTTCGCCGTGACCGTGTCGACGACCGAGATCGCGGGTTTCGTCATCGACAGCATGCGGGGCGAGGATGCCAGCCTCGTCAAGTTCACACCGGTCGAAGGACTCGGCGACGAGGCATTCACCGTCTCCGGGTGGAGTTCGCAAGGGGAGGGCGGGACCGAGGGATCCACGCTGTACGTCCTCAAGGACGGCATCGTGACGACCTTCTCGGTGAAGGGCGTCCGAGACGGCGTCACCGACCAGCTCCGGGCCATCGCCACCCAGGCCCTCGGCTGATCACACCGACCACCGATCCGCAACGACGAGCAGGGAGGTCCGTGATGAGATTCACACGACACCGCGTCGACCGAGCCGGCCAATCCGAGCGACCGGCCACGACCCGGTCCACGCGCCTCCGAGCGCTCCACCCCGTGGTTGCGCTCGCGGTCGCCATCGTGGGCGTCTCTTCCTGCGGATCTGATCCAGGGACCGACTCGGGCGCGCCGTCCTCCCGTGACACCGGGGCGAGTACGACGACAGCAGGGAAGACCCCCGCCGCCAGCGACGTCGATCCGTGCGGGCTGATCACCGTCGAGCAGGCGGCCGCCGCGCTCGACGAGGAGGTGCTGCCCGGCGAGGCCAGTTCCGCTGGAGTCGCCACCAGTTGCCTGTGGTCATCCGCGAGTGGACCGGCAGGCACCGGGGTCACGCTGACGGTGTCTCCCCCCATGATCATCACCACGACGCTCGAGGTGGGAAACGCCAACGGTTACCTGATCGAACCCGTCGACGGACTTGCGGAGGCGGCGTTCTACCAGGTTCCTGAGACCAGCCCGGCGGACGCCACCCTCTCGTTCGTCGCCGGAGACACCGGATACCAGGTGTATGTCAACGACAACTCGAAGTCGGCCGACCAGATCCGGGCCGCCGAACTTCAACTCGCCCAGCAGCTGGCCACCACCCGATGAGCAGCGTGATCCGGTCGGAGCAATCACGAGGAATCGTGCAACGACAAACGTTCAGGAATCCGACCCCCGCGCTCTCGACAGCTGAGTCGAGATGGACATGATCTCATTCCCTGAGAGGAACAACACCATGCGCACCACACACCGGATCATCGGATCACGCAGCGCGCCGAACCTGCCCTGATCGTCCGCCGCCGCCGATCGCGAACACGCCGTCACGCCCGGCCGGAAAGTGTCAGGATCGAGACGCTCCGACTCCTGTCGGATGGGTCGGGAACCACCGGCCCGGTCCGGCGACCGGACCCAATCCCGAAGGAGAACCCACCATGCGACCCATACTCCGCATCATCGGAGCCACCGCCTCCATGGCCGTCCTGGCCACACTCGGCGCCTGCGGCGACGAGACCAGCGCACCGACCACGACCGCCGGCGACACCGGCTCGGCATCCGGAACCGTCGAGGTCCAACTGAGTGAGGAGTTCTGCGCCGGGCTGGCCCAGGAGAACCCTCCGAGCGACTGGGCGGATACTGCGCCCGCCGAACTGCGCCAGGGCGCCGCTGCCATCGTCACGTTCGGCGAGGCGATGTCGCCCCGCTCGCCGTTCCCGGACTACGCAACCGGGATCGCCGACACCCTGGGTGCCGACGGAGTGGCCGAGCAGATCGACCAGCTCGCCACTGCGGCGGTCGAGCAGTGCGAGGCGACCGAGGGGGTCGAGGTCCTGCAGTGGATCGCAACCGCCGCCGTGTTCGCCGGCGGCACGGCCGACCAGGCCTACTGCGACGCACTGCGCACCGAGTTCGCCGATCCGTCCGAGGAGCCGGCAGTCGAATCGAGCGTCGACCTGGCACCCGCCGAGCAGCGTGAGGCGCTCGAACAGCTCGCATCGTCGACCGGCACCGGTGGCGTCGGCGCGAACCGGGGTGCCCTGCTGGGCCTGGGCGTGTACGCCGAGGCCCGCTGCGACATCGACGGGGCGTTCGGCATGATGTTCCTGGCGAGCGCGTTCGCTGGCGAGGCCACGGGCAGCAGCTCCGGAAGCGGCGGCGAGGCGACGGCCGGCAACCGACCCGACCCCGCAGATGCCACACCGGCGAACGCAGCCGTGGCCGGAGGTACGAACCTGACGTTCGCGGTCCAGGAGGTGGCCCTGACCGACGAACCCGACACCTACCTGGCCTCGATCGTTGCGCCGGAGGGCTGGAAGGACGACCGGGAGCTCAGCGGCGGGTTCACCACGAGCGGTTTTGACGCCTCCCTGAAGCCGTTCGGCCTGTTCGACGAGATGGCATTCCGCGCCGGGTGCGGCCCTTACGGCAGGTGTGAGCCCAAGGACTGGGCGGCCGAACTCGGTCTCATCACCGAGCGGTTCCAGGGCCGCACCGTCACGGAGGAGCGCTCCGTCGAGGGTTCCGACGGCAGGGTCCTCACCCTTCAGGACTCGAGCGGTGGTGTCACGGGGCTCGTGCAGCGCTGGGACGACACCGCAGCCCGCATCTTCGAGTGCGAGGTCGATCTGGACGAGGAGAACGCCGCCGCGCTACCGGCGTTCATGGCGGCGTGCGAGGCGTCCCGGCCCGGATGGATCACGGTCGACTGAACTCGGCGACGAAGCGGCCTCGGTCGTCCTGTCGGATGGTCGAGGCCGCGACGTCGGGATCGTGGGTGAACACGACCGTGACGCCTCGGGCCGCCACGTCGGCCAGGAACCCGGCCTTCTCCTGCACCACCAGTTCGAAGAACCGGTCGTATCCCATCGTGATCGGCACGTGCACCCACGGCACGCCCGGCACCAGGTCCGAGGCGTACACGACCGGCCCGTCACCGGTGTCGAACTCCGTGAGCAGCAGGCCCGGGGTGTGCCCGTCGGAGGTGTGGAACCGGTAGCCGTCACCGAGCGTGGACGAGGTGGGACCGTCGACCAGTTCGACCCGACCGGTCGCCTCCAGCAGCCCCGGCAACTCCGCAATGAACGACGCCCGGTCCCTCGGGGTGGGAGCGGCCGCCCTGTCCCATGCGGTTCGACCAACGACGTAGTCGGCGTCGGTGAACACCAGTTCCGGAGGGTGGTCAGGCTCCCACGCCCGCAGCACCCCACCGGCATGGTCGAAGTGCAGGTGCGACAGGACCACGACGTCCACGTCGCCCGGACCGACCCCCTCGGCGGCGAGCCCGTCGAGCAGCACGTGGCGGTCCTCGCTGACCCCGAACCGCTCCCGCTGCTCCGGAGGGAAGAAGGCGCCGACCCCCGCCTCGAGGAGCACGATGCGGCCCGAGTCCTAGCGGATCAGCACCGAGCGGGTGGTGAGCGGGATCCGGTTCACCTCGTCGACGTCCACCCAACGCTCCCAGAGCGCCTTCGGGGCGTTGCCGAACATGGCGCCGCCGTTCAGACGCTGGGCGTTGCCGTCGACCGTGCACCAATCGACCACCGCCATGGAATCAGGCCTCCTGCCGGTTACTGCCGAGCGCCGACGCCACCATCCACACCAGACCATCGACCCACCGGGGATCTGCAGACGTCGCAGTACCAGTGGCGACAGCGAGCGATGCCAGCAGGATCAGCGACTCGATGCCAGCCACCGCACGATCCTCGTCATCGACGAGCACCAACGACCGGGTGACGTCCCGTCGCAGGTCGCTCCTCAGCTGATCGACCAGGTGTCGCACCTCTGCCGAGGCCACCAGCGCAGGCGTGGATCCAGGTCGGGGATCACGGAGCGCCCGGGCAGCGAGCGGGTGGTCGGCGAACGCCGCAGGAAGCGAGACCAGCACCGAGGTGACGACGTCGGTCACGGTCGCCGTGCGGTCGGCGCCGACGAGTGCTGCGCGGAACGCGGCTCCGAGATCGTTGGCGACCGCTGCGTCGTAGAGCTCCTCCTTGGAGCGGAAGTGGGCGAAGACTGCGGACGGCGTGACTCCGATCCGTCGAGCGACCGCAGCGACCGACGCTCCGGCGTAACCGGTCGATCCGAACAGGTCGACGGCCGCCGCCACCGTTGCCGCACGGGTCCGCTCGCCCTTGGACCGAGTGCTCACAGGGTCAGGTGAGGCCGACGCCGGAAGGGTGTTTCCCAGTTCGGTGCCCGACACGACGAGACGGTACCGCCCGGTGACCGGGTTCGCACCGTCGAACCGGTCCGTGCTGTCACAGGGACGTGCGAGGCTAGGTGGAAGGGCCCTCGGCACGAGGACCAGCAGGTCGGCACGAGGACCAGCAGATCGGCACGAGGAGCGAAGGTGAGCGACGTCAACCCAACCATCTCGGATCGGGTCGTGTCCGACCGCCACGTCGGCGCCGTCCTCGCCGCTGCTGCGGGCGATGCCCTCGGTGCCGGTTACGAATTCGGGCCACCACTACCGGCCGACGAGCCCGTGCACCCGCGTGGGGGTGGATCGTTCAACTGGGCTCCGGGCGAGTGGACCGACGACACCCAGATGGCGGCCTGCATCCTGTCGGTACTCGCCGACGGCAGCACCGACATCGACAGCATCGCTGCGAACTTCCGGACGTGGTATCAGCACGGACCGGCCGATGTCGGTATCCAGACCAGCACCGTGTTGTCGCAGGCCGGTGACCTACGGAGCATCGCCGCCGAACACGCCCGGGCGCACCCGTCCCACTCGGCGGGCAACGGCTCCCTCATGCGGACCGCTCCCGTTGCGCTCGCCGCTCCCGGTCAACCCGACGTCATCGCCCAGCTCGCCGCCGAGATCTCGGCGCTGACCCACGCCGATCTCTCGTGTCAGGACGCCTGCGTGCTCTGGAGCGTGGCCATCGACCACCAGGTGCACCACGCCCCACGCAGCGATCAGCCGTGGTCATTCGCCGACGCTGTCCGGGTCGGCCTCGAGTACCTGCCTGCGGATCGACGAGACGAGTGGGCCGTGCTGATCCACCGGGCCGATGGAGCCTCTCCTCGTGAGTTCCCCAAGAACGGCTGGGTCGTTCATGCCTTCCAAGCGGCGCTCGCCGCAGCGACCAGCACGCCGGTTCCGCCCGGGCCCGACGCAGGTCGTCACCTGCAACTGACGCTCGAGCACGCCGTTCGGGCCGGCGGCGACACCGACACCGTAGCGGCCATCACCGGGGCGCTCCTCGGTTCGCGTTGGGGCGCCACTGCTGTACCGGCGGCGTGGCAGCGGATCCTCCACGGTCACGCCGCCGACCCCACGCCGGTGCTGACCGCCATCGACCTCGACTCCCAGGCGAGGCTGGCGGCCAACGGGGGTCGACCCGATCCAAACGGCTGGCCCGGGCGGCCCTCCATGGTCGACCACTACCGCCAGTTGCCGAGACCACCACAAGGCCGGGACGCCGAGTTCCACGGCGTCCGCTTCGGTGACACAGTCACGCTCGACGCGGCCATCGCCGACGGAGCCCAGACCGTTGTCTCCTTGTGCCGCATGGGGACCGACGACGTTCCGTCACACGTCGAGCACCACGTCGTCGGCCTCCACGACACCGGCCACTCCGACAACCCCAACCTGACACTCCTGCTCGAAGATGTCGCCGACCACATCCAGGACGCCCACCTGTCAGGCCGCAGCACCTACGTGCACTGCGTGGCAGCGGAGAACCGCACCCCGAGCGTCGCTGCGGCGTGGCTTATCCGCCACCACGGATACGACGCCGACAACGCCTTGGCCGTTGCGGGCCGGGGTCTCAACCCGCCTCAGTCGTTCCTGGTCGACGGGGTCCGCTCCGTCAGACCCGCTGAGGACTGAGCGACTGCTCCCCCCGGGGCAGCACCAGAAGACGACACCACCAGGGCACCGCCGACCAAGGCTGCTGCGGCCAGACCGAATGCGCTCACGCCGAGCGGGATGTGCCACGACGCAGCGAGCGCACTGTCACGGCCCACGTAGCCGAGACCCGTCTGGAAGAACAACAACAACGCCAGCAGGGCGTTGGTCGACAGCACCCACACCGGCACTCTGGCAGCAAGCGCCACGAACGCAGCGATCACCGCAACAGCGAACGTGCCGTTCCCCACGTAACCGTGGACGCTGATCGACGACCCCTCGAAGAGTGACTGACCAGCGAGTACCGCTTGTACGAGGATCAGGACCACGACGAGGACGTCGAGGCCGAGCAGCACGCGTCGCACTGGCGAACCCCAGCGACGACGGGAAGGCAACGCAGGTTCAGGCTTCGCCGTGCAGGTGAGCCTGGATCTCCGCCTCGTCCTCGTCCGACAGGGAGGTCTTGATGACGTCCCCGCCGAACTTGGCGAGGCTGTCCAGGGCCTTGTCGGTCGTCATCTGCTGCACGATCATGAAGAGTGCCGACGTCCCCGGCTGCAGTTTGCTGCGAACCTGCTCTTGGAAGTCCTTGCCGATCGAGTCCTTGGCGAGCTTGCCACCAAGGGCGCCGAATGCCGCACCGATCGCCATTCCGAAGATCGGCAGGAAGAAGAGGATCCCGAACAACAGACCCCAGAACATGCCCCAGGTGGCACCGGCGCCCACCTCGTGCTGGTTCGTGATCGTCCGGAACTTCCCGTTCTCGTCCCGAACGATTGCGGCCACGGCATCGGGTTGGATCACGAGGTCCTGAGCGAGGCGGCCGACCTCGTCCATGGCCTCCAGCGCCGTGGTGGTGTCGTCGTATCCGATGGCAATCAGGTCTGGCATGTTGCAATTCTCCTCGTTGATGTGTCTCTGCGGCCTGCAACTCGCCCCGGTCACTCTTCCCGGAGCTAGACGGCTCCGGTAAGTTAGTGCAGTTTCGAGCCCAGCGGCGACGGCCGGTTCCCATGGTGCTCGACGCCGGGGCAGGCCTCGACCCGCACCGCCGTTTGCGCGCCGGGACCTATTCTCTCGCTGAGAGAACACGACCGAGGAGTCCAGATGGCACGAGTGGACCTGCCCGACGGGGACGATGATGAACTCCTGCGCCTCTACGGCCTCTCACCCGCCATGGGTGCCGCAGCCGGCAACTTCACTGCGGCGGTCTACGGCGACACGTCCCTACCCACCAGGGTCAGGGAGGCAGCGAGGATCCGGATCGCCGAGTTGAACGCCTGCCCCGTGTGCCTCGACACCCGATCCACCTCTGACCCCGACGGCCTCACCGAAGAGGAGTACGTGCAGATCGCCGACTGGCGAGACATCGCCACGTTCTCACCGCGGGAACGGATCGCCGTGGAGTTCGCCGAGCGCTTCACCACTGACCACCTGAACCTCGACGACGACTTCTGGCTGCGGGCCCGTGCGGAGTTCACCGACCCCGAGTTGTTCGAACTCGGGGTGTGCTGTGCGAGTTGGCTCGGCCTCGGTCGGATGACCCAGATCTTCGGCGCCGGCGTGTCCTGTCGCATCGAACTCTGAGTGAGCCTCCCCTGAGAGACCCCTCCGGCCGACGCAACCGTGGCCGGTGAACTCGCTGGTTGATCGCTACCGTGCTCCCGTGCACCGCCGACCGATGGTCTCGTCCAGGCCTCTCACATCTCCACTGTCTGCGACCGCGGTCCTCGTGGCCGCACTGCTGGCACTGAGTGGTTGCTCGGCGACGTTCGATGATCGTTCCGCAGGTCAGTCGCCGACGACCTTGAAGGACGCGTCCGAGGGTTCCCCCGCCCCGGATCAGCAGCGGGAAACGAAGATCGACTGGACCGACTGCGACGATTCGGTGAACGCCCTGTCGGGTCTGGAGTGCGGCGAGTTGGAGGTCCCGCTGGACCCGAACGAACCCGACGGTGACAGGACGAGTCTCGCGCTGGCTCGGGTCCGGTCGACGGGAACCGCCGAGGAGAGGATCGGTTCACTGATCATCAATCCGGGCGGGCCGGGTGGATCCGGCGTCGAGTTCCTCGGTTCAGCCGCTCCCGCGTTCCCGAGTGAGCTCACCGATCGCTTCGACCTGGTCTCGTTCGACCCGAGAGGCGTCGGCGCATCGGATCCGGTCCGGTGCCTCGACGACACGGAGAAGGATGAGGAACTCAGCGTCGACCTGACGCCTGACACAGCAGAGGAACAGGCCGAGGTCGACCGACTCGCTGACCGGGTCCGCATCGAGTGCGAACAGCGCAACCCCGAGTTGTCGACCCACATGAGCACCGCTGACGTCGCCGCCGACGTGGACCGAATCCGATCCGCAGTCGGCGACGAGAAGCTCTCGTATCTCGGGTTCTCCTACGGCTCGTCGATCGGAGCGGTCTACGCAACCTTGTTCCCCGAACGGGTTCGGGCGGTCGTGTTGGACGGCTCCACCGATCCGAACGCATCGGCTGAGGAACAGGCGCTGACGCAGGCCACCGGGTTCGAACGAGCACTCGACCGGTTCGTCGCTGCGTGCGACGCATCGACGAGTTGCCCGCTCGCTCCGGGCGCACGAGCGAAGATCGAGGAAGCTCGCGCCTCGCTCGACGCACAACCCGTGGAGGTCGATGCGAACGGAATCACCCGTACCCTCGGCCCCGACCTGTTCGACTTCGGCCTGGCCACTGCCCTCTACGACACCTCGCTGTGGCAGTCCACCGCTCAAGCCGTCGTCGACCTCCGCAGCGGTGGTGCCGCAAAGCTGCTCGCACTCGTCGATCGACAGGTCGGTCGCAACTCCGACGGCACCTACGACAACTCCTCGGACGCCCAGATCATGGTCAACTGCTCCGATGACGTCGATCGACTCGATGCCGAGGCAGCGGCCGCCGCTGAGGATCGGATCGTGGCGGCGGCACCCCGGTTCGGTCCGCTGCTCGGGACCGGGCTCGACGACTGCAGCGCATGGCCAGAGCCGACCAAACCGATTCCGAGTATCGCCGCCCCAGAGAGCCCGACGGTGCTCGTCGTCGGCACCGTCGGAGACCCAGCGACGCCCTACGAGTGGTCACAGCGCATGGTCGAGGCGCTCGGGTCCGCCGAACTCCTCACCTACGAGGGGGACGGTCACACGGCGTTCCTGACCGCCGGTCCGTGCATCACCGAGGCGGTCACGAAGTACCTCGTCGATCTCACGGTCCCACCGGTCGGCTCCCGTTGCCCTGCTGCGGCCGGAGCCGACCCCTTCGCCGGCCTGGGCGAGACAGTCATCGAGCAACTCGCTGCCGGCGGGATCCCGCGCACGCTCGCCGAGTGCATCGTTGGGAAGATCGTCGAGGAGGTCGGGGAGGACGAGTTCGAGCGGATCATTCTGGAAAACGACGTCGACGCTCTCACCAAGCTCGCCACCGCCCAGACCTTGGCGTGCGCCACCACCGAGCCTCGCAACTGACCGGCTCGGCCACTGACCGGTGGCGGAGCAGTCGCGCAACGCAGCGTCAGCCGGGCTGGGCTGCGCTGCCGAGGTACCCCGAGACCACTGCGTCGTGGTCGCGCCGGAACTCATCTGCGGTTCCCTCGAGGGCCACTTCACCGTGAACGAGCAACACAGCTCGATCGGCCACCGTCAGGACCAGATCTGCATGCTGTTCGACAACGAGGACCGCACAACCTTCCTCGTCGGCGAGTCGTCGGATCACCGGCGTGAGCGACGCAGCGACGATCGGAGCCAACCCCATGGTCATCTCGTCGATCAGCAGGACCGACGGATGCCGGACGAGCGCCAGCGCCAGCGCCAGCATTTGCTGCTCGCCACCTGAGAGCAGGCCACTGCGTCGGGAGCCGAGCGGGGCGAGGACAGGGAACCACCGATCGACCTCTGCGCGCTCGCTGCGACCCGCACGCACGAGATCGAGGTGCTCGGCCACCGTCAACCCGGGGAACAGGCCCCGGTCGTCAGGGACGTGGCACAGTCCGTCTCGGGCGAGTCGGTCGGGTGTCCGGCCGAGGACTGACCGACCGGAGAGTCGAACATCACCGGCGAGAGGCCGGAGGAGCCCGGAGACTGTCAACAGGGTGGTGGTCTTGCCGGACCCGTTGGGACCGAGGAGGGCGACGACCTCGCCTGCTTCGACCCTGAGTGACAACCCACGGACCACAGCGGAGTTGCCGTATCCCGCATCGAGACCGTCGAGTTCGAGGCGGGCACTCATGGCGTTCCCCCGGTGGTTGGCTCACTGTCAGCGTGTCCGGCATCGACGGCGTCCTCGGGTGCGGCGTCGGGCTGGTTGCGCACCGGTTCCGCAGCGACCCCGAGATACGCCTCTTGAACGCGGAGGTCATTGCGGATCACAGCCGGTGAACCCGCAGCGATGACCGAGCCGAAGTCGAGGACCACCACGCTGTCGCAGATCGCCATCACCAACTCCACGTCGTGGTCGACCAGAACGATCGAGAGCCCTTCGTCTACCAGTGAACGGAGCCGGTCGCCGAAGGCCCGGCTCTCCTCAGCGTCGAGACCGGCGGCCGGCTCGTCGAGCAGGAGGACCTCCGGCCGGCTCGCGAGTGCCCGAGCGACTCCGACGAGCTTCTGGGTTCCCTGCGACAGATCACCCACGATCGATCCCGCCACGTCGGACAGATCGAGCCGCTCGAGGATCTCGGCGTCTGAGTGTCCCGCTCGGTCGAACTGCACTGACGTGCGGCGCCGAGGGTTGAGAATGTCGGAGAAGACATCTCGGACGCCCGCCGAGGGTGCGGCGACAGCGAGGTGCTCCGCAACGGTGAGGTCCTCGAAGAGTTCCACCGCCTGCCAGGTCCGGACGAGCCCCGCCCCCACTCGTTCGTGAGGAGATCGGCGGCTGATGTCGACGCCGTTCACCTGAACGGTCCCACGATGAACGACGAACCCAGTGAGGGCGTCGATCGTCGTGGTCTTTCCGGCACCGTTGGGTCCGATCAGCCCGAGGATCTCCCCGGCGCACAACGTGAACGACACATCGCTAAGAGCAACGACACCCCCGTAGCTGACACCGAGGCCGTCCACCTCGAGCACGACACCATCGAGCGGAGGGGGTTGGCTACTGCCACTAGCCAGTCCAGCAGGGTCCACCACGTCCGAACACTAGCGATCGGTCCCCGGACCTCGCCGGGCTGCGCTCACCGGGCGCAGCGGGGATCGTCAGCGCAGGAGACTGGCGAGTCCCCAGACAGCAGCGAGCAACCCGAAGGCCATGAAGGCCAGCGCACGACCGACTGGGATGATGGTCCCGTCCCGGGACGACCGGATCAGCGCCAGGCCATTGCCGACGACCATGGCCGCACCGAACGCCAGAATGATCCACGGGAAGAAGTCCTCACCTAGGAGCAGCGTGCCGCCATCCTGTCCGAGGAGGTGTCCGGGAAGCGGTCCGAAGAACCCCGGGCGAACAGAATGAAGCCACGCAATGACCACGCCGTGTGAGTTCATGAACACAACCTGCCACGCGGAGTGCGAAAGTGGCCGGAGCCGAAGATTATTCTCAGGAAAACTGCGCTGGGGCTTTACTCGACCACCCGGCGTGACGATACTAACCGTGTCGGTGGATTCGCCCCCACTGACATCACAGCCGGGGCAATGGGGCGGGGGGCACACATCTCCCTCCAACGCATCGCCAACCAGCGCTTTCGGGTGCTGGCGCCAGTGGCCCTCGCTCCGCCCCGACGCTGTGGGATCTGCGACCGAGCCAGCAGGCTCGGTCGCTTCAGGTTTTGGTCCACAACGAGGCCGAACGTGACACAGACGCCGTCCACCCCCGAGAATGTGCCGGTGAGTGACGGCCCTGGAATTGAACACGACGATGTCCGTCTCGCCGCTGCCGATCGCCCGTGGATGATGCGGACCTACTCCGGCCACTCGACTGCCGCGGCCTCGAACGAGTTGTACCGGACGAATCTCTCCAAGGGACAGACCGGGCTGTCGATAGCGTTCGATCTGCCCACCCAGACCGGCTACGACCCCGACGATCCGCTCGCCCGGGGCGAGGTTGGAAAGGTCGGCGTACCGGTGGCTCATCTCGGCCACATGCGGACCCTGCTCGAAGGCATCCCTCCCGGGACCATGAACACCTCGATGACGATCAACGCCACTGCGGCGTGGCTGCTCGGCCTGTACGTCGCCAACGCCACCGAGCAGGGAGTCCCCACCGAGGACCTCCGCGGCACGACGCAGAACGACATCGTCAAGGAGTACCTGTCACGGGGGACCTACATCTTCCCGCCGGGTCCGAGTCGCCGACTGATCGTCGACATGTTCGCCTACTGCAACGCCCACATCCCCAAGTGGAACCCGATGAACGTCTGCTCCTACCACCTCCAGGAGGCGGGAGCGACCCCCGTGCAGGAGGTGGCGTACTCGCTGGCGTGTGCCATTGGAGTCCTCGACGCCGTTCGTGAGTCGAATCAGGTGGAACCCGACGCCATGTCATCGGTTGTGGCGTCGGTCAGCTTCTTCGTCAACGCCGGCATGCGGTTCGTCGAAGAGACCGCCAAGATGCGGGCATTCACCCGAATGTGGGACCGGATCACCGCTGAGCGCTACGGGGTCACCGACCCCAAGGCCCGGCGGTTCCGCTACGGGGTGCAGGTCAACTCCCTCGGCCTCACTGAAGCCCAACCCGAGAACAACGTGCCGCGGATCGTCCTCGAGACGCTCGGCGTGACGCTCTCCCGTGACGCCAGAGCGCGATCGATCCAACTCCCGGCGTGGAACGAGGCGCTCGGCCTGCCCCGACCATGGGACCAGCAGTGGTCACTGCGGATCCAACAGGTGCTCGCCAACGAAACGGATCTGCTGGAATACCCCGACCTGTTCGAGGGCTCCGTCGTCGTCGAACGGCTCACCGACGAGATCGACTCGGCGGCCCAGGCCGAACTCGACGAGGTGCTCGCCCTCGGTGGAGCGTTCGAGGCCATCGACGAACTGAAGCGGCGGCTCGTGATGTCCCACACCGAACGCGTCCGACGTATCGAATCGGGCGATCAGGTGGTCGTGGGGCTCAACTCCTTCACCGAGTCCGCTCCGTCACCGCTGGGAGGTCAGGACAACATCCTCGTCGTGGATCCTGCGGTGCAGACCCAGATGGTCGACGACGTCCGGGCCTGGAGGGACGAGCGCGACCAGTCCGCAGTGGATCGTGCGATCGAAGAGCTCGCCCGGGTGGCCCGCACCGACGAGAACATCATGCCGGCGACGATCGAGCTGGCCCGGGTCGGCGGAACGACCGGCGAGTGGGCCGGGACGCTACGAAGCATCTTCGGCGAGTACCGGGCACCGACGGGCGTGGGTTCCGCCACCATCGGCGGAACCTCCGAGCAGCTCCGGGTGATCGCCGATCGGATGCGGAGCCTCCCCGGCGGTCCCCCGCGGATCCTCGTCGCCAAACCCGGCCTCGACGGCCACTCCAATGGTGCCGAGCAGATCGCAGTCGCCGCCCGTGACGCCGGAATGGAGGTGATCTACCAGGGGATCCGGCTCACCCCTGAGCAGATCGCCGCCGCCGCCCGTGACGAGGATGTGGACCTCGTCGGCATCTCGATCCTGTCGGGCTCCCACATGGAACTCATCCCGGAGGTGGTCCGTCTGCTCCGGGACGCCGGGGTCGACGCTCCCGTGGTGGCCGGCGGGATCATCCCGGAGGAGGACCGTCCGGCTCTCCTCGAACTCGGAGTGGCCGCAGTGTTTACCCCGAAGGACTTCGAGATCAGCCGGATCATGACCGAGATCGCCGATCTGGCCACCCGAACCACCGCCTGATCGGCGGTGTCATCGAATCAGCAGCCGGGTTGCGATCCGACGCTACGGGCGGCAGAGTTGGACGAGAGGGTCGGGGGTTTGACGTTGCCACATCGTTACATCTCACTCGCCATCGGGATCACCGGTGCAGTCCTCGGTGCGTCCGCCGTCGCTCTGGAATCTGTGTGGCTCGGTGCTGCAGCCGGACTCGCAGCACTGGTCCTCGGCATCCTCGCTGTCATCCGGCCCCCCGTTGCGCCAACCACATCACCCTCGCCGCCGGTCGCTGACGATGCGAGCGACCTGGGACTCGGAGCAGTGGTGGCCATCCCCGTCGATCTCGACCCTGCCCACCGGAGGATCACCGACCTCGAAGCAGAAGTGACGGCGCTGAGCGACGCCGCCACGCTCCCGAACCCACGGGACGACCGCACAGCACCGACGCTCACCGATGGGCCATCGGGGCTCTTCACTGAGACGTACTTCCACGTGGCACTCGAGTCCAGACTCGCAGCCGCACGCCGGCACCTCCGTCCCGTGGCGGTCACGCTCATGCGTTCCGTGGAGGGGCCGCCCGGCGACACCGTCGTCGCTCCCCCGCCCAACCGGCTCGCCGAGGCGATCCGTGAGACCATCCGAGAGGCCGACATTGCGTGTCGACTCGACGACGGGACGTTCGCCGTCGTCCTCGAGGACACCCCCGAGAACGGAGCGGTGTGGACCACCGAACGCATCCGCCGCAACCTGGTGAGCCGTCACGGCACCCACACCCTGTGGGCTGGGATCGCCTGCTACCCGGCACACGCCTTTGCGAGCGACGACCTGTACCGCCAGGCGACCCAGGCGCTCACCGCGGCGCAGGACTGGCGCCAGGACCGCATCGAAGTTGCACTGAGCGACTGACCCGGATCAACCAGCGGGATCGGCGTCCGGGAGCGGCTCACCAACCCACCGGAGACGCCCCGGTGTGGCTGACAGTCCGGCGATCAATCCCGGCATCGGCACACCGTCGAGCACTGCGATCGACTGCCGCTCGGTGAAGTGCGGGTCAGCGAAGATGTCGGCGATGTCGTGGACGTGTGCCGCCGCAGCTCCAGCCCCCTCGAATGCAGCCAAGACGTCCTCCGCCGTGCGTTCGGCGATCCATGCGGCGACGTGCTGGTCGATCTCCTCTCGATGCTCCAAACGATCGGTAAAGGACGCAAACCGCTGATCTCCGTCGAGCCCGACGAGATCGAGGACGCGGGCTGCCACCGAATCGGAACTGCTCGACACGGCGATCCACTCGCCATCGGCTGTCCGATAGGTGTTTCTCGGAACCGTGCAGAAGATCCCACCCCCGAGACGTTCCTGCACCTCGCCGTCGAGGCCGTAACGAGTCAGGAGCGGACCCATGAGTTGCAGCATCGTCTCGACCAGATTGACGTCGACGACTTGGCCCACACCCGAGTGCAACGCCACCATCGTGGCGAACGCCGCAGCGAGGGCGGTCACCTCGTCGGTGAGGGCTATGGGCGGCAGCAGTGGTGGCCCCGCCGCCTGTCCGTTGAGCGACGCAAAGCCGGACAGCGCCTCGGCCTGCGTTGCGAAGCCGGGTCGGTCCCGGTAGGGGCCGCTCTGACCGAACCCGGTGACACGAGTGACCACCAAGCGGGGATTGCGTTCGATCAGCGACACCGGATCGAGGCCGAGACGCTCGAGCGTCCCCGGCCGGAAGTTCTCGACGAGTACGTCGGCGTCGCTGCAGAGTTCCTGCATCCGGGCGAGGTCGTCGGGATCTTTGAAGTCGAGCACGACCGAGCGCTTGTTCCGGCTGACGAGCCGCCACCACATGGAGATCCCCTGGCCGGGAGCGGAGGAGTCCTCCCAACCGAGCCGCCGGAGGCTGTCACCGCCGTCAGGGCGCTCGACCTTGACCACGTCGGCACCGAAGTCCGCAAGGTATCGGGTGCAGTTCGGACCGGCGATCACAGTGGAGCAGTCGACCACGCGAACGTCTGCGAGCGGACCGGGTGAAACAGCGCCGTCGCCAGCGGGGTCCGGGGCGTCCACCGGTTCATCGTGCCCGGTGGCAACGAATCGGTGCCAACCCGGTCCAAGCCGAACGATGGGAGCCGGGCCGAGTCGATCGATCAGCGTTGTCGATTCACCTCAGACGAGCGGCAATATCGATGGCGAAACACCGATCTGCGGAACGGCCCGAGGCATAGGCCGGGTACGTACCGGCGAACATCCCTCGGGTTCGCTCGGACCAGGCGAGCGCCGTCGGGTCCGTGATCCGGCGGTGCACCTGCAGGACGAGGTCCTCGTAGATTCGATACTCGGCCCACGATCCCGGGAAGTCCTTGACGCACGCCACCTCGGCGAACGGAACCCCTGGGGCCTGCGGCAGGTCGACCCTGGCGTTGCGGTGGGTGTGTCCGGCGAAGTAGCCGGCGAGTCGCGGGCGGCGACCGAACACCTCTGCGAGCGCCTCGGACTGGGCCGGGACGATTCCGACACAGTCGTCGGTCCGGGGCTCCGCTGCCGGGTTCCACACTGGATGATGACCGAACACGAGTACCGGGCGGTCCGCCCGCTCCCCCAACTCATCGAGCCAGTCCAGTTGCTCGTCCGACACGCGCCCATTGATCGTCGCCGGTCGGGAGGTGTCGATCACCGCCACGATCACCCCGTCGAGGACACGCTCCTGGGTGGGCCACGACGCCACGTCGAGGAGGTTGTAGCTCTCGTGGTTGCCCCGGACGTGGACGAGGCGTTCACCGAACGCCCCGCCGTAGACGTCGAGAAAGCGGTCGTACTCCTCCCGGGTGCCCTCGGCGGTGAGGTCACCCTTGACCACGACCACGTCCGGATCAACCGAGGAGATGTCGGCAACGGCGCCAGCGTTCATCACCTCGGGATACGGCGTCTCGCCCGGTTCGACTGAGAACGTCGGCCAGTCCTGACCGCCGACGTGGCCGCACACCGTCTCACCGAAGTGGACGTCGTTCACAGTGGCCACCCGAGCGAGGAGTTCCCCACGACGGGGGAGCGTTCGAACGACGTGGCCGTCGAGATCGACATCGCTGTCGGGCTGGAGCGACTCGAAGCAACGGGCTTGGGAACCACGCCAGACGATCGCTTCGTCGTCGGCCAACGTGAACAACTCGGGCTTCACATCCACAGCGCGAAGGTTACGGCCCGCCGTCGGCGGTCACGACTGCGGTGCGTCGACACTGGTCGGAGGCGACGACTCAGACGGGTCGGTCGCGACGCGCCGGAACCGGACGCGACCACCAACGCCCTGACCACCGCCAGCGTGACGGCGTCGCAGCGGCGTGGATCCCCACGCGTGTGGCGAGCACGATCTCGACGGCCGCAGCGATGGCGGCCGCCTCCCCCTCGGTGGGCTCCGGCGAAGCGGCGACCGTCCCGGTCACAGCGGGATGTTCCCGTGCTTTCGGCGGGGCAGTTCCTCACGCTTGGTGCGGAGCACCTCGAATGCGGCGATGACCTCCGCCCGGGTGTCGGCCGGATCGATCACGGCATCGACGTAGCCCCGGTCGGCGGCCTCCCACGGGTTCAGGTAGTTCTGCTCGTACGCCTCGACGAGTTCGACCCGACGCGCCTCGGGGTCATCAGCTGCGGCCAGGTCCCGGCGATTGACGATCTCGACAGCGCCAGCGGCACCCATCACGGCGAGTTCGGCCGACGGCCAGACGAAGGTGAGGTCGGACCCGATCGACTTGGAGTCCATCACCACGTACGCCCCGCCGTAGGCCTTGCGGGTGATCACCGAGATACGGGGAACCGTTGCCTCGCAGTAGGCGTAGAGCAGCTTGGCGCCGTGGCGGATGATTCCGCCGTGTTCCTGATCGACCCCGGGGAGGAACCCGGGCACGTCGACGAAGGTCAACAGCGGGATGTTGAAGGCATCACAGGTGCGAACGAACCGAGCAGCCTTCGACGATGACTCGATGTCGAGCACCCCGGCGTAGACGGCGGGCTGGTTGCCGACCACGCCGACCGCATGACCACCCAAGCGGACGAACCCGCAGGTGATCGAAGGAGCCCACGATGTGGCGTACTCGAGGAAGTCACCGTCGTCGGCTACCGATCGGATCACATCGCGCATGTCATAGGGCTGATTGACGGATGCGGGGAGCAGGTCGTAGAGCTCGTCGCAGCGACGCTCGTGGGGATCATCGGTCATTTCCTGCGGTGGTTCCTCCATGTTGTTCGAGGGAAGGAACGACAGGAGGTAGCGGACGTCATCCAGACAGGCCTTGTCATCACCGGAGATGAACTGCGCCACTCCGGAAGTGCCCGTGTGGATCCGGGCGCCACCGAGTTGCTGCTGGCTCACCTCCTCGCCGGTGACCTGCTTCACCACATCGGGACCCGTGATGAACATGTACGACGTCTCGTCGACCATGAACACGAAGTCCGTCATGACCGGGCTGTAGACGGCTCCACCGGCACACGGACCCATGATCACGCTGATCTGAGGCGTCACTCCCGACGCCAGCACATTCCGGTAGAAGATCCCGCCATAGCTGGCGAGTGACACGACGCCTTCCTGGATGCGGGCGCCGGCGCCATCGTTCAACCCGATGACGGGAGCCCCCACCTTGAGCGCCAGATCCATGAGCTTGTGCAGCTTCGCAGCGAACACCTCACCGAGGGCACCGCCGAAGACAGTGAAGTCCTGAGCGAAGACGAACACCTTGCGGCCGTCGATGGTGCCCCATCCGGTCACCACTCCGTCGCCGTAGGGGCGTTCGTCGAGCGCATCACCGGCCCGGTGACGGGCGAGCATGTCGAGTTCGTGGAACGACCCCTCGTCGAGGAGGTACTCGATGCGCTCCCGGGCGAGGAGCTTGCCGCGTTCGTGTTGTCGATCGATCGAGCGTTGCGATCCCGGCGACAGCGCTGCTCCCTGCCGCTCGACGAGATCCTCGACGAGTCCACGAATCGGTCGGTCCATGGCGCCACACGGTAGCGGCGGTCCTGAAGTGGGCCCAAAGGGACCAATCCGATCAGTCGGCACCGTCGGCGTGTGAACCCACTGCCTGCGGCCAACGGTGTCACGATGGGGTTGTGGACCTCCCGGTGACCATGCCCCTCAAGCCGATGCTGGCTCGGGCCGAACGCGAGCTCCCCCGAGGCGACCTGCTCTACGAACCCAAGTGGGACGGCTTCCGGTGTCTCGTGTTCCGGGACCACGACGAAGTTGCACTGCAGAGCCGAAACGGACGACCTCTCACTCGGTACTTTCCCGAACTCATCGATCCGCTCCTCGAGCATCTTCCGAAGCGTTGCGTCCTCGACGGGGAACTCGTCGTGGTCGGTCCGCACGGCCTGGACTTCGGGCTCCTCTCGGATCGGATCGACCCGGCAACCAAACGGATCGCCGTGCTGGCGGGTGTCGCCCCGGCGAGCTTCGTGGCGTTCGACGTCCTGGCGCTCGACGAGGACCTACGCGACGAACCACTTCGGGAGCGACGGGCCGCCCTCGTGGAACTGCTCGCAGACGCCCGGCCGCCGGTGCACCTGACGCCGGTGACGGAAGATGTCGATGTGGCGCAGGCGTGGTTCAACCGGTTCGTGGGGGCCGGCTTCGACGGTGTCGTTGCGAAGCCGCTCAGCGGAACCTACGTCGCCGACAAGCGAGTGCAGTTCAAGGTCAAGCACCATCGAACGATCGAGTGTGTCGTCGGGGGTTACGAACCCCACAAGGAAGGCGGTGTCGGATCACTCCTCCTCGGCCTGCACGCCGGAGTCGACGGACCACTGCAGCTGATCGGAGCGTGCAGCGCCTTCTCGGCCGCCAAGCGTCGAACCATGGCAGCAGAGCTCGCTGCGCACATGATCGACAGGGAGGCACATCCTTGGTCCACCAACCCCGGTGTCGACCAGGACGAATGGATGCCGCTCGACGGCTCGCTCGTGGTCGAGGTCACCTGCGAGAACGCCGACCACGGCCGACTCCGTCACCCGGCCCGCTTCGTGCGCTGGCGACCGGATCGTGAACCCGGTTCATGCGATCTGGCCCAGCTCGGTGCCGCCGCTCCGAGCGAATTCACCGAGGTGTTCGGTCAGAGCGACTCCTGAGCCCCGCACGTCGACTGCGAGGTTCTGACGGACGGAAGTCGACTCGGAGTGGCATGATGATCACCGTTCACCGATCGGGACCGAGTGACGGGCGGGGCAACGTCAGCACGGATCTCCGTCGACAGAGTCACGGATCTGAACGTGAACAGATGAACGGGGGGACATGGGATCACGACGCACAGCACCATCGACTGAGTCCGTGCGACATCGACGACACGGAACGGGTCGGTGGGCGGCTCGGGGCGCAGTGGCACTGGCCATGGCAATGGTCCTCGGCGTGAGCGCATCGTGCAGCGAACCGGAGTCCACCTCGGCGTCGACCACCACCGCCCTGCCCACGTCGAACGACTCGGTCGAACCGGGTGTCGGCGACGGTGTGACCGTGACATCCCGGTTCACAGGAGCGCCGTGGTTCGATGGAACCGTCCCGGAACCCAGAGCCGCCGATGCCTCAGCAGCACCGGTGAAGATCGGATTCACCAACGTCGACTCGGGTCCGATCGGGGCGCTGCCGGAGTTGCACGCTGCAGCCGATGCCGCTGTCGCCCTGATCAACACCGAGCTCGGCGGGGTGGGCGGTCGACCGATCGAACTCGTTCCGTGCATCCTGTCCAACCCGCTCTCCGCCGATGAAGCCCAGGCGTGCGGTCGGCAGTTCGCTGCTGCAGACGTGGTGGCGGTACTCGGCGGGATCGGGTTGTCCAACGGCGCCCTGATCGACGTCCTCGAGCAGAACGGGATCCCGTTCATCGGCGGGATCCCGCTCAACAGTCCCGAGATGACCAACCCGCTGTCGTTCCAGTTCTCCGGCGGAAGTCCGGGCGCGTTCGTGGCCTTTGCCCAGGATGCAGTCGAGCGTCAGGGTGCCAAGAAGATCGCCGTCCTCTTCGCCGAGTACCCAGCGATCCAGGACGCTGCGCTCAACTACGGAGCCGCTGTCGCCGAGAAACTCGGCGCCGAGGTCGTCGAAGTTCCCTTCCCGATGGTGAGTCAGGACTACAGCGCCGCCGCACAGAAGGCCGCCGAATCCAACCCTGACGCCATCTTCGTCGGGGCGGCCGATCTGGCGTGCGCCCCGATCATGCAGGCGCTGTCCGACCTCAAGACGACCGCACAGGTGTACATGGTCGGAGCATGCGCAGATGCCAAGCAGATCGACAAGGTGGGTGTCGACAATGTGGTCGGCTACCGCTTCAACGTCGAGGGTCGGATCGATCAGAGCGACAAGCTCGCCGACACCGAGCTCTACACGCTGGCCATGGAGAAGTACGCACCGGGAACCAACAGTCGCTCCGCAGCGACCGTCGGGTTCCGCTCGGCCATGAACCTCTGGGCCGTCCTGAACCGTCTGGGCCCGGATGCCACCAGCGAGAAGGTGATCGAAGCGTTCGCTTCAGCGCGCAACGCTCCCAGCTTCGATGGTCATCCGTACTCGTGCGGCGGAACACTCATCCCGGCGCTGCCGGCGATGTGCGCGCCACAGGAGGTCATTGCTGAACTCCGTGGACCGTCGCAGTTCGAGGAGGCCTCGGAAGGCTGGATCGATGTTCCAGCGGTGCTGCAACGACTCAACATCGCCGCCCAGCCGCCCGGCTGAGCCTGCGACGGCTGACGGGAGCGAGTCATCACCTCTGCGATTGCGTACCTGATCCTCGGCGTGGGAGGTGGTGCCGTCATCGCCGCGCTCGGACTGGGTGTCGTTGTTACCTATCGCAGCGACGGGGTGGTCAATCTGGCCCACGCTGCAGTCGGGTCGTTCCTGGCGTTTACGTTCTATGAGTTCAGGGAGACCGGTGACCTGGTCCTCCCCCTCGTAGGATTCAACAACCGGATCCCACTGGTGCCCCGCCCGACGGTCCTCACAGCCCTCATCGTGATCATCCTCTACGGGGCTCTACTCGGTCTGCTCCTGCACACCCTCGTGTTCCGCCGTCTGCAACGCGCACCATCGCTGGCGCGAGTGGTCGCATCGATCGGACTGTTCCTCTACACCTTTTCGGTCATCGGCCTGACGTGGCCCGTCGCACCGGACATCCGCCCGCTGCTCCCCCGAAACAACGTGACCGTGCTGGACCGCCTCGTCGGAGTCGACCGGCTGGCTCTCGCCGGCATCGTCGTGCTTGCGACGGCGCTGCTGTGGCTGATCAGCACTCGGACGCGCTTTGGTACGTCGACCACCGCTGCAGCGGAGAACCGCAAGGGAGCGATGCTCCTCGGCATCAACCCCGCACGCTTGGCGGCATACAACTGGATGATTGCGACGACGTCGGCGGGTCTGGTGATGATCCTCGCAGCCCAGATCATCTCGCTCGACCCGCTCAACAACTCGCTGCTGATCGTCCCGGCGGTCGCAGCGGCGCTGATCGGAGGATTCCGGTCGTACCCGCTGGTGGCTGTGGCCGGGCTGGGTATCGGCATGCTGCAGTCACTGCTGTTGAGCCTTCAGGCCGACGTGGACTGGCTGCCCGACATCGGCCTGCAGCAGGGAGTTCCGTTCCTGATCATCGTGGTCGTCATGGTGCTGCGTGGAGAGTCCCTTCCCACACGAGGAGCGCTGCGTGAGGGCCGATTCCCAACGGCTCCCGAGCCGAGAGCAGTTCTTCCCGTCACCGTCGGACTGACCGCAGCCGCAGTTGCGGTCCTCCTCTGGGGAAGCTCCGACTGGCGTGCGGCCGTCATCACGTCATCGATCTTCGCCCTGTTCGCCCTGTCCGTCGTGGTGCTCACCGGGTTCGTCGGCCAGATCTCGCTGGCGAGCTACGCATTCGCCGGCGTGGCCGCCTTTGCGATGGTCAAGTTCACCAACGCCGGTGTGCCCTTTCCCGTTGCTCCCGGTCTGGCGGTCGCCGTCACCTGCGGCCTCGGTGTGCTGGTCGGGATCCCAGCGGTCAAGGTGCGAGGCCTCAACCTGGCGATCGTGACACTGGGAGCGGCGGTGGCGATCGGCGAGCTCCTGTTCAAGTGGGAGTGGTTCGTCGGCTCGATCACGGCGACAGAGGTTCCGGAACCGAGTGTCGGCCCGCTGGACCTGGGCATCAGCGCTCCCGGTGACGGCTACCCCCGGGCGGCATTCGGGCTCATGTGCGTCGTCGTGCTGATGGTGTCAGGCCTGGCCATCGCCAACCTCCGGCGGAGTCGGACCGGGCTCCGGTGGCTCGCAGTGCGGGCCAACGAGCAGGCGGCTGCGGCCGCCGGCATCGACGTGGCGTGGGCCAAACTGACGGCTTTCTCGGTCTCTGCGACGCTCGCCGGGGCGGCCGGCACGCTGTTGGCCTACCAACGAACCACGATCGGCGCCGACAGCTTCGGGGTGTTCAACTCGCTGTCGCTGCTCGCCCTCACCTTCCTCGCCGGCATCGCTGTGATGTCCGGTGGGCTCGTCGCCGGGCTACTCGCTCCCGTCGGGCTCCTCGCCATCGCCGTCGGTCAGGACGTGGGCAAGCCGTCGCCATACCAGTTCGCCATCTCCGGGATCCTCCTCGTGCTCGTCACGGTGCTCTACCCCGACGGCATCACGGGTCTGGTGAGAGCGGCGTGGAACCGGCTCCGGCCCCGTGGGCGACCGCACACGGTTCCGGCAACCACCTGAGACCACCCACGGCACGCAGTCACACCGGACCGGGGGATCTCCTCACTTGTGAGCCTGACGCGCCTCGTACATCGCCATCGCCCGCTCACCTGCCGTTCCGAACTCGTGGAGGACGAAGCAGTTTCCGCAAGGACACTCGACCCCGGGACCCTCAGGAGAGAACTCGGCCAGACCCGCCAGATCGGCCTGCCGGCCAAAGCGTCCCAGTCCTCGGGGTCCCAGTCCTTGGCCTTCCAGACCTCGGTTACGCGGTCCTCGGCGTCACAGTCATGACGATCAGCGGTCCACCCTCACTGGCTCGTGATCGGTATCTGCACACCCACAGTTGGCACACCGCTCAACTTCCCACACGGTGTCTCCTCATCATCGCACCTGGCAGTGCCACCGTTCCGCTCCGAGGAGTCGGTCGGTTGGCGGATCGTCACAGGGCCAGGTCCCTCAGATCCTCTGGATGAACCAGCCATGAACGTAGGACTGGCGAGTGACAGCGTGCCTCCGATTCCTTCGCTCGACGCAGTTGCAGCGACGCGACTCAGGCCCGGTCCGTAAGGGCGCGACCGACGGTGCGCAGGACGTCGGGAGCATCGAGCCGCTCGCACCATTCGTCGAGTTCCTCGGAGGGACCGCCCCACCGCCACTCATCGACCGTGCCGACCTCGACGTCGGTGACCAGCGTGGCGAGCGTTCTGAACAACTCGGCATCCGCTCGATGCTCATTGAGGGTGCCGGCGAGCTTGGCCGCACCACGCAGACCCGGGACGTCCCACTGTCCGGGAGCATCTGGGATCGCATCAAGGTGCCGGTAGACACGAAGGACCGATGCCGCCGACTTCGCACCCCAGCCCGGCAGACCGGGGAATCCATCAGCGGTGTCACCGACGAGCGCCAACCAGTCCGGGATGGACTCGGGCGGCACGCCGTACTTCTCGAGCACCCCGTCGGCGTCCCGGAGCTCCTCCCGGCGTCGGTCGAGTTGGACGACACGATCACCCACAACGCACTGCGCCAGATCCTTGTCGGGGGTGCAGATCAGCACACGCTGCACCCGCTCGTCGGCCGCGGCCACCGCAGCAGCCGCGCCGAGTGCGTCGTCAGCCTCGACGTCGACCATGGGCCACACGGTCACACCGAGTGCAGAGAGTGCCTGCTCGACCCATGGGAACTGAGCGAAGAGCTCCGGGTCGATTCCGTCGCCGGTCTTGTAGCCGTCCCACAGGTCGTTGCGGAACGACTCGACGGTGTGGTCGGTCGCCACCCCGAGGTGTGTCGCCCCATCGCGGAGCATCGCTGCCACCGAGCGCAGTACCCCCCGGGTGGCGCCGACTTCGTCGCCGGCGCCGTTCGTGTGGCCACCACGGGGTGAGTAGAAGTAGCGGAACAGCTCGTAGGTGCCGTCGACCAGGTGGACCTGCATGCGAGCAGCCTGTCATGGCAAGGGATACGGCGCCTCCGGGGCCGACTCAGGGGGCCTTGGGCACCAGCCGGGCACGAATCGGGACACACAGCTGGACCACAGAGCCCGCTGCGGGCCTCGAGGAGTCCGCACGTCGTGGCAACGCAGTGGAGGTCAGACCCGTGCGACACAGCCCGCCGACATCAGCACGAGGCAGACTCTCCCCGTGGAGCGGAACTTCTCCCAGTGGGCGTACTGGCGCCTCCGTCACGACCTGACACCTGAACCGTCACTGCCCCCGGACGGTGTGGACGAGACGTGGCGGACCTCGGTCCGCGTGAACCTCACCGATGCGCTCGGAACGTGGCCCGAACCTGTCGACCCTCGGCTCGAGGTCGGCGACGCCGTGCAGGAGCCATACGGCCATCGGCGACGAGTCGTGTTCGACACCGAACAACACATGTCGGTGCCAGCCTGGTTGCTGGAGCCGACCGAGCCACGCCCCGGCCGGCCTGCGGTCGTGGTGGTCCACGGACACGGGCTCGACAAGGACCGGGTCTGTGGCGTCGTGGAACCCCCGGACCCTGGTCTCGACTACGGCCGCCAACTCGCTGCTGCCGGCCTGACCGTTCTGGCGCCGGACCTCCGAGGTTTCGGTGAGCGAGCAGACGGGATGCTGCTCGCCGAGCCCACCGACGACCTCGTCGAGAACATCGTCCGCCACCAGGCCGACTGCGGCTGGGACCTGGTGTGTGCCACCCTCACCGGGACCACGCCGCTGACCCTCAACCTCTGGGACCTGCGCCGATGCGTGGACGTGCTCGGCCAGCTCCCGGGCACCCCGGTCGGTTCCATCGGAACGGCCGGGTGGTCCTACGGCGGAACGCTGGCTCTCCTGCTTGCGGCGCTCGATGAACGGATCTCGGCCACTGTGGTGTCCGGCTACTTCTCGTCCTGGCGAGCCGCCCACCGCACCCCGTGGAACCTCTGCGGCCGTCAGGTGCTGCCCGGGCTGATCGGGACGCTCGAACACACAGACATCGCTGCGCTGATCGCACCGAGGCCCTTGTTCATCGAGAGCGGACGGGACGACACACTCTTTCCGGTCGACGCCGCCACCGCATCGGTGGAACGTACCCGCAGCCTCTACCGATCACTCGGCGCCGATCCGGCCGACGTGGTTCACGAGGTCTTCGCCGGAGGACACGAATGGCAGGGCGACGCCGCTGAAGCGTTCCTCCTCGAGCACCTCACCGACTGATCCGCTGCTCCTCAGTGACTCCGCCGGGGTCGGTTCAATCCGAGCGGCACCAACTCCTCGGCGCTCGAACCACCGAGACGAACAACGAGCCAGACCCGGTGGCCTCTACGCCAATCCGGACAACGCCTACGTGGGTGCCGTCGCTGCGTACCAACCCGGGACCGTCGTGGTCGTCCGTGGCCAGGCGCCCACGACGCCGGACACCGAGGCCGGGATCTCACCAGCAGATCCGGGTCAGCAGCTGCGCTACTGGTCGATGTGCACCAACGAGTACCGCAAGCCCTATCCGGTGACCGAGTGCGTGTACGACAACCAGGTTCCGCTCGACGCCAGCGGCCGCTACACGATCGTGACCTCCACCGCCGGCGACCGACCGTCCAACGCCACCAGCGCCGACGGCGTGGCCTGGCTCGACTGGGGGTCGACCGCACAGAACATGGTGATGATCGCTCGCAACATGCTCCCGGCGAGCGGATTCAACCAGAGCGTGTTCGACGTGGCTCCCGGCGCTCCGGCAACATCGGCCATGGGCCCGTACGCCCCCGTGACGGTCCGCTGCCCCACGACGACGTTCGAGGCCGGTGGCGCAGCAGCCTGTGGCCTTCCGTAGACCGGAATCACCACACGCCAACATCATGTCGCCGCTCACCCCGTCCGGCTGACAGGATCGGCCCGTGGCATCGATTCGTCGTTCACAACACATTGCAGCTCAGGCTGACGACGTCTGGGCACTCGTCGGCGACGCCGGTCGGCTAGCGGAATGGTTCCCCGGTCTCTCCGACGTCACCGTCGAGGGCACGATCCGAACCGTGACACTCGGGTCGGGCATCCCCCTCACCGAGGAGATCGTCACGTGCGATCCGATCAGCCGACGCTTCGCCTACTCGATCACCGGTGGTCTCCTCCGACACCACCGGGGCACCATCGACGTGTTCGATCTCGGCGACGGCACGACGCTGGTGTCCTACGCCACCGACGCCGAACCCGACGTGATGGCGCTCGTCATCGGTGGAGCCGCCGGCGCCGGTCTCCGTAACGTCAAGGCCCTCCTCGAGCACGACTCGACGTCCGGCGCCACACAACTGATCGAAGGAAACACCTGATGGGACGACGCATCCTCTTCATCACCACCGACCAGCAGCGCTACGACACGCTCGGCTGCAACGGTGGCGTCATCGGTCGGACACCGGTGATCGACCAGCTGGCGGCTGAGGGTGTTCGCTACGAACGTGCCGTTCCACAGTCAGTCGTGTGCATGCCATCTCGTTCGACCATGCTCACCGGCCAGCACCAGGCCACCCACGGCGTGTGGATGAACGGTGTCCCGCTTCCTGTCGACGCTCCGTCGGTGGCCGCTCTCCTCCGCAGCGCCGACTACCGGACGGCACTGATCGGGAAGGCGCACTTTGAGCCGTTCATGGATCCCTTCGAGCGCTTCAACGAGAACCGTGTGGCGTCACTCGGTACCGACACCATCGACGCTCCGCAGTTCGGTGGTGGCACCGGGCCGCACCGGGGCTTCGACCACCTGCGGTTCGCCACGCACGGTGCCACCGGCTGGCTGCACTACGCCAAGTGGATCGGTGCGGAACACCCAGAGGCCGTGGGCGACTACTACTCCGTCGTCGATGCCGACCTGGAGGTGAACGCCGACGGCTTCGGCGACACCGGCGCACCACAGGTGAAGCACAACGCCATCCCTCGCGAGTGGTACCACACCGACTGGGTGGCCGAGCGCACGATCGAGTGGCTGTCCGGCCTGGATGCAGACGACGACTGGTTCTGCTGGATGAGCTTCCCGGATCCACACCACCCATGGGATCCACCGGTCTCCGAACTCCATCGCGTCCCGTGGCGTGACGTGGACCTGCCTGCGGGTTACCCGGAGTCCGCCGCCGAGCGCGAGCGCCTGCTCGACGAGAAACCGCGACACTGGCGGCTCTGGTACGACGGCGAACTGGTCTCCAACTACGAAGCACCGACACGTTGGATCCCGGCGAGCATGACTGCTGAGCAGGTCCGAGAGGTCAACGCCATGAACGCCATCGAGGTCGAACTGATCGACGAGGCGATCGGCCGGGTGCTCGCTGAGGTGGACCGTCGCGGCTGGACCGATTCACTCGACGTGGTGTTCACCACCGATCACGGCGAGCTGCAGGGCGACTTCGGTCTGCTGTTCAAGGGTCCGTACCACGTCGACGGGCTCATGCGGCTCCCGATGATCTGGCGACCGGCACCGTCGGCAGGCATCGAGGCGAACGTGGTGACTGCGCCCGTCGGCCTGGTCGACCTGGCACCGACGTTCGCTTCCATCGCCGGTCTCGACGCCGCCGAGTGGATGCAGGGCCAGGCTCTTCCCACCACCGACGCCGACGCCGACGCACGCGGGATCGACCAGCAACTCACCTCGTGGGACTCGGAGCTGTTCGGAGTGGGCGTGTACCTGCGGACCATCACCCGCGACGGCTGGGTGTGCACCACCTACCTTCCGGGCGCCGTCCACGACGGCACCGAGGGCGAGCTCTACGACCTGGCCGAGGACCCGCTCCAGCGGAACAACCGGTGGGACGATCCGTCAGTCCGTTCTGTTCGCGATGACCTGATTGCGCAGCTGCACGACAGCCTGCCCCCGGAGCGAGTCCCAGCACTCGAGCTCGAAGCGCCGGTCTGAGACCGGCGGAGCGTCACTCCTCGACGAGTTCGATCAACGTGCCGAACGCCCCTTTGGGGTGGACGAAGGCCACAGTGGTGCCACGGCTGCCCGGACGCGGTGCCTGGTCGATCGGGGTGGCCCCAGCAGCGACCATGGCGTCGAGAGCCGCCTGACAGTCGTCGACTCGGTAGCCCACATGGTGCAGGCCCTCGCCACGCTTCTCGATGGCCTTGGCGATCGGCGAGTCCGGCCGGGTGGCGGCGGTGAGTTGGATGTAGGAGTCGGCCACCTTGACGAGGGCCTCCTCGACACCATCGGATTCGACGGTCTCGCGGTGGGCGACCGTCGCACCGAAGGCACGTTGGTAGAAGTCGACAGCCGCATCGAGATCGCGCACGGCGATGGCGATGTGGTCGATCTCGGTCAACAGTCCGGATGTGGCGTCGTCGTGGTCGCTCACAGTTGCTCCTCGGAGTGGTGCGTCAGGGTGGTGCGTTCGGGGTCGGGACTCAGAGTTCGCCGCGGGCGTGACGTTCGTACAGGGTGATGTTGTCGATACCGACTCGAGCCCGCTTCTCCAAATCGGTGATCCCCAGGCCGGCTTCGGGTGCCAGACACAACACGCCGAGCTTGCCCTCGCCCTGGTTCTTGTGGGTCTTGAGAGCGGCCTCGCCGGTCTGTTCGAGCGTGAAGACCTCGCTCATCACCGGCTGGATGACCCCACGGTCGATCAGCCGATTCATCTCCCATGCCTCCTGATAGTTGGCGAAGTGGCTCGAGATGATGCTCTTGAGCTTCATCCAGAGGTGCCGGTTGTCGTACTCGATCATGTAGCCCGACGTGGCTGCGCAGGTCACGACCTTGCCGCCCTTCTTGGCAATGAACACCGACGCTCCCATGGTCGAGCGGCCCGGATGCTCAAAGACGATGTCCGGGTCCTCACCCACGAGCTCGCGGACCTTCTTGCCCAGACGGCGCCACTCCGACTCGTCCTGGGTGTGCTCGTCGGACCAGAACTGGTAGCCCTCCGCACGACGGTCGATGACGGCGTCGCACCCCATGGACTGCAGCAGCTTGACCCGACTCTCGGAACTGACGACGCCCACGGGAATCCCGCCCCCGTTGAGGACCAGCTGCGTTGCGTAGGCACCGATCCCTCCGGTGGCACCCCAGATGAACACGACATCGCCCTGCTTCATGCGGGCGGCGTGGTTGCCGACGAGCATCCGGTAACTCGTCGAGGCGCAGAGTGCGTTGACTGCGGCCTCCTCCCAGGTCAGGTGCGTGGGCTTGGGCATGAGCTGGTTGGCCTTGACGACAGCGAGATCGGCGAGCCCACCGAAGTTGGTCTCGAACCCCCAGATGCGCTGGTTCGCAGCGAGCATCGAGTCGTTGTGTGCCGACGGGTCCTGGTCGTCAACATGGTTGCAGTGGATCGTGACCCGATCGCCGGGCTTCCAGTTGCGCACGGCGGACCCGACACGCAACACCACACCAGAGCCGTCGGAACCGACGACGTGGTAGTCCTGAGCGTGCCGTGCTCCCCACACGGACTCCCGGCCGAGCCGATCCAGGAAGGCGAACGTGGACACCGGCTCGAAGATCGACGTCCACACGGTGTTGAAGTTGATGGCGCTCGCCATCATGGCGACGTACACCTCGTCCGGGGCGATCTCCGGAGTCTGGATCTCCCCGACGTGGAGCGACTGACGAGGGTCCTTGTCCTCCGAGGCGACCCCCTCCCACATGTCCTGTTCAGAACGCAGCACGTGCGCAGCGCGGTAGGACTCCGGGATCGGGATCGCAGCGATCTCCTCACCGGTGGCGTTGGTCAAGATGGCGTCGAGGAACTCCTGCATGGCGAGCAAGCTAGTGGCCGTCCGGCTGAGGGAGCCAACGACAGAAGATTTCAGTTTCCGGTTATTAGCTTCTGTTCATTCGATCCGACTGGCTGCGGACGCCGATTGCCGGGCCACCAGGATGGTGGCCGATCCCATCGGACCAGAATCGAAGCGGTCGTGGCGACCAGCAGCACGTAAGCAGCTGCGAGGGGACCGAGATCCTGTTCGACGCCGGCTGTAACACCGAGCCCGGCGATGACCACTGAGAACTCGCCCCGGGCCACGAGTGCAGTCCCCGCCCGCCAGCGACCCGGCAGCCCCCGGCCCGCCCACCGACCAGCGATCTCAGCGGTCAGCAGCTTCGACCCGATACCCACGACCGCCAGGACGACCGCGGGGAGCAGAACCCCGGGAACGTAGGCCAGATCGACTTCGAGAGCGAACAGGAAGAAGAACAGAGCAGCGAAGAGATCACGCAACGGACCAACGAGCTCCGATGCCCGGCGCTGCACCGGGCCCGACAGACCGACGCCCACGAGGAAGGCACCGACTGCCGCTGAGACATCGGCCTGTTCGACCAGGCCGGAGACCAGCAGGACCAGTCCGATGATGCTCAACAACAGCACCTCGTCGGATCCGGACCACAGCAGCCGGCTGATGCGTTCGCCGTGGACGTGGGCGACGAGGATCACGACCACGACGATCAGCCCGGCAATCGCAACGTCGAGAAGCCCCGCAACCAGACCGATCCCCGCCAGGGCCACGCCGAGCAGTGGAAGAATCACGATCATCGCCAGGTCCTCGAGCACGAGTACTCCGAGGACCAAGGAGGTCTCCCGGTTACCTCGGCGACCCAGATCGTCGAGCAACTTGGAGACAACCCCGGAGGACGAGATGTAGGTGACGCCGCCGAGCACCGCACACGCCACCGGCGACCAACCGAGCACGGCTGCGAGCACGACCCCAGGCGTGGCGTTCAACACCAGATCCAACACCCCGGCCCTTCCACTGCGCTTCAACTCATCGGTGAGTTCCCGAGGGGTGAACTCCAGGCCGAGCATGAACAAGAGCAGGAGGACGCCGATGTCGGCGGCGACATCGACGAAGTCCGAAGCTGCGGTCTCTGCGTCAGCGCCGAGCAGAGTGACGACCAGTCCGAGCAACAGGTAGAAGGGAATCGGTGACATCCGGAACCGCAGCGCCACCCGACCGAGCAGGGCGAGCAGGACGACGAGCACACCCAACTGCGTGAACACCACGGCGGCCTCGGCACCCGAGGCAGCGAGGATCACGGCCCGAGCAGTGTCCGAAGGCGAGCGACCGCGTCGACCGTGCCGACCGCGACAACCATTGCCCCGCCCGGCAGGACCACCTCCGGTCCGGGACCAGGGACGGCATCGTCGCCGATCATCACCGCAGCGATGCTGGCCCCTGTGGCGGTTCGCACAGACAGGTCACCGATCGTGCGGCCTGCAGACGGTGAGGAGAGACCCACCGCAACCCAATCGATGGCCAGATCATCGATCTGCAGCAGCGTCGAGGTGGCCTCATTGACGACCCGATCACCGCCGAGGAGGTCGATCAGAACGTCGCTGTCATGCTCATCGAGCGGTACCAGCGAGCGGCAGGCATCCGGGTCATCGGCGTCGTACAGGAGCAGGTCACGGCGCCCGGTGCGTGTCTCAATCACCCCGAGTCGCATGCCGGCCTGCGTGGTGAACTCCCGTCGGACTCCCACGCCCGGTAGTTCGGTCTCCTCGATGTCCGCCACGGCCAGGCTCCTCACCACTTCACCCGCGGACTCTATGCGTCCGCAGGTCCGGTCGGATCCACGCTACGTTCCGGAGGTGCGCCACGGTTCGCAAGCCGTCCTGCCGACACTGCGCACCGAACGACTCGTCCTGCGCAACTGGAGCGACGCGGATCTTGACCCGTTCGCCGAACTCAACGCAGACACAGCGGTGATGGAGCACTTCCCGTCGACCCTCACCCGGGCCGAGTCCGACGACCTGGTCGAACACATCCGACACCAGGCCGTCGCCAGCGGCTTCAGCCTGTGGGCCGTCGAGGTCGCAGGCCCCGGACCGAGACGCCACGGACCGGAGGACAGCGGCCCGGGATTCACAGGGAGGACCGGTTTCGCCGGATTCACCGGGATCATCCGACCCCCGTTCGTCGTTCCGGGCCGCATCGACGCCGGAACCGTCGAGATCGGCTGGCGACTGTCCCGGTGGGCATGGGGCCACAGATACGCCACGGAGGCAGCGACCGCAGTCCTCGCTGCGGCGTTCGAGCGATTCGGGCTGGTGGAGGTGGTCAGCTTCACCGTCGTCGACAACCTCCGCTCGCAGGCGGTCATGAAACGAGTTGGACTTCGGCGCACACCGGAACGGGACTTCGACCACCCTCGCTGGGAGCCCGCCTGGGGCAAGGAACTACGTCGACATCAGGTCTGGTCGATCGACCGGGCGGCATGGGAGCAGTCGTCGGTCGCCTCGGAACCGCAGTGAGCTCCGATACCGATACACGAGTCGGATCACTTCGACGCGCCTCGGAGCAGTGGCCTAGCCTGCGCCAGTTGTTCATCAAGGGCTCGCACCGACCGCCGGTCGTGCCCGGGGAGGTACAGGCATGCCAGGTTCGGTGATTCTGCAAGGGGCGCGAACCCCGATCGGCAAGTTGTCCGGCTCCCTCGCCGGATTCAAGGGTTCGGACCTGGGTGGCTTCGCCATCGCCGCTGCTCTCGAGCGGGCAGGCGTGGCACCCGAGGACGTGGACTACGTCTTCATGGGTCAGGTCCTGCTCGCCGGGGCCGGGCAGATCCCGGCCCGCCAAGCAGCAGTCGCTGCGGGGATCCCCATGACCGTTCCGGCCACCACCGTCAACAAGGTCTGCCTGTCTGGGATCAACTCGATCCTGCTCGCTGATCTCCTCATCGGCGCAGGCCTCGCCGATGTGGTCGTCGCCGGCGGCCAGGAGTCCATGACCAATGCGCCGTACCTGCTTCCCGACGCCCGGGCCGGCATGCGGATGGGCGACAAGTCCGTCATCGACTCGCTCATGTACGACGGCCTGTTCTGTGCCTTCGATCAGTGCGCCATGGGTGCCGGGACCGAGAAGTACGCCGCCTCGGCCGGCCTCGGACGTGACGAGCAGGATGCCGCAGCCGCCGCTTCGCACGAGCGGGCCGCCAAGGCCCAGAAGGACGGACTCTTCGACGACGAGATCGTCCCGGTGAGCATCCCGCAACGCAAGGGTGATCCCGTGGTGTTCACCAGCGACGAGGGCGTGCGTGGCGAGACGACGCTCGAATCCCTCGGATCCCTGCGGCCGGCGTTCGACAAAGCCGGAAACATCACCGCCGGGAATGCATCGCAGATCTCCGACGGCGGAGCTGCAGTGATCGTGGCGTCGCCCGCCGCCGCCGAGCGCATCGGGGGCAACCCGCTCGGCCGGGTCGTCGCCTACGGACAGGTCTCCGGCCCGGATGCGTCGCTGCTCACCCAGCCCTCACGGGCGATCCTCGCAGCACTCGAACATGCCGGGAAGTCGGTGAGCGACGTCGACCTGTTCGAACTCAACGAGGCGTTCGCCGCCGTGGGCGTGGCCTCGATGGCCGACCTGGGCATCACCGACGAGGTGACCAACGTCAACGGCGGGGCCATTGCGCTGGGCCACCCGATCGGAATGTCCGGCACCCGCATCGTGCTGCACCTGCTCAACGAACTCCGTCGCCGCGGCGGCGGCACGGGTGCGGCCGCCCTCTGCGGTGGCGGCGGGCAGGGCGACGCCATCATCGTCGAGACCATCTGACCCACGGTCGAACGTCGCCGATCTGCTCAGGAGAGGAGCCCGGTCACACGGGACAGGACGAGCAGCAGCAACGACACCGACAACGACGCCTGGACCATCATCGTCGCCTTGGCCCACCGTCGGGCCGGCATCGCGTCGGCCGATGCGAACGAGGCTGCATTCGTGAACGAGAGATACAGGTAGTCGAAGAACATCGGTCGCCAATCAGGCGACCCGAGCGTCGGATCAGTCATCTGCGGGAAGATGAACGTCGGTGGCTCCTCACCGGTGCCGTCGGCGCGACGACCCGGCCCATGTCGGTCGTACTCCCAGTACCAGAGCGCGAACACGATCACATTGGTCAGCCACACCGCGCCGGTGTTGATCAGGAGATCGAACGCATCGAAATCGGACGCACGACCGAGAATCTCCACCGTCAGGACGGTTCCGGTGCCGAAGTTGCCCAGCGACAGCAGCACGATCAGTCCCTGGCTGAGTCGCCGGACACCCGGTGAGTGCGTGTGAATGTGCCGACCGACGATCGTTCCCTCCTCCCGGCTACTGACCATCAGCACCACCAGCACCAGTACCAGCAGGATGAACAACGTCGAGTCGACCCACACGTCCATGACCGAGGGGGTGACGAGCTGCAGGAACGCAGCCAGGAGAATGAACAGGAAGACCGGCCAGTAGGGCTCCCGACCCGGGCCACGCCAGGCGACCTGCTCGGCGGCCATCAGTCGGTCCGACTGGGACCGGCGACGACACGCCGACCCTCAAGCGCCCGTCCGACCGTCAGCTCGTCGGCGTACTCGAGATCCCCGCCGACCGGCAGCCCGTTGGCGATCCTCGACACCACCAGCCCGGGCACGTCGAGCAGCTTGGTCAGGTAGAGGGCAGTGGCCTCACCCTCGAGGTTGGGGTTGGTGCAGATGATCACCTCGGTGATCTGACCTTCGCTGACCCGGCCGAGCAGTTCCCGAACCTTGAGCTGTTCCGGCCCGACACCCTGTAGATGGTCGATCGCCCCCTGCAGCACGTGGTAGCGGCCACGGAACTCTCGGGTCCGCTCGATGGCCACGACATCGCGTGGCTCCTCGACGACGCAGACGACGTGGTCATCTCGACGATCGTCCCGGCAGATCTCACACTCCGGCTCCTCGGAGAGGTTGAAACAGACGGAGCAGAAACCGATGCGTTCCTTGGCGGCGAGGACAGCAGCGGCCAGTCGGCTGGACTCCTCCGGATCGGCCTTCAGGAGGTGGAACGCAATACGTTGCGCCGACTTGGGTCCCACACCCGGAAGTCGGCCGAGCGCATCGATCAGGTCCTGGACAGGAGCGGCGAACGCCACCTCACCCTCCTCCCAACAGGCCGCCGAGGTCGCCGAGCCCGCCGAGCCCGCTCATCGGATCCTGTTGGCGTTGCAGTTCGGCGACCTGTTGTTGAGCGTCGGCGAACGCCGCCACGACGAGGTCGCCGATCATCGACGGGTCGTCCGGGTCGACCGCCTCCGGGCCGATCGCGACCTCGAGCAGATGGAGGTGCCCGTTGACCACGACTCGGACGACACCGCCACCGGCTGAACCCTGGACCCGCGCTGAGAGCAGTGACTCCTGAGCTGCAGCAAGTTGCTCAGCAGCTTGGTTGGCTGCAGCGAGCAGACCTCCGAGATCGAGGCCGGGCAGGGCGAACCCGTTGCCTTCGGGGAGGTCGATCGACGCCTCACCGGACTGGATGAACTCAGGGACGGCGGCATCGGTCTGCTCAGGGTGGTCGTGAGCAGGCTGCTCATGTTCAGGCTGGACGGTCACTGGATCGGTCCTCGGCAGTCCTCGGCGTCGACGACGACAGCCCCGGGAAACGCCTGAGTCAGACGCGCCACTCCGGTCGTGGCGACATCACTGGCGTCGGTGAGGTCGTCGAGATCGAACAGGTCGTCGTCGGCGGTATCGGTATCGGCATCGACAGCGACGTCACCCGCACGGGAGTACCCATCGGTGAGGGGGCTGGGTTCCGAGCTGAGAGGAGGTGTTTCCGGTTCCACTGTTGCCGGAGCTGGCGGCGCTGGAACCTGAGCTGGCGGCGCTGGAGCCGGAGCCGGTACCGGCGATACCGCCCGGCTGGATCCAGCAGGCGTGGCACCGGCGATGACGAGCGCCACCTCGAGCGGTGCACCGAGCGCTGAGCTCAAGGCGTCGCTCAGCGCCGGAATGAACTCCTCGACCCGACTCATTGTCGCCTCGTTCTCGACCCCGAGCGCCACCGTGGAACCTTGGACGGAGCTGACCTCCACTCGACTCAGCAGGGCCTTCGCCTTTCCCTTGAGTGCCGGGAGCACCACGTCGGTGAGCGCTGCGTTGACCGAGGTGATCTCGAGCGGTGGTCCACCGGCAATGCCGCCGGGACCCGCCGAGGCGGGGGCAGGCGCTTCGCCGGCGACAGCCCCAGCAGACGCCGGTGCCGGCCGGGTCGAACCGGGCTGAGCCGGGTCGGGCGGAGCCGTGTCGGGCTCAGCTGGACCAGACCGAACCGGGTGAGCAGGTGCCGGGTGAACAGGTGCGGGGCGAGCCGGTGCCGGGCGAGCCGGTGCCGGACGGGCCGAGGCCGCGGAGCCTCTCGGAGCCGAGGCGGACGGCCCGGACGCGCCGCGGCGGCCAGTCGATCGGTTCAGCGCAGCCCGAGCCTGTGCTGCTCCACCGGAGCCGGCACCCGATGCAGGACCGGACGGAGCACCTGGTGCAACCGGCACCGCTCTGCTCTCGGGAGGCTCCGCTGCACGAGGAGCGAGACCCGGTGCAGTACTCGGTTCCGGCCGGACCGGCTGAGTCGGTGAGTCCCCTCTGGTCGACTCGAGCGCCGCCACCCGTGCCTCGAGCCGGGCGAGTTGGTCCTCTTCTGCTGTCAGCGTCACCAGTGCGACCTCGAGCGGCACCCGGGCGTCGGCGGCCTGGCGCATCTCCACGATCGCCAACCCGATCCGCTCGAGGGCCCGAGTGAGGCGACGGGTGCCGAGTTCCGCCGCCCAACGCTCAGCGAGTTCACGGTCGCCGGGCAACAGCGTGGGCAACTCGGCACCCACCGATGCCAAGAATGCGTGACGCAGCGCCGCCAGAGTGTGCTCGGCGAGCACCCGCGGGTCATGGCCGTGGGTCAGCGCATCGGCGACTGCGCCGACCGCAGCACCGGTGTCTGCGGCGGCGAGGGCATCGAGCAGGACTTCGACCGGTTCGTCCCGAATGACCACACCGCCCGCCGCAACGACCAAATCGAGCGCCGAGAGCGTGTCGCGCGCCGAGCCCCGCCCCACCCGGACGACGTGGGCGACCGCCTCGTCGGACAGGTCGAGATCGGCGTCCTGAGCGATCCACCGGACGTACGCCTCGAGCTCGTCGGCGGACAGAAGACGGAACTCGAAGTGTTGCGTTCGGCTCCGAATGGTGGGCAACACCTTGTTCGGATCGGTGGTGGCCAGCACGAAACACACGCCGTTCGGGGGTTCCTCGAGCGTCTTGAGGAGCGCATTGGAGGCTCCAGTGCTGAGCATGTGGACCTCGTCGAGGATGTAGACCTTGGTCCGACCGGGCGAGGCGACGACCGTCCCGCCGATCAGGCTCCGCATGTCGTCGACCTTGTTGTTGGACGCTGCGTCGAGCTCGAAGAGGTCCATGCTGGATCCGGCGTCGATCGCCACGCACGAGTCACACACTCCGCACGGCTCGCCGTCGCGCAGGTCGTGGCAGTTGAGCGCTTTGGCGAGGATGCGGGCGGTCGACGTCTTGCCGGTTCCTCGTGGTCCCGAGAACAGGTAGGCGTGCGACTCGGTCTCGGTCCTCACCGCGTTGCGGATGGGTCCGACGACGTGGTCCTGGCCCCGCACCTGTTCGAACCTCGCCGGTCGATATCGGCGGTAGAGGGAGGGAGCGGACACGGGCAGATCCTACTTCTGCACTCCGACGCCGAGGCCGGTGCCCCGGTACTCGTCGTCGTTCCCATCACGGTCGGCCTGTGTCCTCAGGTGGCGGCCAGGCGATCTGCGGCACACCGCAGGTTCCGCTGAGAGCTGCTGCCTCCCGGCCCTGACTCGATTCACGGGCCACGGTCGCACAGGACCCGGCCGCCGCCCGAGGACACACGCCAGAGAGCAGGCTACCCTGACGTCGCTCACGCCGCACGGGCCTGTTCACGGGGACGCTGCGGTCACCTGGAGAGGTGCGAGAGCGGACGATTCGGCACGCCTGGAACGCGTGTGTGGCGGCAACGTCACCGTGGGTTCGAATCCCACCCTCTCCGCCATCTCGACCCGCCGATCCCGGCGGGTCGGCCCGCGTCCGGGGCCCTGCGACGCTCCCCGCTACGGTCGGACGCGTGCCGCACTCGATCGAACCGGACGACCGCCACGAGGTCTGGATGCGGGCGGCGCTCGCGGAGGCTGCCGGCGCCGCGCTCGAGGGCGAGGTGCCGATCGGCGCAGTCGTGGTCCACCTCGAGGACCCGGAGGGGCCGCGCATCATTGCGTCGCGCCACAACGAGCGGGAGGCCACGTCCGACCCGACGGCGCACGCAGAGGTGCTCGCCCTCCGCGACGCTGCTGCACATCTGGGCCGGTGGCGGCTCGAGGACTGCCTGCTGGTGGTGACGCTGGAACCCTGCCCGATGTGCGCCGGAGCGGCGTGGTCGGCCCGGATCGGGGGTGTCGTCTTCGCTGCAGTGAACATGGACGCCGGCGCCCTCGGGAGCCTCTACCACCTGGGCCAGGACCCGCGGCTCAACCACGAGTTCCCCGTGCGACACGGGGTGCTGGCCGAGGAGTCGGCCGGTCTGCTCAGGGAGTTCTTCACCGATCGCCGCTGAGTGAGCGGTTCCCGAAGACGAGAGCCGGTCAGCTCTGAAAGAGTGGTCTCCATGGACACCACCGTGCTCGTCGATGGCCGCCACTTCACCGAGGACCCCCGATGGCACGACGGTCGCCTCTGGTACAGCGACTTCTACGGACACGCTGTCCACTCGGTGGGGCCCGACGGCGACGACCGGATCGAGCTCGAGCTCGACGACCAGCCCTCGGGACTCGGGTGGCTGCCCGATGGCCGGCTGCTCGTGGTGGCCATGACCAGCAGGCAGGTGCGGCGACTGGAGCCCGACGGGTCGCTCGTCCTCCACGCCGATCTGTCCCACATCGCCACCTACTGGTGCAACGACATGCTCGTCGACACCCACGGGCGCGCCTACGTCGGACACTTCGGTCTGGACCTCGACGCCTACGTCGCCGAACACGGCGCCGACGCGCTCATGTCGCCCGACGCCCCGACCTTGTCGCACGTGATCCTGGTGCAGCCGGACGGCACCGTGGAGGTCGCAGCCGACGAGATGCGATTCCCGAACGGCACGGTGGTGACACCCGACGGTCGCACCCTGATCGTCGCCGAGACCCTGGCCCTACGGCTCACCGCATTCGACATCGACGACGACGGCCGGCTGTCCAACCGTCGCGTGTGGGCCGACCTCTCGGCGCACCTGATCCCGCCCGACGGGATCTGCCTGGACGCCGAGGGGGCGGTATGGGTGGCGAACGCTTTGGGTGCCGAGTGCGTCCGCGTGCTCGAGGGCGGCGAGATCACCGACCGTGTCACCACCGGTCAGCGGGCGTTTGCGTGCAACCTCGGTGGGGAGGACGGCACCACGCTCTTCGTGTGCACCGCTGAGACCTCCACCGCCGACGTCTGCACTGCCGAACGGACGGCGAGGATCGAGGTCGCCACTGTCTCGGTGCCCGGCGCCGGCTCCCCGTAACCCTCCCCCCCTCCCCCCCCTCCCCGCTTTGTGGTGCGAGCTACATGGATATCCATGTAGCTCGCACCACAAAGCCGGGGGAAGAGGGGCGGCGGGAGGGTCGTCTCGAGGTGGGACGAACCTTTCGCCACGGCTAACGTCGCAGACGGAGAGTTGCCAGAGCGGACGAATGGGACGGTCTCGAAAACCGTTGAGGTCGCAAGGCCTCCGAGGGTTCGAATCCCTCACTCTCCGCTCAGTTGCAGCTGCCCCCGACGTCGTTCGGGGGCAGCGCTGCGTCCGGGACCAGAAGGTCCGGCGCCGAGCCCGCGACCGCCTAGAGCACGCCGGTCAGCAACAACGCGACAGCCAGTCCCGCAACGACGAAGCGGTACCAGGCGAAGATCGTCAGGTCGTGCCGCTCCAGATAGGCAACCAGCCACTTGATCGCCAGGACGGCCGAGACGAGGGCGAACAGAGCGCCGGCGAGCGGTGTCACCACACCGAACTGCTCGACGAGGGTGCCGCCGTCGGTGAGCAACTTGTAGCCCGAGGCCGCGGTGAGGGTTGCGAACCCCAGGAGGAAGCTGAACTCCACCGCAGCCACGACCGACACCCCGACCAGCAGCGCGCCCAGGATGGTCGCCAGGCTGCGGCTCGTCCCGGGCCACAGCGCCAGACACTGGGCGAGACCCACCACGAGTGCCTGCTGGTGGGTGATCGACAGGAGCGGGTCCCGTCCCGGGGCGTCGTCGCCGGGTCCGTCACCCGATCGACCGGTCGTCGCGTCGTCTGCGGGTCCACCGGCGGCTGGCCGTCGGCTCGGGATCCGCCCGGTGCGCTCGAGCACCAGGATCACCACACCGCCGATCACCCAGGCCGCCACGATCGGCCAGGGGCCGAAGAGTGCCGACTCGATCGCATCGTCGAACAGGAATCCGAGCAGGGCCGAGGGCACGAACGCGATCACCAGAACGACGAGGAGGTGACGGCCAGCCTCCGAGCGACCGAACAGTCCGAGCACCATGTCGCGGAACCGGCGCCAGAAGAGGCCCGCCACCGCCAGGATCGCCCCGAATTGGATGGCGATCGCATAGGTGTTGACCGCCTCGAGTCCGGGACTGCCCTGCTCGTCCGGGAGCCCGAGCAAGCGGGAGGCGATCAGCAGGTGCCCGGTGGAGGAGATGGGCAGGTACTCGGTGACACCCTCGACCACACCGAGGATCGCCGCCTGCCACCACGACAGGCTCACCCCCGGAGCACCCGACGCAGCGGCGAGCGCACCCGCCGGATCGGTGAGGACCACGGCCACGACGGATGCGAACAGAACGGAGACCGCCCCGGCGACGCCGAGCCGTGGCGCACCGAGCGGTCCCACGGGCGGCGCCATGAGTGGCATCCGACAGCGGGGTGAGGCCCTGCCAACGGCGTTCGACCGGTTCCCCACTGCCGACACTCTCGCACCTCCAGCCGCAGGTCGTGGGTACCCTGCGCCCAATGTCCATGGCCGCGATGCGGATGATGCACCAAGACCCCGACTCCGTTTCCGGAGCGACGATCGACCGGGCCACGGTGCGACGGGTCGGCACCTTTGCGCGCCCCTACCGGGCCCAGCTGATCGGGTTCGTGGCCATGATCACCATCGGCGCCGGTCTGGCACTCGTCCCGCCGCTGCTGTTCCGGACGATCATCGACCAGACCATCCCGTCCGGTGACCGCTCCCAACTCGTGCTGCTCGGTCTGGTGGTGGTTGCCGCCGCCGTGATCGGTGCGGTCGTGCAGTTGCTGGAACGCCGCTGGTCGGCCCGGATCGGTGAGGGCCTCATCTACGACCTGCGACTCGCCCTGTTCGACCACGTGCAGCGGATGCCGCTGCAGTTCTTCACGCGATCGCAGACCGGTGCGCTCGTCAGTCGCCTCAACAACGACGTCATCGGCGCCCAGCGAGCGCTGACCGGAACGCTCGGGACCGTCGTGTCGAACGTCATCACGCTGATCGCCGTGCTGATCGCAATGGTGGCGCTCGACTGGCGGGTGACGATCGTGGCGGTCCTGTTGCTGCCACTGTTCCTGATCCCGTCCAAGCGCGTGGGCCGGAAGCTGCAGGGCATGACCCGGGACGCCATGGGCCTCAACGCTGAGATGAACGCGCAGATGACCGAGCGGTTCGGCGTCTCGGGCGCCCAACTCGTCAAGCTGTTCGGCGACCACGACACCGAACGGGACGACTTCGGATCACGGGCGAGCGGCGTCCGGGACATCGGCGTGCGGACGGCCATGTACTCCAGGTTCTTCCTGGTGATGATGGGTCTGGTCGGCGCCATCGGCACCGCCGCGGTGTACCTGCTGGGCGGCCTGCAGGTGATCGAGGGTGCGATCACCATCGGCACCCTCGTGGCACTCACCGCGCTGGTGGTGCGCATCTACGACCCGCTCACCAGCCTGACGAACGCCCGAGTGGACGTCATGAGCGCGTTCGTGAGCTTCGAGAGGGTCTTCGAGGTGCTCGACTCGCACAACCCGATCAGCGACGCGCCCGACGCAGAGGAGCTGACCCGCCCCAGGGGCCTGGTCGAGATCGACCACGTGTCGTTCCGTTACCCCGCAGGTGGGGTCGGCTCGATCGCCTCGCTCGAAGCGGGTGCGCACGAGGGGGACGGCGAGATGCCGCTGGTCCTCGACGACATCACGATCACGGTCGAACCCGGCACCACCGTTGCACTCGTCGGGCCGTCCGGCGCCGGCAAGTCGACGCTGGTCTCGCTCATCCCTCGCCTCTACGACGTGACCGACGGCGCCGTTCGGGTCGACGGCCACGACGTCAGGGGCCTGACGCAGCGGTCGCTCCGATCAGCCATCGGGGTCGTGTCCCAGGACCCGCACCTGTTCCACGCCACGGTTGGTGACAACCTGCGTTACGCCCGGCCCGAGGCCACTGCCGAGGAACTGCGCGACGCGTGTCGCCACGCCCGGATCCTCGATGTGGTCGATGCGCTACCCCAAGGGTTCGACACGATGGTCGGCGAGCGCGGCTACCGACTGTCCGGCGGCGAACAACAGCGGCTTGCGATCGCCCGCATGGTCCTGAAGGACCCGGCGATCGTCATCCTCGACGAGGCGACCTCGTCACTCGACACCGAGAACGAGGCCGCCGTCCAGGCGGCTCTCGCCGACGCGCTGGAGGGGCGGACCGCCGTGGTGATCGCCCACCGTCTGTCAACGATCACGGGCGCCGACCAGATCGTCGTCCTCGACGGCGGCCGGGTGGTCCAGCAGGGTCGTCACCGGGAACTGCTGGACTCGGGTGGGCTGTACGCCGATCTGTACCGGGTGCTCGTCGGATCCGAGACCGTCTGAGCACACAGGAGGGCCCTGTGTTCGTGGGCGATGCGACTGCAGCGCTCAGGCCAACAAGCCACCGTCGACGGTCAGGCACGATCCGGTCACGTACGACGATGCGTCCGATGCCAGGAACAGGGCCGCACCGACGACCTCGGCCGGTTCGGCAACCCGCTTCAGCAGGGTCGAGTCGACGATGCGTTGGTGGAACTCCGGTTCGTCGAGAGTGGCCCGCATCATGTCGGTGTCAAACGGCCCGGGCGCAATGGCGTTGACCCGGATGTGCGGCGCCCACTCCTTGGCCATCGTCCGGGTGAAGTTCCACATGGCGGCCTTGGCGCCGGTGTAGAGGCCGAGGTACTCGGCCCCGGCGAATGCCCCGGCGGTGATGACGTTGATGACCGACGGTGACTGCGACGCCTGCAGGTGCGGCAGAGCGGCAACAGCGAGCATGATCGGCCCCTGGACGTTGGCGCGGAACCCGGCGTCGAACGCCTCCGGGGTCATCTCGCCGAGCGGGCCGCCGAGTGGGTTGGCGGCGTTGTTGACCACGATGTCGACCCCGCCGTAGTGCTCGACGGTCGCCGTAACGAGGGCGTCGAGTTGATCTGGCCGGCCCACGTGGGTGGGCACGGCGAAGGCCTCACCGCCGGCGTGGCGGATCTCGGAGACCACCGCATCGCAGGCGTCGGTCTTGCGGCTCGCCACCACCACGTTCGCTCCGGCGGCAGCGAAGCCACGGGCGATCGCTCGGCCGAGACCCCTGCTGCCTCCGGTCACGACAGCCACCCGGCCCGGAAGGTCGAAACTGGGCCGCAGGACTTCAGTCTGATCGTTCACACGATCATCCTGCCCGACCCGAGGTGCTGGAGCGACCTGTCCTTGGGTTCCTCTAGGGTGCGTGTCGCCATCTGACGCACCTGGAGGTCACTCGTGCACGCGCTCATCGCCACCGACGGATCCGAAGTGTCGCTCGACGCCGCACGCAAGGGAGTCGAGTTGCTCTCTCCCGGCCACGTGACCCTGTTGACCGTCGCTGACACCTCCGTTGCCGAGGACTCCGGCGCCGGGGGATTTGAGAGCAACCTGATGACGCCAGAGGAATCCGAGCAGGCTCGCACCATGATCCTCGACGAGGGCGGGGACGAACTCGACGCCACCATCGCCGCTCTCGGCCTGGACCCGTCCACGGTCGACAAGCGACTCGTTGAGGGGGCCTCGGGTCAGATGATCGTCCACGTCGCCGGCGAGGTCGGCGCAGACGTGATCGTCGTCGGATCCCACGGCAAGGGGTGGTTCAAGCGCGTGGTGATCGGTTCGGTCAGCGAGTACGTGATCCACAACAGCTTGATCCCGGTGCTCGTCATCCGGCCCGAGCCTCACGCCGACGCACCCGACCCGAGCTGACGGCGGGCCGGTGGCTACCGACCCGAGGACCGACCCCGACACCGAACTGCTCGGCCGGTCCTGGAGCGTTGCGGACCTGCATGCCGCCGTCAGCGGCGTGCTCGCTGAGGTGTTCGGCTCCGAGGTCTGGGTCGAGGGTGAGATCACCAAGGTCTTCACCTCGAACGCAGGTCACACCTACATCACACTGTCGGACCCGGACGCAACGGGCGGGCAGCGTCCGATCCTGGAGGTCACCCTCTGGAAGTACCAGATGGCCGACATCCGACGTCGGCTCAGCGAGGCCGGTGGCGCTGTCGAACTCGCCGAGGGCGTGCGAGTTCGGGTCGCAGGATCGCTCGGCTCCTACGCCGTGCGGAGCCAGCTGCAACTCAAGATGACGGACCTCGACCCGGCGTTCACGCTGGGCGTGCTCGGCCAGGAACGGGCCCGGGTGCTCGAAGCGATCACACGGGAGGGGCTGCTCCAACGCAACGCCGGCGTGCCACTCGCCGTCCTGCCGCTTCGGGTGGCGCTCATCACCAGCGTCGGGAGCGCAGCCCACGCCGATGCCCTGCACGAGCTCGAACGGTGGCAGATTCCGTTCACTGTGCTCCAGCTCCATTCGAGCACCCAGGGCCAAGTGGCCCCAGCGGAACTGATCGCTGCGCTGCGGACGGCGGAGACCCTCGATGTCGATGTCGTGCTGCTCGTACGCGGCGGCGGTGCGGCCACGGATCTCGCGGCGTTCGACGACGAGCAACTCGCCCGGACCATCGCCGGACTGTCGGTCCCGGTGGTGACAGGCATCGGCCACGAGATCGACCACAGCATCGCCGACGAGGTTGCCCACGCCGCCCGCAAGACCCCGACCGCCGCTGCGGCGTTCCTCGGGGAACGAGCCAGCGACGCCCTGGCTCGCTTCGACGAGCTGGCCGGGGCGATCGTCGAGACGGCACGACAGCGTCTCGACGTATCGGACCGACGGCTGCACCGGGCCTCGCAACGACTCGCCGTCTGCAGCGAACGGGTGCTCACCGTGGCGGACGGTCGAACCGCCGAGTCGTGGCGGCGCGTGACCCAAGGGGTGCTTCGGCGACTCGAACGAGCCGATGAACGGCTCAGGAACCTCGAGACCCGTCGACACGCTGTCGACCCGGCCGTGGCGTTGGCCCGGGGCTGGAGCATCACCCGAACCACCGACGGCTCAGTGGTCCGGGATCCGTTGGTCCTCGATGACGGAGACGAACTGACGACGACCGTTGCCGCCGGGACCATCACGTCGACAGTCAGAGCCACGATCAGCACAGCACCAGCGAGAGGAAGCGCGTGAGCACCACCGACGACGAAGAACCGACCGGACCGGGATTCGCCGAGTCCCTCGCCGAGCTCGAGGCGATCGTCGCCGAGCTCGAGTCGAGCGAACTGGAGGTCGACCACCTTGCGGGTCGCGTTGAGCGGGCCAGCGAACTCGTGCGAATCTGCCGGGACCGCCTCGACCGTGCTCGCTTCGCCGTGGAGGACGTCCTCGAACGCACTGCGCTCGACGAGGACTGACCACTCAGCCGCCTCCGTCGGGAACCCCGGCGGCGAGCGGTCGGACGCAACCACTTGACCGCTGGAGACAGGGGTAGCCTCACGGTGTGGTTCGTCGTGACGTCCTCACTCGGGAGTCGATCGTCGCTGCGACCCGCGAGATGCTCCGTTCGACCGACCTCGACGGGATCTCGTTGCGCAAACTCGCCGGACGTCTCGGGGTCACGGCCCCGGCGCTGTACGCCCACGTCGAGGACAAGGACGACCTGATGCGAGCCGTCGCCGAGGTTGGCTTCGGCGACCTCGTCGAGCGAATGGAAGCCGTGACGGAACCCGACCCCCTGGAGCGACTGCGGGCCTACGGACGGGCGTACGTCGAACTGGCCCTGGCGGACCCCAGCGTCTTCGAGGTCATGTTCCAGTACCGGCCGGACTCGATCGACCTTCCTCAGGTCGACAACTCGCTCGCAGCCGCAACCGAGGCATTCACGCTTCCAGCAACCGCCGTCGCCGAAGCGATCGATGCAGGGTTGATCCACAGCGATCGGGATCCGGCTCAGGTGGCGATGGTGCTCTGGGCCACCAACCACGGGTGCGCCACCGTGCTGCTGCTCGGGGCCCGGGACGGCACGGTGATCATCCCCAAGGAGTTCGAACACCTCCTCGACGACGTGGTCGACACGACCCTCGCCGGGCTCGCCACGGCCCCGTCCAACTGAACCCGTCCTGCCGAACCCGGACGGTCGGCCCCACGTGACCGATCCGACTCAGGAGATCCCGGCGAACCGTTGGAGTGCCACTGGCAGAGGATCCCGGGACACACCGGGTCCTCCGAGGAGCGCCTCGATCCACGGTGGGTGCAGCGCCGTGTGGATGTTGACCGGTTCGGCGAGGTCGCTGCCGTCGAGGATGAAGTCCATGAAGTTCTGAACGTAGGACTCAGGACGGGGATCACGGGACAACTCAACGAGGGCGTACGGATCGGGCGAAGCGTGACGCCCGGGCTCCGGGTAGACGATGGACGCCGATCCGGGCTCGGTTCCGCCTCCGACCAACCCCGCACCGTCACTCAGCGCCAGGCCCCGAACCAGTTCCGGACGGGCCCCCGTCACGAGCAGACCGATGTAGGCGCCGAGGCCGCGACCGACGATGGTGACGCTCCCGATCCGTGAGATCACTGCGTCGGCATCAGCCACGAGGATCTCGGCGGTGTAGCCGCCGCCCGTTGGAACGGTCGACTCGCCGTGGCCGGTGAAATCGAGGCCGAGCACCGGCCCCGGCCAGGACAGGCCCGTCGGCAGGCTCGTCGGGGTGGATTCACCCAGACCGTGCAACAACAGCAACGGTCTGAACGACGCTGCAGCGCCGGGCTGGAGTTCGTGCAGCGCCAACCGCACACGGTTGTGTTGGATCCATGTCGTCCGTCGGTCGCTCATGACAAGAAGTCACACACCAGGTCAGCGACTCGGCGTGGCTGTTCGATGTGAACGAAGTGGCCCACACCCTCGAGCGTCTCGAAGCGGTGATCGGGTGGCAGGAATCCACCGACGTGTTCTGGACGGGTTCCCCAACCCATCAACTCGTCCTCCAGGCCGAGCACACCGAGGAAGGGAACGGCGAGTCCGGGGAGATGCTGCAGCGCCCACTCCGGTTGGAACGGCCCGAAACCACCGAGACGCATGGTCGGATCGATCTTCCAGCGCCAACCGTCCTCGGAGTGAACCGCACCGACGGTCACGAGGTACCGCAACCACTCCTGGGAGAGTCTCGGATTCATCCGGCCACGACGGCGGGCGAGATCGTCGATGCTCCCCGGTTTGCGCTCCTTACCGACCAACGTCCGCCGGTGTTCCAACCAAGAAGAGAGCTCTCGCCGCAACGAACGACTCCGTTCGCGGTCCGCTACATCCGACATCCGTCCCCACGACGGGAGACCGTCGAGGTTGACCAGCGCCGAGACGCGACTCGGCATGGCTCCGGCGAGGTACATCAGCAGCGACCCGCCCTTGGAGTGCCCGATGAGCGGCAGCGGCCCGGGTGACACCGAGTCGATCACCGCCACGGCATCACGAAGATCGGCGTCCCAGCTGTAGAGCGCAGTTCGGTCCGAGTCGCCGTGGCCCCGCTGGTCCCAGCTCACCACCCGCCAGCCGGCATCGGCGATCATCGGCGCGAAGACATTGAGGGTCTCGGCGAAGTCGAACCCACCGTGCGCGACCACCACCGGATCAGCCTGTGGGTCACCCCACTCGGCCACCGAGAGGCTCACCCCGGCGTGCTCCACCCGCCGTCGCCGATCGGGGCGACGGGCACCGGGAAACTTCACCGAATCCGCCGTCTCGCTGCCGGTCTCCTCACTCACGTGTGACCTCCCGCGGCCGCCGCCGGTGTCCTCCCTGTGCAGGAACAGCGCCACCGGGCTGGGTACGAGCCTCCGGACGGACGTCGAATACTAGGCCCCGACATCGCACCACCCAGGAAGTGTGACCAGAGACCGCCTTCCATCGGTAGGCTCACCCGCACGGAGTCGACGAGCGAGCGGCCGACCGCCGGAGCGCCGAGCGGACCAGACGACCAGGGGGGCGCTGCAGCAGCGGATGGCTGGGGCCCGATCCAGGATCAGCGGCTCGCGCCCCGGGCACCCGACCACAGTCACCGATCCAGCCAAGCTGCTGGCCCTGACACCTCGCCGATCACCGCTTCGGAAACGCTGACGGCGTCGGCCCGTACCGGGCCTTCCCCGGCGCCGTCCTACCAGACGATCATCGGACCGGCGATCCTGGCCCTGCGCTGGGGGTCGGTCGGGTTCGGGCTGCTCTTCGCCGCCCCAGCAGCGTTCCGAGGGAGCTACACCGCAGTGGTCGCCACGGCGGTCTGCCTGTTCGTCACGACCTACCGGACCATGATTCCCGTCCGACCCGGGGCCACCGACTGGCGAAGCGTCGTCACACCCTTCCTCGACGTGGTGGCCGTGGGGATCGTCGTCGGAGTCGATGGTGGGGTGGAGAGCCCCTACTTCTTCGTGCTGCTCTCGGCGGTCATCGTCGTCACACTCGGCTGGGGTGGTTGGCGGGGAGCGATCGCCGCGGCGATCGGTGTACTCGTCCTGATCGTGGCAACACCGGCGGGTCGTGTCGACGTCGGCGGGCAGTTCGACAGTCGTCGGGATCTCGCAGCGCTCATGGTGATCATCCTGGCGATCGCTGGGGCCGCCTTTCTGCGTCGCCGACTCGAGGAGGCCGACCGGGGCCAGAGCGAGCTCTCGATCGAAGTGACACGACTGAGCGAGGCAAACGACCTGCTCGTTCTGCTCACCCAGGCCGCACGCACCCTCCCGGGATCACTGAGTCTGCGGGACACCGTCGAGAAAGCGCGACAACAACTCCGCCGGGATCTCGATGTCGACACGGTGGTCCTTCTCACCCTCGACGAACCGACCGACGAGTGGACCACCCGGATCGCCGACGGGTGCGTCATGACCGCCGCCTACCCCACTTCCGAACTGCCCGATGCGCTCGCTTCGGCACTCCGGGCAGATCGGCCCGTGACCGTGAATGGCCCCGAAGGGAGCGACGACCCGGCGCCGCTGCAACAGGGTCGAGCCAGCGCCGTCTACGTTCCGCTCACTGCTCGGGGCCGGACAGTTGGACTGCTCGGCGTGGAGCACCCGGACGCCGAGCACTTCGACCACCGACGACTCCTCCTCCTCGGCGGGCTCACCGACGTTCTCGGCCTGAGTCTCGACAATGCCAGGTGGTTTTCCAGGCTACGGACTCTCGGGGCCGAGGAGGAGCGGAGCCGGATCGCTCGCGAGCTCCACGATCGCCTCGGACAGTGGCTCACCTACATCTCACTCGAGCTCGAGCAGATCGCCGATCAGACACCGAGCGAACAGGTGACCAGACTGCGCTCCGACGTCGACACAGCGATCAACGAACTGAGGTACACCCTCTCGGACCTGCGTGCCGGCGTGGACGACGCCCACCCCCTCTCGGTACGCGGTGCGGAGATGACGAATCGGTTCGCCGAACGAACCGGGATCCCAGCGAGGTTCAATGCTCTCGACGGTGACAACCGGGCCGCTGTTCCTGTGGAGATGGAGTTGCTCCGGATCCTGCAGGAGGCGTTGAGCAACGTCGAACGCCACGCCGGAGCATCATCGGTTCGGGTCGATTGGGGCACCCGACAGGGCGAGTACCAGCTCGTGGTCGCTGACGACGGTCACGGTTTCGACATCACCGCCAGCACCCGGGACGCCGCCTACGGTCTGATCGGGATGCGGGAACGGGCCGATGTGATCGGAGCCCAACTGCGCTTCGAGAGCCGTACCGGTGCGGGAACCACCATCACGGTGAGCTCCGGCGTCCGGGACAACTCGACACTCCAACCAGACCAACAATCACCCGGGGGGCGATCATCATGAAGGTGCTGCTCGCAGACGACCACCAGATCCTGCGTGATGGAATCCGACGAGGACTCGAGGGTGCTGGCGTCGAGGTCGTCGGCGAGGCCGAGAACGGTGAGGAAGCGGTTGCGCTCGCCGCTGCCAACAGCCCGGACATCGTCCTCATGGACCTGTCCATGCCCGTGCTGGACGGTGTCCAGGCCACGACCCGCATCCGAGCGGACAACCCCGACGTCCGAATCGTGGTGCTGACCATGCACGACGATCCAGAACGCACCAAGGCCGCCCTGCAGGCCGGAGCTTCGGCATACCTCACCAAGGGCACGTCGTTCGCCGAGGTGCTCGACACGCTCACGTTGGTCGACTCCGGCGAGGAGGTCCTCAGCCCGAAACTGGCGGCGTCGATGCTCGAGCACCTCAACTCAATTCCCAAGGCTGAACTCCTCTCGGAACGCCAGGTCGAGATCCTGCAGATGATCGCCGACGGCAAGTCCACCAAGCAGGCGGCACGGGCGTTGGGAATCACCCAGAAGACGGTGCACAACCACCTCAATGCCACGTATCGCCGACTCGACACGCAGAGCCTGACCCACGCCGTGCTCTCTGCTGTTCGACTGGGAATCATCGACCTCTACTCCGAGCCTGACCCGGAGGACGAGACGTGACGACGCGGGATTTACCCACCGGCAGGACTGGACCGACGAGGGGTCGGGTACGACACCATGGATGCCGTGGCTGACACGGAGGGAATCGGGGCGCAGCCGGGTCGCGTCGGGGCACCCGGCTGGCAGCGCGTGCTCGGCGCAGTGGCCCTCGCCCTCGCCGTGACCGCAGCTGTCACCATCCCGATGGGCTACCAAGCCCGCGCCACTCGGACTGTGACAGACACCACGACCGACACCGTTCCCACAGCCGTGCTCGGTTCGACGCTGAGCGCAGATCAACTCACAGCGCCCGCTCAGGTCATCCGACTCGAACCAGCCGAGAATCTGAAGTTCTCCGCCGTCGGCCCGACCGAGGCACTCGCTCCGCTCGACGGTTCCGAACTGATCGGATCCCGGGCCTGGATCCTGGTCTCTGGAAACGACGTCCTGTTCGTCCGGTTCTGGCTGAACGATCCGACCGGTGGCGGACCACCGGACCAGGTCGACCAGGTCGCACCCTTCACCCTCGTGTCAGGGCCTCTCAACGACGGCGTCGCCCCACTCGACCTCGACGCCCTCCCCTCTGGTGAAAGCACCGTGCTGGTCGAGTTGAACAACGACGACGGGACCGTCGAGTACCAACGGGCCAGCTTCTCGACCACCTGATTGCAGGTAGCATCGCCCCCGGTAGTTCTCGGCGCTGCGCCGAGTGCGGAGACAACGGGAGAAGCATGACTGAGATCCGCGGGCACGTCGCAGAGGGCTTCGAGGCGGTGGGCGATGCCTTCGAGTCCAACTTCGAACTGCACGGCGACGTGGGTGCAGGGTTCTCGCTCTTCGTCGACGGCGAAGAGGTGGTCTCCCTGACCGGCGGTGTGGCCGACGCCGACGGCCGCCCCTACGACGAGGACACCCTCCAACTGGTCTTCTCCACGACAAAGGGCGCCACGGCCATCTGCGCCCACCTGCTCGCTGAACGGGGCCTGCTCGACCTCGACGCTCCGGTCGTCGAGTACTGGCCCGAATTCGGCGCCGCCGGGAAGGGCGACGTTCCGGTGAACTGGCTCCTCAGCCACAAGTCAGGACTGGTCGACGTCGACCGCACGATGAGTCTGGACGAGGCACTCGACTGGGACAGCGTCACCATGGCACTCGCCGAGTCAGCACCGCTGTGGGAACCGGGAACGCAGCACGGCTACCACGCCATCACCTACGGGTTCCTCGTCGGCGAGATCATCCGGCGGATCAGCGGAAAGAGCATCGGTGAGTTCTTCGCCGAGGAGGTCGCCGCACCACTCGGTCTGGACTTCTGGATCGGTCTCCCGGAATCCGAACAGCACCGGGTGGCGCCCCTCATCCCCATGAGCAGCATCCCTGAGCCGATGATGCTGGCTGAGGAGGACCCCGCATCCGACGATGCTCCGCTGAGCCTGATCGCCATGCTCGAGCAGTTCCTCGGGCCGGACAACATGATCGGTCGGGCGCTCACCGCACCGGGTGGCGCGTTCGCCGAGGAGCACGCGTGGAACGAACCGCGCGTTCGGGCAGCGCAGATCCCAGCGGCCAACGGGGTCACCAACGCCACGTCGCTGGCCCGCATGTACTCGTCGCTGGTCGTCGAGACCGACGGCGTGCGGACGTTGCAGCCCGAGACCGTCGAT
>Ga0194132_10001147_pt1 | contig 53702 bp, 43 predicted proteins | sample TA2KigOf80mmetaG_FD_148612 | JGI IMG/M metagenome (GOLD analysis project Ga0194132, IMG submission 148612) | Freshwater microbial communities from Lake Tanganyika, Tanzania - TA2015054 Kigoma Offshore 80m | ecosystem: Environmental > Aquatic > Freshwater > Lake | place: Tanzania: Lake... | reverse complement strand
TGCTGACTGTCATCGAAACCTGCCGCCGCCAATCCTGCAACGTCTTCGACTGGCTTGTCGAGGCAGTCCAAGCCCACCACAATCAACAAAGGGCAATATCTCTATTGCCCGCGCCGTGAACCAATACGGTTGCTGGCCATCTCGTTTTTCCCCTGGTATCGCGGGCAAGATCTCAATTATCAAGAACCAAATCTCAAACAAGCATCAATCGCCAATAGTCAATGCGTTTGTTTCAATGTTGAATTTGGGATTTGTTTGGATCCTGGGTTTTGCGATTTGTGAATTGCTCACTTGCGATCGAGACTCTGTAACAGGCCATCGACATTATCGATATTCAGCCGCGCTTCATCGTTGACGAGCACGCACGGCGCCCCCTCGCAGGCGCCGATGCACTCCGCGAACTCGAGTGTCACCTTGCCGTCCGGCGTCGTTTGTCCGGGCTTGACGCCCAGCTTGCCGCACAGCTTGTCCAGCAACTCGTCAGCGCCGCGAAGCTGGCAGGCCAGGCTGCGGCACACCCATAATCGCGTCTTTCCGAGCGGGGCGTCCTCCTCGCGGAAGAACTGGTAGAAGGTCATGGTGTCGTGAACTTCGGCAGGGCTCAGGTCGAGCATCTCGGCGATCTCGCGGATTGCCTGCCGCGGCACGCAGCGCAGCTCGTCATGCACCAGGTGCAACGCCGGCACCGTCACCGCCTGCTTGCTGGGATAGCGCGGCAAGTAGGCGAGAATCTTCTGGCGGAGGTCATCGCTGAGAAATGGCATTCGCACCTCGTGGCGGCCACGTTACGCTCGCCGTTGGCTCGGCTAAACGATAGTCACCGATCCAGCTCTGCGGCAATGATATTCAAGCTGCCCAGCACCGCCACCACGTCGCTGATCTGGTGGCCGACGATCAGGTACGGGAAGATGGCGAAGTGGATGAACGACGGCGGGCGGGTGCGGGCCCGGTAGGCGACGCCGCTGCCGTCGGAGACCACGTAGAAGCCCAGCTCGCCGTTGGGCGATTCCGTGGCCGCGTAGACCTCATCCACCGGCGGCTGCCATTGCCGGTTCGGCATGTGCAGCTCGAAATGCTGGATGAGACTTTCGATGCTGCGGTAGATGCTCTGCTGGTCCGGCAACACGTCCTTGCCTTCGACATCCACGTTCACCGGCCCGGCCGGCAGGTTCTCGATCGCCTGGTGGATGATCCCCAGGCTTTGCAACATCTCGTCCATGCGGACCAGGTAGCGGGCCAGGCAATCGCCGGCCCTGGCGCAGATCACCTTGAATTCGAAGTCCTTGTAGGCCAGGTAAGGCTCATCCTTGCGCAGGTCGCGGACCACGCCGCTGGCCCGCGCGATCGGCCCCGTGCAGCTCAGGTTGATCGCCTCCTCCTTGGAAAGCACGCCGATGCCCTGGGTGCGCTCGATGAAGATGCGATTGCGATTCAAGAGCCGGACGATGTCGGCGTGCGTCTTCGGAAAGTTCTTGACAAAGTCGCGGACCTTCTTGACGAAGACATCGTTGACATCAAAGAGTAGTCCGCCCACGCGGGTAGAGCTGGGATGGAAGCGCTGCCCGGCCGCCGTCTCGTAGATATCGTAGAGCAACTCGCGCTGGTAGAAACCGTAGAGGAAAGCAGTAAACGCTCCAAGGTCGAGGGCGGCGGCCCCCACGCACAGCAGATGATCGCTGATCCGGGCCAGCTCGGCCAGGATGGTGCGCAGATAGCGGCAGCGCGGCGTCAGCTCGATGCCCATCAGCTTCTCGACCGCGTGATGCCAGGCAATCTCGTTGGCGATGGGCGAGATGTAGTTCATGCGGTCGACGATGGTGACATACTGGTTGAAATCGAGGTCCTCGCCCAGCTTCTCGAAGCCGGAATGCAGGTAGCCGATGTCCGGCACCGCCTTGACGATCTTCTCGCCGTCGAGGGTGAGGACCAGGCGCAGGGTGGTATGCGTGGCCGGATGCTGCGGCCCGAAATTCAGCGTCCAGAGGTACTCCTGATCGGCAGTACCGGCTTGTAGCAGTTCGAGAGGCATGTCTTTGTCTGGGTTTACGTTTCGCGCTCGGAGGATACTATCAGGGCAGGCATCCTGCGAACGCGAAACGTAAACAAGCCGCTAACTTTCTGCCCGCGTGATCACCGGGAAGTTATGTCTCTCCCCGCGGCCGCGCAGCGGGTAGTCTTTGCGCATCGGGTGGGCGGTGAACTCCTCCGGCAGCAGGATGCGGCGCAGGTCCGGGTGGCCGGTGAAGACGATGCCGTAAAGATCGTAGACCTCGCGCTCCATCCAGTCGGCCCCCTTCCAGAGCGAGAACACCGACGGCACATCCAGGTCCGGTTCGTTCAGAAACGTCTTCACGTACAGCCGTTCGCCGGTTGTTGTATTGAGTAAGGCGTGGATGACGCCGAAGCGATCGCGGGCATCGGGATATTTCAAGTAATCGACGGCCGTGATGTCGGCCAGCATATCGTAGCCGGCATCTTCTTTCAGGCATTTCAGCACGTCGAATAGCTTATCCGCGGCCACGACGATGCGGCGGTTGTCGCGGAAGCCGCTCGTGGTGAACGAGCCTTCGCCGAAACGCTGCTTGAGCAGTTCTTCGTGGTTCATGGCATCGCGCGTTTCATTTTCGGATTCATTGCGTTGCTACCCCCCTCTCAGCACCCCGGCAATGAATCCGGTGCCTTACATTCGCCGTAACATTCATTCCTGGAGCAGGTTGCGAACATTGACGCTGTTTAAGATTCGTTGCCGGGGGTCGATCCTCTTGGTCCGGGCAAGCGCGCGAAACCGCAAGCGGTTGATTCAGTTCAGGCTCAAGCGCGTCGTCTTGGAATAGTCGCCGGGGGCCACGGTCACGTTGCCGGGAATCTGCGGCACGGGGACCGGGCCCTGGTGCTCGGTGCGGGCGGCAAACTCGCGGCCGGTGAGCGTGCCGGTGCGCTTGATCTTCTCCTGCAAGTCGATGAGCGAGCGCAGCAGCTCCTCCGGCCGGGGCGGGCAGCCGGGGACGTATACATCCACCGGGATGAAGCGGTCCACGCCTTGCACGACTGCGTAGGTGTCGAAGACGCCGCCCGAGCAGGCGCAGGCGCCCATCGAGATGCACCACTTTGGCTCCGGCATCTGCAGCCAGATGCGCTGGAGCACGGGGAGCATCTTCATCACCACCCGGCCGGCGACGATCATCAGGTCGCATTGCCGCGGGCTGAAGCGCATGGCCTCCGCGCCGAAGCGAGCGATGTCGTGCTTGCTTGCCCCCGTGGCCATGAGCTCGATGCCGCAGCAGGCCGTCGCGAATGGCATTGGCCAGAGGCTGTTGGCCCGCACCCAATTCGCCAGGTGGTCGAGCTTGCCGAGAAGAACCCCTTCCGGGGCATTCATCGCCATCGGAACACCCCCTTCCGCCAGTCATAGACATAGGCAACCAGCAGCAGGGCGATGAAGACGAGCACGCCCCAGAAGACCGGCCCGCTCAGAAAGGCCGGCAAGCCGCCTTCGCGATACGCGACCACCGCCCAGGGATACAGAAACAGCAACTCCACGTCGAAGACGAGGAACATGATGGCGAGCAGGTAGAACTTGACGTCGAAGCGTTGCCGGGCGTCGCCGACGGGGTCCATGCCGGATTCGTACGGCATCAGTTTGACGCTGGTGTCGCGGCGCGGTCCAACGACGTGCGCGAGGATCAGCGTCGTGCCCGCGAATCCCAGGATGATCGCCAGGTACAGGAAGATCGGGAAGTATGCGGACAGGTCGAAGCCGGGTTCCGGAGGCATGCAGGATTTTTATGTCGTGGCGGAAGGTCGGTCAAGTTGCGAGTTTGTGAATTGCCCTTGACTGAAAAATGCAACTCCGCAAAATTTATCTCCTCAGCCGTCGGCGACAAGCGACCGGCAGGCTTCCCGTCGGGCTGGAAAGCCTGATTCACGATTCGACCAAGGAGGGTCCCGACCATGTTCTACCATACCGAGGCCAAGCCGCAATGCTGGCGTGCAGTGGCCATCTTCGACGATCGTCCCGAGCAGTTGATCTACCTGCATCGCTCGTCCACCCAGGTGCGGGCCGGACTGCGCAGCGCCTACTTCGAGTTGCTGGATGAGGAAGAGCGCAGCCACGTGCAGTCGATGAGTCTGCAACGCTGGCACGGAGCGCCGGATTCAGGCCGCTGGGTGCACCAGTCCAATCTCGCCATCCCGACCCCGGAGAAAGTCGTGCTGGGCCTCGCGGTTCCAGCGTAGAAGCCTCGTCCAGCCGACAAGCGTCATTGAAGCCCGCTCGTCGGTTTCGCGCGCCAGATACTCGCGCCAGGCCCGGAGCGCAACACCAGCCAGGCGGACTCGGCTCACGCCAGTCTGCCCAACAGTTGTTAGCCTACCTCGGCGTGCTCAACTGCCCGTGAGCCGCCGAGGTTTTTTTACCTTCTCTGCCTGGCTTTCCCAGACTGACCGACAAGGAAATGTCCGGAGGGACCTTGCATTTATTGGGTAAAACCCGAACAATGAGATAAGCCGGCTAATCTCGGTTCCCTCTCCTAATGCTTGAGGAACCCTAAAATGACCCCATACAGCTCCTTGTGTGACGATTTCGGAGTCTACACCTATGTGAACACCAAGATGGAGCTGCCGACGAGCCGGGAAACCGTCCTGCATTTCTTCAACAGTTTGCAAAAGTCCTTTCCGCCGCTGACCGACTTTGAGTGCCGTGAGACCGGCGAGTATGTGCTGGAGGAGGACCGCGAGCAGGGCGCTTATCGCTGGGTGACTCTGGAGAACAAGCGCTTCTCCTCGGGCTTCGTCAACCCGCCGACGCTCGAGGCTGCCGACACGCATCACCAGCGGCTGCTTGAGGTTGCACCGTATCATCTCGATTTCGGAGCGCTGGATTGCGAGGCCCTGGACGTGCTGTTCGCCTTCGACTTCGTATTCACCGGCAATCACGACGAGGTGGTCGCCGAAGCCCTGGGGTTGAACACGACGCTGGAATCACTGCTGCAGATTCCCGGCTCACGAGTGATCAACTACGAGCCGTCGCTGATGCTGGCACTCGACGAGGCGTGCCGGCTGCAGTGCCGGTTGAATATCGAGACGCGGACCAATGCATTTCAGGTGCGCACCGGGCAATTCGCCGAGTCGCCGATCAGCGTCTATTTCACCGTGCGGCAATACTGGGGGCGGCAAGGCGGCAAGACCTTTGGCGAGTCCTACCAGCAACAACGGCAGATCTGCCAGGACATGGTAGACAATCACATCGTCCCTGCGGTGGTCCGGCCACTGTTCCAGACCATTGCAGCCAAGCAATAAGCGCAGGTCACGATCAACAAACGACCATCACAAGATCTCAGGCGCCAGACTTGGGATCTTGTTTGCTTCTTGGCATTTGCGACCTGGGATTCAATTCCAGAATCCCAGCAAATCACGCTCGAGAATCGAGTGCCGGGCAACGGCTTGGGCCTTGGCAAACGCTTGCTGGTAGATGCCATTCAGCTGCTCGACAGTCTGGCCCGGGAAAATTGGCACCAGAACGCCGACGAAACCTTCCGGGGTGATGCCCGGATCAGCGGGTTGCGGCAAGCGGAAGCGGTCTTGCTCGGGCAGCGGGAAGCGAGACATGGGTGTGGTCCTCTAGGAAACTTGGGAGGGCCGAAAATTCATGATTTCTCCCTTATCGGTCAAGAGCCTTGATTTTTCCTGCGTTCAATCGCGGTGCGCGGCCTGAAAGTCGGCGCCGGCGCCGTCAAGCCAGGCACTTTCCGCAAATTCGCTACCGATCGCTGGCAAGCTGGATAGGCGTACTGAACGGACTGCGCTGGAAAAATGTTCCGTAATTAGGTTGCATTTCTCGGCGGCATCGATCTATAATCTTCCCCATCCTGGGGATAGTCCCATGGCGGGGCTTCCGGGGGTCACATCAGGAACCGGCAGTGACGCCGGCCTGGGAAAGGAGTTCTGCATAATGTCGAGCACGATCATGATGGAGCGGACCGGGACGTCGCTGCCGAGCATGGGCATGCCGGGGCTGGGCACCACGCCGTCCGCTTCCACGGGCATCACGCCCACAAACATGATGATGGTGCCGCGCTGCACTCTCAAGATGGAGAAGTGCCAGGGCGGTTGCCGCATCACCTGTAGCTGCGACGACAAGATGGCCTGCAGCATGGTCCAGAACCTCTGCTCCATGCTGACCGGTGGTCTGTGCACCTGCTGCGTCATGTACAACGGCATGCCGGTCTGCACCTGCAACCTCACCATGGGGCTGTGCAAGTGCGAGATGACCGACTCCGGCATGTGCCTGACCTGCACCAGCGGCGACAGCCAGTGCTGCGAGATGATCCAGGCCTGCTGCGATTGCATGTGCTGCATGATGGATGCCGGTTGCACTTGCTGCGTCATGATCAACAACACCCCGGTCTGCTGTGGCTGCTGCGAGACCGGCAAGAGCTCCTCCAAGTCCAAGAGCTCCCGCTAACAACGTCTCGTAGGACGGGTCTCCCGACCCGTCGTCCGACCAGACGGCTCAGGAAAGCCGTCCTACGCGGCTTCTCCAGGCCCGCGGGAGATTCTCCCGCGGGCCCGGTGCTTGCTCTTGACAATCGCCGCGTCCGCGCGCCATGCTGCATCTTAACTTACGTCGCTTGCGGTTTTGCGCCCGGCAACACAGGCGGCGCAGTTGCCGAGGTGCCGAATCATGCGCTTTGCTTTGCTCACCTTGTCGATGTTCCTGTTCCAAGCCGGCGCTGAGCCGCTCAAGTCCGGGCCGCAGGTCGGAACTCAGCTGCCGGGCGCACTCCGTCCGGTCGCGCCTCTCAACATCAATGGCAAGCACGCCGGCAGACATCACTGTCTCGTCTGCCAGAACGATGTCAATCCGGCCATCATGGTCTTCGTCCGCGAGCCCGCAGAGGGGAAGGACGAGGCGCTGGCGACCTTGTTGAAAAAGCTCGAACAGAGCGCGGAACGCCATCAAAAAAAGGACCTGGGCGCTTTCGTGATCGTCCTCAGCCCCGCTGCTCACACCTCCGCGACCAACTCGAAGGAAGAAGACACGGACAAGATCATCGAGGAAACCGCCGCCCGCGAGGCATTGCTCGCCAAGCTCAAGCCCAGCCTGGAAGGCCGCAAGCACGTAGTCGTCGCCATCTTCCCCAAGGAAGGGCCGAAGGGCTACGACATTGCCGCCAAGGCCGACGTCACCATTGTCTTCTACCAACGATTCAGGGTACTCGCCAATGCCGCATTCGCCGAGGGACAGATGCAGGCAAAAGATCTGGAGGCCATGCTGAAGAAGGTCGATGAACGATTGGGGGCGCCCGGCAAGGGACCGAAAACGAAGCGTGCCAAGAAGATCGAGGGTGCCTGAATTGTGCATGATTTCGGCGTCGCAATCTGCCAGGCAGTTGCCGAGTTGCCACCATGTTCAACATCGCGTTTGACGATTCGCTCGAACGAGACGCATCCGCGCCGCGCGCGGCCAGGTTCACGTTCTGGGGCAACCTGGCGTCCACCCAACGTGAGGCGGAGTATCGCCAGCGTTTATTCCCCCATGCACGCCGGCAGGCCAACCTCATCGGCTGGCTGACGCTGTTGCCCACGTTGCTGTTCGCGCTATCGGACTATCAGCTCTTCGGGTTCGGGCCGACCTTTTTCGTGCTGGCCGCCGTGCGACTTGCCGCCGTTGCCGCCACGCTTGCCGCTCTCGTGCTGCTGCGCCGGATTTCCAGCATGGAAATCATGGAACGCGGCCTGCTGCTCTGGGGCTTGCTTCAGGTCAGCGTGCTGCTATTCGTCAACTTCACCCGGCCGCCTGGTTATCTGAGTCATGCGGTCTGGGACGTGCTCGTTGTTGTTCTGACATACGTGGCTTTGCCGATACGCCTGTCCTATCAGACGGTGCCGGCCGTGCTCATGTCAATAGGCAACATCGCGATCGTGCTGCTCGTCAAGTCGCCCGCGCAGGAAATGACCACGACCGTCGTGATCGTGGCCAACGTCTTTGCCAATCTTCTCGGCTTCATCATCTCGCATGGCTTGCAGTGCTGGCGACGCCGGCAGTTCGTCACGCTCCAGGAAGAACGGCAACTGCGGCTGGCCCTGGAGATCGCGCTGGCGGAAATCCGTACGCTGCGCGGCATCGTGCCCATCTGCGCTTACTGCAAGCGCATCCGCGACGAGGAAGGCGCCTGGCACCAGGTGGAGACTTACATTCGCGACCGCACGCACGCCGACTTCACCCACGGCATCTGCCCGCAATGCTCCACCGAAGTGCTGGCTGAGGCGCAGATGCCGCGCTGATGCCCGTCTCTTTCTCACCTCAAGCGCGGCACCACCGCTCGGCGTTCACAACCTGCTCATTTCGGCGCCGGCCACTTCAAATGCCGGTGCAGGAACGCGAAGGTCTCGCGGCTGTTGATCTCGTGGCCGCCGGGGAAAAACTCGATGGCCGTTCGGTCCGGGAGGCGCAGTCGTGAGTACAGGCGGCGGACCTTGGCGTACTCGAAGGCAACGTATTCGTCGAGGCCGACGCCGTCGTCATGGCCGCGTTCCACCATGAAAGGCCGCGGCGCAATGAGCGCGGCCATCTCCGCGTAGTTGAAGGTGTTACCCAGGTCGAACTCGTACATCTCATACTCACCGGTAAACATGTAGCTGCCCATCCAGTCCATCGTGATGTTCTTCCAGATCCATTCGTTGAAGTCGCCGGAACAGATTGACAGGCAGTATTGCCGCAGGATGGCCGGGATACGCATGGCGACCTTGCCGCCGTACGAGAGCCCGTAGTAGGCGATGCGGGCCGAATCGACAAACGGCAGCGACGTCAGCCATTGAAGGATGCGCTCGTGCTGGCGGACGATGAACGAGTACATGTTGAGCTTGAGCGTGTTGGCCTTGCGTGCCACTTGGCGGAAGGCGTTCTGGCCGATGTACGGATTCTGCGGGGCGAAGACGATGAAGCCGCGGTTGGCAAGCTGGGCGCCGAAGGAGTTGTAGTAGCGCGTCTTCTCATTGGGATTGACCACGTCGGTGGGCCGGCCTTCAAGCCCGTGCTGGCAGACTACGACCGGGCGTCTCTCGCCAGGCTTGAGATCATTGGGCACGAGCAGGATGCCGTAGCTGAACACGTCGTCGTAAAGATCCAGCACGACCTCGTAGCCCTTCCACTTCGGTGTTTCGTAGATGAGCCGCGTGCGCGGATTCATCGGCATGGTCGGGGCCGGCAGCTTGCCGATGATCTCCTCCCAGAAATAATCGCGGAGCTTGTCGGTCGATTTCTCGTAGTTCTCGACCGACGAGGTGTCGAGTTTCTTCCAGATGAACTGGTCGCGGCGGCGGGCGGCGTCGGGGAGCAACTTTTGCGTGTAGTCGGTGAGCTCGTCAAACTGGCGTTTCTGCCGTCGATTGGGATCGAACTTGCCGCGCACGTCCTTGGGCGGCTCATGCTGGTGGGCAGTCGCCCTGGCGGAGCCGGTCAGGTCTCTCAAAAAGCTCTGGATCGTCAAGGCGAAACCCGGGCCCTGGAAGGCGGCATCGTCGCTCTTCGGGTAATAGTACTGCACCGGACCACGCTGAAAGCTCTTGGGGACCAGCTTCATGAACTGACCCATCTCGGCCAAGGTCTCTTTCATGCTCGGGGCGCTCAGCACGCCGGGGGCCGCACCGCCGCGGCCGGGCCGGGCCGGAGGCGACTCCGTCACGCGAAACCGCGACACCTCGCCGATGAATCCGCGCGGCACGATGAGCGACAGGATCTCGCTGTCGCCGAATTCACGCAGCAGCCCCCAGACGTTGCGGTAAATCGGCTCCTGCCAGAGATTGTCGCGTGGACCGAAGTAGCCGCTCACTGCTGTCAACTTGATGCGCGTGTCGATGGCGCCGCTGTAAAGCGCCAGCATGCCCCCCTCGCCGTAGCCCATGACGCCTATGGGCGGCGCGTCCTTGTGCGCCGCGAACCAGTCCACGACCGCAAGCACCTTCTGCACTTCATAGCCGATGACGTGCCGGCCCATCTCGAAGGACATGCGATAGATGAACTCGCGATGTGTCTGGTTGGTCGCCCGGCCGATGATCGGATTGGCCGACCAGGTGTCGTCGCGGTTGATCAACGTGGGCACGACGACGCGGCAGCCATTCTCCGCGAGCACGCGCGCGAACTGTGCTTGCGGCGTCACTCCCGGCGCCAGGCCGACCAGCATTTCCGGCGTCCAGTCCGCATCCGGGATGGCGATCACGTCGGCCACGGGCTTGCCTTTCGGCTGCAACAGCAGCCCTTCGCCATGGACGCCGGGCAGCACCGGCCAGCGCACCGTGTACACCTTGTATTCGGGCGTCACGGCGATCAACGCCGGCTGCCCCGTCGTGCCCGTGAACTCGAGTCCCTTTACCGGTAGTCGCTGATCGATGACGCCGATGACCTTCTTGAGTCGCTCGCGGTTGGGGTTGACCGAGTTGACGTAGGCCTCCGGCGAGGCGAAATCGTAGTTCCAGAGCTTGCGCCGGTCCTTGGCCGCCTTCTGGATCTCGCGCGACAGGTACTTGTCGATGCCCGCCACCATCTTGGCGGCCAGATCCTCCTTGCCTTCCAGCAGTTCGGTGCCTGGCAGCGCCTGGGCATGAAGGCACGGGACGCAAACGAGGGTGATGAAGAGTGCCAGCGCGCGGGGAAGAGGTTTCATGGGTATCTCCTGGAGTGAGTCGGAGCGTTCTGGAGATTGTAGAAAGTGCATGAAAAGAATGGATCGCCGCCTGCGGTTTCGCGCGGTCGCCGGCAGCGTGGACGAAGCGGCCGGTCTTCTTCCTTGATCTCGTCGCGCGGCGGTCGTCGACTGGGCGGTCGTCGACTGGGCGGTCGTCGACTGGGCGGTCGTCGTAGTCGTCGTAGTCGTCGTAGTCGTCGTAGTCGTCGTAGTCGTCGTCGCGACGACGCGATCTACGTCGCCGATAGTCATTATCCACATCAGTGCGGCGTGCGGGAATTTCTTCAGCGCAGCGGGACGATGGCAGGGCGAAATAGACAAGCTAGACGAAAAAAAAAAGCGGCAGGAACATGCCTGCCGCCTTCAAAGTTTATGGTATCACGCTGGCTCGTGAAGCTAGCGTTGCGGAGCGCCCCCCGGTGCCGCGCCTGGAACCGCGTCTGGAACCGCTTGCGGGGCACGCGGGATGGCGGGGGCGGGCAGCGGGACCACACCGCCGGGGCCGCCGCCAGCCGGAGGCAGATCAAGACCGCGGAAGCCACGGCCGCCGAACATCTGGGCCCGAAGGACTTCCTCATGTTCCGAGGTGTCGGCGATGTTGGCGACCTTCGCCTCCACCATCTCCAGGTCCTCGTTCATCTCGTTCTTGTTGAAGGAACGCTGGAACTTGGTCAGATACATGCCGGGTTGCAGGTGGCCCTTCAAGAGAGGCAGGGTCTTGAGGTCCTCGGCCGACGCCTTGCGCACCAGGTAGCCGCGCGGCCGGTCCTTCTGGAACTTGGCCATGCGCTGCTGAATGACCTTGAAGACGGCCTGCTGCATGCGTGGATCGCGGAGATCGGCCTGAGTGAAGCCATCATCCGGATCAGGCACGGTCTCGGAAAAGGCTCGGGTACCGGCGACGATCTGGATATCCTCGTCCGTCAGCTTCTTGGCCCATTCGAGCGTCGTCGGCGACCGCTCCGATTTCTGGACTTTCGGGCGATCCACTGGCTGCGGCCGGATGAACGGCCGACGGAACGGCATGTCGCCGCCGTCAAACTGGAACGTGAAGCCCAGTTCGCCGGCACGCTTGAGGATGTCCTGCTCCTTGCCCTTGAGCGAGGACAGGAAGTCGCGGTTGCTCTTGGTCATGTCATGAGCACCCATGTTGCTCTCAACGAACTTCAGCATCGACAGCCAGTTGAACTGATAGCTGAGGTCGTCCGTCAGGTCCATCTTGGTTTTCGACAGGACATAGAAGAGGGCGGACGTCTTGTCCTTCACCGACGGTTGCGTGATCTTGAGCGGGTACACGAGCTTGTCGCTCTTGAAGGTGAAGCGTGTGGGAGTGACGTCGCCGGTGTAGCTACCGTCGGCGTTGCGCTTCATCTGCAGGGTGTCGATCTTCATCACGGTGAAGAAGTACTTGCGCTTGACGTAGTGATCGAGCGTGGCCTCGTCGCCGGCGAACTGATACTTGTTGTCCTTCAGCCAGGTGAACAGATCGTCGGGCCGACCGGCGCTGATGATCTTGTAATCGAGGTTGCCGACCAGGCCGACCTCCAGGACCTCAACGGTCGTGGGCCGTGGCGGGGGAGCGCCGCCGCCCAGTCCGCCCGGCGCGGCGGCCGGCATGGCGCGCTGATTCATCAGCATCTCGGGGCCGCCGAAGCCGAAGAAGCGCGACTGCGGGAATTCACGCTTCTTCGCCGTGGTGAACGTGGCCAGCGCCTTGAAGAAGTCGCGCGGCATCTCGTCGAGTTTGGGTTGCGAGGGGGTGGGGATGACCATGCCGAAGTCGCGGGCGTTGCCCTCGAAGCGCGGCTGCACTGTCACGGTCTCGATTTGCTTGTCGGCGTCCCAGGTGATGAGCGCCACCTGCGAAGGCTGCAGGATCTCCGTCGGGTTTTTCACGTCCACGATGATCGGCCGAAAGTAGCAACACATCGAGTCGGCGTGTTCTGGCGCCAGCGCCATCACCGACAGCGCCGCCACTGCCAGGCCGGCCAGCGCTCCGCTCTTTTTCCACGATACCATGTTCAATCTCCTCGACGAATGAAATATTCCCCCGTCTGTAGACGAATCGCAGTCTACCACGGATTGCGGCGTTTGGCAATTTCGCTAAAAATCGGGAATTGACTGGACAGTCTCCAGTCACGCCCCGTTTAATTAAGGTATTGCGTTTTGCCGTATTGTCTGGCAAATTCTGCGGCGTTGATGGTTGCTTCAGAGGTCGCGCGTGTCGTTTCGGCTGTTTGTCTATTACTGCGCTCTGTGCGGCGGTTGGGCAGGGTTTGTCGGGTGGATGCTGGGCCGTCTCATCCATCCCGACGGCAACCTGGCCCGCGCCGGTATCCGCGGCATGTTTCTGGGAATGATGATCGCTTTCGGCCTGGGGCTGGTTGACGCCGTGTGGAGCGTGTCGCTGCGCCGGATTGGCTTGGTGGCACAGCGCGTCGGTGTCGCGATCCTGGTCGGCGCGGCTGGCGGATTGATCGGCGGACTGGTCGGGCAAGCCCTGCTCAATGCTACCGAGGTCGGCCTGATGTTCGTTGTCGGCTGGGTTTTCACGGGCCTGCTTGTCGGCATATCCATCGCGGCTTTTGAGTTACTCGTTGCCTTTGTCAAGCGCCAGGATTTTGGCGCGGTTCAGAAAAAAATGCTCAAGTGCCTTCTGGGAGGCACCGCCGGTGGACTGGTTGGCGGGCTTTTTGCCCTTTCGCTCAAATTCCTGCTCGAGAGCAATCGGAGCGACGAATGGCTGTGGAGCCCAACCGCCACTGGATTCGTGATGGTCGGCATGTGCATCGGCCTTCTCGTCGGCCTCGCCCAGGTTATCTTGAAGGAGGCGTGGATCAAGGTGGAAGCTGGCTTTCGTCCAGGCCGCGAGATGATTCTCGCCAAAGAACGCACGACCATAGGCCGGGCCGAGGCTTGCGACATCGGCCTGTTCGGCGACAACGCCATTGAAAAATTGCACGCCAGCATCTTGCTCGACGGGAATCGCTATTATCTCGAGGACGCCAGCACACCGGCGGGAACGTTTGTCAACGACCAGCGTGTTCTCGGCCGGGCGCCGCTTCAGACGGGTGATCTCATTCGAGTCGGCAGGAGCCTGCTGCGCTTCAACGAGAGACGAAAACAGACTGCGTGAGCGTTACGTTGGCATAGCCAAGCGCAATGTTGGAGGATGGGAATCAAGTGCCATGCCCTCTTCTTGGCGTGGGCATGATTGGGAGGCTCGCAAGGTATGGCGGCATCAAGCCGTCGCCCTGGCAGTCAACGCGCCCAACGTGAACCAACTGGGAAATCATAGAAATGCCGCAAATCATCCGTTGTCCCCATTGCACCAAGTCGATGCAGGTGCCCGACAATGCCGGAGGCAAGAACGTCCGCTGTCCGTCGTGCAAGCAGCCGTTCACCATTCCGGCGCTAGCGCCTGCGGGCGCGGCCGTTCCCGCTCCGGCGCCTGTGTCGAAGCCAGCCGCAGCCCCACCGCTGCCGGCGGCACGTGCCGCGGCGCCGGCACCCAATGGGGCCAGGCCGCCGGCGGTGGGCGGGGCGGTTGTGCCGCCCCCGTTGCCGACAGTTTGTCCCTCCTGCGGCTCCAAGCTCCTTGAAGGCGCCATCGCCTGCATGGATTGCGGCTACCTGCTGCAAACCGAGCCGGGACCTGCCGAGCCGGAAGGCCCTCCCAACCTGTGCACCAATGCCGCCTGCGGCGTCGCCAACCCTCCCGGCGAGCGCAACTGCCAGCGTTGCGGCTCCCCCTTGCCTACGGCCGCCGGGACCTTGCTGCATGGTCGCTATCGCCTCGACAAGCTCCTCAAGATGGGCGGCTTCGGTGCGGTTTACATGGCCAGCGACACCAAGCATGGCAATCGCGCCGTCGCCATCAAGGACATGATCGGCGCCGACCCGCAGGAGTTCGCCATCCGCCTCAACTTCTTCCGCCGCGAGGCGGAAATCCTCAGAACCCTTGAGGCCGTCTCCATCGTCCCGCGCGTCTACGACTTCATCCAGCAAGGCCAGACTGCACACCTCGTCATGGAGTTCATCCGCGGCAAGGACCTGCTTGACCTCATGGAGGCCAATGGCAACAAGCCGTTCCCCATCGGCTCCGTGGTGGACTGGGGCAAGGCCATCTGCGACGTGCTGATGACGATGCACAGTCAATCGCCGCCGCTGATCCACCGCGACCTGAAGCCGGACAACATCATGCTGCTGGAGGACCAGCGTTCGATCAAGATGATCGATTTCGGCACGGCCCGCGACCTGGGCCGCACCGTGCAGGAACGCATGGCCGGCAAGACGCGCGTGTACACCGAGGGCTATGCGCCGCCCGAGCAGATCGTGGGCAAACCTGAGGCGCGCAGTGACCTGTTCGCGCTGGCCGCCACGCTCTATCACCTCGCCACCGGCAAGGCGCCTGAGGGCTTTTACACCGCCAAGGAACTGGAAGGGCAGCTAGCGGACCAGAACTCACCGTTGCCTGCGTCCTATCGCTGGTTCTACGAGCTGATCAAGATCAACCTGAGCGAGGACGTCAACGACCGCTATTTCTCTGCCAAGGAATTCAAGCACGACCTCGAGAAGCAACGCGTCACCAAGGAGGTCGCCTGTCCCAAGTGCCGGACGGGCAACAAGGTGCGCACGCCGTACTGCTCGAAATGCGCCGAACCATTGACAGACCCGACCGCGCCGTGCAACATGTGCGGCAAGTTCAATCGCATGGGCAGCCGCTGCTGCATCCACTGCGGCAACCGTCTGCGTTAAGGGTTCAGTTTCAGTGTTCAGTTTGTAGTTCGGAACACTGACAACGGAACACAGGATCCTGGAGAGAGCATGAATCCGTCGGATTCCAATCCATCGAAACCGGGCGGGCTGTGGGCTCGACTGTTCGGCGTGCACGAGGAAGAAGCGAGTCAGGACACGACGAAATCTGCCGATCCCGCGCCGGCAACTGACTGGGACGTCGCCGGTGCACCGGAAACGCCGCCACCGGAGATCGCTGATGATTCGAGCATGCCGCCTCTGGCGATTCCCGTGGCCCCGTCCGAGAGCGGTCGGCCCCCTCTTGCCGTACCGGTGGCGACGCCGATGCTTGGTACCGAGCCAGCTGCCTCAGATGCGCCCCCCCTGGCGGTCCCAGTAGCTGCTCAGGTGCTGGCCGAAGAGCCCAAGAAGGAAGAAGCTCCGCCAGCCGCCGAGATTGAAATCTGCCCGATTTGCCAGGCCGTGCGCAGGAGTCAGCAAGCGTATTGCGACGACTGCGGCTGGATGTTCAGCAGTGCCATGCCGGCACGCAAGGTGACCGCCCTGGCTTCTGTCGCCGCCGCCAGTTCTGTCACTTCCAGTAACCCTTCCTCTCCGGTGGCAACCATGCCAAGCATGCGCATCAAGGATCGATACGAACTGGTCGAGAAACTCGGCGAGAAGCAAGGCGTGAGCCGCTACCGGGCCCTGGATCACGGGGAGGGCACGCCGCAGCCGGTGGTCCTGCTTGAAGCTGCCATCCCTGAGATCGCGGAGATTCCCGCCGCCGAGATCGAGCCGGCCGGCGACGACTTCTTGCCGACCTTCGACAACGCCATTCCCGTGGCCGGCATCGTGTCAAGCGCGGGCAGCTTCCCCGGCATTGCCTGGGAAAAGGACCTGCTGGAGCGGGCGCAACATCCCGCCCTGCCGCGCGTTGTCGATCATTTCAACGACAACAACAACGAGTACCTCGTCGCGTCCTCCTGTGCTGGCCGGATCTTGTGGGACGCATGGGACGACCCGGAATTCGACGCCGTCGCCCGCTATGGCTGGCTCATTCACATCGCTGAAGCCCTGCATGCCCTGCACCAGGCCGGCGCCGTGCTGGAAGGCCTGAATCCGGACATGATTCTCGTCAGCGACGGCGACAACCAGGTGCTGATTGCCGACCTGTCGGACCTGCTGCCCCTGCCGTTGCCGGAGAATGCGCCGGTGCGGGCCACACTGTACACCGCTCCGGAGCTCATCCTCGCGCCTCAGACGGCCGATGCCCGGGCCGACCTCTACAGCTTCGGCGCCATGATCTATGCGCTCGAGTATCTGCACCACGCGCTGGAGGAGAAGGATTTCGAACGGCAATTCGCCCCTCTGCAGATCACCGAGCGCTATCCAGACGTGCACCCGCTCTTTTTCCGGCTGATCTCCAAGACATTCGTGCGCGACATCAATTCACGCTTTCCGACCGACGAGGCTAGCCGCACCGATCCCACCGGCTTTCAGGAGCTGATCAACACTCTGGAGGTATGTCAGCGAACCTTCAGCAAGGTGCGGCTCGACATCGCCGCCTGGACGACGACCGGCATGGTGCGCACCGGCAACGAAGACGCCTTGAGCGTGCTGCACGCCGTCGATGCCCGTCAGGACGACATCTATGAATACGCCATTGTGCTGCTGGCCGACGGCATGGGCGGCTACGAGGCCGGCGAGGTGGCCGCCGCCATGGCGCTGACCGAGCTGAAGAAGAACCTCGTGCAACAGCCGATGTTCTCCGCGCTGGCCGGCAAGGACACGCCGGCCGCCGCTCCCTTCGATGTCGAGGCCTGCAAGAAGTTGCTGGAGGCCGGGCTGCGCCATGCCAACCGCGAGGTGTACACTGCCTCGCGCGCTCCGGGCCGGGGCCGGCGCGGCATGGGCTGCACCGCCGAGGCCGTGTACATCGACAACCAGAACATCGTCGTCGGCCACGTCGGCGATAGCCGCACGTATCACCTTCACAATGGCCGACTCATCCAGCTCACCCGCGATCAGACCCTGGTCAGCCGGCTCGTCGAGCTGGGCCAGCTCACCGAAGAAGAAGCCGAAAGTCATCCGCGCCGCAACGAGCTACAGCAAGCCATCGGCGGCCAGCCGGATGTCGTCCCCGGCACCTACCAGGGCCGGCTCAAGCGCGGCGACTGGGTGCTGGTCTGCTCCGACGGCCTGACCAATCACATCCCGTCCGCCGACCTGGAAAAAATGCTCAGCCGCGAAGCCGCCGGCTCCGCCGAGGAAGCCGCCCGCCGCCTCCTCAACCTCGTCAACCTCCGCGGCGCCACGGATAACGCCACGATTGTGGTGGTCAGGGCGAGTTGAGCTTGAGCACGAGCCCGCGATGGAAGCTCCCTATGAAGAAGGACAAGATCGAAGTGGCCATGGACAATAGCCTGAGCCTCTTGATCCCCGACTCCTTTGGCGGTGATCCGTGCGATCACGAAGGAATGCAAGAACTGGCGTCTGCTGGGCAAGGCTATGTGATCGTGTGGCCCGCGCGTGAAAGTGAGGCACCATGGAACCCACCGCACCATACGCGATCGTCCTGTGTGACGACCTGTTGTTTTCGAGTCGAATCACCGCCACGGCCCGCAGCCTTGGCGCCGACATGACGACAGCCCGGTCCTCTTCGGTATTGACGCAACGCGCTCAGGAACGCGCGCCCAGCCTCGTCATTATCGATCTCGCCAATCCGGGATTGAACTTGCCGGACTTGATCGCCGCCTGCAAAGCTGACAGCAAGCTGCCCTTTCTCGTGGCCTTCGGCTCGCACGTGGATGCCGCCGCGTTGCAGGCTGCCCGCGCCGCCGGCTGCGATCTCGTCCTGCCGCGCAGCAAGTTTGTCGAGCAGTTGCCGGAAAAGCTGGCGGCATGGCTTGCGGGCAAGGCGGAGTGACGGCCAGATCATCTCAAGGGGGAAACTCACTGGGCCGCGGCATCGTTTGCGGCGCTTCCGTCATACGATGGAGGCGAAACTCTGGACTGTCCCTGGTGAAGCTGTGCCCTGTACCATAGCGGCCTAACCCACTTCCACCAAACGATTCCTTGCACGGCGAACAGCATCAAGATCACGGCCGCCGCCAGCACATACGGGGCGCGCGGCCCGAGCACAGTGCCGACGACACCGCCGACGATCGTGCCAACCGCCATGCCGCCGGCGAGCGTGGCCTCGTGCAGGCCAGCGGCCAAGGCACGGCCTTCGTGCCTGCTGCCGGCCGTCGCGTAGTACAGGCCTGAGAAATAGTTGTAGCCGACAAGCTGGCCCAGCAACACAAGTCCGGCGAGCAAGGATTCCGCGGACTCGGCCCGGGCAATGATGATCAGCCCGACGGCCGCCAGAACTTGCGATGTCAGTGACACGCTCAGCCGGTAGTGCCAGAAGGCGACGTGGTGCATGATCAGATAGGTGGCGATGATCACAACGCGCCAGCAGGCCAGCATGACGCCGTGGCTGTTCGCGGAGATGTCGATGAGCACGACCAGGTCTGGAAGCAGATGCAGCACCATGCTGCCGCCAAACATGCCGCCGAGATTGGCAATCCAGCCCAGTCGCTTGAAGGCGGCGGCGAGCTTGACGTCCGCGTGTTCCGGCGCGGCATCGACCGCGTGTGCTGCCGAGAGCCGGACGACCCGACTGGCCGCGACAAGGGCGAGACCGACGTTGACCAGGGCGGCGGCTATCGCCGCGCCATAGGTCCACGTCGCGTCGATGGCAAACAACCGGCCCGCAGTCAACTGGCCCGCCATCATGCCCACATTCCATGCCACGCAGAACATGATGAGATTGCGGCTGACGCCGCGGCGATTGGTGTGTGCATCCTCACCTTGATTCAGCCAGCCGATTAGCGGCGGATAAAGGAATCCCACGCCGATGCCCAGCAGCCAGTAAACAGGCAGAAACCAGAAACTTACCGGATCACTCACGCCGCAACCCACGCAACTCAGCGTCACGAGAACGTTGCCGCTGACAAAGATGACTCGACCATCGAAACGGTGCGCCAGCCAGCCGCCGAGTGCGCTGCCCAGGCCGGCAGTGAAGGCGAAACCGGCCCCGGCAACGCCAAGCCGCCACGGTTCGGCTTGCGCTTCCGCCAGGCCGCGCGACACCGCGAACACCACGATGAACGCGGCAAAATCGGTCAGCCCGCAGATCAGGTATAACAGTGGCTTGAGTCGCAGTCCCATCCAGCAGTCCGAGCGGCGTTCGCACTGTTCGCGTCAACGTCTGGAGATTGTACCGGGTGTCGATGCAAAGTAGCTTTTACGACGCGAGATATCGCCGCAGGCCGCAAAAAACTAGGGCTCGGCAGGCACCCAGAATCCGCAGCTGTGAGGCATCATTCACATCTTCACTCCACGAAGACCGGGATTCCCAAAAAGACGTCCGCGCGAATGTTGGTTTTTCCTTTATGAAGGTCCGCTCATCAAGCTCGTGGCGAAAATTCTCGACAGTTTTCTTGGCCGGCGGCCGGACCTTTAGTATGATCTTCCCTCACCCATAAACTCGAAGCAGCCATCGACGACTGGCAATCCTGAAGAACTTGTTTACTTTCGGGGTGTAGTCTGTTAGGATGACCAGTACAATCTATTTGTACAGTTACAGGATGTAATCCCCATGCGTATCCCACGCCGCTACACGGTCGAGGGGCAGGACCCCTTTTCCTCCCTGCATTTCGCGCCGCGTACCTCGCGGATTGTAAATCCAGACGGTACCGTGGTTTTCGAGATGAAAGACGTCCAGGTTCCGGAGTCCTGGTCGCAGGTCGCCGTCGATATCCTGGCCCAGAAATACTTCCGCAAGGCGGGCGTGCCCGCCTTGACTCAGCCAGTCGGGGAATCGGGAATCCCGGACTGGCTCCAGCGCCGCCAACCGCAGCCCGGCAGCAGCACAACGCACGAGAGCGACGCCCGGCAAGTCTTCCGCCGGCTGGCTGGTTGCTGGACCTACTGGGGCTGGAAAGGGGGCTACTTTTCGAGCGAGGCGGACGCACAGGCGTTCTTCGACGAGACCTGCTACATGCTCGCCAACCAGATGGCGGCCCCCAATAGCCCGCAGTGGTTCAACACCGGCCTGCACTGGGCCTATGGCATCGACGGCCCGCCGCAGGGACACTACTACGTCGATTCGCAGACAGGGCAGCTGACGCGAGCCGCCAATGCCTACGAGCACGTCACGCCGCATGCCTGCTTCATCCAGTCGATCCGCGACGATCTGGTCAACGACGGTGGCATCATGGACCTGTGGGTCCGCGAGGCCCGCATCTTCAAGTACGGCAGCGGCACGGGTACGAACTTTTCTCTGCTGCGCGGCGAGGGCGAACCGCTGTCCGGCGGCGGCAAGTCGAGCGGCCTGATGAGCTTCCTCAAGATCGGCGACCGGGCCGCCGGCGCCATCAAGTCGGGCGGAACCACCCGCCGCGCCGCCAAGATGGTCGTCCTCGACCTCGATCATCCCGATATCGAAGACTTCATCAACTGGAAGGTTGTCGAGGAGCAAAAAGTCGCGGCACTGGTTGCCGGCTCCAAGCACCTGAACCGGCATCTGAACGCCATCTTGCGTGCGTATCACGGTTGGCCGCGCGCCGAGGAACGCGGCGACCGCAAGCTGAACAAGGACTTGCGCAAGGCCATCGCCGCCGCCCAGGCCGCCCTCGTGCCCACCAACTACATCGAGCGCGTCCTGCAACTTGCTGGACAGGGGCACAAGTCGCTGCTGATCGAGGAATACGACACCGACTGGAACTCGAAGGCCTACTACACCGTCTCCGGGCAGAACAGCAATAACTCGGTGCGCATCGACAATGCGTTCATGTCAGCCGTGGACAAGGGCGGCCCCTGGCCGCTCTACTGGCGGACCGAGCGCGACAAGGCGAGCAAGGAAGGCCGGCAACCGCGCCCGTGCAAAACGCTGCGTGCCCGCGACCTGTGGGACCAGATCACCTTCGCCGCCTGGTCCTGCGCCGACCCAGGCGTGCAGTTCGACAGCACGATCAACGAATGGCACACGTGTCCGGCGGATGGACGGATCAATGCAAGTAACCCGTGCTCGGAATACATGTTCCTGGACGACACGGCCTGCAATCTTGCCTCGCTGAACCTGCTGCGGTTCTTCGACATGGAGACGCAGCGCTTCGATGTCGATTCGTATCGGCATGCCACGCGGCTGTGGACGTTGATCCTCGAAATCTCGGTGTACATGGCCCAGTTCCCCAGTCAGGCTGTCGCGCAGAAGTCATACGATTTCCGCACGCTGGGCCTGGGCTACGCCAACCTGGGCACATTGCTCATGGTCCAGGGCATCCCCTACGACTCGGCCGAGGGCCGCGGCCAGGCGGCGGCGCTGACGGCACTCATGCATGCCGTCTCCTATGCAACGTCCGCCGAGATGGCTGCCGAGGTGGGCCCGTTCCCGCGCTATGAAACCAACCGTGAGGCCATGCTGCGCGTCATTCGCAACCATCGGCGGGCCGCCTACAACGCCCCCCAGGGCGACTACGAGAGCCTGACCATCACGCCCGTCGGTCTCGATGAGCGTTCCTGCCCGGACTATCTGGTGGAAGCCGCCCGCCGCGAAAGCGATCAGATGCTGCGGCTGGGCGAGAAGTTCGGTTTTCGCAATGCACAGGTGACCTGCATCGCCCCGACCGGGACCATCGCCTTGGTCATGGACTGCGACACGACCGGCGTCGAACCGGACTTCGCCCTCGTCAAGTTCAAGAAGCTGGCCGGGGGCGGTTACTTCAAGATCATCAACGCCTCCATTCCACCGGCGCTGGCCCGGCTTGGCTACGCCAAGAACCAGATCGAGGATATCGTTCGGTATTGCCGCGGCAGCGGTTCGCTGGAAGGCTGCCCGAATATCAACCGCGCGACGCTCGCCGCCAAGGGCTTCACGGCCGAGTTGCTGGATCGTATCGAAGGGCTTCTGCCGGCCGCCTTCGACTTCAGCTTCGTCCTCAATCGCTGGACGGTCGGCGACGATTTCTGCCAGGACAAGCTCGGCCTCAAGAAGGAGCAACTCGATGCTCCAGGATTTGACCTCCTGGCGGCCCTCGGCTTCACGAAGACGCAGATCGCCCAGGCCAACGATCACGTGTGCGGCACCATGACCATCGAGGGAGCGCCGCACCTCAAGCCGGAGCACTATCCGGTGTTCGACTGCGCCAACCGCTGCGGCAAGAAAGGGCAGCGCTTCCTGTCCGCGGAGTCGCACATCCGCATGATGGCGGCCACGCAGCCGTTCATCTCCGGGGCCATCTCCAAGACCATCAACATGCCGCACTCGGCCGGCATCGACGACGTCAAGCAATCGTATCTGCTCAGCTGGAAGCTGATGCTCAAGGCCAACGCCTTGTATCGCGACGGCTCCAAGCTCAGCCAGCCTCTGAATACCGTCAGCGACCTGCCTGACGTCGTGGAGGCTGACGAGCCGAAGGCCGAGCCAGTCCGCGCCGCCGAGCAGATCGTGCAGTTCCTGGGCAAGCGCCGCCGCCTGCCGGATCGCCGGGCCGGCTACACGCAGAAGGCCCGCATCGGCAATCACAAGATCTACCTCCGCACCGGCGAGTACGAGGACGAATCGCTCGGCGAGATCTTCATCGACATGCACAAGGAAGGGGCCGCCTTCCGGAGCATGACCAACTGCTTCGCCATCGCCGTCTCGCTCGGCCTGCAACACGGCGTGCCGCTGGACGAGTTCGTCGATGCCTTCATCTTCACACGCTTCGAGCCGAACGGCCCGGTGCAGGGCAACCCGCACATCAAGATGACCACTTCGGTCATCGACTACATCTTCCGCGAGCTGGCCATCACTTACCTGGGCCGGCACGATCTTGCCCACGTCGAAGAGGAAGACCTGCGCGGCGACGCCATCCACCGCGACGAGGACGAGCCGGACCTGGCCGTGGACGAGATCAAGGCGCCGCTGCGCAAGATCGAGGAGAAGCCCGCGGCCAAGAAGGAGGCCCCCAAGCCGTTCGCCACGCCGCGTTCGGGACACCTGCATCCGCTCGACGAGAACGGCCACGGACACGGCAATGGAAATGGCAATGGCCACGGCAACGGGCACAAGTCCGCCGTGGTGCTGGCAAACCCACGTCAGGCGGCCGCTGTCGAGAAAATCCGACTGGCACGCTGGAAAGGCTACGAGGGCGATCCTTGCCCCGAATGCGGCCAGCTCACACTCATTCGCAGCGGCTCCTGCTGCAAGTGCGACACCTGCGGGGCAACCTCGGGCTGCAGCTAAAGCACCAGCTGGGACTTCCGTCAACCCGAAGTTTGCTGGATTTTATTCGAAAAAACAACTAAATTGAGGGCATGTCGATCCATCCAGCAGAAACCCGCGAGCCCGGTACCCAAGAATCCGTCAACACCGACGGCAATGGCCAGGCGGCAAGACGGTCCGCCGTCGAGCTTATCAAGGAAGCCAGCCGGCAATTGCGTGGCGGCATCGCCGAGACCATCGCCGGAAACGACGACCACTTCAATGAGCAGGACAAGCAGCTCATCAAGTTTCACGGAACGTACCAGCAAGACGACCGTGACGCCCGCAAGAGCCGGTCAAAGGAGGGCGTCGGCAAGCATTACATGTTCATGATTCGCTGCAAGATTCCGGGCGGCCGGGTCAGCGCCGACCAATATCTCGCTCTCGACGACCTCGCCGGCGCCCACGCCAACGGCACGCTACGGATCACGACGCGGCAGAGCATCCAGTTTCATGGCGTGGTCATGCGCAACCTGAAGGACACCATCGCCGGCATCAACCGCTGCCTCTTGAGCACGCTGGGAGCGTGCGGCGACGTCGAACGCAATGTCATGGCGCCGCCCGCGCCCATCGCCTCGCCGCTGTACCGCGAACTGCAAGACATCGCCGACCGCCTTGCCGAGCATCTGGCCCCGCGGACGCACGCCTATCACGAGATCTGGCTCAACGGCAAGCTGCACAACGGCGAGGCCCCGAAGGAACCGGAAGTCGAGCCGCTCTACGGCAAGGTGTATCTGCCGCGCAAATTCAAGACGGGGTTGGCGCTGCCGCAAGATAATTCCATCGACGTTTATGCCCAGGACCTCGGTCTTCTCGCCATCGTCGAGAATCACGCGGTGGCCGGCTACAACGTTCTCGTTGGCGGCGGCATGGGCATGACGCACGGCAACCCGAACACGTTTCCGCACCTGGCCCGGCCCATCTGCTACGTCCCGGCTGACAAGGTCATCGTCATCGCCGAGGCCGTCATCAAGCTCTTCCGCGATCACGGCAACCGCGGCGACCGCAAGCGTGCCCGCGTCAAGTATCTGGTCCACGACTGGGGCGTGGCCAGGTTTCGCGAGGTGCTCGCCGGGTACGTAAATTTCCCGCTGGCCCCGCCGAAGAATATCGAAGTCGCCGACAATCCGCTGCACCTCGGCTGGCACCCGCAAGGGGACGGCAAGTATTACTATGGCGTCTCCGTGGAGAACGGACGGATAAAGGACGAAGGCACATTGCGGCTGCGCACGGCCCTGCGCGTGCTGATCGAGCGCCATCGCCCGCCCACAAGGCTCACTGCCAATCAGGACATCATTCTCTGTGATCTGCCCGCCGACGCCCGCGAGGACATCGAACGCACGTTCGACGAGTTCGGCGTGGTCGCGGCCGAGCGCGTCTCCATGGTGCAACGCTACAGCATGGCGTGTCCGGCCATTCCCACGTGCGGGCTGGCCATCACCGAATCCGAACGCGCCCTGCCGGGCATCATCGATCAACTCGAGGCCGAGCTGGACCGCCGCGGACTTTCCGATCTGCGCATGACGGTGCGCATGACCGGCTGCCCCAACGGCTGCGCCAGACCCTATCAATCGGACATCGGCCTGGTCGGACGCTCCGGCGACAAGGTCACCGTGTTTGTGGGAGGGAATCCACTCGGCACACGCCTCAACTTCGCCCTGCGCGACCTCGTGCCCATCAGCCAGCTGATTCCCCTCTTTTCTCCGCTTCTTGACGACTACAAGTCCAACCGGCTGCCCTCCGAGGGTTTCGGCGATTATTGCCAGCGGCTGGGAAGCGAGAGGCTGGAGACGCTGGTGCCCGCTGGAATCGGCAAACCGCCTCATTAAGTTAGCCCGGGCAACCCAGGCCACCGAGGCGGCGAACACCGTAGCCAATCTGCAGAGCACGGCGTATCCTTCTCCCTTTGACGAATTCCGTCGCGGACAGCGCTGCTGCCTGCGACCACTAACTCGCAGGAGCATCGTCTCATGTCCAAGGACACCTTGATCGTCGTGGGATCCGTGGCGTTCGACTCCATCGAAACGCCGCGCGGCAATGCCGACGAGGCACTGGGCGGGTCGGGGACGTATTTTTCCTATGCGGCCAGCTATTTCACCAGGCCGAGGCTGGTCGGCGTCGTCGGCGAGGATTTTCCGGATGAACATCGCCAGCTGTTTGCCAAACGGCAGATCGACACCACTGGCCTGACCAGCGAAAAAGGCGGCAAGACCTTCCGCTGGCGAGGCCGTTATCACTCCGACATGAACAACCGCGACACGCTGGAAGTGCACCTGAACGTGTTTGGCACCTTCAACCCGGTGCTGCCGCCGGCTTTCTGCGACAGCACGCACGTTTTCCTCGCTAACGGCAGCCCGCTCATCCAGGCCAAGGTCCTGGACCAGATCAAGAAGCCGCAGATGGTCATGGCCGACACCATGGACCTGTGGATCAGCACCATGCACAACGAACTGTTGGCGCTGTTGCCAAGGCTTGATGGTCTGCTGCTCAACGAGAGCGAGGCCCTGATGTTAACCAAGGACCACAACCTTATCCGTGCCGGCATGGCCATCCGCAAGCTTGGCCCCAAGTTCGTCATCATCAAGAAGGGAGAACATGGCTCGATGCTTTTCACGCAGGATGGCGTCTTCCTGCTGCCCGGCTACCCGACCGAGGAGGTGATCGATCCAACCGGTGCGGGCGATAGTTTTGCCGGCGGCTTGATGGGCCAACTGTGCTCGGACGATTCCCCGCCCCCCGGCCGACTCCGCCGCGCCATGGCCTACGGCACCGTCGTCGCCAGCTTCACCGTCGAAGGCTTCGGCCTCGACCGCCTCAAGAAAATCGAACGCGCCGACATCGACAAACGCCTGGAACATTACAAGTCGATGCTGGATTTTTGAGGCGGCCCGATCTTTTGGCTGCGACAGGCGAGCCGAGCGCGATTCAGGCCAGCAGGAACACGCTGGCGATCGAGAAATAGATGATGATGCCGGTCACGTCCACAAAGGTGGCGACGAAGGGGCTGGACGCGATGCCGGGGTCGATGCCGAAGCGCTTGAAGACCAGCGGCAACATGGAGCCCATGAGCGTGCCCCACAGGCAGATCGACGCCACCGACAAGGCAATGACAATGCCGAGATTGACCCGGTCCACCGGGGGATGACGGACGCGGCAATTCTCCGGAAAACGATAAATCTTGTAGCCGGGCCGCGACGGGTCGGCGGCCACCTCAGGATCCTTGTGTTCCGGCAACGAGACCTGTATCGGGTGGTCTTCCACCATGACTTGCTGAGTACCGGCTGGGATATCGACGATTGCAAACGATTTGTCGTCCTCCTTGCGATGCGTGATCGTGAGGTCGACTTTTTCCGAGACCTGCACCTGAAAGCCCTCGCGGCGCGGCGGCGAATTGCCACGCACGCTCTCCGGCGTCAGCCAGGCGCGCACGAAGCCGATGGACCCGAGCGTCAAGCCGAGCATGAGCCCCATGACAATCTCGTGGCGGAACACGCGAAACCAGTCCTTGTAGGAAATCTGTCCCAGGGCCATGGCGCGCGTCGTGAGCGTGGCCGCTTGCGAGCCGGAGTTGCCTCCCGTCGAGATGCAGAGCGGCACGAACAGGCTGAGCACGACGATCTGGGCGATGGCGTCCTCGAAATGCGCCAGCGCCGTGAAGGTGAACAGTTCGGCGACGAACAGGCACGCCAGCCAGAAGGCCCGTTTCCGCCAGATCGTCAGGAAGTTCGCCTCCAGGTAGTTCTCCGCCATCGGACTCAGGCCGCCGATGCGGTGCACGTCCTCGGTCGCCTCCTGCACGACGATGTCGATCACATCGTCGTGCGTGACAATGCCGACCATGCGGCCCTGTTCGTCGATGACCGGGATCGCGATCAAGTCGTAACGGGCCATTTCCTTGGCGACATGCTCGGGGTCGTCGTCCACCCTGACGGAAACGACCTGTCCCTCCATGATGTCGCGAACCAGGACATGGCGCGGGGACAGGATCAAATCGCGCAGCGACAGCACGCCCAGCAGTCGCCGTTGCTCGTCAAGCACGAACAGGTAGTAGATGGTTTCGCTTTCGGGGGCCTGGAGGCGAAGTCGGTCGAGCGCCTCGCCGGCTGTGATGTTGGGCGGCAGCCACGCGTAGTCCGTGGTCATGATGCTGCCGGCCGTGTTTTCCTTGTGCTTGAACAACGTCGCGATATCGCGGCGGTCGGCCTCGTCCACGAGCCGCAGCAAGCTTTCCGAGACGCGCGGCATCAAGCGGCGCAGCAGATCCACGCGGTCGTCGTGCGACATCTTCTCGATCAGGTGGGCCATGCGCTCGCGGCCCGTGCCTTCCACCATCTTGACCTGCCACTCGATGGGGAAATACTCGAAGATGGACGCCTGGTTGCGGATGCTGGTGTTTTCCAAAAACTTCCAGACCTGCTCGACGGAGAATTCGCCGGCCAGCGTCTCGGCCACGGTATTGGGATGCAGGGTCTCGCAAAACTCGCGCATGCCCGCAATGTCGTTGCTATCCATCATCTCGCGGACTTCCGGTCCGAACAGAAGATGCACCATGAGTCATCCTTTCGCTGCTTGGTCGCTTGCGAATGTCGATGCGATCGTTGATCTGTGTCTTTTAATTCTGATTGTTGATTCTGACTGTTGATTGCGGAATCGCAGCAGATCCAGTTCAAGAGTCGGACCGAATCTCCAGCACAGTATTGTCAATGAGGCGAGTGGCGCCGTAGCGGACTGCCAGGGCCATGAGCACCTTGCCGGCTAGTCGCGTCAGCGGTTGCAGGGTCGCCTCGTCCACCACGGCCGCATAATCAAGGACGGCGCCGGGCGTGGCGGCGATGCGCTCCGTCAACAGCTTCACCAGCACGGCGGCCGTGCGTTCGCCTTGTTCGACGCGCCGGCGCGCTTCCTGCAGGGCCCGTGACAAGGCCACGGCGTTCTTCCGTTGCTCCGCATCAAGATACTGGTTTCGCGAGCTCAACGCCAGGCCATCCGACTCGCGAACGATGGGCATGACGCGCAGGCGCACCGGCACGTGCAGATCGCGAATCATCCGGGCGATGATGCGTGCCTGCTGCGCATCTTTCTGTCCGAAGTACGCCGCATCGGGCTGAACGATATTGAAGAGCTGGAGCACGACGGTGGCGACACCGCGGAAATGTCCCGGCCGGGAAGCGCCGCAGAGCACTTCCTGCAGGCTGTGCACCTCGACAAATGTGACATGCCCGTCGGGGTACATCTCCGCCGCGTCCGGGTGAAAGATCAGGTCAACAGACTCCGCGCGGCACTTGTCCACATCTTCAGCAAACGGTCGCGGGTAGCGGGCCAGATCCTCGCTTGGTCCAAATTGCGTCGGATTGACGAATATGGACACGACGACGAAGCCGTTTTCTTGCCGGGCGGCGCGAATGAGGCTGAGGTGGCCGGCGTGCAGGGCTCCCATCGTCGGCACGAGGCCGACGCTGAGGCCACGCTGCCGCGCTTCGGCGACGGCACGGCGAGCGTCGGCAATGGTGGTGGCGATGTTCGTGGGCATCAGAGTTCCCGCGAAGGCTCATGAGCGCGCGGCGGCCGAGCGATGACACGGACACACCGGCTCGCTCGAACCTAGAAAATCGCGCCGGTCTTGATGTTCACTTTCTGACGTTGCCGGCCGCCAGCGCTGGTGCGGGCTTGCAGGTCGAACGTGCCGGCCACGGTGGAGCGAATGCGCCAGGTCACGGGACTGGGGCGGATGCGGCCGTCGGCCATCTTCTGGCCGGCTGGCACCTCTTGCGTGGCCGCAGACTTGTCCACGAACGTGAACTCCTTGGGCAGTTCGAGCGTGATTGTCTGTTTGGGCTGCTGATCGCCGACCAGCGCGACCACTGTCAGTTCACCTCCAGGGGCAAATGAGCCGCCCACCGACAGGCCAACGACGCCCTCCTGAACCGACTGGCCGCCGAGGCCGACGGTGAACCCGAGCGTTCGCCTGGCGCCGGGCTTCATGTCCTTTTCATCCCAGTACATGACGACGGCCGAGTCGCGGTAAGGTTCCCCGTCTTTGACCTTTTCGATATTGGTGATCGGAATGTTGTATTCCAGAGGCTCCTTGTGCCAGTGAGTCAGGGAAACACGGCTGGGAGGCTCGATCGCGTCGCTCAGGCGGAAGTTGATCTGGGCCACCGTGCCCGGCTTGCTTACGTTTGCGACCTCCAGTGCCCGCACGAAGTCCGGTACTCGCTCCGGCGGGGCGACGTCGAGTTTGGTGGTGACGAGGTCGGGCCGGCCCGGAACAATGAACGACGGTCCGTCGTTATCGCCAATCATGGTGTCGAGCAGGAAGCGCACGCCGACGCGGTGCGACATCCTGTCGGTGTTCTCGATCTGGTAGCGGACCAGGCACGTGTCGAGGAATCTCTTGTACACACCAGGCGCAACCTCAACCGGCTCGCCGGGGATCGTGGTGACAGTCTGCGTCGCCTGAATCTTGCCAAGGAACATCCAGGCGCCGGTCATGCCGCGCGGAAAACCGCCGGGCCTGTCGGCAGGAATGATCCTTGGCTTGCTCTCCCACATGCCGTCGCGAAAACCAAAAAACCGCGGGATGCCGTCGATCTTGAAAAGCGTGGAATTGGTCGTGCCGCGCGAATCGAAAGTCAGCTTCTTGAACGTGTTGGGATCGTTCACATCATCGATCTTCACCAGACCGAAGCGCATGGATTGCCCGATGCTCTTCCTGTCCTTGGGATTCTCACTGTAATCGAAGTAGACACCGATGCGTAGTTCCTCGCCGCCGGCTGGCGCGGAGGCGAGGCGGTCGCGGAGCATGATGATGACCAGGGCCACGGCCAAAACAGCAAGCGGAATCAGGTGAAGCCACATTGGCTTGCCTTGCCGCGCATGTCGCGACGGCTGTGCGGACGTAAAGTCCGCGGGCAATGGTGGCGGCACCATGAACGGCGCGCCGGGAGCCTGGGCAACTGGCGACTGCGCCGCTCCGGGCGGCGCCTGGGACGCAGCGGTGAACGCCGCGGCAGGCAACGGCGGCAGATTCACATCCGGATCGCTGACCGTCGCCACCGGAATCGGCTCGATGTCCGACATGTCCGCGAACGGGTTCGCCGCCGATGGGCCTGGCGCGATCGGACTCGTCGCAAATGGACTGGTTGCAAACGGACTTGTCGCGAACGGGCCGGCACCTGGCGTACCGCCGATGGCCAGTGACACAGGTATGACAAAGCGCTGGTTGCCGTTACCCATCACATTGAGATTAGCCTGCAAGCTCTCGCCCGGACGATTTGGAACGCTGGGGACCTTGACCGTGATGGTGGCGTTGCGGCCGTTCAGTTTCGCTCGCTCAACCTGCAACCAGGCCTGCTCACAGGTGGCATGCGCGTAAACGTACTTGTTCTCCGGAGTCTTGACCTCGAACGTGGCCTGCAGGCATTCGCCGACGTTGCCTCGAAACACCAGGGCGTTGGTGCTGATCTCGACCTTGGGCGCCCGGGCCAGACCGAGTGCCTCGAAGAACTGCTGCACCGCGCCAAGGCCCGAGGCGGACGGTCCTTGCACTGGGTACTTCCAGCCGTTGAGCGTGAACCACTCGGCCACCGAGCCGTTCTCGAAAAGAGCGGCGGCCTCCTTGGGGTTGGCCTTGGCCTTCTCGGCGATCTGTCGCGGGCTGATCGAGCCAGCCAGCACGCCGCCGATGTACGGTTTCACCGGCACATCGGCACGCACCATGATCGTCACGGTTCCACCATTCGACTCAACCACCAGCTTGCCGACCAGTGCCTTGGTACCGGCCCGCAAATGCTGTCCACGAACCTGCACCCGAATGGCCATCTCGCTGCCAAACTGAAACAGCTTCTGAGCATTGCCGGGCGATTCGCCCAGGGTGAGCCACTTGCAATCCGATACGACCGACCCGTAAACGAGACGCATGCCCAGGTTCATCAGGTGCAGATCGAAATGTCTGTCCGTGCCAATGGGCACCTGGCCGAGGTTGACTTCCGACGGTTCAGCCTTGAGCTTTGGCGCGTCCAGAACGTGCGTGGGCAGTCGCGAGAGAAACTGATCGAGACCGCGATCCTGATCGGGAAACTGTGCCGCCTCCTGTGCTGCCAGGGCCAGATCGGCCCGGCCCAGCCCCCCCAGAAAGCTCGACAGGAAGCCGTGCTTGAGGAGATCCACGGCAGCCTTCCAGTTTTGCTGGCACGTCAGAGCCAGCTGATCAAAATTACGACAGGACTGGCCGGAGGGGAAAACGAACTGACTTGGAAAGGCAGCCGAACCCTGATTGATGGGGCCGCCATTGGCCGTGTGCCCGGCGAGAATCGCCCCGTCGTAATAGCAATAAGCGGCATCGGCAGGGTTGACCCGCGAGCACTTATCACACACTTGTGTCATGGCTCGATCCTTGCCGGAGGAAACACCGAACTGCGAATGTCTTGGTTTGCGAGCACGCAACCGAAACAAACGCGAGTCGAGCCCGCAGCGCCAGCAAGGCGACTCGCTGCCTTGCTGGCGCTGCGGGCTCGCGAATCCCCGAAGCTCTTTTCGTTACACTTTCAACTTCATCTGCACGTTGCCGATCTGAACGGTATCGCCCACGTTCAGCGGCCGTTTCTGGCCGGGGTAGACACGGGTCCGGTTGACGTACGTGCCATTGGCGCTGTTCAGATCTTCGATGGTGATCGTGCCTTCTTCGAAGGTGATGAGGGCATGCTGGCGCGAGCACCAGACACGATCAGGCGGCTCCTGGTCTTCGAGGTCGATATCGACGGGCTTCTCATCAGCCCGGCCAATGAAGTTCAGGTCGGGATAGATTGGGAACTCGACGCCGATCTTCTGGCCGCGCACGACGACCAGTTTCGGCTGAGCGCCGTCCGGTAACTTGGCGGGAGGGGACGCGTCCGCCGCAGGAGCTGCGGGGGGAGCCGCCGGGGGAGCAGGCGATTCTTCTGCCGGCGTCTGGACCATGTCCGCTGCCATGGGCGTCTCAGTTGCCGATTCGGCCATGACCGGCGCCGGGACGGGCTCAGCCATCGGCGGCGTTTCTTCAACCGCGACCGCGGGGACGGCCTGGGCCATGGGCACGGTTTCCTCGAGCACCGCCGCCATCGGCACCGGGTCGGGGGTGGCCATCGGCACCGGATCGACTCCGCTCAGGTCCGACTTGCACTGTTCGCAAAACAGCGCCCCTTCTTCATTCTCAAAGCTGCAGAAAGGACATTTCAACATGTAAAACCTCCAGACGCGATTCTCTGTTAGCTTGTGACTCCACCACACTCACGAATCCGCAAACTGTGTCCGAATTTCGAGATTCGGCTTCTCGTCACTGCGCGGGCATTTCCTCGGCCAGACGGGCGGAGTCTTCCATGGCCAGCTGGGTCTTCTTGGAGACACGGCCGCCGACGTTCAGCTCTTGCAAGACCTGGCGGGCGAGCATGGTCTTCTTGGCGGCACGCGGTCCCATCAATTCGCCCTTCTTCTCGATGGCCTCGGCCACGCGCTGCACTTCTTCCTTGTTCTCCGTTGCGATGGCCTTTTGCAAATTGTTGTTCAGCTCGAAGATCTGCACCTCGTCGATGTGGCGGGCCACCTCGGCATTGATGTATCCGTGTCCCGCAGAGGTGTAGGTCATTTCCAGCGGCACCATGCCGGTCGTTTCCTTGTCCGTGCCGACGTCGTAGGTGACCTCGAGCTGAGCGATCACATACTTGCCGTCCGGACGCTTGGGCAGGCTCAGATCGATCACGTAGCGCGTGGTCTTGTCGTTCTCGAGCGTACCCAGGCTGGCGAGGAGATGCCGCTCCTCCGGCTCGTCGAGCTTGAGTTCCTTGATCTCCGGAACGACCTGGCGGACACGCTTGAGCTTGATGTCCTTCATCGGCCGCAGGTGCATCTGCACGTTGGTGAAGGCGGAAGCTGCCAGGCTCTCGAATTCCTCGACAAAGATGCGCTCGGCCTCGGCAGCCTGATTGACGTCGATGTAATACCACTTGCCCTCGCTCAGCTTGGCGAGATCCTTGATGAGACTGGCCTTCCAGTCAATGCCGACGCCCATCAACGTCAAGTGGATCTTCTGCTGGGCGGCCTGCTGGGCCAGGGTGCGGCAATCCTGCTCGCCGGACGTCTCGCCGTCAGTGAGGACCACGACCTGAGAGAGCCGACCGGCGCCCGCGCCCTTGGCCACCTCCTCCATGCCCAGTCGGATGCCGTCGTTCATCGCGGTTCCACCCGGATCAACATCGAACATGTCGATTCGGCGGATCACATCTTCAATCTTGTCCTTCTCGGCGATCTTGGTGGCGGGCAGCAGCGTCAACGCGTTGTGGGCAAAGGCGATGATCGCCAGGCTATCGTCCGGCTTGAGTTTGTTGATGGCGGCGACGGCGGCGTCCTGGATGCGCTTGAGGCGGCTGATGCCGGTGCCGTCTTCTTCGTACATGGAGCCGCTGACGTCGAGAACCAGGGCAAGGTTCAGGCCCATCGGCTTGGCTGCCTGTCCAAGCCCGCTGGGAATAAGCTTGATCAAGGCATAACTGGCCGCCGATTCACCTGCCACCGCAAGACTGTTGCGGTGCATCATGCGCTCGATGTGGATCTTCGCCATGCTCGCTGAACCTCTATTGCTTTATGGAAAACCGGTCTCGCAAAGTCGCTTGAATACTGGTGCCATGGCGCAAGCTTGCGGCGGCTACTCGCGCCAGCACAGCCAGCGCGATTGACGTCGCGCCGGGCCAACTTCTCACTCTGGCGTGCTGGAAACCGTCTTCGTGACAGGAAATAGGATGGTTCCGGAATCTCATCCTGAGATAGGCACACTGACCACCCAAGTCGTTTTTAGCATACCGCAGTTCTATCCGCAAGCCAGGGACGCCAGGAATTTCCCGAAACGTCAGCGTTTCCGATGCAGTTTGCCGCCTTCAGTTTGCCGCCTCCAGGTCGGACTCTAACCGCGCCAAAGCCACGAATGGGTGCTGTCGCGCCCACCGTACTGATTGCGCGAGAGGGCTCCATTGTCGCAGAACAAATCCAAAGAGCCAGTCATTATTGCGGCTCACGGACCGGCACAGTAGGCAGCCAGCCCTTTCAGCCTGCATAACCGGCAAATTCCTGCCAGAATCTTTTTCACCGGCTCGATCACGGTGCGCCGCGTGACAGGCAACCAGCCGAAGATCAGCCCCGCCATCGCGCCCATGCTTGCCCAGTAGAGGACTGCGACCACGATCCACAAGAGCAACCCCGGCAGGCCGGCGCCGCCGCCCCAGATCGCTTGCAACGGAATCTCTGCGCTCATCACGACGCAGGCCAGCGTGGCGCTGACCACGATGCCAAGGCTGGTCCCGGCGATCAGACCCCAGACAAGATCGCCGAAGCTCTCGCGACGCCGCCAAATTGCCACGATCATCACCAGAGCGCTCAGCCAGGACATGCCGATGATCATGCGACGCACAAAAGCCTTCAGATAGTAGTGCCGAAATTCGCTGGTCCTGCCCGCTTTGGCATCCTTGGCTTGCTCCGTCTTGAAATGCCCCGCGGCCAGTTCCGGTGTGCTGGCTGTCCAGATCTTGCCCCAGGGAAGCGTCAGCCAGCCGCCAACCTGATAGAGCGGACTATCATTGCCGAGTTTGCCGCCGAGCAGGCGTGTCGCCGCCGCGCGCGCAGCCGTGGCACGTGCCCGCAGGTCCACCAACGGAATCAGGGCAACCCGCAAGAAAATCGCGCCCAGCACCATGACAACGATCGCCCGCAGGAAAGCGCTTGTCCTGACCGCGGGCGCCCCGCGTAATTCTCCAGCTACGCGTACGCTCAGAGTCTGTCCGGCGTTGGCGACGATCTTGATCTGTCCCTGAGCGAGTTGCCCGGACATATGCCGCGAATCCACCTCCAGACCGACGGCGGCTTGCTGCGGCCCGCTCACCTGTGGCGTCAGCACCTTGAGCCACGGGCTGTCGCTCTCCACGCTGGCATAAACCCACTTCCGCGACGACGTGTGCAGGTTCAGCTGAAAACGCAACGTCTCGGGATACGTACAGGCAAAACGGACCTCCGGCTGATTGATTTGGACGTGGGGCGGCTTGGACAGACCCATGGCCTCAAAGAACTGCTGAATGCCGGCGACGCCGCGGGCCAGCGGGCCGCGCACCGGAAAATTCCAGCCGTTGCCCGCGAACCAGCGGGCGATTTCGCCGTTCTCCAGCAGGGGGACGGCGGCCTTTGGCTGAGAGCGCATGCGCTCGGCCATGTCGCGCGGCGTCCTGGCCCCCTGAAACGGAGCACGCGGAAACGGCTGAGCGACCAGGTCCATGCGCACCGGCACCTCGACCACGCCGCCGCTGGTAATGACGGTCAGCTTGCCGCCATATGTTTGCGCCGCAGCCATGCCGCGCGTATCGACTTGCAGCAACAGTTTCTGGTCGCGAGCGATGCGCAGCGGGCACTGGCCGTCTCGCGCGCCGTCGATCTTGAGCCACTGGCCGCCTTCGGTGACTTTCAGCGTTCCCTGCAACTGGCCCTGCCCCTGGTTGGTCAGCAGGATGTGCAGTTGCCGGTTCTCGCCGGCAAGCAGATTGCCCAGCAAGAAGCGGCGCGGATTGATATCGAGGCGCGGCGCCTGCGGCCGCGACACCGGCAGAGCATTGACGAAGCGGATCAAGGCGATGTCCGCGTCTTCTTGTGCCTGCGCCTCCTGCACCGCCTTGACAAGGTCGGCTCGGCCGTTCTGCGTGAAGAACTGCGTGAAGGTCCCCTGCCGCAGCAGCTGGCGCGCGGCATCCCACTCATCCTGACAGCCCTGCGCCAGGTCGTCGAAGGTAGCGCAGCGCCGCCCGGAGGGAAAGATGAACTCGCGGGCCATTCGTCCTTGCAACGCCGGCCCGGCCCCGGCTACATGCCGCAACTCCGCACCATCGAAGTAGCAGAACACCGCCACGTCGGGATTGGCACGCTGGCATCTGGGACAAAAGAGAGCCGGCATTCTTGGCTGATCAACGCTCGATGATGGAATGGCATGGCCTGGGACTGTTGCAATGGATTATAGAGTGTCACGCCGATTTTTTGAGGGGCAGTTTTCCGTTCGCCGGAGTTTGTCAGCGAAGAAGCTGCTCGATGCGCTTCTCGAGTTCGACGGCCCTGGCCTGGGCTGTTTCCAGCGGCAGACCGGCCGCCATGGGCCGCTTGTGGCCGATTTCCGTGAGCCAGGCGTCGGTCAGCAACCGGCGTCGCTCATGTACAAGTTGAAACACCTTGGCGGCCAACGCCCTGGACGTCATGCCCCGAAACGGCGCCCCGATTCCATCGACCAGCGCCTTGCCGAGCAGCATTTGCCCCGACTCGTTGGGATGGACACCGTCCGGCGCGAAGGTGAAATTGACATTGCCGCGCCGTTTCAACCGCAACTCGGCCTTCATGGCGCCGTGAAAATCGATTACGTGCCAGCCTTGCTCGCACTTCTTCAGGAGCCAGCCAGTGTAATGCTCCAGCACGTCATCGTAATCTCGATAAGGCCGATCTGCCGTGACCTTGTCCGACGGCGCCACGCGGCCCTTGATCGGCAGCGCGTCGAAAACCGGCGGTGTTAGATGGACGATCCTGGCGCCGGCTGCCTTGACTTGTTCATGCAGCTTGACGATGCCCGACTTGAAGCGTGCGAACCTCTCTGCGCTCAAGGGGAGGTAGATGCCGTCGTTCATGCCATAGCAAGCGAAAACGAGGTCAGGACGCGTCTTCTTCAGAACCCGTCCAAGACGTTCATGAAGGTCGGGCCGCGGAAACTTGCCGCCGGCATGCCCATCCTCGGACAGTCCCGATACGGTCTCGCTGGGCAAGCCGCAACTGATGATCTCGATCGGCCGCTCGCGCAGGTGCAAGCGCCACTGCGTCTCGAAGTACGAGACATACCGACCGTCGTATGTGATGCTGTCGCCCAGAAAAACAATGCGGTTGATGTTGGGGAGGAACTCACGCGCTGGAATCGTCGCCTTTTTTGACTTTTCTTTGACTACTGCCGCCGAGCAAGGCGAACCAATGCAGATGCCCACCTGTGACCGCTCGTCCCCCGACGAAAGGCCGCTGCCGACAGACAGAATGACCATCACAGCCAGTCGAGCCATGATCTGCTCCAAGATTGGACTTCCAGGTTTCCTTGTCGGCAAGATGCGGAGCAGTTCAGCGATTGAGACCATGGCGACTAAAGCATCCCCAGCGGCTGTCGCCGATTTTTTAGCGGCAACTCGACCGGCCGGCCCTGGCGCTGCGATTCGTAGACCGCAAGGATCATCTCCAGAGCGGCCCGACCGTCGTAGACGCTGCCTTTGGGCTGCCGGTCTTTTTCGATGGCTTCCATGAGATCCTGGACGATCCAGACGTTACCCTGGCCAAGGCCGCCGTTCTTGAGCGTCTCTGGTTTGCCGATTCCAGCAGTGGTGATCTCTTGCCAGGGCGCCTTGCCGCGCGCGGGAAACCAGCCGGGATCGGCGAGAAAATGGACCGGAGGCAGGCTCCCGGTGGTGCACTGAATGACGCCGCGGCTGCCGAAGACTTGCAGGCCGAAACGGTCCGGCTCGCCGGCGCGGCGCTGGCTACGTTGCGAGGCGAAATGGCCGGTCACGCCGCGGTCGAAGCCGAACATGGCGGTGATGTGGTCGCCGGCGATGGGGCCCATGCCCTCGCCCCCCTCACGCACATCGGCCTTGGTTATCGGCCGGACGCCGTCCTTGCCAACGACGCCGACGCGGGCATAGCACCAGCGGGCGTTGCCGGCGAAGAAGCGCATCAGGTCCAGGATGTGCGTGCCCAGGACCATCATGTCCTGGCCACCGACGCGGCTATCTTCCTTGCCCCGGCCGCGCATCTCCAGCACATCGCCGAGCCGGCCGTCGGCGATTAGCTCCTTGGCGCGCTGCAGGCGCGGGGAATAGCGCGTCTGGTGGGCGATGGCCAGCTTGACGTGATGCCGTTCGCAGGCGGCGACCATGTCGTCCGCCTCGGCCAGCGTGCGCGCCATCGGCTTCTCCATGAAGACATGGGCGCCGGCCTCGGCGCAGGCCACCACCATGTCGCGATGCTCGTCGAGAAAGCGCGTGGCCACGCTGACGATCTGCGGCCGTTCCTTCTTGAGCATCTGCCGGTAGTCGGCGTAAGCGTTCCTGGCCTTGAGTCGCTGCTGCGCAGCGGCCCGGCCCTTGTCGTTGGCGTCGGCCACCGCAAGCATCTGCACGTTGTCGAACGAGTTCCAGACGACATCGAGTCCGTGGCCATAGTTGCCGCGGCCGGTGTGGCCGATGACAGCGACGCGATAGGGTCTTGGCATGGCGTGACTCCTTGTGCCGGCGTTGCGGGGGTTGTCGCCAGTATACAAATTCGCTGACGGAACTTCTCCGGTCGTACTCGCTGAAACCACAAGCCGTCGAAAGGAGTATTCGCTGTAGTGACCGGAATCGACATCACCAAGAGGCATTCATGACGGACTACCTCAATCGCCGGCGGTTCTTGCACAAGACAACGGCGCTGGGCACGGCAGCCGCCGCGCTGACGCTGAGTGCCGACCAGAATCAGCCAGCACCGCCGGCCGGAGCACCGGCGCCGCTCGCTCAAGGGCAACGGCCCTACCGTGGGCCCAGCGTCGTCCTGGTCCGCTTCGGCGGCGGCGTGCGCCGCCTGGAAACCATCACGGACGCCGAACACACGTACTGTCCCTTCATCTACCATGAGCTGGCACGACGACGCGGGATTCTCTTCAACAACGTCAGCATCGAGCCCAATCCCCGCATCGTCACCAGCCACGGCCAGGGCACGCTGTACATCCTCACCGGCCGGTATGACCGCTACGAGGATATCACGCATCGCCCTTTCGCCGATCGCTTCGAGCCGAAGGTGCCGACCATCTTCGAGTACTTCCGCCGGCACTATGACATCCCGCCGCATCAGGCGTTGATCATCAACGGCGAGGATCGCATCCACGAGGAGTTCTACACCTTCAGCAATCACCATCAGTACGGCATCCGCTACCGCTCGACCGTGCTGAGCCTGTACCGCTACAAGAGCTACTTGCTCCGCGAGCAGATTCGCGCGGGCGGCATGAGCGAGGCCGAGCTGGAAGCCAGGCGTGCCAGGCTCCGGCACATGGAGAACCTCGACTACCGCGTGCAGGGGATGCCCGACGACGCTCCGCATGTCGTGAGCCCGGAGCTGAACGCCTTCTGGCGCAAATGGCGCGAGCACTACGGCGACAGCGGCCTGGTCAATCCGCGCGGCGATCGCCTGCTCACCACGCTGGCACTGTGGGCCCTGCGTGAGCTCAAGCCCCGGCTGCTTATGATCAATTACCAGGACCCGGATTACGTCCACTGGGGCAATCCGCACTTCTACACGCGCTCGATCGCCATCATCGACGACGGCCTGCGGCAGATCCACGACGCCACCCAGGCCGACGAGGCCTATCGCGACAACACGGTCTTCCTGATCGTCCCGGACTGCGGGCGCGACAGCAACCGCGCCATGCCGGTGCCGTTCCAGCACCACTTCAACACTCGCAGCGCGCATGAGGTGTTCGTGGTCGCCGCCGGCCCGGGCATCGCTCATCCGCGCGCGGCGGTTGATCTGCCAAGGCAGCACTGCAGCGTGGCGGCCACCGTGGGACGCATCATGGGCTTTCCGACGCCGGAGGTCGATGCCGGCGCCGGCGCCTTGCAGGAGATGCTGGCGTGAGCGGATTTCGTGTCGCTGACGAAGTGCACACGCAGCCGCCCCTGCGAAGGCAACAACCGCGCCGCTCCTGGACCGACGGCCGGCTGGCAGCCCTGCTCGGCTGGCTGTGGCGGCTGGCCATCGGCGGGCTCTTCTGCTTCAACTATCTCGCCAGCGTCGCCGTCGTCGGCTGGCTGTATCGCTGGATGCAGGCTCGCGTGCTGTACGGCTGGTGGAAGCAGAGCCGCTTCCGCGACCAGGGATCATTCCGCGAGTTTTGCGAATCGCTGATCGTTGCCGGACCGTCGCCCCGTCCCCGCTGGTTCTGGCGCGAGCGCATCGCGGCCACGCTGGCGCAACCCGGCACCCCCGGCCGGCGACTGTGGCGGAAGCTGACCATCCCCTGGCACTCGCTCTGGCTCAACTTCAAGATCGGCGTGCAGGGACTGTTCTGCACCTACCTGGCCACGGGCCTGGGCTGTCTGATCATGTTCATGTCGTGGGAGTTCGGCTGGCTCAACTCGTTCAACAAGGGCTACGAGCAGGCGTTCTTCGGCCCGCTGACGGGTTTCCTCGGCATCTTGCTGATCATCCTGGCCATGTTCCATGTGCCGATGGCCCAGGCACACCAGGCCGCCACCGGCGAGGCCCGGTCGTTCTTTCACTTCCGCTTCATCTGGGCGCTGGTGCGGGCCAGGCCGACCGCCTACTTCGGGCTGGCGGTGCTGACGACGGTGCTGTCGCTGATCTTCGAGGGGCTGCGCGTGGCCGTGCTCGGCGACGACTTTCCGGCCAACGCCGCCGCCAGCGACGAAGAGGGCTTTCTCTACTTGCAACAATACTTTTTGGGTTGCTCGCTGGGCCTGTTCGTGGCCTTGCTGCTGCTGCGCGGGCTGACGGCCCGGATCTATCGCAACGCCGTGCTGACGGTCTTGAGCGACGGCGCCATCGGTCGCGAGGAATTGCATCCGTTGCTGGCAGCCGGGCTGGACCGGCTGGAATTGATGCCCGTGCCGCGGGCGACAAGCGTCGGACTCGGGCAAGTTGTCCGTGTGACGACACGCTGGAGCTACCGCCGCCTGGCCTACACGTTGATCTTCCTGACCTGGTTCGCGTTCCTCTCCCGCTTTTACGCCGGCTACTTCCTCGTCGCCAGCGGCCCCATCGGCTTCCTGAATCATCCCCTCGTTCAGATACCCTGCTTCAATTACATGCCGTAGTGCAACGAGACGATGGTTCGAGAATCGTGATGGTGCACGAAAAACTTGGCCGACCACTCGGATGCATCACGTCCCCCGGCGGATGGTGATGATCTTGGTGTGGCTGATGCCGGTGCTGGAGCGGACGCGGAGGGAGTGGCGGCCGGCATCGAGGACGCGGGCCTTCCACAGGACCAGGCAGTTGCCGTCGTCGTCGGCGAGCGGCACGGGCTGGCGGACCTTGCCCTCGACGCGCTGCATGCCGGGCGGCAACTCCAGCGTGAGGCTCTGCCCCGGCGCGGGATCCTGCACGTAGGCAGCCACGGTGAATACCTTGCCCGGTTCGAAGGAGCCGCCCAGGACCAGCGACACCAGGCCGTCACCTTCCGGACTGGGTGCGATGCCCTCGCCGAAGGCATAGGCGAACTGCCGCTTGCCGCCGGCCTTGATCTCCTTGGGATCCCAGTAGAAGCCCAGCGCGGAGATGCCGTTGGACTGCATGACGCGCAGGTCCCACTGGTTGATGAACGCCGCCTGCCCGGTCATGACGACGCGGTCGGGCATGACGAACGAACTGCCGAAGTTATAGGTGAGATGCGCGATGTAGCCGGGGTTCTTGAGGTCCGGGCGTTGCAGCAGTTGCAGGTAGCTGGGGACTTGCTTGCCCTTGAGTTCGACGCCGTTGAGGACCTTGTTGGGCTGGTTGGGGGCGGCGAAGAGCGTGCCGCGATTGTTCATGACGAACGGGTTCATGAAGACGCGTGTGCCGACAGTGTGCGGCCGCTCGTCCTTGTTGTCGATGAAGTAGCGGACCATGACGGCGTCGAGCCTGCGTTTTTGCCCCGGCTTGGCCCGTGTGGGGACGATCTCCATCTCCTGCGTGATGGTCATCTTGCCGACCTCGTAGATCGACATGAAACCGGTGCGTGGCTTCTTGCCCTTGCCGGGCCGCAATGGCTGATTCTGCGCCACCATGCGGCCGGGTGGGTTGCCGGGGAAGACGACCTGACCGTCGAGGTGGAACATCGTCTGAATGTAGCCGAGGTGGATGTTCTGGTTGTTGACATTGACGTTGACAAACATGTTGCCAACGCCCTGGATGCGTGCATATTGCTGCGGATCGATCTCGGCGACGGCATCGGGCGCGGCGACCACCTTCTCGTCCTCGATCTTGACCTGGATCTCACCTCTTGGGTCTTGCGCCGGCGCCTGCACGGCCACCACGCACAGACAACAGCCAAGGAACAAGGCACGGGAGAGGAGGTGCTGCGAGTACATGTCCGGGTTCCTGTCTATTACGGTGCACCGAGGCGGGAGGTTATTCTATCAAAAACCGCGCTGGCGAGCCCCGATGTGCTGCCGCGCGTCGCAGCCACCATGTCTGCTATGATGATCGGCATGAAAATCGTGGCCCTTAGCGACTGTCATGGCTGCTTGCCGGAAACCGTGCCCGAGTGCGATCTGCTGCTCCTGGCCGGCGACCTGTGCCCGACGCGCGATCACTCCTATCTGTTTCAGTCGCAATGGCTGGGAGGCGAGTTCCGCGACTGGTTGACCCGGCAACCGGCCCGCCAGATCGTCGGCATCGCCGGCAATCACGACCTGATCTTCGAGCGTGCCGTCCACCTCCTGCCGCGTGACCTGCCCTGGACCTATCTGCAAGACAGCGGCGTCGAGTGGGAGGGGCTCAAGATCTGGGGCACGCCCTGGCAGCCGTGGTTTTTCAACTGGGCCTTCAACGGCGGCCCCGAGCCGCTCAAGCGCATCTGGTCGCAGATCCCCGACGATACTGACATCCTTCTGGTGCACGGCCCACCGTATGGGTACGGGGACGCTGTGATCGGCCGTCAAGGGCAGGTCCGCCGCACCGGTTGCCCCCACCTGCTGGAGCGCATCCGCGCCATCCAGCCGAAGCTGGTGGTGTTCGGCCATATCCACGAGGGCCGCGGCGTCTGGCAACTCGGCCCTTCCCGGCTCGCCAATGTCACCATACTTGACGAAGGATACCGGCCAATCTATCAGCCGTGGGAAACGATTCTTTGAGTAGGAGAGCCGGCATGGACCTCGAACTTCGCGACAAGATCATCCTGGTCACGGGCGGCGCCAAGGGCATCGGCCTGGGAATCGCACAGGTGCTGGCAGGAGAAGGTGCGACGCCGGTGATCGTCGGGAGAAGCGCAGCGGACAACGCTGCCGCGACGCGAGCAATCGAAGACGCCGGCGGCAAGGTTTTCGCCGTCGAGGCCGAATTGACCCAGACCGAGCAGTGTCGCAAGGCGGTGGCGGTCGCCGTCGAACGCTTCGGCCGCATCGACGGCCTTGTCAACAACGCCGGCATCAACGACGGCGTCGGTCTGGAACACGGTGACAGCGAACGCTTCACGCTGTCGCTGCGCCGCAATCTGCTCCATTTTTACGAGATGGCGCACTTCGCCTTGCCGGAGCTGAAGAAAACGCACGGGGCTATCGTCAACATCGGCTCAAAGGTTGCGGAAACGGGGCAAGGCAACACCTCGGCCTACGCCGCAGCCAATGGCGGCCGCAATGCGCTCACACGCGAGTGGGCCGTCGAGCTCGCCCCGTACGGCATTCGCGTCAATGCCGTCATTGTCGCCGAATGCTGGACGCCGCTTTACGCGCGTTGGATCGAGACATTTCCGGACCCGCAGGCCGCTCGCCGCCGGATCGAGTCGCGCATCCCGTTCGAGAAGCGCATGACTCGCTGCGCGGAAATCGCCGACACGGTCGCGTTTCTCCTGTCCCAGCGGTCCAGCCACACCACCGGTCAGCTAATCCACGTCGATGGCGGCTATGTGCATCTGGATCGGGCGCTGCGCGAGGCTTGACTAAACAACAGGCACTTTCAAGAATCACCTGTGCCTGCCCAAAGAGTGCTGCCCCGCCGCCCGTCTCCCGCGCATGGTCCCGAAAGCGCCATGTCGCGGCGAACCAGTGGAGTTGCCATGCGTTCGACCATGTGCCTGTCAATCCTGATGATCGCGGCTGCCGCACGCGCCGACAACTGGCCAGGCTGGCGCGGCCCGACCGGCATGGGCATTTCCGCGGAGACGGACCTCCCCGTCCGCTGGTCCGGCAAGGACAACATTCGCTGGAAGGTTCTTGTCCCAGGCGCGGGTGTCAGCGCTCCGGTCGTCTGGGGCGAGCGCGTGTTCCTGACGGCATCCGATGGCCGGCTCAACGATCGCCTGCACGTCTACTGCTATGACCGCAAGGACGGCAAGCAACTCTGGCATGCAAAGCTCTTCGGCACGGCGCCGACCGACCTGTTCGCGCCCGGCGGCATGGCCGTGCCCACGCCGGTGACAGACGGCAAGCACCTCTACGTTCTCTTCGGCACCGGCGACCTGTTCAGCCTCGACTTCGCCGGCAAGCCGGCGTGGATACGCTCGCTGGCCCAGGAGTACGGACCGTTCCGCAACCGCTGGGGCATGGGAACTTCGCCCATCCTTGTCGGCGATCTGCTGGTGGTTCAAGTGGACCACTGGAGCCAGTCGTATCTGCTGGGAATCGATGCGGCGACCGGGGCAAATCGCTGGAAGACGAACCGCGACGCCTCGGTGAACTGGAGCACGCCGGTGCCAATCAAGGTCAACGGCCAGACCGAGCTGATCGTACAGGGAACATTCCGCGCGATGGGCTACGATGCAGCCACGGGCTCGCCGCTGTGGACCGTCAAGGGCATGGGCATGCAGTGCATCCCGAGCCCCGCTGTCGCAGACAACGTCCTCTTCGCATCGTCCGGCGAGAACACCATGGCCATAAGGCTGGACGGCAAGACCGGCGATCTCACCAGGAGCCACATCGCCTGGACCAACGCCAAGGCCGGCGCCTTCATCGGTTCGCCGGTCGTGTTTCAGGGGCAGGTGTACATCGCCGGCGACCGCGGTATCGGCCAGTGTCTCGACGCCCGCACCGGCAAGCTGCTGTGGAAGAAACGGCTAGGCGATCATTTCCACGCGTCGCCCGTGGCCGGCGACGACAAGGTCTACTTCGCCAACAGTGAAGGCATTGTCAAGGTCATCCAGGCCGGGCCGGAGTTCAAGTCGCTCGCCGAGAACAACATGGGCGAGGGCATTGTCGCCTCGCCTGCCATCTCCGATGGGCAGATCTTCCTGCGCGGCGACAAGCATCTGTTCTGCGTCGAGCGAATAAGCCCGAGCAAGAAGCGCTAGCTCGATGTTCAGTGTTCAGTGCTGACCGCCTTTCTGAACACTGGAAACTGCAATGAGGTTGCACATGCCTGGTTTTGCCATCGTTGGTTGTGGGATGATCGCGCGGTTTCATGCCAGGGCGCTGGCGGAAGTGCCCGGCGCCAGGCTGATTGCACTCGTCAGCCGCGGCCCCAACGCGGCGAAGATGAAGCAAGAGCTCGGCCTGGAGTGCGACACTTACGCGGATCTGGCGCCGGCCCTGGCTCGCAAGGACGTGGACGTGGTGATCGTGACCACGCCCAGCGGCGCTCATCAGGAGCCGGCGGTCGCTGCCGCCAATGCCGGCAAGCATGTCGTCGTCGAGAAGCCGCTGGAGATCACGCTGGAGCGCTGCGATCGCATCATTGATGCTTGCGACAGGAACAAGGTCAAGCTGTGCACAATCTTTCCATCGCGCTTCGGCGACGCCAACCAGGTGGTGAAGTTGGCCATCGACGGCGGTCGCTTCGGCCGGCTCACGCTCGGCGAGACCACCTGCAAGTGGTGGAGGGCGCAATCCTATTACGATGAGGGCGGCTGGAAAGGGACCAAAGCGCTCGACGGCGGCGGCGCCCTCATGAACCAGGCCATCCACAATGTCGATCTGCTCACCTGGATGATGGGGCCGGTCACGCACATCATGGGCGCGACTGCCATGCTGGCCCACGAGCGCATCGAGGTCGAGGACACCGCCGTCGCCTGCCTACGCTTCAAGAGCGGCGCCCTCGGCGTCATCCAGGCCACCACCAGCGTCTACCCCGGCCTGCCCAAGACCATCGCCATCCACGGCGACAAGGGCAGCGCCGTCGTCGAGCAGGACGACCTGGTCCGCTGGGAGTTCGCCGCGGAGATGGAAGCCGACAAGGACATTCGTGCCCGCTTTGCCCAGAAGACCGGCGCCTCCGGCGGTTCGAGCAACCCGGCCGCAATCTCGCACGTCGGCCACGCCCGGCAGCTCACCGATTTCGTGCAGGCAATCCAGTCGGGTCGGCCGCCGCTGGTCGATGGCCGCGAGGGCCGCCGCGCCGTCGAGATCATCCTGGGCATCTACGAGTCGGCGGCGACGGGACGAACTGTAACGATCGGCTAGCGCGGTGTCACGCCATCCTGTTTTCACGCCAGCCACTTGACTTGTCGCCTACTGGGATGGACAATCACCTCCATCTCGATTCCGTCCCAATGGGACAACCTCCAGCATTACAGGTTAGCCATGAAGAGCCATTGCAGAGCTTTCCCGGTTCTGATGCTGCCGGGCTGGCTGTGTTTCGCGATGCTGTCGCCGGCCGGACAGCCGGCCGCCAAGCCCGATATCCTCAAGGGTGAAGCCCTGGCCAGCGTGCATCCTTACAAGATGCAGAAAGGAACGATTTACCGCATCGTGGCCACCGGAAACGGCTTCACGCCACAAGTGCGCGTCAAGGGACAGACGGGGAGCGGCTACCTGCCGCCGCCTCCCGCGGGACGCTTTGCCGGCAACGTCGCGCAAACCATGTTCATTCCCAGGGAGACCAAGGTCTATCAGATCACCGTTGGGTTCCTGCCTGGCAGCGACATCAAGAAAGGCGCCAACTCGTACACGCTGACCATCGAGCGTGCCCGGCTGCAGCCACAGCTTCCCGAGCAGGAGCGGCGCTTCGAGCTGGCGGAAAACTCGAAGAAGCTGGAGCAGGGCAAGACCTACAGCATCACGGTCACCGGCCGCGGGTTCGCGCCGCAACTGGAAGTGCTGGATGGGCGACGGCCGGTGGCACGGGCCGGCAACGGCCGCTGGTATGGCTTCGGCCCCGACGCCGAGTTCATCACCACACTGACAATGAGTCCGGCCCGAACGACCGAGTATCGCATTATCGTCAGCGTCGGACCGGTCACCGAGAAACGACTGGCGCCGCTGACCTACACGACACGTGTCGCGGAGATCAAGCCGGAGCTTTCGGCGAAGGGGCAGCTGAGCGGCAAAGACCCGATCTATCCCAGGCGCGGCGGCCCGCACAAGATCCATCGCGTCAAGCTCGAGGCCGGCAAGACCTATCAGATCGACCTGAGCAGTCTGACCTTCGACCCCTACCTTTTTCTCGAAGATGCCGCCGGCAAGCTGCTGGCCCAGGATGACGACAGCGGCGGCAACCTCAACGCACGCATGATTTTTCGTCCGGAGAAGACCGCCGTCTATAGCATCGTGGCCACGACATTCGATCCCGGCGTTGGCCGCGATCCGGGCCCATACGGTCTGACCGTGATGGAAAACGCCGATGCGCAGCCGAGCTTTGCCGCTCCGCCAGGCAGCGCCATCGGCAACGACATTCAGAACTTCCCGAACCAATAGATGATCGTTTCGTAAGTCCCCGAGGAGCGGTCAGCCCGGCCCTCCCGAGATTCTTCGCTACAGCCCAGGAGCCTTCGCCATGTTCGCCTTTCGCGTCAAGTTGCCAGTTGTCGCAGCCATCCTCTTGCATGTCGGATCCACGCACGCAAACGAGGAATTGTATCGGCGCGTGGCGCCGTCCACTGTTCTGGTTTACACGAACCAGGGACCGCAACCCGGCAGCAACGGCACCGGCTTTCTCGTCGATGCCAAGGAGCGACTCGTGGTCACGGCCAGGCACGTGATCGAAAACCCCACGGGCGGCCTGTCCCCCTTTCTCGCTGTCATCTTCGCCCAGCAGGAAGACGGCGAGACCATCACCGACGTCGCTCATTATCGAAAGAACTGGCAGGCGCTGGCGATCCGCTGCAAGGTTGTTTACGAGAGTGTCCGCCACGATCTGGCCGTCCTGCAACTGGACAGGCTGCCAGCGGGCGTGTCCATGCTGAAGCTCGCTGAACGGCCGGCCCGCCCAGGGCAGATTGTTCACCTGGTCGGCAACTCCATCGAGTCTTACGGCGGCGCGTTTGGTTACTGTCACGGGCATGTCCGCAGCGCTTTCCGCTGGGATTATCTGGGCGCCCGCGTCGTGGCCACGCAGATGCCGATCAACAAGGGGGACAGCGGCGGCCCGATGGTCAACGAGCGCGGCGAGGTCGTCGGCTTTGCCGCCATGGCCACCACCGGCGGACAGCTTCCCAAGAACAGCATCTTCCACGACAAGCAAGTGACGGCGTTTGGCATCTGCGTCACGGAGGTCCGTGACGCCTTGCGCGACATGCGCCGCCGACAACTGGCCAGCAAGGATCCGCCGGCCAAGCAGCGCGCGACCGTGTTCAAGGGGGAGGCGCGGGCCGGCATGCATCGTGTCTTCCTGGAGAAGGACACGATGTACCGCGTCGCCGTCAAGGCCGACGGCTTCGTTCCCGACGTGCGCCTGGAACACCACATCATCAACCCGCTCGGCAACGCGCCGATCGGCAATGAATGGCTCCATCTATTGACGCCCACCGAGTCCAAGGAATACCGCATCCTGATCGGCCACCTGCCCGGCCGGGAGGTCGGCAAGGGCTCGTTCCCGTACACGCTGTCCGTGGACCGGATCCAATTTGAACCCGAGAGCGATCTCAAGGCGCCCGAGTTAAAGCTCAACGAACATGTCCGCAAATTCGAGGCCGGCAAGCTCTACGACATCACCGTCAAGGGCCGCGGCTTCGAGCCGGACGTGCAGATCACCGACGGCGCCAAGGCGGTGCAAGCACGCTACAACAACGGCGCCCGCGCCAACGCCGGCGGCGCCATGGGGATCTTCGAGTCGATCGGCCTGAGCGAGACGGAGTTCGAAACCAGCTTTCGGTTTGTCCCCGCCAGGACCACCGACTATCGCATGCTTGTGGCCGTCGGTCCCTTCTCGCCGGCGGTGAACGGAAAGTTACGATACACGGTGCAGGTCGCCGAGCGGCAGGCCCTGCTCCAGGCCAGCGGTCAGCTCGACGCCAAGGATGCGCGCTTGCCGCAAGGCGGGCCGTTCAAGATCCACTCCGTCAAGCTCGAGGCCGGCAAGAGCTACCAGATCGATCTCGTCACGACGGCTTTCGACAGCCGGTTGATCTTGCAAGACCAATCCGGCAGGCAGCTCGCGCAAGGTCTTGACGCCGAGGGCTTCAACAGCCGCCTGTTCTTTCAACCAACCGCCACCGCTGCATACCGAGTCCTCGCCACTGCCTACCAGTTCGACGCCCGCGGCGCCTACACCCTGGTTGTCGCCGAAGCGATGCCCGGTTCGACGCCGTTTGGAATGGGGAAGACGCTCAAGAAGAAATGACTGGCTGCTCGGGCGGCTTGCAGAGACTGCCAGTGGCGAATACCACTTTCACCGTCTACAACAACTCCGACCTCGGCCAGCGGCCGAATAATATCGCTCAATCTGCAAGGGACGCACGGTGAAGATCAGCGGCAGTAGCTTTCTGGTGAGTGGCGGTGGCTCCGGGCTGGGCGCTGCCTGTGTCCGCATGCTCGCTGCCGCCGGCGCGCGGGTCGTCATTGCCGATGTCAACCCCGAGACGGGCGCGAAGCTCGCAACCGAGCTTGGTGTTGCTGTTCGCTTCGTCGCGACGGATGTCACCGACGAGGCCAGCGTGCACGAATCTGTTGCGACAGCCGTGCGTGAGCATGACGGACTGCACGGCTCCATCCAGTGCGCCGGCATTGTCCTGGCCGAGAAGCTGCTCGGCAAGACCGGGCCGCATCCGCTGGCGTCGTTCAATAAGGTCGTTCAGGTAAACCTGATTGGCACATTCAACGTGGCCCGACTGGCGGCGCAGGCAATGGCCGGCAATGCGCCCGGTCCCGGCGGCGAGCGCGGCGTCATCATCAACACCGCGTCGGTGGCGGCTTTCGACGGGCAGATTGGCCAGGCGGCATACGCGGCATCGAAGGGGGGCGTGGCCGCGATGACGCTGCCGCTGGCTCGAGAACTGGCCCGCTCGGGTATCCGCGTGCTGGCCATCGCGCCGGGCATATTCGACACGCCGATGCTCGCGGGGCTCCCCGAGCCGGCCCGGCAGTCGCTCGGCCAGCAGGTGCCATTCCCGCCACGCCTCGGCCGGCCCGACGAGTTCGCCTCCCTCGTCCGCCATATCATCGACAACGACATGCTCAACGGCACCGTCATCCGCCTGGACGGCGCCCTGCGCATGGCTGCCAAGTAAGGCATGGAGAAGCCACGATGGCGCTGACAGTACAGGGAGTGATGGATCGCCAGTTCGTTGCGGCGCGAATACTACCGATTCTTGCGTCGCTTGTTCTTGTCGCCGATGCGCTGGCCATCGATCCCGGACGAGTCGCCGTCGGCGATAGCGTGTATGTGGCCGTGGACGGTGCCGAGCTGCACGTGAACGGCAAGCCGGCTGCGCGCTTGCAACGCAAGACCGAGATGCGCGTCCTCGAAGTCCGCGACCAGTGGCTCGGCGGCGCGGTTGTCATCGACGGCGCGGAGAAAAAAGGCTGGCTCGAGCTCGCCAAGGTCTTCAAGGCGGACGATGCGGGTGCACTGGCGAGGCTCAAGGGCGGGGCCCTCATGCTTGATCGGGATTTCTCCGGCAATGTGCTGGAAGCGACGGCAGCGAAACCAGCCCTTTCGCCCGGAGACCTGGCGGCACTGCGGGGGCTGTACAGCCTCGAAACGCTGGACCTCAGCGAAACCACTATTGTCGATGATGACCTCAAGACGTTGCGCGGGCTGACAAATCTACGACGACTCTATCTCGCTCGCACGGTCATAACCGCTCACGGGTTGGACCCCCTGTCCAGCCTGTCCCGGCTGGAAGTACTGGCACTGGGCCACACGCGCGTCACCGGTGCCGGTTTGACCCGACTCGGCAAGCTGCCTCACCTGCAAGTGCTCAATCTCAGCGGCTGCCGCATCGACGACGACGATCTAGCCCACCTCGAGCGCTTTCCAGGTTTGCGCGTACTGGCACTGGACGGAACTTTGGTAAGAGGCCGAGGCTTGCGACATCTTCAAAACTTGCGTCAGCTAAACCTGCTGAATCTCAACGGTTGCAAGCTCATGAACAACGCCATCCTGTCGTTGCGCGGGCTGGACGACTTGCGGGCTCTTTACCTGGATCAAGCGGCACTGGACAATGCCACGGAAGGACAGCTCAACCGCCTGCTGCCGCAGCTGGCGATCATCAAAAGAGGATCAAGATGAAGCGCTGCGTCGCTGCCGTCACCTTGCTCGTGGTGACTTGCATGGGCCTGTCGAAATCCCGCGGCCAAGAGGACGTGGCCTTCGTCGCCACTCCTCATGATGTCGTTTCGCGGATGCTGGCGCTGGCGGAGCTGAGGCCGTCCGACGTGGTTTACGACCTGGGCTGCGGGGACGGCCGGATTGTCGCCCTGGCCGCCAGGCGGCACGGCTGCAAGGGCGTCGGCATCGACATCAACCCTGCGCGGGTGCGCGATTCGCTGGCGCTGGTCCGGCGCCACGACGTCGCACACCTTGTAAAGATCGAACGCGCCAATATCTTCGATGTCGATCTGCGTCCTGCCAGCGTCGTTTTTCTCTACTTGCTGCCCGAGCTGAACGTCAAGCTGTTGCCACAGCTCCGGCAGCTGCAGCCCGGATCACGGGTGGTCTCGCATCTGCACGGCATCGCCGGCGCGGCGCCAGCGAAGACGTTGCGCTACCGTTCGCGTGAGGATGGTGTCGAGCACGCGCTGCACTTGTGGATAACCCCAATCAGACGCACTGAAAAGCCATAAAAAAACAGAGGTCCCACCGTGAGTTACACGGAGAACCTCTGTCTCGGTGGAGGATGCCGGCCCGTGGGCCAAGTCGCCGGGGGATCACCGATCATCCCTCGGAACCATCCGGATAATGCGAACTGACAGCGAAACGCAAACATCACGTGACGCTAAACGGAATTCGCCATCACCCAGAGCATGTAGGCAACTCGCTCGCGGAGCACCTGCTCGCGCTGTGACCGCCCGTGGTAGTACGAGCGCCAGCAATAGTAGAGAGTTGCCACCGTCAGCGCAGAGAAATTGCACACGATGGTAGGCATGAAACACGATCTCTGGACGGGAAGGCCAAGTTTCTGTTCCGTTGCCAAAATCTAGCTCACGCGCGCGGCTGGAGCAAACACAAAACCGTTTTTTCAACGAGTCGGCCGCGCGGCAGTCAAAGGGACCTCGGCGCATGCTGGAGCGAGACCATGTGCTGATCGACAGCTGGATGGCGTTAACCTGCACCGCAGCACGTCACGAGCTGTCACGCGCCATCCGCGCCCTGCCGGAGAACGCGCCGCTCGGCACAGTCGTGAAGCTGCCTGCCGTTGGGTGGTGCCTGGCCGGCCCGTCGCTTGTTGTTCGCGAGGGGGAAGATTCTTCGCTGCTGATGACCATGCGGCATGTATGGCGCTGGTCGCGATCCTGGACAGTGCGCGACGCGGACGACAGATTGATCGGCCGGGTCCATCCGCGCGTCCTGCAAAACGCCCGCGGCCAGTTGGTCGCCAGGCTGGAAGCGCTCCGACTGCCGGGCCACAGCCGGCTTGTCGGCATCGATGATCGCGAGCTCGCACACATCGAAGTCCGGTCCGATGGCAGTCGAACACTGCTCATTGCGGCTGCGCAAGACAACAATCCATTCACGCGCATGCTGTTGCTTGGCGCCGCCCTGGTCCTTCCCTGATCATCTCCGGGCCCGCCGGGCGCGTTCAATGCCTCACGGCATCCGTCCAGTACTTCAGTGTGCTCGCTGGAATCGCAAATCGTCGGTTCGTGTGGAATTCAAGCAGCCCGTCACATAAAGCCCTGGCCTGTGTCGCCATTCCAGCCAGCGATAGGCAGCGCAAGATGCGCGTGATGCGAAGCCAGTTATGGTTCGGCGCGGCCCAGACTTCACGTGCCCGCGCCGAAAAGTTGTGTCCGTCCGGCCAACCGCGTTCTTGACTGACATGGTCTAATCTCCGCAAAGGAGGTGGCCATGTCCACAACAAATCAGCGACGGGGTAGCAAGGAGCGGCTTTGGCG
>Ga0194132_10001146_pt1 | contig 53720 bp, 41 predicted proteins | sample TA2KigOf80mmetaG_FD_148612 | JGI IMG/M metagenome (GOLD analysis project Ga0194132, IMG submission 148612) | Freshwater microbial communities from Lake Tanganyika, Tanzania - TA2015054 Kigoma Offshore 80m | ecosystem: Environmental > Aquatic > Freshwater > Lake | place: Tanzania: Lake... | reverse complement strand
CGCACCCCGCCGGTACGCTCCCGCCGATGCCCGCCCTGACCGCCGCCATCGACACGCTGCCTGCTGCGCTCGCCGACGAACTCTGCAGCGCGCTGTACCGCTGCGCCGACGCCACGACGCAGCGCGCCGAGGTTGCGCGCCTCGTCGCACAGCATCCCGCGCACGCGGCGATTCTGCAGCAGGCGGCCGCACTGTGGGGCGACGACGGCGCCGCGCCGGACGCCGTCGGGCCGTACCTCGTGCGCGAGAAGCTCGGCAGCGGCGGCTACGGCGACGTCTTCCGCGCCGAGCAGCAGCATCGGCGCATCGTGCCGCGGCCTGGCGGCGGCGCGAAGGGCCGAAGACATCGCGGGATCGTCAGATAGGCGGCGGGATGGCGGAGGCGGCTAGCGCTGGCGGGTCCCGGATGGTCCGGGACCACTTGGTTGAGTTTCCAGCCCGCCCCTTGCGGCGGGCCTCCGTTCATCCACCCGGTCGGCTAAGGCTTGAAGCGCTTGTGGATATTGCAGGCGATGATCATTAGCGCGGCGCCCGCAGTCATCTTGGTCAAGCCACCGAAAATGGTGGTCAGGTGACCGCCGACCGTCGGGACGTCGCCGAGCTGTGCTGAAAGCACAGTCAGCGCCAGTGCCGAGACGATCACTCGGACGTGGTCTTCCGCTGCGATTGACCAGCCGACGAACAGGCCGATGAGCACCAGGGCCGCACTGGCGTACGGCACCGCGGTAGTAAAGGCTCCAACCACGGCCAGCAGCACGCCGGCGAGGCCGGCGATCTTCGTTGCGTTCATGTACCCCCCAATCTTCTGTGGATAGGAACTCCAAGCGGAATGTTATCCGCCGGAGGCGGTCGCCGACCGCAAGGAACAGGTTCATCGAGGCGGGCCTGTCAGTCAAGTGAACTTTCCACATAGTGTGAGGATTGTTCTCGGTCGGCTCGGCAGCCGCTCCATGTCTGCCCTCGATCGCGGCCCACGCATAGGGACGCGCCCGTAGAGCCCCTCTCCGATCACGGGCACCGGCCGCGCGCTGCTGGTCTGCCCAATCCGCGCCGGCCCCGCGCCGCGCGCGGCGGGAACGGGGGGGGAGGGGGGGATGAGACAGGAAATCGGCGGTTGCGGGCGGCTTGCGACTGGGTTGACGGGTTCGCGCGGAGGGGGCAGGCTGGCCCTGGCGGGTTCCGGATGGTCCGGGACCGCTGCCTGAACGTCCTGTGCGCCCGCATTGATGCCGTCGCTGTTTATAGCGCTGCTGGTTGGCCTGCTGCCGTTGGTCGGGCCGCACGATCCAGATGGCCGCCTCGCTGACCTCGCGGCGCGCATCGCGCGCGCGCCGCACGACGCGGCGCTGCGCGTCGAACGCGGGCGGCTGTTCACGGCGCTCGGCAATCTGGCGGCGGCGCGCGCGGACCTTGATTTGGCGCTGCGAGGACAGCCGGCGAACGGGCCGGCGGTCGCCGCGCTGGCGGCGGTCGAGTACTTCGCCGGCGACGACCTTGCGGCGCTGGAACTGTGCCAACGGGCGCAGGCGCTGGGGCAGACCGATTGCGCGCTGCAGCGGCTGCACGGGCGCGTGCTCGCCGCACTCGGACGCGACGCGGAAGCGGCGCCGCGGTTTGCCGCCGCGCTGGCGCGGCGCGAACGCGGTGAACCCAGCGAATACCTGGAACTGGCGGCGAGCCTCGAACGCAGCGGCAATGTCGCGGCCGCACGCCTCGTTCTCGACCGGGGCCTGCGCGCCCTCGGGCCGGCGGTCGCGCTGGTCGATGCGGCGGTGGCGCTCGACCTTGCGAGCGGGCGCGCCGATGCGGCGCTGGCCCGGCTCGAAACGCTGCGTGCGTTCGTGCAGCGTCCGGAGTTCCTGGCCAGCAGGATCGCGGCGGTGACCACTTCGACCCGCGCGCTGTCGTCCGCGCGCGCCCCGGCGAGCCCAGCCGCGATCGCCGTGTCGGCGCCGGACGCCGTGCCGCTCTACGGTCCCTGGTTGCCGCCGGCGACGACCGTGCTGGTGCCGCTGGGCGCGCAGTGGCGCTACCACGACCTCGGCGTGCTACCGGCTTTCCACTGGCACCTGCCCGCCTTCGACGACGCCGCGTGGCCCGAGGGCCCGGCACAGCTTGGCTATGGCGATGGCGACGAGGCGACCGTCGTCGCCAGCGGCCCGCCCGGCGCCGCCAATCCGACGCTGTGGTTCCGGCATGCGTTCGATCTCGAGGACAGCGCGATCCCGCCGAGCGCGCGGGTGCGCGTGTTGTGCGATGACGGTTGCGCCGTCTACGTGAACGGCGTCGAGGTCGGACGCTGGAACCTGCACAACGGGCCGGTCAGCGCCTTCTCGCCAGCGTCGATCGCGGTCTCCGGAAGCGACGAGAACGCGTTCCACGTGTTCGCCTTCGACCCGGCGCTGCTGGTCGGCGGCCGCAACGTCATCGCGGTCGAGGTGCACCAAGTGGGGCCGACCAGCAGCGATGCCAGTTTCGACTGCGAACTGCTCGGCGGCCAGGGTCCGATCAGCGTGCTGCGCGGTCCGTACCTGCAGAACGGCACGCCGACCAGCGCGTGCGTGCAGTGGCGCACCGACCAGGCGACTGCGACCAGGCTGTGGCTCGGACCGTCGCCAGCGGCGCTGCAGCCCGTGTTCTTCGATGCGACGCTGCGCACCGAGCACACGGCGACGATCGGTGGGCTGCAGCCGGAGACGACGTACTGCTACGCGATCGGCGACGCGACAGGCGTGTTCACGACGGCGCCGGCAGCGACGCTACGCACGCTGCCGCCGCCGGGGGCCGTGCGGCCGTTCCGCGCGTGGGTGCTCGGTGACGCCGGCTTCGGCTGGCTGCCGCAGTACGCGGTGCGCGACCTGTATTCCACGTTCGCTGCCGGTCGGCGCGCCGACGCAATCCTGTTGCTCGGCGACAACGCCTACTTTGTCGGCACCGACCGCGAGTACCAGGTTGGCCTGTTCGACGTCTACGGCGAACTGCTGCGCGACACGTTCACCTGGTCGACCCTCGGCAACCACGATTCCTATAGCGCGTCGACCGCGACTGGCACCGGACCCTACTACGACATCTTCACACTGCCACGTTCCGGTGAGGCGGGCGGCCTGCCAAGCGGCACCGAAGCGTATTACTCGTTCGATCGCGGACACGTGCACTTCGTCTGCCTCGACTCGATGGATAGCGACCGCAGCGCCGCTGGCGCGATGATGACTTGGCTGGCGGCCGACCTCGCAAACACCAACGCGCGCTGGATCATCGCGTTCTTCCACCATCCTCCTTACTCGGCGGGTTCGCACCATTCGGACAATCCGTGGGACAGCGGCGGCCGCCTGTACGACATGCGGCAGATCGCGCTGCCGATCTTGGAGGCCGGCGGCGTCGACCTGGTGCTCAGTGGCCACAGCCACGCGTACGAGCGCTCGTTCCTGCTCGATGGCCACTACGGCGCCAGTGCGACGCTGCAGCCGACCATGCGGCTCGACCAGGGCGATGGCCGGCCTGCCGGCGACGGCTTCTACGGCAAGCCGACCGCTGGCAAAGCGCCGCATGAGGGCGCGGTCTACGTCGTTGCCGGCAGTGCTGGCTCGGTCGGTGGCGGCTCGCTCGACCATCCAGCGATGCATGTCAGCCTGAACAACCTCGGCTCATTCGTGTTTGACGTCGATGGCGACCGGCTCGACGCGAAGTTCGTCGGGCTGACCGGCATCGAGGACGAGTTCACCTTGGTGAAGGGCGACACGCGTTCGCTGCACCGCGTGCAGCCGACGATCTCGGTCGCCACTGGTGGTCGCCAGGACTATCGGCTGGCCGCTGGTCCGGCGCACGCCGGCCACGTCTACGTGCTGGCCGGCGCGCAGGGCACCAGCCCAGGCATCACGTTGTTGGGCATGCACGTGCCGCTCAATGCCGATGCGTGGTTCGCGCTGAGCCTGGCGCTCGCCAACAGCGCGGTCTACCCGCAAAGCATCGGCATCCTCGACGCAAACGGCAAAGCCAACGCCGCGCTGGTGCTGCCGCCGCTGAGCGACCCAGCGCTGGTCGGCGCCTCGCTGTGGCACGCGTATGTCGTCGGCGACGGCACGGCGCTGTTGCACGCCAGCAACGCCGTGCGGATGACGTTTGTGCCTTAGCTACGTTTGAAACCGGCGCGCGCCGGGTTGTTGCCCTTGGGAGTCCGCGTCGCACTGCGGGTCCTCGCGGGATGCACGCGGCGGAATGGCCCGCTATCCTCTGCCGGGGCATGGACAAGAGCCCCCCTTCTTGATCGTCGACGAGGCTTTCAGCGGCAAGCGGTTGGTCCATCCGGGAGAATTTCAGGCACCCTGACGGGCGCGTGGATCGTGGGCGCAAGCTTCGGCCTCTTGGTGACAACGGCGCTGCACAAGGCGACAACCTCCTGGCAGGGAAGAGCGCACGCGGCATGGGCGAGGACTGCGCGCCGCCATCACCGCCGTGGCTGACGGCGTGGCTCAGCGTGCCGGCGCAGTGAACGCCGAGGCATCGGCAGCAGCGACGGCGATCAACGTGCGCCGCGGCCGAGTTCGACGCGCACGACTTCCGGGTTGGTGAACGCCCACTCGCGCTTCAGCATCCGGCAGAACGTCAGCGTCACCGTGCGCTCGCCCGGCGCGTCGAGTTCGGGGTGCAGCATCGTGCAATAGACCAGCGGCGTCTGCTCACCTTGGCGTTCGGGCACCGTGATCCAGCCATCGTCCGGCGACAGCGGCGACCACGGTCCCCACGGCGTGGCGCTGCGCCGGAGCTGGATGCCGTTGGCGTGGAACAGGTTCGCTGACGTCGCCAGCAGGAACCCGTCGACCGCCGGATGCCACGCGACGCTGGCCTGACCCCACACGCCGTCGGCTGCCTCGATCGCATCTTCGACGTGCGCCGTCCACGACGGCACGCCGCGGTCACCGAGGCCAGCGAAGAACTCGTAGTCGTGCGGCTGTTCGACGTCAGCGGGCCGCACGCGCGCGATCAACAGCCCGCTGCGCAGTTCCTGCTCGCCGTGGAAGCGCCGCGGCGTGTACAGGTACAGCCAGCCATCGCGCCGCACGATCGACGTCGGATCGATCGGCCAGCCGCCGCCGGTCGGCGCGAGCCGTTCGTAGGTCGCGAACGGCTGCTCGCTGCGCGCGAGGCCCGTGCCAACCGGCTTGAAGCCCCACGGGCCCGGGCCGGTGACATCGAGTAGGCCGTAGAACATGTAGCTGTGTCCGCCGAGTTGCACGCCGGCGAGCGGCCACAGTCTGCGCGTCTTCTGATTCTCGCCATCCAGCAGGGCGAGCGGCGCCTTGGCGACACCGTCGCCAGAGCGCAGGTAACGCAGTTTTGGCGGGAAGTCGCGTTCGCCCGCCGGCAACAGCGCGAGCGTGTTGCTGCGATCGCCAGCATAGGCCGGCGAGCCGTCAGGGTTGCGCGTGCCGAGGAACGTGTCGCCGAACGTCCACAGCGTGCCGCCCGGCACCGGCGTCGGCAGTGCCCCGTCCTGATACAGCACGTGCGCCTCGCGTGCGCCGCCGGCCACGATCTCGGGCAGGAACGTGGTCGCGACGATTACCGATGGCTCCGGGATCGGTGCGGTCGCGCATGCGGTCAGCGCGATAGCGACGAACCAAACCCGTGGGGCGTGCGATGTCATGACGGGACGGTCGTGAGACGCTGCGTCAGCCGTGGCGGGGAACTCCAGGCGGGTGACTTGCGCTGCGGGCGGGGCTGACTGGCCGGCTGCGACACGCTGGGATCGGGATCGGGTCGTGTGAATACGACCGGGCCGGGCCGCCGGCGCGGGTCGCGAGCCGGCGCACCGTGCGGCTGGAATGCGCGCGCGTCGATCACTTTGCGCCGCCCAACATCGTCTGCGGTAGTTCGAGCTTGACGAACCCGTCCTGGCCCTCGACGACGCGGATCGTGGCGTCGATCGGCAGATCGCGCAGCGTCTGCGTCGCGCCGGACTTCGGCCAGCGGACTTCCAGGCGCTTCAGCGCCGTCGCCTTGCCGAGGCCGAGATGCTGCCGCAGCGGGTTGGCGCCGAAGCACCCACCGCTGCCGACGTCGCGCCAGACCGAGCGTTCGACGCCGTTCTCGTCGAACACGACGCGCAGCCGCGCGCCGATCGCCGAGCGGTTGCTGTCGCGGCCTTCGGCGAGCACACCGAGCCAGTGGTTGCCGAAGCCGGGGTTCTCGTACAGCGCGTCGTGCGCCGCGTCGCCCGGGTAGGCGCCGCCCTGGATGCTGAAGAGGTCGAGGTCGCCGTCGGCGTCGAGGTCGGCAAAGGCGCAGCCGTGGCCCTTCTGCAGGTGGCCGAAGCCGCCGGCCATGGTGACGTCGACGAAGCGCGTGCCGCCGTCGTTCTTGAACACGAGGTTGGGCATCAGTGAGTAATAGTACGGGTCGCCGGTGCCGAGGTGGACGTCGAGGAAGCCGTCGTTGTCGAGGTCGCCGAAGTTGGCGCCCATCGGCAGCGCCGGCACGTCGAGGCCCATAGCCTTGCCGACCTCGGTGAAGCCGCCCTTGCCGTCGCCGCGCCACAGCCGCATGCGGTCGGGGTGCGGGCGCGGGACGCCGAGCTGCGCGGCGGCGATGTCGCCGATGCCGGTGCTGTAGGCGGCGCAGAACAGGTCGAGCGCGCCGTCATTGTCGACGTCCCAGAACCACGCGCCGAAGCTCTCGACCGGCTCGTGCATGCCGAGCTTCGGGGCCATGTCGACGAAGCGGCCGTTGCCGGCGTTGCGGTACAGGCGGTTGGGCTCGTGCAGGTTGCTGACGTAGAGGTCGAGGCGGCCGTCGTCGTCGTAGTCGCCGAACGCGACGCCCTTGGTGTAGCCGAGGTTCTGCACGCCGGCGCGGTCGGCGATGTCGAAGAACGTGCCGTCGCCCTCGTTGCGAAACAGCTGGCAAGGCGCGGCGATCTTGGCCGACGCCTCGTTGCCGACGTACAGGTCGAGGTCGCCGTCGCCGTCGACGTCGCCCCAGTCGGCGGTCGACGTCGGAAAGTGGACCTCGCCGAGGCCGGCCGCGAACGTCACGTCGAGGAACGTGCCGTCGCCCTGATTCTGCAGCAGCGAGTTGGGATGGCGGCCGCCGTCGTACAGCCACGCGCCGCGGCTGACGAAGGCGTCGAGGTCGCCGTCGTTGTCGTAGTCGGCCTGGATCAGGTTGATGCCGCTGATGATGCCGCGCAGGCCGGCGGCGTCGGTGCGGTCGGTGAAGCGACCATCGCCGTCGTTGCGCAGATAGCGCAGCTGGCCCGCCGCGCTCCACAGCGAGACCATCAGGTCGAGGTCGAGGTCGCCGTCGAAGTCGTCGACGATGACGCCGCCGAGCATGCCGAACGTGTCGAGGCCGACGCGACCGGCGACGTTGGGGAATGCCGGAAACGACGTCGACGACGTGAACGTGCTCGCGGGCAGCCGATGCGCGGCCGGCACGCCATCGGGCCACTGGTCGAGCGCCATGTGCGCGAGGTTGAGCAGCCAGATCGACGACAGCTGCCAGTAGTCGCCCTTTGGCGTATTGGCGATCACCGCCTCGAACCACGGGATCGCGTTGGTCGCGCCCTCCGGCGCGGCAGTGTGCAGCGCCGCGTCGCGCAGCGGCAGGATGCAGCTCTCCGGCGCGTTGCGGGCGCAGCAGTTCTCGTTCTCGGCGAGACGCAGCCACGCCATGCCGAGGTAGAAGCGCACGCTGTTGCGCGCGTCGACGTCGCCGTCGATGCGCTTGGCGACCAGCGCGTCGTCGGCGGCCTGCAGGATGGCGATGCCCTCGCGCGTCGCGCCCAGGCGCAGGTGCGCGAGCGCGCCGTCGAGCCGCAGCTTCCACGGCGCCTTGTCGCCGAGTTGCGCCATCTCTGCCCACAGCGCCTTCGCGGCGTCGTCGCCGTGGTACTTGTGGTCGCGGACGCTGCGCTCGGCGATTGCGGCGAGTTCCTGCACCATGCGCGTGTGGCTCGCTTGCTTGGCCGCGGAATCGCGGCGCTGCTGGCCGGCGAGCGGGGCAGCGGTCAGAGCGGCCAAGCCGACGACGGTCGTGCAGCGGACGGCGAGTGTGAGGCCGGCGAACATGGCTACAGGTTACCGACCGGCGTGGGTTGGTGCTCCGGGCAATGCCGCGCCGCGCGCCGCTCACCCTGCCGTCGCATCTGCGCCGTCGCCAGGCGTCGCGCGCTTGGCCGCGCCGACCAGCGCCGTCACCGCGATGCCGCCGTGGCGCGTCGTCCACGCCGACTGCAGGGCGAGTCCCGTCTTGCGCGCCAGCCGCAGGTCGTGTGCGAGCACCGCGACCCGCCAGCCCACGCCCAGGCCCGCCAACTTGTTGCCCAGCGTCTGGTACAGCGGCCGCAGGTCCGCGCCCTTGCCGACGCGCAGCCCGAATGGCGGATTGGTCACCACGACGCCGGCCGTCGGCGTGACGTCGCCCGCGAGCCAGCGTTGCGCCGACACCGCCGCGTGCTCGAACGTCACCGCCGCCGTCACGCCAGCGCGCTCGGCGTTGGCGCGCGCGGCCTCGATCGCGCCCGCATCGCGGTCGCTACCGACGATCGGCGCCGTCGCCGCAGCCGGCCGGCGCTCGCGGCGCACGGCTTCCCACGTGTCCGGATCGAACGGCGCGTACGACTGCAGCGCCGGCGCGCGCAAACGTCCGGGCGGCAGGCCGAGCGCGAGGCCTGCCGCCTCGATCGCGATGGTGCCCGAGCCGCAGAACGGGTCGAGCAGGGCAGTGCTCGGTCGCCAGCCGCTCGCCAGCAGCAGCGCGTGCGCGAGGTCCTCGCGCAGCGGCGCCTTGCGGGCGTCGAGCTTGTAGCCGCGGCGATGCAGCGGCGTGCCGGTGGCGTCGAGCGACACCGTGCAGACGTCGTCGCGGAAGCGCACGTGGACGTTCGCGAGCACTTCGTCGTCCTTGCCGGCCTTCGGCGGCGTGCGACCGAGCGCGGCGCCGATCGCTTCGACGACGCGCTCCTCGATCGCGCCGGTGTGGTAGACGCGCGAGCCGCGCGTGGTGCCGTGCACGGCGAGTGGCACGTGCGCGCGCAGCCAGTCGCGCCACGGCAGTTCAGCGGCCTTGCGCTGTAGTTCGCCGAGCGCGCGGCAGCGGAACTCGGCGATGCGCACCAGCAGATGGCTGGCGGTGCCGAGCCACTGGCCGCAGCGCATCACCATCCTGGCGTCGCCGGCGAAGGCGACGCCGCCCTTGCGTTCCTCTGGGGCGGCGCCCAGCGCGCGTAGTTCGTCGGCGAGCAGCGGCTCGAAGCCGGGTTGGCAGGCAGCGAACAACGGCAGCGGCGCAGGCATCCGCAGACGGTACTCCCGTATCGGTTCGCGCGCGAACGCTCGCGGCGGCGGCGCCGGCTCGACGCCGTCCCGGCGCAGCTCAGCGGCCGTGCGCGCGCAACGCGCGAACCTGCGCGAGCTGCGCGCTCGCGTCGCCGAGCTTGCGGCGCACGGCGCCATGCGCCTGTCCTTGCTGTGTCTCCCATGCATCGAGGCGGAGCCAGTCGGCCCAGTCGACGACGTCGACGCCGCGTTGGCGCAGCAGGTCGAGCAGCTCGCCGCCGTTTGGCCGCAGCAGGCGTCCGGCGGCGCGGTCCTCGACCATGCGTGCGACGACCTCCTTGGCGTCCTGGCTGTTGGTGCCGATCAGGCCCACGGGTCCGTTCTTGCACCAGCCGACGGCGTATTCGCCGACGCGCGGGGCGCCGGCGTCGCTGAGCACGCGGCCGTCGGCGTTGCGGACCGTGCCGCGGGCCGGATCGAACGGCACGCCCGGCATGGCCGTGCCTTGGTAGCCGACGGCGACCAGCACGAGGTCGGCGGCGATGGTCTCCAGCGGGCCGTCGGCCACTGCGCGCGCTTCGCCGTCGGCGCCCGGCGTGAGCCGCATCGGCTGCAACTGCACGCCGGTGACACGCCCGTTGGCGCCGACGAAGCCGGCCGGCGCGACACGGAAGCGGCAGCGCAGCTTCTTCGGCCGGTCGCCGTCGCCGCGCCCGGCCTGGGCTTGAGCGAACGCGACGTTGCGCTGGTTGCTGCGCGGCGCGCTCGTCGCGAGCCAGGTGGCGCTGGCGTCGTCAACGCGCGCATCGGCCGGCGTCACGACCACGTCGACGTTGGGTAGTTCGGCGATCTCCTCCATCTCCTTGGGCGCGTACGCGGCCTCGGCGACGCTGCGGCGGCCGAGCAACGTCACTTCGCGCACCCTGCTGCTTGCCAGCGCGGCGAGCGCGGATGGCACGACGTCGGTCGCCTGCAACCGCTCGGGCGTCGACAGCAGCAGGCGCGCGACGTCGAGCGCGACGTTGCCGTTGCCGACGACGACGACGCGTTCGATGGCGTCGAGCGCGAACGGCGCGGTAGGTCGGCCGGCGTCGCCGTTGTAGAAGGCGACGAACTCGGCGGCCGGGCGCACGCCGGCGAGATCCTCGCCCGGCACGCAAAGCCGCCGGCTGCCGTGGCAGCCGTAGGCGTAGACGATCTGTTCGTACCGCGAGGTCAGATCGGCGACCTGCACGTCGCGGCCCAGTCCGACGTTACCGAAGTAGCGCACGCCCTCGGCGCTGGCGGTGGCGACGTACATGCGTGCGACAGCCTTGATGTTCTGGTGGTCGGGCGCGACGCCGGCGCGCACGAGGCCGAAGGGAGTCGGCAAGCGCTCGATCAGGTCGATGCGCGCGGCGCCGGCAGCCGCCTTGCGCAAGGCCTCGGCGGCGTAGAACGCGGCGGGACCGGCGCCGACGATCGCGACGCCCCATGCGGGACCGGCAGGCATGGATCTATCCTAGACGCCGGCCAGCGTGGTGTCGTTGGCCGTCACGCCCGCGCCTGCATCCGGTCACGGCGTATGCGCGCGAGGCCGGTAGACCAATTCCGCAGCGAGGGCTAGAAGGACGCGACCTCTTTGCCAACGGGGGGCCGCGCGTGTGCGCGGCGCGGTGACCGGAAACCGGTTTCTGCTCACCGTAGACGACCCGGCTTGCCGATGAGAACGCCGACGCGCGCCCCCTGCGCGTCATCGCTCCAAGAACGAATCGCCATCATGAAGATTGCCGTCGTCGGTACCGGCTATGTCGGCCTCGTCACGGGCTCCTGCCTCGCGGACGTGGGCATGAATGTGACTTGCGTGGACGTCAACGCGCAGAAGATCGCCAACCTGCAGAAGGGCGTCCTCCCGATCTACGAACCGGGCCTCGAGGACATCGTCGAGCGCAACACGAAGTCGGGCCGCCTGCAGTTCACCACCAAGCTCGCCGACGCCATCAAGGGCGCCGAAGCAGCGTTCATCGCCGTCGGCACGCCGCCGGGCGAGGACGGCAGCGCCGACCTGCGCTACGTGCTTGGCGTCGCGCGCGAGATCGGCGAGACGATGGATGGCTACCTCGTCGTCATCACCAAGAGCACGGTGCCGGTCGGAACGGCCGAGAAGGTGCGCAAGGAGCTCGCCGCGGCGCTACAGAAGCGCGGGTCGAGCCTGCAGTTCGACGTCGCCAGCAACCCCGAGTTCCTCAAGGAGGGCGCGGCGATCGACGACTTCATGAAACCCGACCGCATTGTCTGCGGCGTCGAAAGCGAGCGCGCGCGCGATGTCATGGCGCGGCTCTACAAGCCGTTCACGCTCAACGGCCACCCGGTGCTGTTCATGGACGTGCCGTCGGCGGAGATGACCAAGTACGCGGCCAACGCGATGCTGGCGACCAAGATCTCGTTCATGAACGACATCGCCAACCTCTGCGAGCTGCTCGGCGCCGACGTCAACCAGGTGCGCAAGGGCATCGGCAGCGACCCGCGCATCGGCAACCGCTTCATCTACCCTGGCATCGGCTACGGCGGCAGCTGCTTCCCGAAGGACGTCAAGGCGCTGGTCAAGACCGGCGTCGAGAACGGCTACCAGCTGCGCATCCTGCAGTCGGTCGAGGACGTCAACGAGGCGCAGAAGCACGTGCTCTTCACCAAGGTGAAGAAGCACTTCGGCCAGCTAAAGGGCCGCCACTTCGCCATGTGGGGCCTGTCGTTCAAGCCGGAGACCAACGACATGCGCGAGGCGCCGTCGCTGGTGATCTGCGAGCAGCTGCTCGCGGCCGGCGCGACGGTGACCGCCTACGACCCGGTCGCGGTCGAGGAGAGCAAGCACATGATTGGCGACCGCATCGGCTACGCCAAGGACGCCTACGCGGCGCTCGCCGGCGCCGACGCGCTGCTGCTGGTCACCGAGTGGCGCGAATTCCGCGTGCCCGACTGGGCGCGCATCAAGAAGTCGCTCAAGCAGCCAGTCGTGTTCGACGGCCGCAACATCTACAGTGGGCTTGAACTGCGCGCGCAGGGATTTGCGTACCATGGCATCGGCGTGAAGTGACGAACGGAGACCGAAGAGAATGCCTCGCATTTTGATCACCGGCGCCGCCGGGTTCCTTGGCTCGCACCTCTGCGACCGCTTCATTCGCGAAGGCTACGAAGTGCTGGGGATGGACAACCTCATCACCGGCGACCTGCGCAACCTCGACCACCTCTTCCCGCTGAAGCAGTTCACGTTCTACGACAAGGACGTCAGCAACTTCATCCACGTCTCCGGGCCGCTCGACTACATCCTGCACTTCGCGTCGCCGGCCTCGCCGATCGACTACCTGAAGATCCCGATCCAGACGCTGAAGGTCGGCTCGCTCGGCACGCACAACTGCCTCGGCCTCGCCAAGGCCAAGAACGCGCGCATCCTGGTGGCGTCGACCTCCGAGGTCTACGGCGACCCGGCGATGCACCCGCAGACAGAAGAGTACTGGGGCAACGTCAACCCGGTCGGCCCGCGCGGCGTCTACGACGAGGCCAAGCGCTTCCAGGAGGCCATGACGATGGCCTATCACACCTATCACGGGTTGCAGACGCGGATCATCCGCATCTTCAACACGTATGGCCCGCGCATGCGGCTGAACGACGGCCGCGTGCTGCCGGCGTTCATCGGCCAGGCGATCCGCGGCGAGGACCTGACGGTGTTCGGCAAGGGCAGCCAGACGAGGTCGTTCTGCTACGTCGATGACCTCGTCGAGGGCATCTACCGTCTGCTGCACAGCGATTACCCGTACCCGGTCAACATCGGCAACCCAGACGAGATCACGATCCTGCAGTTCGCCGAGGAGATCATCAAGCTCACCGGCACCAAGCAGAAGATCGTCTTCAAGGATCTGCCGAAGGACGACCCGACGCAGCGCCGCCCGGACATCACCAAGGCCAAGAAGATTCTTGGCTGGGAGCCGAAGGTCTCGCGCGCCGCGGGCCTCAAGATCACCTACGAAGCGTTCAAGGCGCTGCCGAAGGAGGTGCTCCACAAGCAGGAGCACCGCGACTTCGAGGGCTACGTGCGCAAGTGAGCCGCCGGCCATGAAGACCGTCCTCGTCACCGGCGGGCTTGGCTTCATCGGCTCCCACACCGCGGTCGAGTTGCTCGGCCGCGGCTACCGCGTCGTCGTTGTCGACAACCTGTCCAACACGCGGGCCGAAGTGCTCGACGGCGTCGCCGCGATCGCCGGCCAGCGTCCGACCTGGGCCAACGTCGACCTCGCCGATCAGGCGGCTTGTCGCAGCCTGCTCCAGGGTCTCGGCGACCTCGCCGGCATCATCCACTTCGCCGCCTTCAAGGCGGTTGGCGAGTCGGTGCAGAAGCCGCTGGCGTACTACCGCAACAACCTTGGCTCGCTGGTCAACCTGCTCGATCACCTCGCCGAGCGGCCGTCGTGCCGACTGATCTTCAGCTCGTCGTGCACGGTCTACGGCCAGGCCGACAGCCTGCCGATCCGCGAGGACGCGCCGATCAAGCCGGCGGAGTCGCCGTACGGCAACACCAAGCAGGTCGGCGAGGAGATCCTGCGCGATGGCGCCAGGGCCCACGGCTTCCGCGCCATCGCGCTGCGCTACTTCAACCCGATCGGCGCGCACCCGACGGCCCGCATCGGCGAACTGCCGCTCGGTGTGCCGCAGAACCTCGTGCCCTTCATCACGCAGAGCGCCGCCGGTCTGCGCGGCGCGCTCAAGGTCTTCGGCAACGACTACCCGACGCGCGACGGCACCTGCATCCGCGACTACATCCACGTCGTCGACGTGGCGCTGGCGCACGTCTACGCGCTCGAGCGGCTGCTGGCCGACAAGGGCAGCGAGCCGGTCGAGACGTTCAACCTCGGCACCGGCACCGGCTCGACCGTGCTCGAGGTGATCCACGCCTTCGAGCGGTCGGCCGGCCGCAAGCTGCAGTGGGAGTTCGCGCCGCGGCGGCCTGGCGACGTGGTCGCCGCGTACGCGGACACGCAGAAGGCCGCCGCCGGCCTCGGCTGGCGCGCCGAGCGCACGCTGGAGCAATGCATGGCCGACGCGTGGCGGTGGCAGCAGACCCTGCCGGGCAAGTGAACACGAGGCCGCCGGCGCCGGTGGCGACGAACATGCGCATCGCGATCCTGAGCTTCGAGTATCCGCCCGAGACGGGCTTCGGCGGCATCGGCACGTACGCGTACTACCAGGCGCGGGCGCTGGCCAAGATCGGCCACGACGTGCACGTCTTCGCCGGCGCGACGAAGCCTGGCGTGTTCCGCTCGGAGCACGAGGGCGTCAAGGTCACGCGCGTCAAGCGCGAAGGCTGCGTCAACGGCATGCTGGACAACGCCCGCAAGGCGCGCGCGTGGTGGTTCCAGAACCGCGTGACAACCGCGACCGACGCCTTCGAGGGGCTGGCGAAGGAGCACGCTCGCAAGCCGTTCGACTTCGTCGAGGCGCCCGAGTGCGGCGCCGACGCGATGGTGTCGACGACGATGCTGTCGATTCCGACGGCCGTGCGCTTTCACTCGCCGGCGCGGCTCATCATGGGCATCTACGACACGCCCAAGATCGACCGCGTGCTGACCGCGTTTGCCGAGCAGCTGGCGATCAACCAGGCGCAGGTGCTGACGTCTTGCAGCCGGTTCCTGGCTGACGAGGTGACCGTGAAGATGGGCGAGCGCGACCCGATCCACGTCATCCCCAACGGCATCGATGTGCCGCTGTTCGACCGCGACGAGGGCATCGACGTGCACGCGCGCTTCGGCCTGCCGAAGGACAAGAAGCTGATCTTCTTCGCCAACCGCATGGAGGAGCGCAAGGGCATCCACATCGTGCAGAAGATGGTGGAAGGCACGCTCGCGCGTTATCGCGACATCGCGTTCGTCTTCGCCGGCCGCGACCTCTTCGGCCACATGGAGAAGCGCATCCTGCCGTGGGTGAAGGACCATGGCCTGCAGCAGCGCTTCTTCTACCTCGGCCAGCTCGGCCTGCCGGAGGTGCGCGCATGCCTGAAGAAGAGCGCGATCTTCCTGATCCCGAGCCTGTGGGAGAACTGCCCCTACAGCTGCCTCGAGGCGATGACCGCCGGCCGCGCCATCGTGTCGTCGGACTGCGGCGGCATGCCGGAGCTGATCGAGCACGAACGCACCGGCCTGCTGGCGAAGAACGGCGACCCGGCGGCCTTCGTCGCGGCGCTGCAGCGCATGATCGAGGACGACGGCCTGCGCGCCCGCTGCGGCGCTGCCGCGCGCGCCGAGGTAGAGAAGCGACTCACCGACGTCGCCATCGCCAGGCGAAGCGTCGACGTCTATCAGGCGTTCCTCGACGGCAAGCTGGCCTCCGCGCCCGCGCGCAGTTTGGCCGACCTGTGCCAGCGACTCGCCAAGGCCGAGTCGGAACTCGGCCGCTTGCGCCTGCGCGAGGACGAGCTGCGCTCCGGGCGCTCGTGGGTAGGCGCGCTGAAGCAGGTGCTCGGCTTCGGCCCGCGCCAGGGCTGACCGGTCGCGTCGGACGGCGGCGTCAGTTGCCGCGGTAGAGGCTGCAGAAGCGCGCGAAGTCCGCGTCGATGCCGTGCGGCGGCGCCGGGCGCAACCGCGCGTAAAGGCCAGGCTCGCCGCACAGCCGTTCGATCGCGGCGCGCAGTGCGCCAGCGTCGCCGGCACGGAACAGCAGGCCGTTGTCGCCGTCGCGCACGATCTCGGACAGGCCGCCGAGGTCCGATGCGATCACCGGCACGCCGGCGGCGAACGCCTCCAGCACGACGAAGGGCGTGTTCTCGTACCAAGTGCTCGGCACGACCAGCGCGTCCATGCCGGCGAACACGTCGGATGCCTGCTCCTCGCCGTACGGCCCCGCGAAGGCGATGCGCGGATCGCCGCCGGCCGCCGCGCGAACGCCGGCGATGTAGTCGGCGAACATCGGTTCGTCGGCGTTGCCGTGCAGCGTGAGCGTCACTGGGGCGGCGGTGGACCGCACTGCGGCGACTGCGAGGTGCGGCGCCTTCCACGGCGACAGCACGCCGCAGAACGCGAGCCGCAGTGGCGTCCGCGGGCGCGCGACCGGGCGCGGAGCGACGCGCCCGGCCGGCAAGCCGTACGGCGCCACGGTGACGCGGTCGGCGGGGAAGCCGTTGCGCGCGAACATGCTGGCAAGGAACCGCGATGGCGCGACGACGGCGTCGGCTCGCGCCAGCGCCCGCAGGTTGGCTTCCTTGCGATCGAGCAGCGCGCGCAGACGCGCCGGCGGGTCGTCGGTAAGCATCGGCGCGCCGGTGGCGGGTTCGGCGCCGGCGAGCTCCGGATAGTTGCAGCGCACGCAGCCGAGTCCGCCGTCGGGCGGCCCGTCGCATAGGCTGCCGTCGCCGCGCAGCAGCGTGAAGCGCGGGCACAGGAACCAGAAGTCCATCAGGTTGACGACTGTGCGCGCGCCGGCCGCCTTGGCGACATCGATCAGCTGCGAACCGAGCTGGCGCAGGTGCATGAAGTGCACGGCGTCGGGCCGCACGTCGTTGAGCACGGTGCGGAACCAACCGTCGAGGTGGCGGTTCTGGTAGTCGCGCAGCACGTCGTTGGCGTTGACGCGGCGCCAGTGGTTGAGCCTCAGCACGCGCAGGCCGTCGTATGGCTGCTCGAACAGGCGGATCGTCGGCCAGTCGCGGTCGTGGTCCCAGTGCAGCGACAGCACCGTCGGTTCGTGGCCGGCGGCGCGGGCGGCACGCGCCAGCGCCAAGCAGTACTGCTCGGTCCCCGAGCGGCAGTCGGGGAAGAACTGGTGGATGACGTAGAGCAGCCGCATCGCGCGGTCGCCTATTTTGCCTTGTCGACGGCGCGCACCAGGGCGGCGACCCGCTCGTGCAGCCGGCGTTCGGTGACGCGGATGTCGAACTCGCGGTCGAAGCGGCCGCGCGCGGCCTTGGCCATGCGGCGCTCGAGCGCCGGATCGGTGATCAGCCGCTCGAAGGCGTCGGCGAGGCCCTTGGCGTCGCGCTGCGCCACGACGATGCCTTCGACGTCGTTGTCGACGACTTCGAGGATCGAGCCGGAATCGGTGGTGACGACCGGCAGGCCGGAGGCGAGACCTTCGAGCATCGCCGTCGGGATGCCGTCCTTGTCGCCATTCTCGATCTCGACGTATGGAGCGACGAACGCGCGCGAGCGCTGCAGCAGCGGCGCCAGTTCCTCCTGCTTCTTCATCCCGTGCAGGATCACGCGCTCCTGCATGCCCAGGTCGGCGATGCGGCGCTCGAAGCCCTCGGCGTACTCGAGGCTGCCCTTGCTGTGCATGTCCTTGCTGCCGATGACGTGCACGACCACGTCGTGCCCGCGGCGCGTCAGGTCGGCGACGGCCTCGACGAGGTACGTCAGGCCCTTCTTCGGCTCGATGCGCGAGATGGAAATCGCCTCGAAGCGGTCGCCCTTCTGGCGCGCGGGGCGGTCGACGGCCGGGAAGCGCGCGCCGTCGACGCCGTTTGGCTTGACGACGATCTTGTCGTCGTGCTTGCCGCCCGACTTGGCGGACAACTCGTGCTTGATGCGCGCGCTCGTGGCGACGATCACGTCGGCCAGTTCCACCTGCAGGCCGACGAGCTTGAACGGGTAGTCGTCGAGCATGTGGTCGGCGTAGCAGGAGACGCCACGCGGGATGCCGAGCAGCCAAGCCGCCTGCATGACCATGAACGACTGGTCGTAGAAGAAGTAGCTGTGCAGGTACTTCGCGGCGGCGAGCTCCGCCATGCGGGCGAAGGTGCATCCCTGCAGTACCAGCGGCTCCGTCTCTAACTCTGCGACTGGGCGGCCCGTGCGCTGCGCCACCAGCTCCAGGAAGGCGCGCAGGCGCCCGGGCCTCGTGCGCTCGAAGTGCTGCTTGTCGCGGACGTGGTTCTCCCAGACCGGCTGCAGCTCGGTGCGGTGGTCGGCGAGGTAGCTGAATGCCTTGTGCAGCTGGCCGATGTCGCCGAGATTCCAGTGGAACATTCGGACGTCGAGCCCCATGTGCGTGAGGCCGATCATCTCCTGGTAGACGAAGGTGTGGCTGTAGATCGGCCACTCCCAGCAGGCAGCGACGACGGCGACACCCTCGGCCCGGCGCCGCGTGCGCATCAGCGCGCGATCCTTCAGGTCGGTGAGACGGCGCAGCCACTTCTTGCCGCGACGGGAGAGGTATCCGAGAGGCATCTTGTTCCAGACGAAGTTGCCGAACCGCCACTCGCGCGAGCCCTGCAGGCGCGCGCGCTCGGCTTCGGTGCGGACGAGGTCTTGCAGCAGCCGGTCGCGTTCGCCCTTCAACGAAGCGGCGCGCGGCGCTAGTTCGGCGATGATCGCGCGCTCGGCAGCGAGTTCGCGAGTCAGTTGGTCACCGTGGGCGCGTGCGACCCCAAGGTTGCCGGCCAACGCCGTCGCGCTTGCCTCAGCTTGCTCAGCGCGGGCTAGTTGCGCGTCGCGCTGGCCCTCAGCTTGCTCGGCGCGGGCTAGTTGCGCGTCGCGCTGGCCCTCAGCTTGCTCGGCGCGGTGGATCTGTGCGTCCTTGGCCTGCTCAGCCGCTTCGGCGCGCAGGCGCTGCGCGTCGCGCTGGCCCTCAGCTTGCTCGGCGCGGTGGATCTGTGCGTCCTTGGCCTGCTCAGCCGCTTCAGCGCGCAGCAACTGCGTGTCGTGGTTACGCTCGGCGGTCGTGGCGCGCGCCTGCGCGCTTTCGCTCCGATGCACGGCCTCGTCACGCTGGCGTTGGACCGTCGCGAGCTGCTCGCTCACAAGTTTCTGCAGCTTGTCGACCGTGTCGAGGCTACTGCGCAGCGCATCAATGTCGCGTTGCAGCGCGTCGATGCGCTGTTGCCGCGCCGAAGCCACCTCCTGCGCCCGCGCCGCATCGGCGCTGCGATCGGACAACTCCGCTTCCAGGCGCCGGCGCTCCTCCCACGACTCGGCGAGGCGGCGCTCCAACGCTTCGCAGTAGCCCTGCAGCCAGCGGCGCTCGCCGCACTCGGCTTGCCATTGCTCCTCGGTCAGCGCGGCGAGCGCTTGCTGGCGGCCGTCGTTGGCTGACGTCTCGGCGCTATGCTTCGCGCGGACTTCGAGCAAGCGCACAAATGCCCGGACCGATGGATCGTCGGCGGCCTCGGCGTCGAGGCGGGCGGCGTCGACGAGCCGGTGCAGCAGCAGGCCGTAACCGTCGACTTCGGTGTTGGCGACGCAGTGGGTGACCACTGCGCGCAACAGCGCGGCCAATTCGGCGCGCGGCGACGCTGCGGCTTGCCCGAGCGCCTCGGCAGCGACGCGGTGCACTTCGAGGTAGTACGACCAGCGACGTTCGGGGTCGAACCAGACCGTGTTCGCCTCGTGCAGGCGGTAGGCGAGCAGCGGTTCGTCGATCCGGCGCAGCGAGCCTTCCGCGGCGGCCGCGAGGAATAGGCGCCAGTCGAGGCAGTACTTGAGGCTCTGCATCTCGGCGGACTTGCCGCGTAGCCAATCGGTGCGCGCGACGAGGTTGCTGCTGGTGACCAGGAAGTTGCGCTCGAGCAACTCGCCGAAGAGATCGGCTTGTGCGGCCGCGGCCGTCGGCGCGGAGCGGTGGTACCACTGCACCCAGTCGTAGATGAGGCGGCCGTCCAGCACGTCGCTGACGCAGTCCGGCTTCAGCTCGCCGCCGTCGCGATCGACGAGACAGATGCCGGTCGCGACCACCTGCCCGCTGGCGTCGGCGTCGAGCGCGGCGAGGCAGCGCGCGAGGCGATCCGGGTGGAAGAGGTCGTCGGAGTTGAGCAGCGCGACGTACGGAGTTGTCACCGCCGCCAGCGCCGCCAGCGTCGAGTTGCCGAGTCCGAGGTTGCGCGCGTTCACACGCACTTTGACGCGCGGGTCGGCGACGGCGCGCGCGGCGGCCACCGTGCCATCGGGCGAGCGGTCGTCGACGACGAGCACGCGCAGCGCGACGCCGCGCTGCGCCAGCGCGCTGCGGATGGCGTCGCTGACGTATGCCTCGTGTTTGTAGGACGGGATCAGCACGGTGACGCGCGGTTTGTCCTTGGCGCCGGCGCGCCGCCTGCCGACGGTGAACGGCGGCTTGCGCGCCGACTTCGGCGCGAGGCCGACGCGCTCGGTCCACGGGCCGCCGAAGGGCGACAGGTCGACAGCCTTGGCGAAGGCGGCGTCGGCGCGGGCTAGTCCCTTGTGCGCTCGTGGCGTCGCGTACGCGCGGCGCAGCGCCGTGCGCGCCCTGTCGCATCGGCGGTTGGCGACCTCGCGCTGCAGCAGCACGCGCAGCCAGGCGTGCGCACTCACCGCTTCGTCGATATTCGTCGCGTTGAGCAGGTCCGCGATCCAGCGACGCACCGCCGGGTGGTCGCCTTGTTGCAGCAAAGTCGTCGCCCACCACGGCGCAAACGTCGGTTCGACGCACCACGGGTGCGTCAGCGCCGGCATGGCGAGTGGCGGTCGGTCGGTCGCGTCCTCGGCTGGGCGAGCCAGCGCGCGGCGCAGCAGGGCGCGCAGTTGCGCTGTTACTTCGTTGAAGGCGTCCTCGGCGAGCGACTCGATCCGCTCCGGCCCGGCTAGGCGCGTCCAGGCGGCGAGCAGCACGTGCTTGGCTAGCTGGAGGTCGGCGGTGGACAGGGCGGCCAGCGGCGCCGTGCCGGCGTGGTCGAGCACGCTTGGCGCCAGCGGCAGGCGAAGGGCGGCGCAGGCGCGCGCCAGCGGCTCAAGGTGGTGCCAGGACGTCGGCGTTAGCAGCAGACGCACGCGCGCCTTGGCGCCGGCGGCGGCGGCGGCGCGAACGGCGTCGAGCGCGCCTTGGTCGGCGTCGGTGGCGAGCCACTCGATGGCGGCGAGTCCGAGGCCTGCAGCCGCCGCGCCGCGCAGCACGGCCACGGCGTCGGTGCGCAGCGTCAGCGGCAGGGCCGGCGCGAGTCGTCGCACGCTGGCGCGCACGGCCGCTGGGCCGTCGGCGTCGATGGGCAGCGCGGTTTCGAGCGTCAGCGACGCGGCCGTCGGTAGTGCGGCGTCGAGGGTCGCCAGCAGCGCGGTTGACAGGGCGGGCGCCGCGGCCGTCAGACGCACGACGATCGCGACGCCGTTCATGCCGGGTGCGCCGTGCGCCGCGAGCGCTGGCGTCGAAGCGTACAGTTCGTCGGCGAGCCACATCGCGCAGCCGCCGCAATGCGGCAGCGGCAACTCCCCGGCAGCCAGGCGTGCCGTCAGGTCCGTCGGGGGCTCGCCGAAACCGGCTTCGCATGGGCGCGGACCGGCGGCGGCGTCGAGGACCAGCAGCCGCTGCGGCGCGGTGCACGCCGTCCAGGAGCCGAGGAGCTGGCGATTGAGCCGACGCCGCGCCGCATCGATGGCCGAGCGGTCGACACGCACGGTCGATCCATCCTCGCGCGGCGAGGGTTCATTCGGAGCGGCGGACATGCGGCGCAGGGTTGGAAGGGTAATGCCGTAACGGGCGGTGAGACAGCGGAACCTTCGACGGCATCATCGGTTGGCGGCGATACCTGGCCGAAGGCCGCTCGCCAGCCCATGTGGCACGCGGGGTTGCGGGCCGGCAAGATGGCGGCGTGTCCATTGCCCTCGTGATGCCGACGTGGAACGCCGGCCCCCTGCTCGACGAAGTCTTGGCTGCGATCCTGGCGCAGAAGGGCGTTGTGGTCGACGAGTTACAGGCGATCGACAGCGGCTCGACGGACGGCACGGTCGAGCGGTTGCAGCGCGCTGGCTTCCGCGTCGCGTCGATCCCGCAGCGCGAGTTCGATCACGGCGGGACGCGTGATCGTGCCATCGCGCTGACCAGCAGCGAGCATGTCGTCCTGCTAGTGCAGGACGCGACGCTGCAGGGGACCGATTGGCTGGCCAAGATGGTGGCGCCGTTCGAGGACCCGCAGGTCGCGGGCGTCTGGTGCCGCCAGATCCCGCGCGCGAAGTGCCAACCGGTGCTGAAGCGGCGCATCCTCGGGTGGCCGGGATGGGGCGATGGCGTCACCAAGAAGCGGCTGCCCGACGGCAAGTCGCTCGACGACCTGCAACCGATCGACCGGCTGATGCTCTGCGCCTTCGACAATGTCGCGTCGTGCCTGCGGCGCTCGGCATGGCAGCGCTTTCCGCTTGGCCCGCGTCGCTTCGGTGAGGACGTCTACTTCGGCAAGCGTGCGATCGCCGCTGGCATGACGCTGGCGCACCACGGCGGCGCCGCCGTGACGCACAGCCACGACCGCTCAGCCTGGGCCGAAGGCAAGCGCACGTTCTGCGACCATCGCAACCTACGCGAGCTCTTTGGCCTCGTCGGCATCCCCGATCGTGCGTGCCTGAAAGGCGCGATCGAGCACGGCACCAAGGAGCACTGTGCCTACGTGCGCAGCCTCGGCTTGCCGCCGGACGAGGAAACCGCGGCGCTCAAGTGGACGATCCAGTACGTGAAGTGGCAGTGCTGGGGCCAGTACGTCGGCGCGATGGCTGGCGCTGGCTTGCCGAGCGCCGCCGGCGCGTTCCTGCGCCTGCTCGGCAAGCGCCTCGAGCGCGGCATCGGCTAGGAGCCTGCGTCGCGGCAGGCTAAGTCGCCCGGCACGCGGCCTGTGACGCCGATTCCTAGCGGTCGCTCTCCACGCGGCGGCAGCGCTCTTCGAGTTTGCGCACGCGGCGCTGCAGTTCCTCGACGAGCCGCAGCATGTCCTGGCACTGCGCCAGCAGGTCGTCGCGGGAGGCGTGGGCGAGCGCGAGTCGCTCGCGCAGTTCGGCGATCTCGGCGGCGGGATCCTTGGATGGCGAAGTCACGGCGCCGACTATACCTTCGGCGGAAGCGCTGGCGACGGCGCTGCCATGAGCTCCGTCCTGCTTCTCGCTCCGTACGTGCCGCATCCGCTGACCCACGGCGGCAGCATCCGCACGCGGTTGCTACTCGATGCGATCGCCGTCGATCACGAGGCCCACCTGATCGCGCCCGTTGTCGGCGACGACGACCGCCACAATCTCGCCGCGCTGGCCGCCAGCGCGCGCGTGCGCGCCCACGGCGTGCCAGCGCCGGCGCCGCGCCGTTCCGGCCTGGTTGGGAAGTTGCGGGCCTGGGCCCGCGGGCGTTCCGAACTGCTCGACCGGCGCTGGGGCGCGGACGCGGTGGCAGCCGTGGCGGCGATCGCGGCCGAACTGCGGCCGGCGGCGATCGTCGCCGACAGCTCATTCGTTCTGCCGGTCGTGCCGCCGGGCCCGGCGCCGCTGGCGCTGCACCTGCACAACCTCGAGGGTGGCGTATTCGCGCGCAGCGACGGGCCGCGCCGGCCGTGGCGCGAGCGCATGACGCGGCGTTGCGAAGCCCGCGCCATCACCGCGCTCGAAACACAGGCGCTGCGCCGCGCGCACACGACGATCACCGTCTCCGACCTCGACCGCGACAACGCGCTGCGGCTCTGCCCCGGCGCGCACGTGGTCACGGTGCCGGTCACCGTTGACGTGGCGCGCCTCGTGCCGCTGCCGCCGCGGTCGGTGGCGGCGCCGCTGCGCCTGCTGTTCGTTGGCACGATGGACTATCCGCCCAACCTCGAGGCGGTCGCGGAACTCGTCGACGCGCACCTGCCGGTCCTGCGTGCGGCGTTTCCTGGCCTCGTCGTCCGACTCGTCGGCCGCGCCGACCATGGCGAACTCGACGTCTTCCGCGGGCGCGAAGGCGTCGAGGTGGTGGGCACGGTCCACGACGTGCAGCCGCACTACGCGGCCAGCGACGCCGTCTACCTGCCGATTCGCACCGGCGGCGGCACACGCGGCAAGATCGTCGAAGCCTGGACCCTTGGTCGGCCGGTGCTGTCGACCGCGATCGGCGCCGAGGCGCTCGCTGGCGTCGAGGGTCGGCACTGGCTGCGCTTCGAAACGCCGGCGGAGGGCGTCGCCGCCGTGCGCGCCGTGCTCGCCGGCGCCGGCGTGGCCCTGGCGCAGGCCGGGCGCGCGTTGGCCGAGCGGCAGTACGACCACACAGTCGCGTTCGCGGCGCTGCGCGACATCGTGCGCGCGGTCACCGCGGGCCGTTGACGGCGCGCAGTAGCGCGCGATCGCTACGGCGGTAGTGGCGGCGCGCCGTCTCGCGATGCCACAGCGCCAGCGGCAGCCGTGGCAGGGCGGCAAGCCACGCCAGTGCGCCGTCCGCCAGCGACATGCCGAGCAGTCGCGCGTGCTTGCGCAGGTTCCACGGCATCATCAGCGCGTGCGTCGCTACCAGCAGCGGGTCGGTGACGTTGCGCACGAAGAACAGCTCGCGATTGCGCCAGCTCAGCCGCTCGAGGCGCGCGCGCCCGAAGACTTTCATCGTCGTGCCGCGGTGAGCGTGGTGCACCACGCTCGCGTGCGCGTACTCGACGCGCCAGCCGCGCCGCCACGCCTGCCACGACAGGCTCGCGTCCTCGCAGTAGCACGGGTCGTAGAGGGTCTCGAAGCCGCCGATCGCGTCGTGCTTGGCGCGGTCGAAGGCGCTGCTGCCGCCGCCAGCCCACAGCGCCGGTTGTCGCGCGCCGGCCGCGCCCGGCAGTTGGACGAAGCGGATCTCGCCGTGGCGCACGAAGCAGCGCGTCAGGCCCGTCTCACTGCGTGGCTCCGCCATCTCGATGCGCGATGTGGTGGCGAAGAGGTCCGGCGCGCCGAACGGCGCGAGTAGTTCGACCAGCCAGTCCGGCTCGACTCGCATGTCGTTGTTGAGGAAGACGACGATGTCGCGGGTCGCGACGGCGGCGCCGGCGGCGTTGCCGCGGATGAACTGCAGGTTGGCCGGCAGGCGCACGAGCCGCGCCCACGGGCATTGCGCCGCCAGCCACTCGGCGGAACCGTCGTCGCTGCCGTTGTCGACGACGATGACCTCGTGGTCGCCGGGGCAGCGCGCGACGGCGATCTGTAGCGACAGCATCAGCTCGCGCAGGAAGCTCAGGCCGTTCCAGTTGAGCACGATGATCGAGGCGTCGCGGCTAGCCGGGGTGGCGTCGCTCGGCGGCCGGCGCAGCAGTCGGACGATCGGCGTCGCCACCAGGTCGACGAGCAGTGTGACGACGGCGAACGCGAGCACGGCGAGCCACAGCAGCGGCAGCAGCGCGATCAGTAGCACGCGGGTAGGCGCGTTCATCGGGCGATGTGGTCGGCGAGCTGCCGCGCCAAGATGTCGATGTCGAGCGCCCGATGCACCTCGGCGCGGCCGGCAGCGCCGACGGCGCGAGCGGCGGCTGGGTTGTCCAGCGCGCGGGCCAGTGCGTCGGCGAGCGCCGATGCGTCGCCCGCGGCGGCGAGATAGCCGGTCTCGCCGTCGCGTACGAGCTCGGGGATGCCGGAGATCGGCGTCGTCACCACTGGCACGCCGAGCGCCATGGCCTCGACGAGGAAGATGGGGATGCCGTCGCGTTCGCCGTCGGCGGTGATGACGCACGGTAGCACGGCGAGGTCGGCGCCGAGCAATTCTCGGCGCACGACCGTGTTGTCCTGCGGGCCGAGGAAGTCGACGAGGTCGGCGACGCCTCGGGCCGCGCAGTCCTGGCGGAGCTGCGCGAGCTCAGGTCCGTCGCCGACGACGATCCAGCGGCAGGCGACGCCGCGCGCGCGCAGCAGCGCCAGCGCTGGCGGCACTTGCCGCAGTCCCTTCTTGGCGACGATGCGCGCGGCGCTGACCAGCACGCCAGCGCCGGGCAGCGGCGCGACTTCGCGCCAGTCAGCGTGATCGAGGCCGAGGTAGATCACCGGCACGCGCTCCGGCGCGGTGGCGCTCGCCGGCAGCACGCTCGCCAGTCGTCGTCGGCAGTGCGCAGTGACCACGCGGAAGAAGCGCGCGTCGCGGAACTTCGCCGCCAGCATGCGGTGCGAGTACTCGAACTCGAAGTCGACGTACGACGAGATCGAGAACGGCGCGCCGAGCAAGCGGGCCGCGCCCATCGCGACGTTGGTCGGCCAGGTCGAGCCGTAGACGTGCAGGTGGCGCGGCCGCAGCGGCCGCAGCAGGTCGGCGAGCAGGAAGGCGTTGCCGGGATGGTGCGCCTCGCGCAGCGCCAGCTTGTCGAGCAGCGCGTGCGGCGAGCCGCCGGACTCGGCGCGATAGAGCGCGAACAGGTCGCGTCCACGCGCGCGCGCGAGCCAGCGCAGCGCCCGCCACGCTGCGCGGGTGACGCCATCGCGCGGCAAGAAGGTCGCGCGCGCGAGCAGGGCGCGGGCTTCCGGATGCACCGGCGCCTGCGCGTTGCGGCGCAGGACCACGACGCGCCAATCCGGATGCAACCGGAGCAGCGCCAGCGTCTCGCGATACACGAACGTGTGCGACAGGTCGGGCAGCACCGGCAAGACCAACACGACGGGCCCGGCCGCGTCCGTCGTCACGGGCGCGGGCGCCGGCTGGCTGCCGCTGACCAGCCGCGCCGCGGCGCCGAGCGCGCTGGCGAGCGCGCGCTGCCACAGCACGCGCAGCGTCTCGCGCCCGCGGCGCGCCGCGCTCCACGGCAGTTGCCGGCCGGCGTCATCGACGAGCCGCCACCCCGGCGTCCGGCGTGCCGCCGCGATCGCCACGAGCGGCGCTGGTGCGTGCGGCCAACCCTGCCAGACGACGATGGGCGCGGTCATCGGGCTGGCGCCTCCTGGTACAGGGCTTCGAAGTCGTCGACGGCCTGTTCGATCGTTCGCGGTGGCTGCACGGCGGCGCGATAGCGCGCAAGACGTCCCGGCTCGTCGCAGAGGCGCTGCAGGCGGCGCGCCAGGTCGCCGGCGTCGCCGGGCGCGAACAGCTCGCCGTCGACCTCGTGGCGCACGACTTCCTGCAGGCCGCCGAAGCGGCTGGCGAGCACCGGCAGGCCGGCGGCGCGGGCCTCGAGCACGACGAATGGCGCGTTTTCGTGCCACGTGCTCGGCACGATCAGCACGTCGATCGAAGCGAGGGCTGCCGCGAGGCCAACGCGGTCGAAGGGCGGCAGGACCGATACGCGCGGGTCCTTCGCCGCCGCGGCCAGCAGGCCGCCGGCGTAGTCGGGGAAGTCGCTCGTGCGGCCGTGCAGCAGCGCGCGACAGTCGCCGCGCACCTGCGCCAGCGCGTCGACGAGCACGTGCGGCGCCTTGTGCGGGCCGAACGTGCCAAAGAAGCCAAACGTCAGCGGCCGCGGCACGCGCGGCGTGGCCGCCACCTGTGCGGCAATGCCTCTTGCATCGATGCCATAGCCGCGTACTGCGATACGACCTTCGGGCACGCCGTTGTGCGCGAACATGCCGGCGAGGAAGCTGGTCGGCGCGACGAGGGCGTCGGCGGCGAGCAGGCGGTCCCGCAGGTACGACGGGCGTGCCAGCAGAGCGCGGTCGCGGCGTTGCCGCTCGGCGTCGTCTTGTGGCGGTCCGATCAGGTCCGGCACGTGGCAGGCGAGGCAGCCCCGGCCGCCGTCCGGCGGCCCGTCGCAGGCGCTGCCGTCGCGCTTCATCAAGATCACGCGCGGGCACAGGAACCAGAAGTCGGTCAGCGAGACCACCGTGCGCGCGCCGTGCAGCCGCGCCGTGTCGAGCAGATCGGCGCCGACGTGACGCAGATGAAAACTGTGCACGACTTCGGTCCGCCGTTCGGCGAGATGGTGCGCGAAGGTCGCGGCCATCAGCGGGTGCCGGTATTCGGCCGTGACCCAGTCGGGCACGATGCGCATCCAGTAGTTGAGTCGCCGCACTGGCAGGTCATCGACGGTCTCGCGCGAATCGCGCCACGGGCCAGTCGCCTCGCCAAACGCCGGATCGAGCGTGAAGACGTCGACGTCGTGGCCGCGCCGGCGCAGTTCCTTGCCGACGGCGAGCGCGTAGGTCTCCGTGCCGGTGAAGTAGCGCGGCGGAAACTGATGGACGACGAAGGTGATGCGCACGCCGCGTGACAGCCTACCCGCCGCGGGCCGACGGCCGAAGCGCGGCGTGCGCGCTGCTATGCTGCCGCGCCGATGACCGCGCCCTTCGTCGTGCCTGCTGCCGCCGCGCCGGCGTTCGCGCCCCGCGCCCTTGCCCTGGCGCTCGCCCATGCCGCCGTCGGCCCCGGCCTCGTGCTGGGCGCTGGCATCCTGCCGAACGACTTCACCGGCGCGCCGCGCTTTGCGATCGTGCTGTTGCCGATCTGCCTCGGTGGCCTGCTGGTCGGCTGGGCGAACGCGGCGCTGCTGCGGGCGATGCCGCGGTCGGTGACGCCGTGGATGGCCTTCGTCCTCGCCGTCGCTAGTCCGTTCGCCGTCGGGGTCGCGGCCTTCGTGCTGCTGCTCGTCGGTGGCGTGTTCGCCTTCAGCGGGCTGCCTGACAATGCGTTGGTCTGGACGCTGTTCGCGCTGCCGTTCGCGCTGATGACGACGCCGTGGTCGTTCGTCGCGACGGTGGTGGCGCTGGGGGTCTTGGCGTTGGCGCTGATGCGGTCGCTGGCGCGGCCGGCGGGGACACGGTGACCGGCGACGGCAGCGGGCCAGCCCGAGCGCATCGCTTCGCGCTGGCCGATCTCGCCGAGCAGGTGGAAGCCTTCCTGCAGCGCTGGCCGGAGGCGCGCGCTGACCGCCGCAGCCTCGCGTTCGCTGGCGCGCCAGGCGCGCGCCTGCGCGTCCCGCTGCTGGCGCCGCGGGCGTTGGCCGGCGAAGCGCTCGCCGACTACAAGAAGCGCCTGCCGGGCCAGTCCGAGCGCAGCGTCGTGCTGTTGCTGCAGGCCGGAGCGATGGCCGTCGGCTACTGGGACGGCGACGCGCTGCTGCACCACAAGGCGATCCGGCGCTACGTCGTGCGCGGCCACGGCAAGGCCCAGCCGCTGCATCGCAAGACCCGCGGCAAGTCGCGCTATGGCGCGCGCCTGCGCCTGCAGAACTGGCAGCGACTGCTCGGCGAGACCAACGCGCGGCTGCATGACTACTGGCGCGACTTCGGCGCGCCCGAGCGCGTATTCGTCGCCGTGCCGGTGCGCACGCTGCCGGAGTTGCTCGCCGCCGAGCCGATTCCGCCGTTCGCGCGCGATGACGCGCGCCTACAGCGCGTGCCGATGCACGTGCATCGGCCCGACTTCGCCGAGCTACAGCGCGTGCGCCGCTGGCTCGGCATGGGTCGGCTCGACCTGCCGCCGGTAGGTTTGGGTTAGCTCACTTGCCGGCTGGCGCGGGCCGCGTCGTGTCGAGCGGCCGGATCCACAGGTTGCGGAAGCGCACCGGGTCGCCGTGGTCTTGCAGGCGGATCGGGCCCTTGTCGCCGTGCGGCGCGTACTTGCCGACCGCGCGGTGCGTGGAGGCGCCGATCATCGCTTCGTCGAGCTGCACGACGAGGCCGTTGTGCACGACGGTCACGCGTGCCGGCGTCACGACGTTGCCGTCGGCGCCAAAGCGCGGCGCGCGGAAGGCGATGTCGTATGTCTGCCACTCGCCGGGCTTGCGACAGGCGTTGACCAGCGGCGGCTTCTGGCCGTACAGCGACGCCGCCTGGCCGTCGGCGTAGGTGGGGTTGTCGTAGCTGTCGAGCACCTGCACCTCGTAGCGACCGAACAGGAACACGCCGCTGTTGCCGCGGCCCTGGCTGTCGCCCTTCGCCGGCGACGGCGCGCACCACTCGACGTGCAGCTGGCAGTCGCCGAACTCGTCGCGCGTCTGGATGTCGCCGGTGCCGTTGACCTGCATGGCGCCGTCGGCGATCCGCCACTGCGCCTTGTCGTCGCGGCCGGTCCATCCGGCGAGGCTCGTGCCGTCGAATAGCACGATCGCGTCCTTTGGCGGCGGCACGGGCGCGCCGGCTGGGCCGGGCTCGACGACCGGCGGACGCGGTCGCTCGGCGTCGTGCACGCGCCAGCCGTCGGGCAGGCGCGGCGTGTCGCGGTAGCCGGGCTGCGGATCCTGCGGTGCGACGAGGAAGGCCGTGGCGAGCGCAGCGGCGGCCGAGACGATGGCGAGCGAGGTGGTCATTGGCGCCAGGATCGCCGCGCGGCGGCTCCGACGCCAGACCGTGGCCGCCGATCAGCGCAGGCCCCGATCAGCAGAGACCGTTGCGGCGAGCGATCGCGAGCAGATCGTCGACGCCGAGCGCGCGGGCCTTGCGGGTGATGGCGAGCAGCGAGCGGCGAAAGTCGCGCGGCTGCATGCCGCAGCTGCGGGCGGCGGCGCGGGTGCCGTTGCAGCAGCGCGCCGCGCGCAGGGCGTCGCGCTGGCGCGGCGACAGCGTGTCCTCCAGCGCTTCGCGAATGCGGTCGAGGTCGGCCGGCGCAGCCTGCCGCTCCGGCGCCGGTTGGTTCTGCAGCGCCGCCTGCTCCATCGCCCGCGTGCGACCCCACTCCGAACGCAGCAGCGAGCACGCCGCCCGGCGAGCGACTTGCCGCAACCATGCCTTGGGGTGCTCGGGCGGCTGGCCTTGCAGCATCGCGAGCGTCAGTTCGTGCAGTGCCCGCTCGCCGGCTTCCTCGGCTAGCACGCGGCAGCGGATGATTTGCCGTGCCGCCTGGTAGGCAACAGGGAGAAGGGAATGCGGGTTGGGTTCCATGGTGGGGCGCCTCGGGTGACAAGCCAGATTGACCAGAAACTTGACGAAACGTCAAGAATCGGCTCTTGTCTAGCGCCTGTCGGCAATCGGCAACGCCGGTTGCAAGCGCACCAACCCCTAGGGATACCAGCCACTTCCGACGACTCGCCGCGAGGCCAGAATGGCCGCTAGTGGCAGACGGAATCCAACCCGCACCAAGCCGTGAGCGAGCAACCCGAAGAACAAGCCCCCCGGTCGATGACCCTGCACCTGGCAGCGCGTCTGCGCGAACTGCGGGCCCGGCGCGGCTACACCCAAGACCAGGTGGCCAAGCGCCTGGGCTGTCACGAATCCGCCGTGTCGCGCTGGGAGAGCTGTAGCCGCTTCCCGACTGGCGAGGATCTCGTCGCGCTGGCCGATCTGTTCGAGGTCAGCACCGACGATCTGCTCGGGCGCAGCAAGCAGTTCGTCAGCGCCGGCGCGGCGCTGGTCGACATGAAGCTGCTGACGCGGCTCGCGGCCGCCGAGACGGTCGCCGCATTCGACAAGGAGATCGCGGCGCACGAGGGTCAGGCGATCTGGCTGCCGGTGCCCGACGGCGCGGTGCTCGTGCCCGTCGCCGAGGCGATGCGCTGGACGCGCAAGGTCGCGGACAAGCACCGCGACAGCAAGTTCGCCGACCGGTTGTTCCGGCCGCGCGGCTGAGGGCTCGCCGCGGCCGTTGCGGCGCGATCAGCGCGCCGCGACGGCGGGCGCGAGGCGGCGGCAGACGGCCGCGGTGAAGCCCTTGGTGTCGAGCGTGCCGCCGAGGTCGCGCGTCGACTCGCCGGCGGCGATCGCGCCGCGCACGGCCGCGTCGACGGCGTCGCCGAGGTTGCGGTGGCCGGCGTGGCTCAGCAGCATCGCGAACGCGAGGATCGAGGCCGAAGGGTTGCAGACGCCCTTGCCGGCGATATCCGGCGCCGTGCCGCCGGCCGGGTCGAACATCGCGTAGCGCACGTTGCCGGCGTCGTCGAAGCCGAAGTTGGCGCTGGCGCCGAGGCCGAGGCTGCCGATCAGGCCGCAGGCCGCGTCCGACAGGAAGTCGCCGTACTCGTTGGGCGTGACGATGACGCGGTAGCTCTCGGGCTTGATGATCAGCTTGTAGAGCAGCGAGTCGAACAACTCGGCGTGGTGGGCGACGCCAGGGAATTCCTTGGCGACGGCGGCGACGACTTCCTCGAACAGGCCGTCGGTGGCGCGCTGGATGGTGTACTTGCTGGCGCTGCAGACGCCGCCGCCGAGCGCCTTGGCCAGCCGGAACGCGTACAGCGCGGCCGCGCGCGACGGCCGGCGCTCGATCACGCGGATCGACACCGCGACGTCCGGGCCGATGCGGCGGCCGGCGTCCTCGTAGGTGCCGCCGACGGCGACGCGGATGACGTGCAGGTCGATCTTGCCGTCGTGGCGCGTCTTGACGCCGGGCAGCGTCGCGACCGGCCGGTGGATGACGGAGAAGTCGCAGCGCTCGCGCAGGATCTTGTTGGGGCTCTCCTTCTCGGTGACGGTCGGGTGCTTGAGCGCGAGGCCGTGCTGGCGCATCGCCGCCATGGCGGCGTCGTAGCAGGCGTTGGCGTCCTTCCGGCGCGACTCCAGCGTCAGGTCGACGGCGTGGAAGCGGACGTCGAGCGGCAGGGCCGCGGCGACGGTGTGGACGCTCTGGGAGAGCTCGGCGGAGATGCCGTCGCCGTGGAACTCGGCGACGTGGAGGGCAGGGCGGTCGGTCATCGGTGCGGGTATCGGACAATCGCGTCGAGGCGCCGGAATTGCGCGGGCCGAAGGGCCCGGTCGCCGGCGGCGCGCGCGGGGCGCCAGGCGACCGCCCGGAGCGGTCGCGGCGCGGGGGCGGGGCGCGCGTCGCGCGCCGCCGCCGCGGATCAGCGGATCACTTCTTGTCGCCGCCGCCGGTCGTCGGGGCCGCCGGCTTGGCCTCGTCCTTCTTCGGCTCCGGCTTCTTCGGCGTGGCCGCGTCGGCGGTGGTGCGCTTGACCGTCGTCGTGATCTTGATGGTCATCGCCATGTCGCCCATCTGGGCCATCGACATCTCGATGTCGGCCGACGCCGTGTTCTTGACCTCGAGGACGAAGCCGTCGGTGCGCGAGACGCGGCAGAAGCCGTCGATCTTGCCGTTCTTGACCTGCATCGACTCCATCATCTGCTTCTGCATCGCCGCCTGCCCGTCCTCGTCCTCGAGCTCCTCGCCGTCGGCGCCGGTCGGGGCGGCCGGCTTCTCCACCGTGCCGACGACCGTGATCTCGTAGCTCTCGGCGTCGGCCTTCGAGAGGGTCATCTCGACCTTGTTCTGCATCGGCATGCGGCTCGAGTTCTTCGTCTCGTTCTTGGCCCACTTGCCGCCGACGGCGACCGGCTTCTCCGGCACCGCGCCGAACGCCTCCTCGACCATCGACTTCAGCATCTCCTCGTTGAGCGACGCGCCGGCCATGCCGCGCATGCCGCCGCCGCCGCCGCCGCCTTCCTTGAGCAACTCCTTGGCGTCGTCCATCAGCTCGACGACCTTGCCCTTGCCGTCGACCTTGACGGTGAAGGTCTTGCCGGCGCCGGCCAGGAAGGCCTTCTTCATGCCGCTCATCATGGCGCCCATGCCCATGCCGTCGTCTTCGTCGTCTTCGTCGGCCTCGGACGCGGCGGAGTCGAACTCCATCTCGCCCATGCCCATCGGCAGGCCCATGCTGCCGAACACGCGGGCGATCTTCGTCTCGACGACGAGGTCGCCCTTGTCGTCGACGTCCTTGACCGTCAGCTGCAGGACGCGGCTGGTGGCCTGCTCGCTCTCCATCTCCTGGCCCTGCATGTCGATGATCTGCGACTGCTTCACCTCCTGCTGTAGCCAGACGGAGGCGCCCTTCTTGGCAGTGACCCTGAAGTCGAACTCACCCTGCGCGGAGGCGGGGGCGCAGAGAGCGAGGGCGGTGACGAGCGAGAGCAGCTTCGAGTGGTTCATGATTTGGGTTGGGCGCGCTGTGGCCGGAGGGGTCGAGAATACGTCACGCCCCGCGCAGTTGCGAATCCGGTCGGCCGGACGGAATTCAGGGGTCGAAGCGGAAGCCGAGGTTGCGCACGGTCTGCAGGTGGCGGGGGGTCGCTGGATCGGGCTCGAGCAGCTTGCGCAGGCGCAGAACGACGTTGTCCAGGGTGCGAGACGTCGGCGTGGCGTCCCGCCCGAACACGTGCTCCACGACGGTCTTGCGCAGCACGACCGAGCCGGCGTGGCCGGCGAGCAGGCGCAGCAGGCGGACCTCGGTCTGGGTCAGGCCGACCTGCTGGCCGTCGCGGCAGGTCGCGCGCATCGAGCGGAAGTCGACGGTGTTGCCGCCGAAGGCCAGCGTGTCGGCGCCGGCGGGCGGGGCGGGGCGCCGACGCAGCAGCGCCTCGATGCGCAGCAGCAGTTCGCGCAGGTGGAACGGCTTGGTCAGGTAGTCGTCAGCCAGCAGTTCGAGGCCGCGGATGCGGTCGGCGTCGGCGGCGCGGGCGCTGAGCACCAGCACGGGCGTCTGGTCGCCGCGCGCGCGCAGTTGCCGCAGCACCTCGAAGCCATCGCATCCGGGCAGCATGACGTCGAGCACCAGCAGGTCGACGCCGCCCTTGTGCATGCGATCGAGCGCGCGCGGGCCGGTGAACACGTGCTCGGCGTGCCAGCCCTCGAGGCGCAGGTTGTCGCACAGCATCTCGCCGAGCGCGCGTTCGTCCTCGGCGACGAGGATCCAGCGGCTCACGGCGCGGCTCCGAGCGGCAGACGGATGGTGAAGCAGGCGCCGCGGTCGCGGCCGTCGCTGTGCGCGGCGACCGTGCCGCCGTGCGCCTCGACGAGCTCGCGCACAAGGTGCAGGCCGAGGCCAGCACCGCCGGTCGCGCCGTCGTTGCCGCGCCAGAACGGCTCGAACAGGTGCGTGCGCTCGTCGGCGTCGAGGCCGCGGCCGTCGTCGCGCACGGTGACCACCGCATCCGCGCCGGCGCGCGCGACGCCGACGCGCACCGTCGCGCCGGCGCGCGAGAACTTGATGGCGTTGTCGAGCAGGTTGCCGAGCGCGAGCCGCAGCGCGGCTTCGTCGCGGCGCAGCGCCAGCGTCGCCGGGGCGTCGAGCGCGAGCGCGACGTCGCTCGCCTCGGCCCGGCCGCGCACGCCGTCCACCGCGGCCCGCACGTCGGCGGCAAGGTCGCCGGGCTCCAGCCGCGGCGTGCGCTTCGCCGCGCGCAGGCCTGCGGCGGTCAGCACGTTGTCGAGGCCGCGGCCGAGGCGCTCTGTCTCCTGCAGGCCGGTGGCGAGGTAGCGCGCGCGCTTGCCGTCGTCGACGCGACCGTCGCACAGCGACTCGAGCAGCAGCCTCAGCGTCGCCAGTGGCGTCTTCAGTTCGTGCGTCGCGGCGGCGAGGAAGCGGTCCTGCGCGCGCCGCGCGGTCGCTTCGCGGCGCACCGACGCGAGGTAGAGCGCGCCGAGCCCGGCCATCACCAGTGCGAAGAAGGCGCCTTCGCTGGCGAACATCCAGCGCCGGCGTTCGCCCTCGGCGGCGAGGCTCGCCGCGTCGGCGGCGCCGAGCGCGCGTGCCGCGCCGTCGACGTCGCCGCGCGCCAGCAGCGCGCCGGCTGTCTCGAGCTCGCCGCTCGACGCGACGAGCGCGTACGCCCACCACGCGACGAGCGCGAAGGACAGCGCCAGGATGGAGGCGAACAGCAGCGAGCTGCGCGAACGGAGCACGTGGTCAGAGCGTACGCAGTCGCATCGCCATGCCGAAGGCTCGGATGGCGTTGGCGTAAGGCGACGTCGCGTTGTTGTCGTGCGATACCAGCCATGTGCCGCGCCCGGGGAGCGCGAAGTTGCCGAGCGTGACGGCGACGCCGTTGCTCAGCACGAGGCCGAAGGCGTTCGCCGTCGGCACGAGCGACGCGAACTGCTCGTAGACGACGAGACCCGACAGCGCCGGGTCCGACGGCGCGGCCAGCGCGGGCGCCGCGGCGCCGCTGATCGCGCCCGCCGCGTCGGTGACGGTGGCGAACGTCGCGTCCGGGCTGACCAGCAGCGTGCAGGCAGTGCCTGGCAACTGGAATGGCAGCGGCACGAAGGCAGTGGTGTTGCTCAGGCCGTACGCGGCGAGCGCGACGGTGTTGGCGCCGAGGTTGGCCCCGCCGAGAAAGTGCGCGCCGCCGGGGCCGAACAGGCCGGTCGCGGTCGCGGTCGCCGTGGGTGCGGTCGGCCCGGCGCTGCAGCCGACGCCGAAGCTCGCCGCCGTGCCGTTGGTCAGGCCGCCGCTCGTCGGCGCGCCGTCCAGGATCGCGTGCGCGAAACCGAAGCTGGCGATGTTGTTGCCCTCCATCGTCAGGTCGACGACGAGCCATTGGCCCGGCGCAACCGCCAGCGGCGCTGGCGCGGTGAACGGGAACGTCAGCGTGCCGTTCGGGCCGCCCCACGGGTGCGGGAACTGTTGGCCGTTGTCGGGCAGGTAGGTGATCGGTCCGTCGAACGCCGTCTGCAGCGGTTGCGTCAGGTTGCCGGCAAACACCGAACCGGGCGTCGGCACGGCGGTGACGCCGACCTTGATTTGCAGGCGCGTGATCGAGAATGGGCCCGGCGCGCCGACCTGCGGCAGCGGGCCGTCGTAGCGAAACTCCAGCTGGTTGGCGACGAACGGCGCCGTGCCGGTCTCAGCGCTGTCGTAGAACATCTGCACGCGCGCGTTCGGTTGCATGAACGGCACGATGCTGTAGTTGCCGAGTTCGGCAGCGGGGTTCGCCGTCGCCGGCAGTGCGAGGTAGTTCTGGGCGGGGAGCGGGGCCGCTGCGAGGCAGAGGCCGAGGATCGTGGTCTTGTACATTGTTGTCTGGTTCGGGCGGCGGACCGCCGCCGATGCAACGAAGCTAGGCCGCGCGCGCCGGCGGATGTCACGCCTGCGTCATCGGCGATGGCGCGCTACGGTGGTCACATGGCCCAGGTCGTCCGCGCCGCCTTCGTCGTCACTGGCCGCGTGCAGGGCGTCGGCTTCCGCGTCGCCACGGCGCGCGCAGCAGCAGCCAACGGCGTGGTCGGCTTCGTGCGCAATCGCGCCGACGGCGCGGTGGAGGGGGAGGCCCAGGGCGAAGCGTCGGCGCTCGCGGCGTTCCGCGCGTGGCTGCAGCGCGGGCCGACGCTGGCGCGCGTCGACGCGCTGGCGTGGCGCGAGTTCGCGGCCGTCGCCGGTGAGGCGACGTTCGACGTGCGGCGCTGAGCGCGCGGCGCTACGGACAGATGACGAGGTCGACGCCGTTGGTCAGCACCAGCGGGCCGCCGAACAACCCCTGGAACGCGACGCGCAACCCGATGAGCGGCGGCGCGGTCGGGATCGGGATCGGCAGCAGGCCGGCGCCAGCGCCGTCCGTCGCCACCGGCACCAGCGTGATCAGTGCGGCGGGATCGACGACGAGGATGCCCTCGGGGTACGTCACGCTGGCGCGGCCGAGCGAGAGCGCGAGGAGGCCGCTCGCCGAGGCCGGTAGCGCGCTCCACGCGAACGTCGACGTGCCGCCGGCCGACGTGCTGCCCGCCGCCGCGAGCGCGCCGGTGTTCGTGCCGCCGAGGCCGAGCGCGTACGACTGCAGGCCGCAGACGCTGAACGTCTGCGTCGGCAACGTCGTGGCGTTGCCGCGCCAGTCGGTCGCCGTCAGCGCGAACGACACCACGGCGCCGTTGGTCGGCACGCCGGGCGGCGGCGTGATGGCGCCGCGGAAGAACAGGCCGCCGAGGAACTGCAGCGGCGCGCTGCCGGTCGCGACGCCGCCTTGGTGCGTGATCGACCAATTGGCGACCACCGAGCGCACCGAGGTCTCGCCGTCGTCGACGACCGAGTCCTGCACGACGGCGCGCACGACCCACGGGCCGTCCGGCCGCGTGCTGACGGCCGGCAGCTGCTCGACGCGCACGAAGCGCGGCGGCTGCGTGTCCTGCGGACCGCTGCCGTAGTAGGCGCGGTTGAGGTAGCTGCCCGACTCGCCCTGCGCGGTGACCATGTCGAACACGCCGTCGTTGTTGAGGTCGCCGATGGCGACGTCGAGCGTGCTGTCGATCAGCGCGGTGAAGCCGGTCGCCTGGCGCGCGAACGAGAACGCGCCGTTGTTGCGGTACAGCTTCTCGCCGTTGCTCTGCAGCGAGCCGATGACGAGGTCGAGGAAGCCGTTGTTGTCGTAGTCGACGAACACCCACTCGTTGTCGTCGTCGCCGTTGCCGCCGGTCAGCGCCGTCGTCAGGCTGGTGAACGACAGCGTGCCCGACGGCACGAGGTTGTTGCGGATGACGGTGTCGCTGAGGCTGCTGACCGACAGCATCGTCAGGTCGAGGTCGCCGTCGTGGTCGAGGTCGGCGGCCTCGGCCTCGTAGGTCAGGCTGTTGCCGGCCGGCAGCAGCGCCGTGGTGACCGTCGGGAAGCGCCCCGTGCCGTCGTTCCAGTAGATCTGCTGCCCCGCCGACTTGCCGACGTTGACGACGTCGAGGTCCCAGTCGTTGTCGAGGTCGCAGAGCACGATGTCCTGCTGGTTGGTCTTGGGCGCCACGGCGACGTGCGTCGCCGTGACGTTGCTGAACACGCCAGCGCCGTTGTTGAGGAACAGCTTGAGCTGGCCGTTGGCCAGCTCGTCGTTGAGGAAGACGTCGAGATCGCCGTCCTGGTCGACGTCGCCGTAGGCGCAGCCGGCGCACGCGAGGTTGAGCGCGCCGAGGCGCGCGACGCTCTGGTCGCTGAACACGCCCGTGCCGTCGTTGACGTACAGGCGCTGTTGGCTCGGGCCGTTGCACGAGAACAGCAGGTCCTTGTCGCCATCGCCCTCGACGTCGAACGCGACGACCAGCGTGCCCTTGATCGCCAGCGTCGGCAGGCGGCTCGCGGTCTCGTCGACGAGGCCGAGGCCCTGGTTGATCTTGTTGATCAGCAGCGTCGGTTGGATCGCCGAGCCCGCGCTGTTCAGCACGTAGCCGTTGGCGAACACGACGTCCTGGTCGCCGTCGCCGTCGACGTCGCAGAGCACGACGCCCTCGGTCATCACGGTCGGGCCGGTGATCAGGCCGACCTGCTGGTTGAAGCTGGCTTGCGCGGACAGGGGAGCCGCGGCGAGCGCGGCGACGAGGATATGGTGCTTCACGGTGGGGCAGGCGCGGCCGAGCGAGGTGGTGCGGGACGGCGGCGCGGAAGGAGTGTAACTGGCGGCACGACCGCAGGGTGCGCCCGATGGCACGGCGGGTAAAGTTCCGCGCGCATGCTGGCGTTCCGCATCGCCATGGTCGTCGTCGCCGTCGCGGTCGCGTCGTTCGCGTTCCCGCCGACGCCGCGCGAGCCTTCCCCGACGGCGCCGCTCGTGCTGCCCGACGACGGCTACGTCGGCTCGGACACCTGCCGCAAGTGCCATCCCGGCGAGCACGCGACGTGGCACGACAGCTACCACCGCACGATGTCGCAGACGGCGACGCGCGCCAACGTGCTGGCGTCGTTCGACCGCCTCGAGCTCGACTGGTGGGGCAAGCCGGTGGTGCTGGAATGGCGGGGCGAACAGCTGTGGACGATGTTCGTGCGCGGCGGCCTGCAACCGGCGGCGGTCGAGCGGCCGATCGAGCAACTGACCGGCTCGCACCACCTGCAGGTGCTGTGGTACTCGACCGGCAACGGCCGCGAACTCGCGCCCTTGCCGCTGTGCTTCAAGGTCGAAGAGCGCATCTGGCTGCCGCTGACGGCCGTGTTCGTGCTGCCGCCGGAGTTCCGCGACCCGCCGGAGCCGGGCGCGTGGAGCCAGAGCTGCTCGGGATGCCATGCGACCAACGTGCGCCCGCGGCTCGACGTCGGTCGCAACGACACGCACGTCGGCGAACTCGGCATCGCGTGCGAATCGTGCCACGGTCCCGGCGGCAAGCACGTGGCCAGCAACCAGGACCCGCTGCGTCGCTACGAGGCGCGAATGCGGGGCGCCGATCCGACGATGGCCAACCCCGGCACGCAATTGCCGGTGCGCTCGGCGCAGGCCTGCGGCCAGTGCCATGCGGTGTCGATCCTGCGCCAGCAGCATCACGACGCCTGGCGCGAGGATGGTTCGCCCTTCCGCCCGGGCATGGACCTGCACGCGACGCACCTCGTCGTCGGCGCGCAGGACCGCGATGCGCCGGAGTTGCGCCGCGAATTGGCCAAGAACCCGAACTTCTTCGCCAGCTCGTTCTGGTCCGACGGCCAGGTGCGCCTCTCGGGTCGCGAGTTCAGCGGCCTGCGGCAATCGCCGTGCTACGCGCACGGCGACGTCGCGCGGCAGATGGACTGCGCCTCGTGCCACGAGATGCATCCCGACGACGGCGTGGCGACGCCGGCATGGCGAAGCGGCCAGCTGCGCGCCGGCATGGACGGCAACGCCGCGTGCACGCAATGCCACGCGCAGTTCGAGGCCCCGGCGGCGTTGCAGGCGCACACGCGCCACGCGCCGGGGTCGCTCGGCAGCGCCTGCCAGGACTGCCACATGCCGCACACGTCGGTGGGGCTGATGAAGGCCTCGCGCAGCCACCAGATCACCAGCCCCGACGTCGGCGTCGAACTCGCCACCGGTCGGCCCAACGCCTGCAACCTCTGCCACCTCGACCGCACGCTGCAGTGGACCGCCGAGCAGTTGCAGGCGGGTTGGGGCAATGAGCCGCCCGCGCTCGACGCCGACCAGCGCGATGTCGCCGCCGGTGCGCGCTGGCTGCTCACCGGCGACGCCGGTGTGCGCCTGCTGGCGGCGTGGAGCTTCGGCTGGGCGCCGGCGCGCGCGACGGCGGGCGACGGCTGGATGGCGCCGTACCTCGGCCGCCTGCTCGACGATCCGTACTACGTCGTGCGCTTCGCGGCGGCCCGCAGCCTGCGCACGATCGGGCACGGCGGCGCGCTCGTCGGCTACGACTTCCTCGGCGCGGCGACGCAGACGCGACCGTTCGGCGAGGCGGTGATGCAGCAATGGGCGTCGAACTGGCGCGGCGGGTCCGCGCCGGCGCTGCTGCTCGGCGAGCGCGGCGTCGATGCGCCGGCGTTCGCGCGCCTGTACGCGCGCCGCGACGACCGCAAGGTCTACCTGGCCGAGTGAGGCCGCGCGCCGCGCCGCGCGGGCGCGCCGCGGACGTTACGGTGCGTCACCAGCCGCGCAGGCATGCACGAGTCACCGCTGAGCGCGTCGGTCGGTTCGCCGCATTGCGACGGCGGCCACGCGAAACGCCGATCCATCGCGCGCCGCGCGCGCGATGAATCAGTGCGCCTTCTTCGGCGTCTGGAAGATGTGCACGGCCATGCTGTGCACGGCCTCGGCGGCTTCCATCATCGCCTCCGGCAGCGTCGGGTGCGCGTGGATCGTCTGGGCGAGGTCGTGGACCGACGCGCCCATCTCGATCGCCAGCGCCGCTTCGGCGACGAGCTCGGTGACCTCGGGGCCGATCATGTGCACGCCGAGGACCTTGTCGGTCTTGGCGTCGGCGATGACCTTGCACCAGCCCTCGGTCTCGTTGAGCGAGAGCGCGCGGCCCGACGCGGCGAACGGGAACTTGCCCTCGACTGGCTCGAAGCCGGCCTTCTTCGCCTCCTCCATCGACAGGCCGACCGAGGCGATCTCCGGGTCGGTGAAGATCACCGCCGGGATGCACGCCGGGTCGTAGGCCGCGCCCTTGTCGCCGGCGATCGCGGCGGCGGCGATGAGGCCCTCGTGGCTGCCCTTGTGCGCGAGCATCGGCTGGCCGGCGACGTCGCCGATCGCGTAGATGCCCGGCACGTTGGTCCTGCGCGTGTGGTCGACCGGGACGAAGCCGCGCTCGTCGACCTTGACGCCGACGGCCTCCAGGCCGAGTCCCTTGCCGCTGGGCCGGCGGCCCACGCACGACAGCACGACGTCGCACTCGAACGTCTGCGGCTTGCCGTCGACCTCGGCGGTCACTTCGAGGCCGTTCTTGCCCTTCTTGAAGCCCGTCGCCTTGGTCTTGAGGTGGACCTCGACCTTCTTCTTCTTGAGCGAGCGGCCCATCTCCTTGGACAGCTCTTCCTCCATGCCCGGCAGCACGCGGTCCATGAACTCGAGCACGCGGACCTCGGCGCCCAGCTTGTGGTAGACGAGGCCGAGCTCGAGGCCGATGTAGCCGCCGCCGATCACGATCATGCGCTTGGGCAGCGACTTCGGCGCCAGCGCGTGGGTCGACGACCAGACGTCGACGCCGTCGAAGGCGAAGCCGGGGACCTCGATCGGCGTGCTGCCGACGGCGATGACGAGGTTCTTCGCCTCGAGCGTCTTCGTGCCGTCCTTCGACTTGACCTCGACCTTGCCCTTGGCGATCACCTTGGCGTCGCCGCTGTGCACGTCGACCTTGTGGTTCTTGAGCAGGCCGCCGACGCCCGACGTCAGCTTGTTGACGATGCCGGCCTTCCAGTTGACCAGCGCGCCGACGTCGAGACCCTCGAACTTCGCCTTGATGCCCATCACATCGGCGTGCTGGATCTTGTCGACCAGCTTGCTCGCCGCGATCAGCGCCTTGCTCGGGATGCAGCCGACGTTGAGGCAGACGCCGCCGAGGTTCTCCTTCTCGACCACCGCGGTCTTGAGGCCGAGCTGGGCGCAGCGGATGGCGCAGACGTAGCCGGCCGGGCCGGCACCGATCACGAGGACGTCGTAGGTCATGTGGGGGGCGAGGAGGATACGGACGCGCCCGGCGGGAGGGAAGGAACGGGGCGCCCCCGGCCCCGTCCGCTGGCCCGCGGCCGGCTCAGAACTTCCAGCTCACCTGCGCGTAGCCGTAGGTGACGTCGTCGCCCTGACCCTGCGAGGCGCGGTCCTGGAACGAGCCCTCGGCGAGGTAGCAGACGCCGAAGTCGAACTCGACCGACTGCGGCACGACCTCCCAGCGCATGCGCAGCTCGAACTGGTCGCCGACGTGGTCGCCGGAGCCGCCGGTGCGGTCGCGCAGGCCGGCGGCGGTCCAGGCGTCGCGGTCGGACGCCAGGAAGACCATGCGGTAGCCGAGCGTGAACTGCAGCTGCTTGCGCGGGTGCAGCATCAGCCGCAGTTCCGGCGAGTCGAGGTTGGCGCGGGCGACGGCGCCGTACAGGCCCGTCGGCCCGTACTCCCAGCGGCGCGCGCCGAACAGCGTGTCGAAGCGCTCGTTGTCGAGGTCGTTCGGGTCCTTGTCGCCGGTGGCGTAGTCGTAGGCGACCTGCACGGCCGGGCTCCACGAGTCGTCCCACTGGTAGCCGAGCGAGGCGTGGCCGAAGCCAGCTTGGTGGTCGCTGACGCTGGCCGCGGTCGCGCTGGTCTTCGACTCGCCGGTCTGGCCGACCAACTCGACCGCGTAGAACCAGTCGCCGGCCTTGCGCGCCTGGTGCACGCGGCCGCCGAAGGTCAGCAGTTCGCGCTGGCGCGTGGTGGCGCCGCGCTCGTCGAGGCCGAACGCGTAGACGTCGATGCGCGCCTTGCCGGCGAGCTTGCTCTCGAAGTAGACGCCGCCGAACTGCAGGTCGAGGTCCTGGTCGTCCCACTCCTGGCGGTTGTCGAGCAGGTCCTCGGCATCGCCGTTGTCGGGCCGGCGGTCGACGGGCATCGCCCAGAAGACGCGCACGTTGGACGCTTCGCCCTGCCACAGCCAGCTCGCGCCGGTGAACGAGTTGACCGTGTTGCGGAACGCGTTGCGCGCGACGAGGCGACGACCGCCGAGGTCGATCGTCTCGCGACCGACGTGCAACTCGTGCTTGCCGCCGCCGAGGCCGCCGAGCTTCAGCGTGCCGTACGCCTGCAGGATGTCGGCGCTGTCGACCATCGTGGCGTCGATGTAGCTGTCGTTCGCCGTGCCCGGCTCGTCGTGCAAGCCGTACTGCCGCGCGTCGATGCCCTCGAGCGTCGCGCCGAAGGCGTCACCCGTCGCGTCGATGCGCAGCAGCGTCTGCAGCATCAGGGCGTCGTCGTTCTCGGCGTAGCCGCGCACCGGCGGGTTGTCGTTCGGGCTGCGGAAGCGGAACTGGTTGTCGAGCGACTCGTAGCGCGTGCGCTGCTCGCCGCCGACCTTGAGCCAGTCCGGGCCGCCGAGCGCGCCGTGCAGGCGCCAGGGCGTGTCGGCCGGCGGCGCGGCCGGGGGCGGGTCGCCGCTCGGGGCCTGGGCGGCGAGGGAGACGCTGAGGGCGAGCAGCGTCAGGGGGAGCGTGTGTGAGGGACGCTGGGTCACCATGGCAGCACCATTCCAAGAAGCGGGCCAAGGCGACGGCAAGTAGGGAGTGGGGAGAATGCGCCGCGGCGAGATGGGAAGCGGTCGCAACGCCTGTCACACGCCCGTGACGGTGGCGTTCGCGCCGGCTCAGCCGCCGATGCCGTCGCGCGCGAGTTCCTCGGCAGTCGCCGGCCCGGCGAGCGTGCCCGGCGGCGCCTGGTAGTGGCCCGGATCGCCGTACTCGGCGATGCCGTCGCGGACCTTCAGCACGGCGACCATGCCGCCCATCGTGACGTAGCCGTGGGCGGCCGTCCCGCCGAGCATCGGCCGGCTGTTCTTCGGCAGCGTGTTGTCCGGCGCGTCGGGGTCGATTGCGCCGCCCTCCATCGCCGCGAACGTCGGCACGGTCTCGGCGAGCTTGCGATCGAACAAGCCGGGGTCGACGCCGACGAGGTTGGGCAGGTCGTGGCCCATCTGCGTCATGACGTGATGCGTCATGTGGCAGTGCATGCCCCAGTCGCCGGGGTTGTCGGCGACGAACTCGACAGTGCGCGTCTGGCCGGTCGCGACCAACACGGTCGTCTCCGGGTGGCGCGCGCCGGGCGGCACTTCGCCGCCGTCGGTGCCGACGAGTTCGAATGCGTGGCCGTGCAGATGGATCGGGTGGTGGTCCATCGCGCTGAGGTTGCCGATGCGGATGCGGACGCGCTGGCCCGTGCGAACGACCATCGGCGCGGTCGCCGGATAGACCTTGCCGTTGAGCGTTAGCACGTCGAAGTCCTTCATCTCGTTCGGGTCGGGCCGTTCGCTACCGACCTTCACCGACCACTCTGACAGCATGTAGCAGAAGTCGCGGTCGGGCCGCGGGCCGCTCGGCGCGCGCGGGTGCACGACGACCATGCCGATCAGCCCCATGGCGATCTGCACCATCTCGTCGTGGTGGCTGTGGTACATGAACGTGCCGTGCTGCCGCAGGGTGAACTCGTAGCGGAAGGTCTCGCCCGGCTCGATAGGCCGCTGCGTCAGCCCGCCGACGCCGTCCATGCCGTTGGGCACGAACAGCCCGTGCCAGTGCACGGTCGTCGGCGCGTCGAGTTTGTTGGTGACGTAGACGCGGACGCGATCGCCTTCGACCGCCTCGACCGTCGGGCCGTGCACGCGGCCGTTGTAGCCCCAGCAGTTGCCCTGCAGGCCCGGCGCGAATTCGTGGCGCACCGGTCCGGCGATGAGGTGGAACACCTTGACGCCGTCGACGACGCGAAACGGCAGCGCGGCGCCGTCAGGCGTCTCGACCGGCGTGTAGTCGACGTGCGGCATGCCCGGCGGCTGCGGCGGCGCGTCGGGCGGCAGCGTGGCGGCGCGCGCGAGCCGGGCCGGCGTCGCGGCGGCGGCGCCGAGCGCGGCGCCGCGGAACAGGAACTGGCGGCGATCGTGGCTCATGGCGTGATTCTCGCAGGCAGGCGGACGGACGGATCGGGCACGGCGTCGATCGCCGGCAACGGCGACGGCGTGAAGGCGGTGGCCGGCAGGCCGCCGGCGAGCAAGCGCTCGAAGTCGAGGCGCGCGAACACGGCGTCGCGGCGCAGCGCCACGTGTTCGCGTTCGTCGTGCAGCTGCGCCTTGCGCGCGTCGAGCACGGTGAAGGCGCCGGTCTGCATGGCGTTGTAGTGCTGCACGACGGCCTTCACGTGCTGTTCGCGGTGCGGCAGGTGGCGATCGCGCAGGAACGCCGCGCGCTCGGCGAGCAGCGTCGCGCGGTCGCGCAGCAGGCGCGCGGCCGAGCGGATCTCGACGGCGAGCTGCTCGGTCTCGAGCAGCGCCTGCTGCAGTTGCAGCTCGGCGCGTTGCTGGGCCGTGCTGCGGTCGTCGAGCAGCGGCAGCGTGAACGAGAAGCGCGGGCCAAGGCCCCATTCGCCGCCGGGCTCGCGCAGCGCGCCGACTCCGAGCGCGCCGTCGGGCAGCCAGCCGTCCCAGCGGCGCAGACCGGCCAGGTTGGCGAGCGCGTCGGCGCGGCTGCGGAACGCTGCCAGCGCCAGCGACGCGGCGACGGCGCGCGACTCGGCCTCGGCGAGGTCGATGCCCGCGAGTGGGTCGTCCGGCAGCGAGCCGGCGAGCGACCACTGCGTGTCGGCGCCCCATAGGCCGAGCACGCGCTGCAGCGGCTCCTTGGCTTCGCGCACGGCGAGCTCGGCAGCAGCGAGGTCGAGGCGTGCCCGCGACTCGGCGAGCCGGTGGGCGGCGAGTTCGCGGTCGGCGACGTTGCCAGCGGCATGGAGCGCCGCCGCCAGTTCGTGGCCAGCCTGCGCGGCCGCGAGTTCCTGGCGCTGCAGCGCCGCGAGCGCGTCGGCGGCGCGCAGCGAGGCGGCGCCGTGGCGCACGGCGAAGACGACGGCGAGCAATTCGTCGGTCAGCAGCGCCTGCGCGGCGGCGAACTCCGCTTCGCCCATGCGCACGCGCAGCGGCCGGTACAGCAGGTCGACGAACGGCTGCGCCAGGCCCATCTCGATCTCCGTCCCGCCGTCGAACAGGAAGCGCGCGTCGCCGCCGAGCACGGGGTTGCGCAGCAGGCCCGCTTGCACGAGGTCCTGGCGCGCGATGCCCAGGCGCACGTAGACGGCGCGCAGTCGGCGATTGTGCAGCAGCGCGACGCGCACCGCGACGTCGTCGGTCAGCGGCGCGCGCAGCAGGTCGCGGACGGCAGTATGCGTCTCGTCGCCGCCGTCGAGCGGCGGCGCGGGGTCGTGCGCGCCGGCGCGCTGCTGCATCGCTTGGTGCAGCGCGTCGGCGTCGTTGGTCGGCGCGGCGGCGCAGGCGGCGAGCGCCAGCGGCGCGAGCAGGCGGAGCGCGCGCACGTCAGTGTCCTCGCTTGCCGGGCGTCACGGGTGTCGGCGCTGCGGGCCCGTTGGCCGGGCTCGCGCCCGGCGCCGTCGGCATGGCCAGCGCGTCGCTGCGCGGCGACTCCGGCGCGGCTTCGGCGGCCGGAGAGCCTGGGTGCGACGGCGGGAACGGCGGCAGCGGCGGCGCGGTGGCGCAGCCGACGAACAACAGGCCGACGCAGGCGATCCGGTTCACTTGCCCGCCTCCTTGTCCTTCGCCGGCGGGGTCGCCGGCGTCGGCGCAGGCGGCGTCTTCGCCAGTTCGCGCGCCTTCGCCAGCATCGCCGCCGGCGCCTGCTTGATCGCGTCGACGTGCTTTTGCGACGACAGGTGCACGAGCGCGCCATCGATCAGCGCGAAGGCGTTCGGCGCGACCGGCTCGCCGCTGACCGGGCAGTAGCCGTTGCCGACGTCGACGACGTCCTTGCGCGTGAGCTTCACCAGCGTGGTCTGCGAGTGGCGCTGCGCCTTGCTCGCGCACTCGTCGCAGCAGACCGCGAAGCGATAGCCCTGCAAGGTCACCATCACGGCGCTGCGGCCGACCGGCTTGCCGCTCACCGGGCACGTCGCGTTGCGCAGTTCTTCGACGGTCGGGTACGCGGCCTGGTGCGCCTTCGGCACGTCGGCGAGCACCTTCTTGAAGCAGGGCTTGCAGCAGACGTGGAAGCGGCCGAGGTCGGTGTCGACGAACAGCGGGGTCGACGCCTTCTTGCCCATGATCGGGCAGGTCGCGTTGGCGAACGTCGGGGCCTCGACGACGGGGGACTTGGCGTCGGCGCCGGACGGCGAAGGAGCCGGCGCTGGCGTGGGCGCTGGCTTGACGTCCTGCGCCGACGGCGCGGCGACGAGCAGCGCGGCGAGGGTCATTGCGAGCAGACTGCGGACGAAGCGAACGAACGGACGGTTCGAAGCGGACATGCGGAAACCTGCGGAAGCGGCGCGCGCGGAGCGCGGCCAGGAAGCGGGATCGGACAGGGCGACGCAGCGCGCGTCGGCGACGGCGAAGCCGGGGCTTCGTCGCGCGACGCGGGGCGCGGGTCAGATCCGCAGCGGCAGGTTGCGCGCGGCGAACGGATCGGGCGGCGGGCGCTGGTGGCGCGGGGTCCACGAGCGTGCGCGCGGCGGCACGATGGCTGCGGGCGCGACGACGGCGAGGCGACGCAGCGGCGGCGCCAGCGTCGACGCGTCGCTCGGGGCTGGCGCTGCGGCGCCATCATCGCCCAGGTCGGGCAACGACAGCCACTCGCACCGGCAGTCGTCGGCGGCGAGCGCTGGCAGCGCCGCCCGCGTCGGCTTCGCCGTGTCGCCGCAGCACGACGGGGCCGCCTCGAACTCGGCAGCAGGCGCGCAGCACGCTTCGGACACCGCCTGCATCGGCACGACGCAGCGGCATACATGCAACCACGCGCCAGCAGGGACCAGGAGTCCCGGCAGGACGAGCAGCAGCAGCAGGATGGCGGCGCGGCGCATCATCAACGCGCTATTTTGGTCGATCCGATGGTGTCCGCCAAGGGGCAGCGGGCGGCCGGTCGGAAAATTGCCAAGACGCGGCGGATCCCTCGATCGATGGCAGGGGGTCCACGGGTGGTGGCAGCCGCCGGCGCAGGCCGTCATCCTGGCGATCCACAATCGAGGGATCCGCTGGGTACGGTTGCTGGCCATGCGTCGGTTGCTCGCGCTCGTCGCCCTTGCCCTGCTCGCCACCGCCTGCGCCGCACCGTCGCCGAATCCGGCTTCGGCGTGGCGCTTTGGCGTCGCTGCCTTCGACCGCGTCGACCCGCTCGCGGCAGCGCCGATCCTGCGCGGGGCCGGCTTCGACTACCTCGAACCCGCGCTCGGCAAGCTGGCGACGGCCAGCGACGCCGAGGTCGCCGCCGCGCGCGCGGCGGTCGCTGCCGGCGGCGTGCCGGTCGAGGCAATGAACTGGTTCCTGCCCGGCGCTTCGATCCCGGTGGTCGGTCCGGCCGTCGACACCGCGCGGCAGGACGCGTACCTGCGGCGCGCGCTGCCGCTGGCGGCGTCGTTCGGCGCGCGCGTCGTCGTCTTCGGCAGTCCGGCGGCGCGCACGCGGCCCAATGGCTTCGCGCGCGAGGAAGCCGAGCGGCAACTCGTCGCCTTCCTGCGGCGATGCGCGGACGTCATCGCCGGCAACGGCCTCGACCTCGTCGTCGCCATCGAGCCGCTGCGGCGCCCGGAGACCAACACCGTCAACTCGCTGGCCGAGGCGTTGGCGTTGTGGCGCGCGGTCGACCGCCCCCAGGTCGGCGTCGTCGTCGACGTGTTCCATCTCGCGTTCGAAGGCGAGGACCCTGCCGTCGTCGCCGGCGCCGGCGCTGCGATCGTGCATGCGCAGGTGGCGGCCGTCGCGCCGCGCGGCTGGCCGCGCACCGGCGACGACGCCGCGCGCTACGCGCCGTACCTCGCGGCGCTGCGGCAGGCGGGCTATCGCGGCCGCCTCAGCGTCGAGGCGCCGAGCGACGACGTCGCGCGCGACGCCGGGCCGGCGCTGGCGCGACTGCGCACGCTGATCGAGTGACGCGGCGCGGCCTGCAGGCAGACGGCGCGTCCGCCTGCAGGCCCGCCATTCGCTGCATCAGCCGCCGACGGTGCCGATCGTGATCGCCACGCCGTTGCTGGTGATCGCCTGGAAGGCGTTGGGCGCGGTGACGTCGAGCGCGATCGACTGACCGAACACCCGGAAGCCGGCGAGCGCCGGCACGTTCGGGATCGCGAGCGGGAAGCCGACCGTGCCGGCGCCGAGCAGCGTCGCGCTGAAGTCGGTGCTGACGTACGAGCGGCAGCCGGGCATGCCGAGGATGCCGAGGTCGAAGCCCGGGTTGATCTGCGTCACGCCGAGGAAGCCGACGCCGAGGCCCGGGATCGCCGGGATGTTGTTGGTGTTGATCGTCACCGTGGCGCCGAGCGTCGGCGCGCCGGCGACGGCGACCGTCAGCGGCGTGCGCGCGACGTCGGCCGCCTTGCTGAGGAACGGCATGTCGGCCGAGAAGTCCTGCGAGCCGGGCGTGAGCACCGGCGCGCCCGGCGAGAAGCCGACGATCTTCGCCTGCGACGTGCTGCCGAACGGCGACATCGCGCCGTAGCGGATCTCGACCTGGCCGCTCGCCGACAACACCGCCTGGATGTTGAAGCTCTTGGCGCCCGCGGCGGACGTCGCCAGTTCGCCGACGTCGTTCCACGTGATCGTCGCGGTCTGCGCGACCGGGTCCTCGCTGAAGTGCACGCCGGCGAGCGGGTTCAGCGTGACGTTGCGGTTGGCGTAGAGGTCGTACCAGCACGCGAACAGGCGCGGCCGGCCCGAGTGCGTGGACGTGCCGGCGACCGCCATCTCGGCGAGCGTCGGGCTGAAGTCGCTGCCTGTCAGCGTCGTCGTGCCGAGCACGATCTCGCCGTTGGTCGTGGCGTGCAGCACGTTGGTCGAGCCGCCCGGGAACGGGAACGCGAAGCTGGTCAGCGTCAGCGGCAGCGACGTCCCGTCGTCGGCCATGACCGCAGGCGTCGCGGCGTTGTTGAGCAGCGGCACGGTCGTCGTCGGCGCCACGAATGCGCCAGCGCCGGGGGTGACGACGTAGCGCGTCGGCGCGCCGGCGTTGTCCGGGACCAGCGTGATGCCGCCGCCGAGGTCGAGCGTCGAGGCCGCGATCGGGAACAGTTCGGCGAAGGCGCGCGAGTCGTTGTCGTAGCAACCGAGGCCGTAGCTGCTGACGGTGCTCGGCGCGATCGTCGCGACGCCGCCCGGGCCGCCCGAGATGTCGAACAGCACGAGGCCGGCGTTGGCCGACGTCGTGCCGGTCAGCGCCGTGTTGCTGTTCTGCGAGATGCGCACCACGCGCTGCGTCGCCTGCGACGTCGCGGCCGCGAGGAGCGGGATCGTCGTCGGCGCCGGCGCCACCGCGTCGAAGTCGAGGATCAGGTCCTGGCCGAGCGTCGGGTCGTAGACGAACCCGCCGGGGATCGTGATGTCGACGGCGTAGTTGTTCGGCGTCGTGCCGCCGCCGGCCGCCACGGTCAGCGGGCTCGCCGTCAGCACCTGCTGCATGGTGCCGCGGTTGCTCGCGAACGTCGTGCTCGGCGCGAGGTAGTCGGTCGCCGCCGTGCCGATGGCGAAGTTGGCGCTGCTGTACGTGCCGCCCGCTGCGACGTTGTTGTTGGCGGCGCGGAAGCGCACGCGATCGATCGAGATCGGGCCGATGACGCCCTGGTTGGTGAAGTGCGTGGTGTCGTAGATGAGCTGGCAGCGGAACGCCGTCGTGCGCCAGATCAGGCCGGTCGAGGTCGGCTGCGTGAAGTAGGTGTTCTCGGGCGCGCCGAGCAATTGGGCCGGGACGGTGGCGGCGAAGGCCGCGGCGGCGGCGGCGAACAGGAGCGCGTGCTTCATGGTCTGAGGCGTCATCGAGGTTGCTTCGGATGCGCGCGACGCCATCGGCGACTTGCCGCGGCGCAGGGCGATCCGGCCGGGAAGTCTACCTCGATCGTCGCCGGCCGTGCGGCAGTGTTTCCCCGCGGGAGACCGTGTGCAGCCGGCGTTGCGGCGCGGCGCGATGGGGCTACCAGCGCGCGAGGCCACCGGCGCTACCCGGCGGCATCGCGACCGCGTCAGAGCGGGAACGCGCCCTGGTTGACGCCGCGGCCTTCGAGGGCCAGCACCTCGGCGAGCTGCTCCTTCAGCGGCTCGGGCACCGTCGCGAAGACGTCAGTGACCAGCGTCTCGTCGGCGGGCGGGCCGTTCTGCTCGGCGGCGGCGATCGCGGCGTTGACGCGCTGCGCGATGTCCTCCTTGAACGCCGCCTCCTTGTCGTCGTTCCACAGGCCGCGCTTCTGCAAGTAGGCGCGGAAGCGGTCGACCGGGTCCTTCTTCTCCCAGGCCTTCACCTCGGCCTCGTCGCGGTAGCGCGTCGGGTCGTCGCTGCTGCTGTGGCCAAGGCGCCGGTAGGTGACGGCCTCGATGAAGGTCGGGCCCTGGCCGGCGCGCGCGCGCTCGGCCGCGGCCTTGGTCACCGAGTAGACGGCGAGCACGTCGTTGCCGTCGACGCGCACGTAGGGCATGCCGTAGGCCTTGCCCTTCTGCGCCAGCGTCTCCGACGCGGACTGCTTGCTGATCGGCACCGAGATCGCCCACTGGTTGTTCTGGCAGAACAGCACGCACGGGCTCTGGTAGACCGCCGCGAAGTTCATGCCGCAGTGGAAGTCGTTGGCGCTCGTCGCGCCGTCGCCGAGGTAGCCGAGCACCACGACGTCGTCGCCGCGGATGCGCGCCGCCATCGCCGCGCCGACGGCGTGGCTCAGCTGCGTGCCGATCACCGACGACATGCCGTAGTAGTTGCCTTCCTTGAAGGTGTAGTGGCACGGCATCTGCCGGCCCTTGCAGCGGTCGGCGCCGTTGCCGATCAGCTGGTTGATCGCCTCGGTCAGCGACAGTCCGCGCATCATCGCGGCCGCGCCTTCGCGCAGCGCTGGGAAGATCCAGTCGCGCGGCTCGAGCGCGGCGACCGAGCCGACGGTGGCCGCTTCCTGGCCGAGGATCGGCCCATAGAAGCCGATGCGGCCTTGCCGCTGCAGCATCAGCATGCGGCGATCGAACTCGCGCACCTGCACCATCTGCTCGTACAGGAACAGCAGCGTGTCGACCGGGAGGTTGGGGTCGCGGCCCTTCTGCACCGTGCCGTCGTCCTCGAGCAGGCGCACGAGGCCCTGCGGCGTGGGCAACGGCGCGGGCGCCGCGGGCTTCACCGGCTTGCTGGCGATCGGCCTGCTGGCGACCGGCTTCTTCGCGGCCGGCTTGCCGGCGACCGGCTTGCCGGCGACAGGCTTGCCGCCAGCCACCCTGCCGCCAGCCGACTTGCCGCGGCCCGCCGCGGTGGCAGCGGGCGTCTTCGCCTTGGCGGCGGCCTTGGGCCGCGCTGCGACCTTCGACTTCTTCGCCGGCATCAGCCGAGGAGCAGGCGGTAGGGCTGCTCGAGGTGGTCCTTGACGACGTTCATCCAGCGCGCGCCGGTGGCGCCGTCGACGAGGCGGTGGTCGATCGACACCGACAGGTACATCTTCTTGCCCGCGACGATCTGGCCGTTCTTGACGATGGCCGCGTCCTTGATCGCGTGCACGCCCATGATGGCGACCTCGGGGAAGTTGATGACCGGCGTCGCGAACAGGCCGCCGATGTTGCCGGCGTTGGTGATCGTGAACGTGCCGCCCGTGAGGTCGTCGACCGTCACCTTGCCATCGCGCGTGCGCGCGGCGAGGTCCTGGATGTCCTTCGCCAGCTCGCCGACCGACTTGCGGTCGACGTCCTTGACCACTGGCACGATGAGGCCGTTGTCGGTGTCGGTGGCGATGCCGAAGTTGTAGTACTTCTTGATCACCAGCTCGTTGGTCACCTCGTCGAGCGAGCTGTTCATCATCGGGAACTCGCGCATCGCCGCGACGATCGCCTTCATGACGAACGGCAGGTACGTGATGTTGACGCCCTTGTCGGCGAATGCCTTCTTGGCCTCGCCGCGGATCTTCACCAACTCGGTCACGTCGATGTCGTCGACGTAGGTGAAGTGCGTCGCGGTGAACTTCGACCGCGTCATCGCCTCGGCGATCTTGCGGCGCAGGCCGCGGAACGGCACGCGCTCCTCGCTGCGGCCGGCCGGGGCCGGCGGGATCGCGACCGGCGCGAACGCGCGCCCGCCCGGGGCGCTGGCGGCGGCGGCCGGCGCGGCGGCGCGGGCCGCAGGCGCGGCGGCGCCGACGGTTGCGAGGTCGTCATTGGTGACGCGGCCGCGCGGGCCGGTGGCGGCGACCTGCGTCAGGTCGATGCCGAGTTCGCGGGCGCGGCGACGCGTCGCCGGCGTGGCGAGCACCTTGCCGGGGCTCGCTTGCACGAACGGCTTGGCGGCAGCCGGAGCCGGCGCCGCGGCGGCCGCTGGGGCGGCGG
>Ga0194132_10001144_pt1 | contig 53762 bp, 55 predicted proteins | sample TA2KigOf80mmetaG_FD_148612 | JGI IMG/M metagenome (GOLD analysis project Ga0194132, IMG submission 148612) | Freshwater microbial communities from Lake Tanganyika, Tanzania - TA2015054 Kigoma Offshore 80m | ecosystem: Environmental > Aquatic > Freshwater > Lake | place: Tanzania: Lake... | reverse complement strand
GCGCTTGGAGGTGGTGCGCCGTTCGGCAGACGCCAAAGGCTTTACCGTGTTGCCCCGCCGCTGGGTGGTGGAGCGGTCCTTCGGTTGGCTGGGGCGCTAGCGGCGCTTGTGTCGGGACTTCGAACATACCACCGTTTCCAGTGACGCTATGGTGTACTTGGCCAGTATCCGGCGCACGCTGCGGATGGTGACGACGGAAAATACGAATTAAAAAACACTTTCTCATTGCTGCGGTCAACGGCTATGCCCTCGCCGGGGGGGTTAGAGCTATCGCTTGCGTGTGACATTCGCATCGCATCTGAGAATGCCAAGTTCGGCTGTTCGGAAGTGAAACGCGGCTTTCATCACTGCGATGGTGGCACAGTCCGGTTGCCGCTAATCGTTGGTCTTGGTAACGCTCTCAAGATGCAATTGACAGGTGAACAAATTGACGCTCGCGAAGCGTTACGTATTGGGCTCGTCAGTGAAGTCGTCTCTCCCGCTGATCTTATGCCCACTGCCGAACGCTATGCCTCAACCATTATCAAAAACGGACCACTCGGCGTACGTTCAGCAAAGGAGTCAATGTTACGCAGCCTCGGCCGCGTCCTCGAAGACGCGCTCCGTTACGAGAACATCTTGTTCTCCACCCTCACGCAAACCGAAGACTACGCCGAAGGCCCACGGTCGTTTGCTGAGAAACGCGAGCCAGTGTGGAAGGGACGGTAAATAAAAAAAGGCAGTAGAGAACAAGTCGAGGCGCGACATGTCGCGCCTCGACGACAAATGAACCACCAAAACAAAATTACAATTTCCCCGCTTTCCGTAGCTCCTGCACCTTCGACTCTCTAACAAGAATCCCCTCGCGATACAGCGCTGCAATTTGCTCGGGGGTATAGCCAAGGCGATTTTGTAGCACCTCTTCGTTATGCTCACCGAACAATGGTGCACGGAAAGGAATTTCTACAGGCGCGTTCGAGATATGAAACGGGGACTTCGCTACTGGAGTAGAACCGAGAATTGGATGCGGTAGGGTCTGGAACAGCTCGCGAGCGGCTAACTGTGGGTGAGCAACGGCATCGGGAATATCGAGCACTGGCGCAATAGGAATACGTGCTTCACGAAGAATTTTGAGTGGAGTCTCATCATCTGGGAAAGTCTGTAACCAATCTTCGATATATTTCCGTACTTCTGGACGACGGGCGCAGCGAGCTCTCTGGGTTTCATACCGCGGATCGGTTGCCAGTTCTGCCATGCCCATCGCTTTCACCAACGGTGGCCATTGGTGCTCAGCAACGGCAAAAGCAAGATAGCCTTTCTTGGCTTTGTACACGCCATACGGACAGATCGTGGGAAAATCGGCACCAAAGCGATGCGGACGAATCGCGCCGCCGCTCATCATGTAAAGCGGGACGTTGATGTAATCGAGATACAGCAATGACTCAAGTTGCGAGATGTCGATATACTGACCCTCGCCAGTCATCGTACGGGAGAACAACGCTGCGCAAATTGCTAACGCGCCATGAATCCCAGCATTCGGATCACCGAAGTAGTTGCCCACGTACTCTGGTGGACCATCCGGCTCGCCGGTCATCGCCATCACACCACTTTGTGCCTGGGCGATGATGTCGAAGCTGGTGAACTTGGCATACGGTCCATCTTGCCCATAGCCTGACACCGAACACATGATCAGATGAGGGTTCACTTTTTTCAGCGATTCATAATCGAGTCCGTATTTCGCCATGACACCGGGGCTATAATTCTCGACAGCGACATCACACTGGCGGACCAGATCACGCACAATCTCCAAAGCCTTGGGATGTTGGAAATCAACACCGATACTCTTTTTTCCAGCGCTCGCAGCAATAAAAAATGCACTAATCCCCGGATCAACGATGTGAATCTTGCGCCCAAGATCCCCATCCGGGGCACGTTCGATTTTGACGACGTCAGCTCCTAAATCGGCGAGGATGCGCGTCGCTGACGGACCAGCCAGGTATTGGGTGAAATCAATGACTTTGACACCTGTGAGGAGTTTCTTTTTGCCGTTGCTTTCTTGCGCCATCATCCCTCCCTCTGAGTATGAATTGCGAATGGTCGATTGCCCCCCGACGGAGGGGGCAGGCGAATTGTGGCGTATCTCTCAGGAATCTGCAATCAGGAAGGGTGAAGTTGACTGTCGATAGCTTTCGCTTACCATAGGCAGGACCTAATGAGGTGTTGGTATGATGAACATGACTTCCTGCTTGTCACCGGCTGCACTGCTTGTCACCGCATTCCTATGTTGCTCATCCTCTGCTGCGCACGCCACGGTCTTTTCTTGGAAAGGCGAAGGTGGAGCGTTGCACTTCAGTAATGATCCAGAGGAAGTTCCGGAAACGCACCGGCCTTCGGCGAAGCAATTCACCTCAAAGCTTGCAGGAAAGGTTACACCTGAGAGCTCACCTGAGCGCGCAACGCCACCCTCTTCTGCTCCACCACTCGCAGAGTCGACCACTGCCTATGAACGTGGTGTCGAACGCGGACTTCTGGTAGCCGAGCGTCAGTTGGAAATGACCAACGAAATTCTGAAGACCACGTTGCAAGCAGTTCGCCAACCACCACCGCCACAAACGATTATTATTCAGCAGCAGCCTGCAGAGCCGATTGTTCGTTACGTCGAGCGTGAACCGTCTCACTTTCCGTATTATGGCGTGATCTCCCCATACTCGTGGCACTGGGGGAGACCGTATTTCTCTCACTACTCGTATGGTTTTCGCCGAGGACGGTTAGTACCTCACTCGCATTTCTTTCCTGGAACTCGACGGCGAAATACCGGTATCTTTTTCCCACACGGTCATTCTACTCATCACGGATTTCTTTCAGGGCATGGGATCACCTTAAGATAATGAAAAATTAAAAATGCAAAAAGAACTCCCTTATTCGTATTCCTCATATTTGCTTTTTCGTTCCTCACCTGTGGGGTTTTTATACTCTTCACTCTTCACTCTTAATTCTTCACTATCGTGAAATCTACTCATTTCCCCGTTTCGCCCTCTTGGCCCTCTGCCTCATTATCACAGCGTGTGCAGTTCCGGCTGATCGCCCACTGACACCGCTCTCCACTGACGTCGCCTCGTTGTATGCCCCCCATGGCGAGCCAGGAGCGTGGTTTAATCCGTGGAACCCTCAGCAAAAGAGCTGGGCAACAATCTTCCGCTGGTGGACCTCGCGAAGTTCGTATACTGGAGAACGGCGGGTTCCCCTTGATATACCGCGTATAGCAAACAGCGGCGTGTCGTTTGCCACGCGTGAGAATTCTGCTTCTGTCACTTGGGTCGGGCACTCCACGTTTGTCGTCCATGATGACGACGACGTTTTTCTTACTGACCCACAATTCAACACCCGCGCCCTGCTCCCGAAGCGCTATCACCCGCCTGGGGTACCAATCTCTTCAATCCCCGGTTCTGCATTCGCAGTGGGTTCGCATAACCATTACGATCATCTCGACGCTTACACTGTCCAAACGTTGCCAAACACGGTCACCTGGTTTGTGCCGATGGGATTAGGCCAATGGATACGCAACCGTGGTCCGCAAAATGCGGTCGAACTGAACTGGTGGCAAACTGCTCAGCACGGGCGCTGGAAAGTCACTTGTGTTCCCTCGCAACACTGGTCACAACGTATAGAGCATGGTCAGAACGCAACGCTGTGGTGTGCGTGGGTGATTTCGTCTGGCGAACGGACATATTTCTTTGCCGGCGATACCGGCTATTTTCACGGCTTCAAAGAAATCGGCAAGCGCTTTGGCCCAATCGACGTGGCTATGCTTCCTATCGGTGCATACGAACCGCGTTGGGTCATGCGCTATCAGCATCTGAACCCTGCTGAAGCGTATCAGGCGTTCCTCGATTTAGGGGCACGCTGGATGCTCCCGTGCCACTGGGGAACATTTAAACTGACGGATGAACCCATTGACGAACCACCGCACGAGCTGCGCAGGGCCGTCACCGCCGCGGGTGGAAGCCCTGATCCAATTCGAGTATTGGCGATTGGAGAGCGGTGGGAACTGCCGAAGACCAGTCTCGGAAAATAAGTCAAAACTAGTCAAGGCACGTCTCGGAAGGGTCTCGGATTTGTCTTGACCTGTTTTAGACGTTCTTGTGACTTGCCTTGACTTGTCCGAGACCTATCTCGACTTGTCTTCTACGCAAACGTCTCAATCGCCTTTCTCACCGCTTGTGCATAGGTTTGATTGCCAACCACAACCGGCGAAATGATCGGCAGTTGTACGCCAGCCTCACGGAAGGCAGCAAGTTGTTCACGGCAGCGAGAAGGTGGACCAACCAGCGACACTTCTTCAGCCATACGGTCGGATACACCGTTCGCATCACCTTTGGCCAATGCAGCAGCTTCTTGCACGAATCCGCTATTGTAAAACAATTTGTTATAAAACGGCATACTACCGTAAAACGTGAGATTGCTCCGCGCCGCTGCACGTGCAGCGTTCAGATCGTCACTGATGCAGGATGGAAGCCCAGTAGTAATGTCGACGTCAGATACTTTACGTCCACCTTTCGCCGCACCACGCTCCAAGGCATTGAGGATCTTGGGCATGCGGCTCTTGGGAAACAGATACAGCATCGTGCCATCGGCCAGTTCCCCACACAGTTCCACCGTGCCTAACGCCAGTGCCGCAACGTAAATCGGTACTTTGTATGTTGCAGCACGCGGCTGCATCGGCGAACCTGGGAATCCTTTACCAGTTGTGATATTGCGCACAACGTTCATGTACGTACGGAGAAAGTCACGCGGCTTTTCCATCTTTTCTTGCAGGATGCCTTCGACGATTGGGCGATGGCTGACGCCTAACCCTAAGATCAACCGACCACGTGATGCATCATCGATCGCAACCGCGGTTTGCGCGCACAACGCAGGGTGACGCAAATAGATGTTGGCAATCCACGTTCCGACTTTGACCTTTGAGGTTGCCTGCGCCATCAGTTGGCAATTAGCCAACGCATCATTCATGAACTCCGGCGAAAAGACAGCTTCAAAACCAGCAGATTCAGCCTCACGCGTGAGTTGCTGTAACTCGGCAAACGAAAGGCCAGAAAAATTTGCAATAACAATTCCTAACCGCGCCATGATGGTCCCTCCTTCATGTGACTTGTCTGTTTTTCGTGGTCCGCACCTTATCAGAGGAGATAGGTAGCAGGGAACAGGGAACGAATGTCCACTCTTACGCTGCGCATATTACATATTCGCTAACTCACGCATCGTACGCGGAAATTCCTGTAGCGCATTTTTCGGAAACAGAATTGGATGGGTAAGCCCAGCCACGCAGCACGCCTGGATATAATCGCGGGCCTTCTCTTTGGGACCGATGGCGGCAAGCGTGTAAACCATCTTGTCAGAAATACACTGCACAGCTTCATGACGCTTGCCTTCCTGCCACAGCTTGCGAAAACCTTGCATAAATTGGGGCCAAAGCTTTACTCTCACAATAGAAGCAAGACCATTCGCAGCATGAAGATCTATGAAAAAGATTTTTCTCACTTTTTGTCATCCCTCAGGCTCCCGCGCAAAAACACCTGCTACGTAGAACCGTGTCAAGCAATCCATCCTTCCGCTGGGTGACTTGCTTTGACTCGACGACTCACACTGCTTAGAATCGGGTACTCAAACGAACTCGAGCGAGGAGTTTTCAGAAGGATGTCGACCAAAGCCATTACCAGGAAAAAGACTAATCCAGGACCCGTGCCTGGAACTCAGAGCCCGGATCTTTCCTGGTATACAGATGTAGCCAGCAAGCACAAAAGAGTCGTACACATCAAAAAATTGTGTGCACGCATTGCGCACGAATTCAAACCGGAGAAAATCATCCTCTTCGGCTCTCAGGCGTATGGCAATCCAACCTCGGACTCGGACATTGACCTGCTGATTGTGATGCCGTACTCAGGCACGGCTCTTCACAAGGCTGGGGAGATTTTAAGCCATCTGCAAGTTTGGATGCCGGTAGACGTAATTGTCCGTAGCGCTGAAGACATTAAAAAGCGACTGAGCTTAGGTGATCGGTTTATGCGAGAGGTCCTTGAACGCGGAAAGATCATGTATGAAGCCGCAGACGACTGAATGGATTGATAAGGCGGAAGGTGACTGGAATGCGGCAAGACAACTCAATCGCGTCCGTAAGGATCCCAATTACGATGGCGTTTGCTTTCATTGCCAACAATGTGTTGAAAAGTACCTCAAGGCTAAGCTTGAAGAAGCAGGGATACGCTTCCCCAGAACCCACAATTTGATTTCACTACTAGTGTTGACACTGAGTATCGAGCCGCACTGGGTTGCTTTGCAGCCCATCGTAGCCGTACTGAACCCCTACGCAATAGCCTATCGCTATCCCGGATTTGCTGCCGCTAAATCGGATGCTACCACTGCCCTCAAAGTTTGTCGCCAGCTACGGAGAACGATCAGAAGTTCACTCGGCTTGTCTGTTTGATAAGGACAAAAGTGGTAAGTATGCGTTTGGGAAGTAAGTGACGTTACAATCTTCTCCCTTCTGAGTTCTCAGTGTAACTGGAGTGTGGGGCAAACGACCGCTGGAGGTTACAATTCGGCTAACGCCTGCATCGCACACGGGAATTCCTACGATGCGTTGTTGTTACTCTCGCTGAGAGCTGACCGCCGAATGCTGAGCGCTATTTTCAGCTATGCCAAACACCCCACGCTGTCGGTAGAGAAACCACTCAAGCACGACGATCATCGCGAGTGCTTCAAAGAAAAAGCGCGTTTCGCTGCTGAGATATGGTTCGGGGTACGGGTTGCCGGTCAGCCATCCCCACGGATACAGCAAAGTAAACACACCGAGTGATATGACGACGTAGGCGAGATATCCGACCAGCAGATACCACGCCCATTTGCGCCGTGTCCATAAACCATAAGCCGCGGCACAGTACAGCAAGATATGAGGAATGCGTAGCAGTTGTCCTGTCAGACCGCTGAATGCGTAACCAAACCACACCTGTGACGCAGAGTATTGGAGAGCAAGAAAGCCAAATAACACATAGCCTTCACGCTCACCGGAAAACATCGCTATGAAGTTCTTGAAGGCACCCAAGGCTGCAATGAGCGCAAGACCTCCAGCAACTGTGCCAGCACGAAAGGCACGGTGATCAAAAGTAGGCTGAGCTTCCATACTTAGAACTCCATCGTTCGCACATCACTCGCGATGCGTAATGGTGCTGCTGTCGCTACGCGGACTTCCTCAACGGTGACATCTGGTGCCACTTCGCGCAGCAGGAACCCATCCTGATCAACTTGGATCAAGGCCAAATTCGTCACCACCCACGACACCTTTCCACACGCAGTCAATGGATAGGTGCACTTTTCTAGTAACTTCGACTCACCCTTCTTGGTGGTATGGAACATCATGACGATCAACGTTCGTGCTCCAGCAGCGAGGTCCATTGCTCCACCAACTGCACCTGCACCCATACTAGGAGTTTTCCAGTTGGCGAGATCTCCGTTCGTGGCGACCTGAAAGCCACCGAGAATGACCGTATCGAGATGTCCGCCACGTGCCATACCGAAAGCATCAGCGCTGTGAAAGAAGCTTGCTCCTGGTAAGAGCGTCACAAGTTGAGAGCTGGCGTTATACAGATCAATATCTTCTTCTCCGGTTGGAGCGATGCGGCCATAGCCTAAGACGCCATTTTCGGCGTGCAAGGTAACATCGGGTGAAATGAAATCGGACACCAACGTGGGTAAGCCAATGCCGAGGTTCACATAGTGTCCAGGTTCGAGCAATCGTGCGGCACGTAACGCCATCAACTCAGGTGAGAGTCCCGGACCACCTTCATTGCCGGTTTCGGCAACTTTGACGTTACGACCCATGCTACGCATCAGTTCAAAGACGGTTTCTTTGCGCAGTGGTGTTTTGCGGTGCACCAAGCGATCAACGAAGATACCTGACGTTACTACAGCTTCTGGGTCTAACTGGCCGGGTTCAAAGATTTCGTCGACCTCAGCAATGGTAACCTCAGCAGCAGTCGCAAATGGTGGATGGAAATTGCGTGCCGAGCGGCGATAGACAAGATTACCGTATGCATCAGCACGATGGGCACGAATGAATGCGAAGTCAGAACGAATGGCGGTTTCCATCAAATACGTGCGTCCGTTGAAAACGCGCTTCTCTTTTCCCTCTTCAACAACTGTTCCCACGCCTGTCGGTGTAAAAAATGCCGGGATTCCTGCACCACCAGCACGGATACGTTCGACCAGCGTTCCTTGCGGAACCATCTCAAACTCGACTTCTCCACGACCAATTTGTTCAGAGAGAGGAGTTGTTCGATACGAATAGCCACCAAATGAGGCAATGAGTTTCTTGATCTGACGATTTTCAGCCAAGATTTGCGGTGAATAGGGACCAAACCCAGGAGAATTACAAATAAGCGTCAGATCTCTGGTGCCACGCTCGCGTAAAGCGAAAAACAACTCATGTGGCCAACCTTGAAGCACGCCAAAGCCACCAACGAGAATACTGGCGCCATCAGGAATGTCCGCAACTGCCGCAGCCGCAGAAAAGGAAGGTTTTCGCATAGTCGTTATTCGTAGGGGTTAGAAGACCTCAGTGCCCGAGACATAGTTCAGAAAACCAAGTGTTTGCTGTTTGTCTTTGAAAACGGCTTCGATCTTATCTCCGTTGTTATAGCGAACAATCACTTCGCATTCCCGAAATACGCCACTCTGCGGTGCAGTTTCATCATACCCTCGGACGAAATCGACAGCTTCGGTAATGCTTGTGAAGTCGCTTTGATTTCCGTGCAGCGGAATGACGATTACCCTAGCAATTTTTCGATCAAGCGTAGATTGAAGTCCTGTGAAAAATTGATCCAGCAATTGTTGGTTGCTGCGGATAAGACGTCGCTTCAAAGAGACATTTTGCTCCTTGGTGAGTGCTTCGATTTTCTTGACTGTTCGCTTGAACTCCGCATCTGGCGTACTTTCATCAAAATCAGCATTGATCCCAACCGAAGCAAACGCTTCAACAATGTTGCTATACGGAAACAAGACCACTTCAAAACCCGAAGAGCGCATTTGCGTGAGCGAACCTTCCGTGAAAACCCCTGCTAAGATTGCGCCGAGAAATGGCTTATCCCATGCGTGTCTTTCAGCTATGGGGAGCACTGCACCTTGAATCTCTTGTGTCTTATTTCTCGAATGTTTTGTGTAGCGTCTCCATGCCGCTTCAATAAACGCTAGAGGTCGGCCTTGTTTATCTTTGGTGCCGCCCTTTTCGATGACGAAATCGAGGTCGTGGTCGTTGCCAAACTTGTCCTGCCAACGGACCTTCTTTCCATCTCGTACCGCTCCTCGTTGCCCTTTCTTATCAAGATACAGCCCACGTTTGTCGTAGAACTCTTGCAACTGTGGTCCCATGATCTCCTCAAGGAGATCCCCGATAATTTGTCCAAACCTATGAGAGGGGGAACTTGCCACCTGTTACTATCCTTTTATCCACAAACGCCCCTCGTGAAGCGGAACCCGGTGTTTCCTATTTTTCCACTTCACATTCCGATCTCTGACCTTCTCAAACGAGAAGGAGTCGAAACCTGCCGCAACAGCAAGATGCCCGAGCCATACGTCGGCTGGGACATAGACTCCGTATGGTGCTGAGTCACCAACCACAAAGCATATTTGTGCTCCAGCCCTACAGACTGAGCGTAGCCTTAAAAAGACTTTCGCCATGTCAGCGAAGTAGGCAGCGATCATTGTGTGGTAGGTTTTTTTACCTCCCTTCGTCAGGCGAATTTCCGCAAGTTGATGACAAACATCTGTTAATTCTGCGTGAATTGGTCCCAGGGCTGCATCTTGTAAGAGTTCTTCAAGGTTAAGCCGCTCAGCTGCAGCGTGCTGAGAGCATGACCGAACAATGAACTGTCGAACAGCGTGTTGTAGATCACCCCACGAAGAAACCTCACCCCAGAAAGTCATTTCTAGCCGTGTCGCATCAGCGTAGTCGTAGTTGTTGGGATATGGTGGGGACGTAATCACCAGGGCAACAGTATCATTTGCAATGGGTGCTGGTTCTCTCGCGTCACGCAAAAATACCGTGGCGGTTTGGCGAAACCCTGACTGTTTAGCAAAAGCCATATCCGAGGCCATTTCCAAGACCTTAGCTTCAAACGCTTGGAACGGATCAAGGGTAGTTGCTTTACGTTTATTTGGCAGGACGTACTGCCATTGGGCAGTACCGACGTAACTACAGGACCGCAGGATGGCGGTGATCGCGAGCCAGACAAGTTGCCACTCTTCGGTTTCCTGGCACGTTTCAGTATAGGTGTCTCGCAAGGCAACAAGCCGCTCAAGTGTCTCTGGCGTGAAGGATTTGATCAGCAGCTCGGGTAGTTGGCCAGACACGTTTTGTGACTTCCTCGTTCTCGCGTGATCGAGTAGCGAGCGTGAGATTTTCAGCAGGTGATGTTCGTCGAGATGCCATAGTAACTTCGCGGTTGCGATACGATAGACAAAAGGATGACTCTCATAACCGTAAACAACAGCCCCCACCTTCTCAGCTGCAAGGAGAGTCGTTCCTGATCCTACGAATGGATCAAGTACAACTGGTCGTTGGGTTCCCGAGAAATCTTTGATTGACTGTTCAACCCATTCAGAGGAGAATCCTGCAGAGTAGCGGAACCAGCGGTGGATTGGTAACCGCAGGTTATCTGTGAACGTGCCAGAGCGACTTTCTTGGAGGGAGTTGAGACTCCCTCCCTGTCCAGGAGAGAGTCTATTCATACTAAAGAGGTCAAGCTGACTAAAATTCTTCATTTCGCAGATTTCGCAAGACAAGACGGCCTAGCATGCAAGAGCCTACTCCCTCAGCTAGAAGATTTGCTAATTCCCATACATATTTCTGCCAGTATTCACGTAAATGGTATAGTCCTTCACATCAGTCACTCTTTTCGGCTGAGTACGAAACGGCGCAATACTACCAGCCTGCACATTGTCCAGCGTCACCGTTTCTTCTGAAAGCTTTTGGCCGCGTTGATTAAAGAGCGTGACTTCGACATTGATTGCCGATGCGTCGGTGGTGGTATTGTGGACCTCACCACTCACGACAACTCCAGCGTCAGTTTGTTCGAGCTTTTTCGAGACCACACGGAACACTTCTTCTGATTGCAACGCCCAAAAGAAGTAGCCAATAAGTACGGCTACAACTCCAAGCGTGACGATGGTGCGTTGCGTTCGTTTGCTTTCACTCCTTGCCATTGTTTGGGCTCCTCCGTAAGATGCCGCCCAGCGATTATGCTGTTGCCTCAGAAAGAGTGCAATCTGGGCCGAAGGAGGGACATCTGTGGCCGAGCGGAAGTGCGACCTCTGTGAGCTTGCCCGCTACACCCAATGGTACGCGGAATTCCACTATCCAGTACGTTTCACGATTCTTGATTGCGACGCCTGTGATGTGCCCATAGCCGTATTAGGGGACCATCGTGTAGACGTCACACCAGAAGAAGTGGCCTACATGGAAAAAGCCCTCAGTCTTGTCGCCGAGCAAAAATTCGCCGGCAAATTCCCTAAATGGGTGTTTGATCACAAGATGCGGCAGATTCCTGATCATTATCATTTTCACGTTCGCCCGCTGTTATGGTAAACCAAGAAACCATGCAGGCAATTTTTCTGCTCAGTCCAGGTGAGCTCGCGTGTCGACAATTGCCGACACCACAACCTGGTGCGGATGAGATTGTCATCAAGGTCGGTGCGGCGCTAACGTGCGGTACTGACCTGAAAGCTTTTCGCCGTGGACATCCCAAATGGCCGATGCCAACGCGCTTTGGCCATGAATATGCTGGAACCATTGTTGCCTGCGGTAAGCATGTCCGTTCGCTGCGCGAAGGCGACGAAGTCATGCTGGCACCGACTGGCCCCTGTGGTTCATGTTTCTACTGTCAACGCCAGCAAGAGAACTTATGTACGTCGCTGATGGAAACCATGGTGCTCGGTGGCTATGCAGAGTACGTCACCATTCCGGCCCGCGTACTGCGCACGAACGTCTTTCAGAAACCAGGACCACTGTCGTTTGCCGAGGCAGCTCTGCTGGAGCCATTGTCGTGTGTAACGTTTGGTTTGCAACACGCGAAGCTCCGCCCCGAGGATACCGCCATCGTTATTGGAGCTGGCGCGATTGGGCTCCTACACGTGGTCGTGTTACGTGCACTGGGAGTCGAGCGCGTGTATGTGGTTGCACGAAATGCACAACGCGCCCAGACGGCACGTGGTCTCGGTGCATACGGAATTATCCCCTATGCTGCGGAAGAGGCCCGCGAAGCGATCCTCGAAGTTACTGCTGGTCAAGGAGCTGATCTAGTCATCGAGTGTACCGCCCAGCCGCGAGTTTGGGAGGAGTCGATTTTCTTTTCTCGCCCAGGGGGACAAGTGGTGCTCTTTGGTGGTTGTCCGGCTGGAACGACCGTGACATTTGACACATACCGTATCCATTACGATCAAGTACAGGTACTGAGCCCATTTCACTTCACTCCTACCGCAGTGCGGGCAGCATACGACCTACTTGCGGCTGAGAAAATTCCTACCCAAAAGCTTATTAGTGGGACCTTTCCACTCACGCAAATCTCTCAAGCCTTTGACCTCTTGCAGCGAGGTGAGGGAATCAAGTACGCAGTGGTGCCTGAGAAGAGTAGTCAGTAGTCAGCATTCAGTAGGAAGAAGGAAAAAGTAGGACACTATGAAACTAGTGACACCGAATGAAGCGATCCGTGCGATTCCCGATGGCAGCATTGTCATTTTTCCGCACGGTTGTGTTGAGCCAACGACCATTTACACCGCCTTCCAAGAGGAGGTTGAACGATTTCAGAATCTGACAGTCTACTCTGGGTTAGCGTTTGGTGAATACCCGTTCTTACGCAAAGGCTTGGGGACGAATTTTCGCTACATGACCTGGCAAGCCGCACCGCGCATCCGCCAAATCTTCAAAGAGAAAAAGGCCGGGTTCGTGCCGATGCGCTTTAGTGAGATTACCCGTATTGTCAGTAAAGATGGTCCGATCAAGCCAGATGTCGTGGTCACACAGGTCTCACCTCCAGATTCTGACGGTACGGTGAGTTTGGGGATTGGAGTGAGTTTGTATCAGGATTTCATCAAGAGCGCCAAAATGGTGATCGCTGAAATCAATAGCAACATGCCAGTCACTGCGGGTGAGAGCAAAGTACCAATCGATAAGATTCATCTTGCGGTTGAGTCTTCGGCGCCGCTTTTGACCTATCACACCCCGCATCAGAGTGAACGCGATACCAAGATCGTCGAGTATGTTCTTGACCTCATTCCAGATCACGCCTGGGTGCAGCTTGGCGTTGGCTCAGTCCCTGACATGGTGTTGTACCGTTTAGCTGACAAGCAAAATATCAATCTCTATTCCGGCATGTTGTCACAAGGCTTGATCCATTTTGTCGAGCATGTGAAACATGCGCCACAAATTATCACTGGGGAACTGGCGGGAGATCAGGAATTGTTCGACTTCTGTGGCCGAACCCCGCAGGTCAAGATGGCCACCGTCAACGTGACACATAATATCCTTTCCCTGGCGAAGCTACCGCGCTTTACCTCGATTAACTCCGCTGTAGAAATCGATCTCCACGGGCAAAGCAACGGAGAAACAATTGGTGAAGTGCAAATCAGTGGTGTTGGTGGCAGCCTCGATTATGTTGAATCTGCCGCGCTTTCTGAGGGTGGCGTATCGATTATTGCTCTTCCGTCTACGACCGAAGATGGAAAGCACTCGAAAATTGTCCCTCGTCTCTCAGCAGGATCGGTAGTAACCACACCACGGTTCTGTACTGACTATATTGTGACGGAGTACGGAATTGCGCGGATGAAGGGAAAAGACCTTCGTGCCCGCGCTGAGGCGTTGATTGCGATCGCCCATCCGAATTTTCGCGAGGAGCTGTCGCGAAGCTTCTAAACGATGAATGATGAATGATGAATGATGAATGATGAATGATGAATGATGAATGAAAAATAGTAGCCAGGAGCCAGCATAGATGGAATTCCTGGCGTTTTCCTCTCTTTCTACTGACTACTGAATGCTGACTACTGATTACTTTCTTCTTGTGAGGCTTTTATGATCGAACGTGCAGCAATTCTTAGTACCGGTGACGAACTGACCACGGGAAAAGTGGTCGATACCAATTCAAATTATCTCGCTGATAAACTGGTCGAAGCTGGGGTTGAGGTTGTTGCAGTGCTGACCGTCGGTGATGTTGCTGAGCGCATCATTTGGGCCTGGCGACAAGCGATCGAAAAAGCCGATGTCATTATCTCGACTGGTGGCATTGGTCCGACAGCTGATGATCTCACGACTGAGTTAGTTGCGAAGATTGCTGGCGTCGAGTTGTTCTTCTCTGAAGAAGTTGCAGACAATATTCGTCGCCTTTTTGCGTCGCTCAAACGCCCCATGCCTGAGAACAACCTCAAGCAAGCAAAATTTCCCAAAGGTGCAGAGATCATTGCGAACCATTTAGGTACGGCCCCTGGTTATCGGGTTGATCTCGATACCCCGCACGGGAAGAAACATCTGATTATTCTTCCCGGCGTCCCACGCGAACTGAAGCCAATGATGGAGGAGACAGTCTTACCGTGGCTGCGGAAAATGCGCGGGACAGATGATGTCTTCCTCACCAGAGCCTTCCAAACTTTCGGCATTAGCGAATCCGGTCTTGATGAAGCAGTCAAAGGCACTGTGAGTGAGGAAGAGGGGCGACTCGCTTTCCGCGCCAGTTTCCCGCAGATTTCACTCAAGGTCACGGTCCGTGGCAAGCCCAACGAAGTCGAAGGCCGCTTGGAAGAATTGTCGAAACGCATTCGTGAGCGAGTTGGCTCGTATGTCTACGGCGAAGGCGATGTGACGATGGAAGAAGTCGTCGGTAAGCTACTCAAAGAGAAGGGCAAAACGCTGGCGATTGCTGAAGGGACGTCCGGTGGTTTGGTCAGTCATCGCGTGACCAATGTCGCGGGCAGTTCGTCATACTATCTGGGAACCGTCATCGCGTACGCTGATGCGGCGAAAACGAATCTGCTTGGCGTCAAGCCAGAAACACTGAAGCTGCACGGCGCGGTGAGTGCAGAAGCTACACGCGAAATGGCAGTCGGGGTACGCGAACGGCTAGGTGCTGACATTGGTGTCGCCGTCACTGGCATTGCTGGTCCCGGTGGTGGGACCCCAGATAAGCCGATTGGACTTGCCTATCTCGCGCTCTCTTCCGGCGAGACCTTAGTTGCTCGTGACTACAAACTCTGGGGCAACCGCGAGTGGATTAAAACTCTTGTCGCTCAACTTGCCTTAGATTGGGTTCGCCGTTCGTTGCTCGGAATCAATATCGCTGAAGCAAGCTTTATAAGACGGTAATGAAAAATGAAGAATTAAAAGTGAAAAATGAGGAAGAAACAGAAAATAGATTCCTCTTTATAATTCTTAATTCTTCATTTTTAATTTTTCATTTCCTCCGAGGTTTCCCTCTTGATTCGCGCCTTCATCGCGGTTAATCTGGCCCCATCGATAGGCGAAGAAATAGCGAAGATACAATCTGCGCTGAAAAAACCGCAGGGGGGATATTCGCTGGACCCGGATTGAAGGCATGCATCTGACGCTTAAATTCCTTGGCGATATCAGCCGCGAGCAAGTCGAAGCAATTCTTGCAGCTCTGCGTACGGCCTTGAGCGAGCAGCCTACCCTCCATGTCCACGCCCAGGGGTTAGGAGCTTTTCCCAATCTCAAACGACCGAAGGTACTTTGGGCTGGATTACGGGGTGAAGGGCTTGTGATACTCCAGGAGAAGGTTGAGTCTGCGTTGGTTCCGCTCGATTTCCCACGCGAAGACCGAGGCTTCACTCCTCATCTGACGTTGGGTCGGGTGCGCTCGCTCCGGGGATGGGAACAGGTGTTCGCGGTGGTCAGGCAACACGAGCATGCCCAATTTGGTGACAGCGCAATTGACCGCGTCACTGTGTATCAGAGCACGCTTCGCCCGGATGGCGCTGTGTATAGTCCCCTTGGAACCGTACCTCTGCAACAGGCGTGAGGGAACAAAGGAGCAACGACGTATGGCAAGCGAAAAAGACAAAGACAAAGAGAAGGATAAAGAGCGAAGCCGCGCCTTAGATTTGGCAGTCAGTCAAATCGAAAAGCAATTTGGCAAAGGCGCGATCATGAAGCTGGGGGAAGAGGCGATTACCCAAGATATTGCCGCCATCTCCACTGGCTCACTGACTCTGGATCTTGCGCTTGGGATCGGTGGTTTGCCACGTGGTCGAGTGGTGGAGATTTACGGTCCTGAATCATCAGGAAAAACGACGATGGCGCTGCAAGTCGTTGCCGAAGCACAGAAAATGGCCGGAACCTGCGCCTATATCGATGCTGAACATGCGCTTGACCTGGGCTACGCGCAAAAGATTGGCGTGAAAGCTGACGAACTATTGGTGTCGCAACCGGATAACGGCGAACAAGCACTGGAAATCACTGATACGCTCGTGCGGAGCGGCGCTGTGGATGTGATCGTGGTTGACTCTGTTGCTGCGCTTACACCTCGGGCTGAAATTGAAGGCGAGATGGGTGAACCGCAAATGGGTTTACAAGCCCGCCTCATGTCTCAGGCGTTACGGAAACTGGTTGGTACGATTTCTCGCTCGAAAACACTTGTCGTTTTCATCAACCAGGTCCGTATGAAGATCGGCGTGATGTTTGGCAATCCTGAAACCACGACTGGTGGAAACGCGCTCAAATTTTACGCCTCGGTTCGTTTGGATATTCGCCGTACCGGTGCGGTCAAACAAGGTGAAGAAGTGATTGGCAGTCGCACAAGAGTCAAGGTTGTCAAAAACAAAGTGGCACCGCCGTTTCGTGAAGCGGAGTTTGATATTGTCTACGGAGTTGGCGTCTCAAAAGAAGGTGAGTTGGTTGATATTGGTTCTGAAAACGGTGTGGTCGAAAAATCTGGAGCCTGGTACTCGTTTAATGGTGAGCGTATAGGCCAAGGGCGAGAGAATGCGAAAGATTATCTCAAAGACCACCCCGACATTGCCCAGGTCGTTGAGGCGAAGATTCGTGAGAAGTTCGGAGTGGCTTCTCCAGCATTGGTGGAGGCGGAGGACTAAACGGAGAACTTGCCCTTCGACTTCGCTGCGCTACGCTCAGGGCGAGCGGTGCTACTCCGTTCGTGCTGAGCGTAACCCGAAGGGTGAAGTCGAAGCATGAACGGAGTTCGGCACAAATGACTTAGAAGAACAATATGTCCCTACAGCCGAAACCCTTCCTGACACCTGAAGAATACTTAGCCATTGAGCGCAAGGCTGAATACAAAAGCGAGTATTTCAACGGCGAAATGTTTGCGATGGCAGGAGCCAGCGCCCGCCACGCTCTGATTGTGACGAATGTCGTCAGTGAACTACGAGAACAATTGAGGCGAAAGCCGTGTACGGTTTATTCGACAGACCTACGCGTTCGAGTCAGTCCGACTGGTCTTTATCCCTATCCTGATGTTGTGGTTATTTGTGGCCAGCCTCAGTTTGCCGATGCGATACCGGATATGATTGTAAATCCGACGTTGATCGTTGAGGTCTTATCTGATTCTACACAAGACTACGACCGAGGAGGAAAGTTTGAGCAGTATCGCTCTCTTGCCTCTTTTAAGGAATATGTTTTGATCGCCCAAGACCGGTGTCATGTCGAGCACTTTGTGCGACAGCCGGATAATCGCTGGCTCTTAGCTGAAACTAATAAAATCGAGGACGCTCTTCACTTATCTTCTATTGATTGTACTCTGGCATTGACTGAAGTGTACGATAAAGTCGAATTGCCAGCATGAAGAATCCGCAATCGTTAATCCGCAATTCACAATCGCTTCTCACTCCCCTCGACTACGCCTATCGCCTGCTCGCTCGCCGCGCCCATAGCGAGCAGGCTCTTGCCGATAAACTCCTCTCGAAGGGCTTTACCGAACACGCTGTCGCTCGCACTGTCGCTCGCCTCAAAGAGCAAGGGTATCTGAACGATGAAAGCCTTGCTGTTGATCAGACTGAGCGTCTAAGCAAAAAGGGATTCGGTGCAGAAGGTATCCGTGTCAAATTGCGACAGAAAGGCCTTGCCTCGGATACCATTGAGCAGACGCTAGAGGAGCATGAAAAAGCTGAAGACCTGGAATCTGCACGCAAACTCCTCGCTAGCCGTTTCTCAGCAGACGCGCTAAAACAGTCCCAGCAGTACGCACGAGCATTTCGGCTCCTGCTCCGTCGGGGGTATACACAAGAAGTCGTTGAGAGTCTCCTTGGTGAGGCGCCAACCAATGCTCGTGAGACAGATTTAGAGGACTGAGAGACTAATTCATGACCGGGAAAGAAATTCGCGACAGTTTCCTTCATTTTTTTGCGCAACAGGGACATCAAATTGTTCCAAGCGCTTCTCTTATCCCCGCGAGTGATCCGACTTTAATGTTCACCAATGCCGGGATGGTACCGTTTAAGAACATCTTCCTTGGTATCGAAAAGCCAACGCAGACACGGGTAGTCAATTCGCAAAAGTGCCTGCGTGTCTCAGGTAAGCATAACGACCTCGAAGAAGTCGGACGTGACACGTACCATCACACGCTCTTTGAAATGCTCGGGAATTGGTCGTTTGGCGATTATTACAAAAAAGAGGCAATTCTCTGGGCGTGGCAATTGTTGACCGACGTGTGGAAACTGCCGAAGGACAAGCTCTGGGCCACGGTCTACAAAACCGATGATGAAGCTGAGGAATGGTGGCGGAAGCAGACCGATATCAACAAAGATCAGATCCAACGATTCGCCGAGAAGGATAATTTCTGGGAAATGGGTGAGACCGGCCCTTGTGGCCCTTGTTCAGAGATTCACATCGACCGTGGGCCCGGCGTGTGTGAAAAAGAAAACACTCCTGGCCACGTCTGTACCGTCAATGGTGGCTGCCCGCGCTATATCGAACTGTGGAACCTGGTTTTCATTCAGTACAACCGTAACCCCGATCAATCGTTGACCGAGTTGCCATCGAAACATGTCGACACCGGCATGGGTCTCGAACGGGTCACCTCGGTGTTACAGAATACGCGCGGCAATTACGACACCGATCTGTTGCGCGACATCATTCGTGCGACCGAAGAGCTCAGTGGCAAGCGTTATGGTAGCGACGCAGAAAACGACATCTCATTTCGCGTGATTGCCGATCATGCGCGTGCGGCAGCGTTCGTCATTGCTGATGGCGTTGTCCCCACTAACGAAGGTCGGGGGTATGTGTTGCGCCGTATCATGCGCCGGGCGTTGCGTCACGGACGCTTGCTTGGCTTTGAGGGGACATTCTTCTCGCAGGTGACAGAGAGTGTGATTCGCCTCTTTGCCTCTGCTTATCCTGAATTGACTGAGCGGAAGAGTTACGTGACTGAAGTCGTCCGTAACGAAGAAGAACGCTTTGCTGATACGCTCGGGAAAGGATTAGGGCTGCTCGAACAGGAGATCAACACGGTTCGTCAGAATGGCGCGTCAATCTTGAACGGGGAAGTCGCTTTTCGTTTGTATGACACGTACGGCTTTCCGCTCGATTTGACCGAAGATTTCCTTTCGTCTGAAGGGTTTACACTAGATCGCGCGGGATTTGACCGGGCGATGGAAGAGCAGCGTACCCGTGCACGCGAGGGACAAAAAGGCACGGTGTACATAAGTGCCAGTCTTACCGACTTGCGCTCGAAGTTTGCTGGCGATCGTATCGTAGAATGGGAATCTGAAGTCGTAGCGGTTCTAGTCAATGGCGAAACTCAGCGCAGCGCAGCACGTGAAGGCCAAGAAGTTGAAATTGTCACTGCCGAGACCCCTTTCTATGGCGAATCCGGCGGTCAAGTTGGGGATGCTGGAAGAATTGAGACAACGCGTGGCGATCTGATCGAAATTGTCGATACTCAGAAGCCACAACCATTCTTAACGATTCACCGTGGCAAAGTGACACGCGGTGCGATTCAGGCTGGCGACAGGGTGAAGTTGGTCATCGATGCCACGCGGCGTGAGGCGACACGTCTGAATCACTCGGCAACGCACATTCTGCACTCAGCGCTACGTGAGGTGCTTGGCCCCCATGTGAAGCAAGCAGGTTCGCTCGTAACCCCTGAGCGGTTGCGCTTCGATTTTACTCACACCAGTCCGGTGAAGGACGACGTGCTCGAACGAATCGAGAACATCGTGAACACCCATATTCGTGAGAATGCTGAAGTGACGAGTCAGGAAATGGCCTTGAATGATGCGTTGAAGAGCGGTGCCCTGGCGTTCTTTGGTGAGAAATATGGGGAACGGGTCCGTGTCCTAAAGATGGGAAGTTTCTCGACTGAACTGTGTGGGGGAACGCATGTGAACCGTACTGGAGACATCGGTCTCTTCAAACTGAAAGCCGAGGCCGGGGTTGCATCGGGAGTTCGTCGGGTCGAAGCAACGACTGGCAAAGGGGCATTGGAGTGGGTTCGGCAACGCGAACAGATTCTCAAAGATGTAAGCAGCATTCTAAAGGGCTCAGAGGAAGAAGCCGCGGATCGTATCGAGAAGTTACTTGCGCTCCAGCGTGACCTTGAGAAACAACTAGTACAGTTGCAAAGCAAGCTGGCAGGTGCGCAGAGTGGCGACATCGAATCGCATGCACAGCAAGTGAATGGGGTGACTGTCGTCGCAAGTCGCATCGAAGGTGTTGACGACAAAGCTCTACGTGACACGGCTGATCGGCTGCGCGATAAGTTCCAACCGGCAGTGATCGTTCTCGGTGCCGTGCAAGGGGATCGAGTGGTATTGTTGGCTGCGGTCAGTAAAGATGTGACAAAACAGCATCACGCAGGAAACATTCTCAAGCAAATTGCTCCACTAGTGGGAGGCGGCGGCGGCGGGCGCCCCGATTTCGCTCAGGCTGGCGGAAAAGACGCCACGCGCCTGGATGAAGCGCTACAAAAGGTGTATGAGCTAGTGGGAAAAGGAGCATAAAGGAGGAACGTTACACCCTTGGAGCAGGTCAACGAGAATACTTCACGCGTCCAATTCGAGAGTCATCGTTTCTTTCACGACCTCCTGGGACACCAGGATGAGCACTTGCGCAGCATTGAAAGGGCCGTCGGTGTGAAACTCGCGACTTCGGGAAATGCACTCCTCATCACTGGAGATGAAGAGCAACGCAGCCTCGCGAGTCGGGTCTCGACTCAACTCTATGGCCTTCTACAAAACGGGTATCCGGTCTACCCGAGCGATGTCGATTACGCGATCCGCATCCTCAGCCGGGACCGTTCGGCAAATCTGAAAGACATTTTCCTCGATACGGTTTATATCTCGGCAAACCGCCGCACGATCACTCCGAAGAGCATCGCACAAAAAGTGTATATCGATGCGATTCGACACTTCGACATTGTCTTCGGCATAGGGCCAGCGGGTACGGGGAAAACTTATTTGGCCATGGCGGTGGCGGTTGCTGAACTGATGAAACACAAAGTGAGCCGGGTGGTCTTAACACGCCCAGCAGTCGAAGCTGGTGAGAAGCTCGGATTTTTACCAGGCGATCTGGCCGAAAAGATCAATCCGTATCTGCGTCCGTTGTATGACGCGTTGTACGACATGGTCGATTATGATCGCGCCAGCAAGATGATCGAACGCGGAACGATTGAAGTTGCGCCACTCGCGTTTATGCGCGGGAGAACATTGAACGATTCGTTCGTCATCCTTGATGAAGCGCAAAATACCACGCCAGAGCAGATGAAAATGTTTCTCACTCGCCTTGGCTATGGTTCCAAAGCAGTTATTACTGGCGATGTCACACAGATTGATCTTCCGGCGGGCACACGGTCAGGTTTAAAAGAAGCCCAACACATTTTACGTGGCATCGACGGTATTAAATTTTCCTTCTTCAGTGAGAAGGATGTCGTCCGTCACCGTTTAGTGCAAGATATCATTACTGCGTATGAGCGAGCACAAGAAGAACGCGAAAAATACGAAGAGGAAAAGCGTGCGTTCCGTCGCCAACGCGCGCAAGAGCGACGTAACGATCGACGTTTCTGGCAAGACCCCAGAGGTGAGTCACAAAGAGTTTCGCCAGTGGAGCAAAACAATTTTACGCCATCTGAATCAACAGCGGGCGGAACTGAGTCTCGCACTGGTAACGGACCCGGAGATTCACATCCTGAATCGTCAGTATCGTCAGAAGGACAAGCCGACTGACGTACTCTCGTTTCCGTTAGCGGATGAACTGCAGCCGTTCTTATTGGGTGACGTGGTGATTTCCGTTGACACAGCTGCACGGCAAGCGCAACGTCGCCATCACTCGTTACGCGAAGAGCTGCAGATCCTGCTGATTCACGGGATCCTGCATCTTCTAGGCTACGATCACGAAGTCTCACGTAGTGAGGCGATGCGCATGCATCGGAAGGGGCGGGAGATTAAGGCAATGCTGTCGTCGATTGAAAGCCGCATGTAGGAATAGAGCAAGAATGGTCTCATTTTAAGGAGAGGGCAACACGAGGGCAACGAGTGCGGGTGAGGTGTTACCCAATCACCCCACTCGTCCGCAACGTTGCTACTTCCTCATTCGCAACTCCGAGTTCCGCCAGCACCGTATCGGTATGCTCCCCAAGCCGTGGCGCAGGAATGCGCAGCTCCGCTGGAGTCTGATCAAACCGTGCTGCTGGACGTGGCTGTCGCATGCGACCGAGCGATGGATGTTCTGACTCGACAATCAGCTGATTCGCTACGATCTGCGGGTCGGTTAGTAAATCCTTGCGACTGAGCACAGGAGCACATGGGACTTGCTCCGCATCGAGACGAGCGAGCCACTCTGCTGACGTCCGCGTCTTAAGAACCTCAGCCGTTAGTTCTAAACGCGCATCAGCGTATTTTACTCGCCCCGCGGGAGTAGTGAAGCGTGGATCTTCCAGCCATTCTGGACATTCAAGCGCGCGCGTGAGTCCTTGCCATTCAGCATCAGAGACCGTTCCAACAGTGATAAAACTGTCGGCTGTCTCGAAAACAAGGTCTCTTGCGTTTGGGCGAATGGTCACTTCTTTATCGGTAATGAACGTATGCGCAACCATCGCTTCAGGCCAGAGAAAAGAAACCACTGCGTCGAGCATTGCCAGCCGCACATGTTGCCCTTGCTTCGTCCGTTCACGTGCGAGTAAGGCCGCAGTCATGGCCTGTGCTGCGGTCATGGCAGTCACTTTGTCTGGCACGATGAGTCGCATCATGTGTGGCCGTCCGTCAGGATCAGCCTGAATCGAGGCCAGTCCAGATAGTGCCTGAATCACCGGGTCATAGACTCGCTTATGGACATATGGCCCAGTTTCTCCAAACCCACTGATCGAAACGTAAACCAGATCAGGTGTAACGCGCCGTAGCTCCGCCTCGCCAATGCCCATTTGCTCAGCTACACCAGGACGAAAATTCTGCACGAACACGTCAGCTTTAGCGACGAGTTCTTTGAGAATTGCTAACCCGCGTGGCGTTTTAAGATTGAGGACCACAGAGCGTTTGTTGCGATTAACGATGGTGAAGGTAGGGGACATCCCACGAGGACCGCCGAGCGCACGCGTCAGGTCTCCAGTTCCCGGCGGCTCAACTTTGATCACATCCGCGCCCTGGTCAGCCAGCACCATCGTCGCCATCGGCCCCGAGATCATTTGTGTCACATCAATAACACGGTATCCAGCGAGTGGTCCTGGCATAGTTTCCCTCCTTGCGTGCTACGGCATTGGCAGCTTTCCAGCAGAACGGGTGCTAGCGGATAACAGTTGCTCTCTGACGCCCGAGAGCAACAACCCGCAGGATCTCATTCTCGACTTCCAAGACAGTACACGAACAATGGTCAGGCTCAAAGCACATCAGACGATCGTCGCCAGTAGCAGCTCCTACCGCTGCATTGATGGCAACGAAATGCGTAGTCATGACCGTTGACGTTTTCTGTGTGACTAAACACTGCACTACTTGCTCGCGCCAGGCCTGATATTCTGTCGACAGATCACTCCATCGTCCGCGCAAGGCACGATGGATCCATGCAGTTCGTTCCTCCAGATTCTGACTGGGCGATGGAACCTCAGCAATCCGCACGTCAACCGTCGCGTCGACCTTCCATATTGTTTCGAATGGGCGGGCAGTCTCACGCGCACGTTTGAGTGGACTCGTCAGCACTGGTAATGGTCCAAGCGCAGAAAGTTCTTGCGCAACGGCCTGCGCTTGAGTGATACCGATCTCATTGAGACCAGGATCCGTAGCTTCCGCGAACCCAGCGCTGGGGTGTCCGTGGCGGATGAGATACAGCCGAAAGAGAGGCATAGTCAATATGAAAAATAACCAAAAGTGACCAACACGCAGAAACTATCGAGGAATCACCCAGGCCTTTTACTCTGGCACTTTCCCCGAACTCTACTCTCTCTTCTCAATTTCTTTTTGCAAAGCTCGTTGTGTCGGCGTTTGTGGTGGAGTGTCTTTCTTCTCACTTTCAGAAGATTGAAAGACGACCTTTCGATCTTCTTCTTCTTGTTTCTTCAGTTGGGTGACGAGAGCCAGTAACGGGTCAACTTCTGGAGGAGGGGTGTTGTCGGTTCCAGTCGCAGCATCCGCAGAGGCCGGTTTGGCAGCTTTTCGTGCAGCCAAGGCTTTTCCTGCAAGCTCAGCAAGACTCTTCTTGTTAATGTCTTCAAGAATTTCTTGAAGGTGACCTAACGCTTTGGTCGCGGCATCCGTCTCCGGGTATTCCTCTACCACTCGCCGTAAGCGCGATTTAGCCGGAAGAAGCGCAAACCGCTTCATATGAAACTCGGCGACGTACAACTCATGTTCTGCGAGTGATTCCCGGCAGGAGCGACTTTTTTGTTCCGCTAATAAGGCAAAGGAGCTGTCACCGAAGCGGCCAGAGACCGCGCGGAAAAAATCATTCGCTTTCTCCGTCACGCTTTGGTCACGGTCAATTGAACGCATCTGATCGAGATATGACATACCTCGGTAATACTGCACAAACGGGAGGTGCGAACTCGTGGGATAGGTCCGTTCAAAATCACTGAAACCAGTAAGTGCGTCAGCGAATTTCCTATCGAGGTAACGACCATAAGCAATTTTGAGCTGCGCCTCTTCAGCGTACGGGTTCAGAGGATATTGGTCGAGCAATTCTTGATATTTCTCACCCGCAGTGATGAAATCTTCCCTGTTGTAGTAATCGCTCGCTTCGGTGTAATACTCTTTCGCCGAAAGCCGCCGCATAGCTGGCGAGCACCCACTCACGCCTATCAATATGAAAAATCCGAGGAAAAAAAATACAATTCGTCGTGTCATAAAGCGCCACGCTAAAGGATTTTTTTAGCGGTTGTCAACGTCCTTGGTCCCAATTTGCTTTCCCGTTTGGGATTTTTGTACATTGAAACAACAACTTGCCTCATACGAAAGGAGGGGACGCCTGTTGTACCACCGACCGTCTTTGCTCATGTTGAACCTCTGAGAAAGGAGATGTCCTGACAATGCGACAACATCTTGGAACGATAGTGAGATCGTCAATTTTCACCCTGCTCACATTTCTTGCCAGCCAAGCACCGGCGTTCGCACAGGTCATGTTCAGCGACGAATTTAACGGCCTTTAGTGACGGTTGGTGGATTAAATCGCAACCAGTGGACGACACTGCAACTCCGGTGGCTCAAAAACCGCACCGAATGGTATATCAACGGTGTCCTTGCCCGCTCGACTACGGCTGCCCATGCCAATGATCCGATGAGTGTCCGTTTCAATCTCTGGGCACCAGCCTCGTCATGGACGGCAGCCTATGATGCTGGCTTACAGCCTGCCCTGACTCTGGATCAGAGTGTGTCGTATTTTTATGATGTGGACTACATCCGCGTAACCAAGATTCAATAACGCATCCGCTTTCGCCATTGTCCCCGGTCCCGCCTTGTGGTACCTCAGGGCGGGACAAAAAATGTGGGACAACACACGCCTGGTCGTTTTTACTGCCATCTGTGCATCGCTCTACGCAGCGATTCTCATTCCTTTCAAAGTTATTCCCATTATTCCTGGAGTAACGGAGTTGCGCCCTGCCAACGCCGTTCCGGTCATCTGCTCGTTTCTCTTTGGTCCTGCTGCTGCGTGGGGGGCAGCGATTGGCAATGTTATTGGTGATTTCTTCGGTGGCATCGGGCCAGGCGATTTCTTCGGCTTCTTTGGTAACTTCTTGTATGGGACAGTCCCTTACAAAACGTGGCAGCTGGTCTCACGAGATCAGCCGGTACCGAAAACTCCGCTGACGTGGGTGAAGTTTACTTTTACCATCCTGCTCGCAAGTTCTCTGTGCGCCCTCTTTATCGGTTGGGGCCTCAACCTGCTAGGATTCGTCCCGTTTCGTATCCTTGCCAATATCATCTTGTTCAACAACTTCGTCTCGTCGATGTTGTTCGCTCCTTTACTCTTGGCTGTCATTTATCCTCGTGTTGCCAAGGGTCGATTACTGTATTCCGATCTCCTCGAACCCCGACCTCCAAAACCTCCAGCACTGCGACTGTTCGGTTTGGGACTGCTCGCAGGTGCCACCATAAGCGGATTTGTGGTCGGAAACCTCTTATCTAGCGGGAGTTGGACTCCAGAACTATTTGTGACGATGGGTTGGGTAACCGAGACCAAAACGATCGAAGTAGGATTAGGATTGTTACCGTTTATCGTCCTTGCATGCATAGGATTGGCGCTGCTGTGAGTCCAGAGTCTAGAGTCCAAAGTCCAGAGTCCTCAAAAGACGAGCCCCACGTCGCCCACTCGTCCAGGGAAGAAGCACTGGCGCTCGATCAGGTGTCGTTTACCTATGCTGACACGACCATACCTGCGTTACGCGAGGTGTCGCTGCAAATTCGGCAGGGAGAAATGGTTGTGATCATGGGGGCGTCTGGTGCAGGAAAATCAACACTAGCGAAGTGTTTGAACCGTGTGATTCCTGCCTTTCAGAACGGACAATTTACCGGCGAGGTGCGACTCTTCGACAAACGCTTGGCGGTGGAAAAGGTGGGGGAATTAGCCGAAACCATCGGGATGGTTTTCCAAGATTTTGAAGCACAACTCTTTTCGACCACAGTCCGAGACGAAGTCGCATTTGGCTTAGAGCAGCTTGGTGTCGAACCGGCTGAGATGCACCATCGTTTAACTACAGCGCTTGCGCAGGTTGGTTTGTCGGGGTTTGAGGAGCGGGACCCAACGACGTTATCTGGCGGGCAGAAACAGCGGTTAGCCATTGCTGCATTGTTAGCGCTGCGCCCACGTGTTCTCGTATTTGATGAGCCGACAACCGATCTTGACCCAGAGGGGCGACAAGAGATTTTCACGCTCCTGGGACAGATGCGCACCCAAGGTCATACGCTCGTAGTCATAGAGCATGAAATCACAGCCGCACTCGAAGCCGATCGACTGTTGATTCTGGCCGCGGGTGCAATCGTCGCTGATGGTCCACCTCATGAGCTTTTGCCGCACGTAGAGATGCTCGAACACTACGGAATCAAACCGCATGATTGCGACCGTCTCTTTCCCGTGCTCGGCGTGCGTGAATATCCACGAAAGCCAGAAGCCGCAGCAACACTCCTGCAACAGCACTCACCGGCAGAGTCCTTGACGGTTCCCTCGCAAGAACAGCATGAGAACCAGCAACAACCCCTACTTCTTTCGTTACACACCATTTCGCATACGTATGCCGACGGCCCCTCCGCGGTACAGCAGGTTTCACTCACTATAGGTGAGGGAGAGTTTATTGCGCTGTTGGGCAAGAACGGCTCCGGAAAGACAACATTAGCAAAACACATCAGTGGATTGCTCGTGCCGACTCATGGCCAAGTGCTCTTACGCGGGAAAGAACTGTCAACACTGCCACTCGTTCAGGTGGCTCAAGAAGTGAGCTATGTTTTTCAAAATCCTGACCATCAATTATTTGCTGAAACGGTAGAAGCAGAAGTTGCCTTTGGGCCGCAGAACATCGGTCTTACCTCAGAAGAAGTCCGCTCACGGGTGGACGAAGCACTGACAGCAGTCGGCTTACAACACGTGCGTGAGCAGGATCCGTTCCTTCTTGGCAGAGGAGAGCGGCAACGTCTCGCGGTTGCGGCGTTGCTGTCGATGCGCCCACGTGTGTTAATTCTTGATGAACCGACGACCGGTCTCGATTACCGCGAACAACGACAAATGATGGAACTACTGAAACAGCTCCATCGCGATGGACGAACGCTTATTATCATCACGCACGTACCTTGGGTGGCTGTCGAATATGCCGAACGTGCGTTGTTGATGTCCGCAGGGCGCTTGCTGTGGGATGGCCCTATGCGTTCCATGTGCGCACAACCTGAGTTATGCGCTCAAGCTGCTTTTCGACCGCCTGACGTGACACTCATCGGTAGGAAGTTCGGAGTAACACCGTTATCGGTTGAAGAGTTGTTGACATGGATACACAATTCGTCTCAGGAAAGGACCTTTCAGTCATGAATCTCATCGGGGTCGATGTCGGTGGGACGTTTACGGACGTGATTTACACAGACACGGTAACCCGTCAGGTATTCATCCATAAAGTACCAACAACCTCGACTGACCCATCACTGGGAGTTATTTCTGGAATTACTCAACTCTGCACCCGCCATAAATTTGACCTCACTGACATTGAGCGAATCTATCATGGGACGACAATTGCAACCAACGCATTACTTGAATACAACGGTGCTCGTGTTGGTGTGATTACCACTAAAGGATACCGCGACCTCCTGCATATTGGGCGTCATCAACGACCGCAACATTATTCCATTCAGCAGGAAATTCCCTGGCAAGACCGTCCGCTGGCACGGCGCCGACACCGCAAGGTCGTGAGCGAACGCCTCGTTCCTCCAAAAGGAGACGTGTTGGTTCCGCTCAATGAAGAGGAAGTCCGACAAGCAGCGCGTGAACTGAAGGCCGAAGGTGCTGAAGCGATCGCCGTCTGTTTCTTGTTCTCGTATCTGAATCCACGGCATGAGGAACGGGCGCGAGACATTATCAGGGAAGAATATCCCGAGGTGTTTGTGGCGACCTCAGCGTCTGTCACACCGCAATTCCGAGAGTTCGAACGTTTCACCACAACCGCCATGAATGCCTTCGTTGGGCCAACTGTGCAGCGATATATTACGCGATTGGCACAGCGTCTGCGCGACGCGGGTTTGCGTGCAGAGTTGCACATTATGCGATCGAACGGCGGCGTCGCCACGCCTGCAATGATTGCAGAAAAACCGGTACTCACTCTCCTCTCTGGTCCAGCAGCCGGGGTGCTGGGTGGAGCGTGGTCTGGTGCGCTGTCGCACTATCCGCGTTTGATCACCTTTGATATGGGCGGGACCAGTGCCGACATTGGTGTTGTCACTGACGGTACCTTTAGCGAAGCGACGGCGCGAGACACATGGATTGCCGGGTATCCGGCAATGGTGCCAATGATCGACATTCACACCATTGGTGCCGGGGGCGGAAGCATTGCCAGGATCGATGCCGGTGGCGCCTTTCGGGTTGGGCCGCAAAGTGCAGGCTCGCAGCCTGGACCCGCAGCGTATGGTCGTGGTGGGTCAACACCGACGGTAACCGATGCGAATCTGGTGTTGGGACGACTCGATAAAGACAATTTCCTCGGCGGGGCAATGCGGCTTGACGCTATTGCTGCACAGCGAGTGATTGATGAATTTGCTCAACAAGTGGGACTATCTGACCTCGAAGCAGCCGAAGGCATTATCACGATCGTCAATAACAACATGGCTAACGCGATTCGCTCGCGCACGGTACAAAAAGGTATCGACCCGCGCGACTATGCACTAGTGGCATTTGGTGGCGCCGGGCCTCTGCATGGCGCTGAAGTTGCGAGGATGCTCAGTATTCCTGTCTGCATCGTTCCGTACTTTCCTGGCCTAACGTCCGCGTTGGGGTTGCTCACTACCGATTTGCAATACGACACACTTAAAACAGCCTTTCAAGTCCATCCTGGGCTGGATTATCCTCAGCTCAATGCCGATTTTGCCGAGATGAAACGAACGCTTCATGAACAATTTGTGAGAGATGGTGTCGAGCCCACGACAGTGACGTTCGAACGTTATGCTGACGCGCGATATGTTGGCCAAGGGTATGAGTTACGCGTGCCCATACCAAACGGACCGCTCGGTGAAAGGAACATGCAACAAACCGCTGATGCATTCCATCGTCAGCATGAAGCTGAATATGGCCACTGTTTTGTCACAAGCCCTATAGAATTCGTCAATATTCGCGTCACGGGGATTGGGCCAACGCAAAAGATCCAGCAACTACCGTCACAGACGGGTGGGTCGCTGGATGAAGCGTTCGTCAAAAGGGACGAGTGCGTCTTTCGCATCCAAAGCGGCCTCAACGCATTTCCGACTGCTTTCTATCGACACGAGAAACTTCCCCTTGGTCAGATTGTGAATGGGCCAGCTATTCTCCTTCAATCTGATAGTACAACAGTAATCCCACCGGGATGTTGCGGTCAGGCTGATGAGCACGGCAACTTTATCATAACGATTGGAGATACGGCATGACCCAACACGCCACTGCCACCGTCGGCACTGACAAAAAGCCGACAATCGATCCCATCACTACGAGTGTGATCCTGGGCGCGTTAGAGCAAATTGCCATAGAGATGGGCTATAAGCTGATGCGCATGGCGTACTCAAGCATTATCCGTGAGTCTGAAGATTTTGGTGCGGCGCTGGTGAATGCCCAAGGACAACAATTATGTGAGTCGCGTCAAAGTACACCGCTGCAGTCTGGCCCGATTCCTGGCTATGTCCGCGGCATTTTGCAACAACTCGCGGCACGAGGCGAGTCGATTCGGCCAGGGGATGTGATCATGCATAACGACCCCTATGGTGGCGCCAGTCACGGACCTGATGTTGGTTTTTGTGTACCGGTCTTTTTCAACGATCAGTTGGTGGGGTTTTCGGTGACGACCGCTCACCACCTTGATATTGGCTCACAAACACCGGGAAGCACTGGTATTGTCGAAGCCGTGGACGCCTATGCTGAAGGTTTACAATTCAAGGCGATTAAGGTTTTTGATCAAGGAAAGCGCAATGATGCCGTGTGGCAAATCTTACGAGATAATGTTCGCGTATCTGATTTGGTCGTTGGCGATATGGAAGCCCAAATTGCGGCTTGTCGTATCGGTGCCGCACGGTACGTTGAGTTGATCGAGCGTTACGGCCTTGCGACGGTCGAAGCTGCGTGTGCCGAATTGTTTGATTATTCTGAGCGGCTCATGCGTCAGGCAATCGAGCGCATTCCTGACGGTCGCTACACCGCCACTGGCTATATGGACGGCTATTTGGACGATCCTAATCCAAGCCGACGCAATCTCCCAATCGTGGTCACACTCACCGTGAACGGTAGTGACATGATCGTCGACCTTGCCGGCACAGCACCGCAAGTAGCGGATCGACCGATCAACTTGCCGTTCGTCGGCACGGTCGATGTTGCGGTGTGGTTAGTCTTACGGTCAGTGCTCTTAGATACGGAGACGTATGGCAACATTCCACAAAATAGCGGATTGTACCGGCCCATCACTATCGTTGCTCCAGAAGGAACCTTAGTAAATCCGATCTTTCCTGCGCCGACTATTGCACGTTTCGTTGGTGGAAACATGTTGTGCGATACGGTAATGCGGGCGTTGTCCCAAGCATTGCCAGAACAAGTGTGTGCAGGGGTTGGCAATCTTAAAGTGATCGCGGCTAGTGGTTTTCGTAACCAACGACCGTGGGTTCATCTCGAAATCTTCGAGGGAAGTTACGGTGGACGCTATGGCCGCGACGGAATGGATGCGGTGGATACGCTCTATGCCAACACACGCAACAACCCGATCGAGGATATCGAGTCGCATGTCCCGTTACGCGTTGAGCGCTACGAATTACGCGAAGATGCTTGCGCGCCTGGTCAGTGGCGCGGCGGACTCGCGTCGATCAAGTCCATTCGCTACTTGAGTGGTGGAGGGGCGTCGGTCGAAGGTGATGGCTTCGGCTATCCGGCTTGGGGATATAAAGGCGGTGGCTCAGGTTGTCCAGGTCAACTGATTCAACAGACCGCAGACGGTGAGGAGATCTCACTTCCATCGAAGGTTGCCTATCGCACTGTGACTGCCGGAGATATCTTTGTTGCAGTGGGCGCCACTGGCGGTGGGTATGGTGATCCCCTGTCACGTGATCCGCAGCGGGTGCTTGATGATGTACGTGACGGATACTATTCGATTGCAACCGCCGAGCGGGAGTATGGGGTGATTATCTCAGAGTCACTGCAACTCGATGAAGCCGTAACCACAGCCTGTCGAGAGAAACGACGAGCGGCAGTACGCGAGTAGGCCGGGATACGCGAAGCGTTTCCGGCATGGGCCAATCAAGAAAAGAGGCGTTCATGCAAATACACTACCGCCGCTTACTCGATGATCTACGTACGTTGGCGAAGTTTGGCCAGGTGAGGACTGGCGTGCATCGGCTCTCATTCACTCCCGAAGACGGAGCAGCACGACACTGGTTGTTACAGCGGATGATCGAGGCTGGTCTCGACGCGCAGATTGATGGTATCGGCAATGTATACGGGCGAACCAAAGGGGTTAGCAAAGCTATCCTTATGGGATCACACACAGACTCAGTGCCGAAAGGTGGCTGGTTAGATGGGGCGATGGGTGTGTTGTACGGGTTGGAGATTGCACGGTCGCGTATTGAAGCTGGCGTGCAAAGCGATGTCGGTGTCGATGTCATTTCCTTTGCTGATGAAGAAGGGACCTATCGCGCGTTGGCAGGGAGTCTTTCCTTCTGCGGGCAGTTGTCTGATGCGGACATAGAGGCAGCGAAAAGTCAGCAAGGAACGACACTGCGTGAGGCACTGAGCGAATCCGGTTACGCAGGCCGTCCACGCGTGAAACTAGATCCGGGCCGGCATGTTGCGTATCTCGAAGGTCATATCGAGCAAGGACCGCGGCTTGAAATCGAAGGCAAAAAAATTGGTGTTGTCACAGGGATTGTGGGTATCCGACGTGTGCACGTCACGTGCACCGGACAAGCTGACCACGCTGGCACTACGCCGATGCATTTGCGTAAAGACGCTGGTGGTGCGTTGATCTCATATTGTCACGATCTCATGCAGCGGTTCGCGCAGGTTCGTAGTCCTGACAGCGTGTGGAACTTCGGACATATCGTCTTCGAACCCGGCGCTGGCAACGTTGTTCCGAATCTTGCACGAGTACTCATCGAATTTCGTGACGTATCGGAAGTGACGCTTGATCGTATGCAAGGTGAGATTATTGCTGCAGCCACACAAGCGAATGGTCGTGGTGGTGTTAGTGTACAGGCAAACGAACTGATTCGTATCTCACCGGCTGAGATGGATGAACGTGTGGCTACGATGATCGAAGCTGCCGCACTTAGTCGTGGAGCAGCGAGCCTACGTATGCCGAGCGGTGCTGGCCATGACGCGATGGTGTTAACTCGTCACGTACCGACGGCGATGCTGTTTATTCCCAGTATTGGCGGTCGCAGCCATGATATTACCGAAGACACCAACGAGGCGGATATTTGCCTGGGGATCGATGTGCTTGCCGATACTGTCCACGCACTAGCCGAAAGCAACGCAAAGCGTTCATGAAGTTTCTCACTTGCTACAGAACCAAGAAAAATAACTCTCTCATTTTACATTCTTCACCATCCATTGCCCGCTATGCCACTGTTTCTTTATCTCGACCGTCGTACGTTTGTTCATCGCCGTCACCCACTTGTGAAGGTGCTGGGGATGTTGCTGTTTTTTATTGCCGCGTTTGTCGTAGATCACCCGTTGTTCATTTTGCCGATTAGTCTCGGAATGTTCACGCTAATCTGGCTGACCGACTCAGTCACGAATCTTCGTCGCTTACGTATCCTATTCTTCTTTATTTTTACCTTTACGATCATTATCTGGAGCGTGTTTTATGGGCGCGGATCTCCACTTGCGATGTTTCCTGACGTACCAGTGACACGCGAAGGAATGATGTTCGGGCTTGGCACGGCGCTGAAGCTGAGTACGTTCCTCGCTACTGGCATCCTCTTTTTATCTACCACGCGTATTGAAGAGTTTGCCTACGCTTTTACTCTGCTCGGGCTTCCATATCGGATAGGTTTCACTATCACTTTGGCGTTTCGCTTGGTTCCGCTTTTTCTTGAAGCAGCCTTCACTGTCATTCAAGCACAGCGCTGTCGTGGGCTCGATATGAGTCGTGGTCCGTTGCTACAACGGTTGCGTCACTACGTTTTTGTGATGATTCCCGTCTTCATGGGGGCATTGCGACGAGCGGATCAAATGGCCGTTGCACTTGAGGTACGCGGCTTTAACTCCGGTCGGACGCGCACATCGTATCAGCGTGTCTTATGGAACGGCGGAGATACGTTGGCCCTATTTACCGTATTCAGTCTCGCCGTTCTCTATGTATATTTCTGGCGGCTTGGCTATGGGCGGATTCCCGTGCTGCCGTAGTGGTTGCAGACCGCCATGAGAGCCATTAAGATTACACGAACTTCCGTAGAAGTACGCTGGTAAAGGCAGGAGATATATGGACCGCGAGCGACGACGTGTTGTTATTACCGGGGTGGGGGTGGTCAGTCCGCTTGGCACTGGTGTCGAGAAAAATTGGCAAGCGTTGATGGAGGGCCGTTCTGGCGTTGGTCCGGTAACGCGCTTCGATGTCTCTGACTTTCCTACGCGCATTGCCGGTGAAGTCAAAGACTTTGCCCCTGAAGACTTCATCGAAAAGAAAGACGTAAAGAAGATGGACCCGTTCATCCAGTACGCTGTAGCTGCGGCCCAAATGGCGATGGATGAATCGCGTCTGCCGATTACACCAGAAAACGAAGACATGGTGGGGACCATCGTCGGCGTTGGTATCGGTGGGCTCACCAGCATTGAAGAGTACCATAAGCTCTTCTTGGAAACGCGCTTGAAAAAAGTCTCTCCCTTCTTCATTCCCAAGCTGATCGCTAACCTTGCACCTGGACAAATCTCTATTCGCTATGGCGCGAAAGGTATTAGCTACACACCGACAAGCGCGTGCTCTTCTGGAGCGCATGCGATTGGTGAAGCTTTCCGGTTGATTCGTTTAGGGGAGCAAGATGCGGTGATTGCTGGTGGTGCCGAGGCGGCGCTGACTCCGCTTGGGCTGGGTGGGTTCATTGCACTCAAAGCTGTGTCATCACGTAATGATGAACCTGAAAAGGCAAGTCGTCCATTTGATAAAAATCGTGATGGATTTGTCATGTCAGAAGGAGCGGGAGTCGTTATCCTTGAAGAGCTGAACATGGCGAAACGGCGTGGAGCAAAGATTTACGCTGAGGTGGTCGGTTACGGGGCCAACGCCGATGCTTATCACATGACCGCTCCCTCTCCTGAGGGCGAAGGGGCAGTCCGTTGTATGCGCATGGCCTTACGAAGCGGGGATCTCGACCCGTATGAAGTGGATTACATCAACGCGCACGGCACTTCGACACCGTACAACGACGCAACCGAGACGCAAGCGATCAAACGCGTCTTTGGTGAACATGCGGCGCGTATCGCAGTGAGTTCAACCAAATCGATGACTGGTCATTTGTTAGGCGCAGCTGGTGGGGTGGAAGCCGTATATTCTGTATTGGCAGTGGACCGCGGTATGCTTCCGCCGACCATTAACTATGAAGAACCAGACCCCGAATGTGATCTTGATTATGTCCCGAATACTGCTCGCAAAGCCTCGATTCGTGTTGCATTATCGAATTCGTTTGGCTTTGGTGGCACCAATGCCTGTTTAGCTTTTCGCAAGTGGACCGAATAACCGCACACTCCTGACGGTCCATTGCTCCGACATCACTGAACACAACAGAAAGGGCTTGCGCATGGGCGCACGTATCATTGGCACTGGTTCCGCTGTGCCGCCGACCCGTCTCACGAATGCGGACATGGAAAAACGCGTCGCCACCAGCAATGACTGGATCGTTTCGCGCACCGGCATTGAAGAACGACGGGCGATGAAACAGCGCGAAGATATTCTCGATTTGATGCACGAAGCGAGCGTACAGGCGTTGCAAGCCTCTGGATTAAAAGCCAGTGATTTACAAGCCATCGTGGTTGCCACAGTTTCTGGCGATTATTATTTCCCTTCAACTGGATGTTTGTTGCAGGCGCGCCTTGGTATCGACACCGTTCCAGCCTTTGATGTAAACGCGGCGTGCGCTGGATTTGTCTATGGAATGTCGGTTGTCCACAGCTATGCCAAGAGCGGTGAATATGGTCGCATGCTTTTGGTCGGGGCTGATGCGCTGAGCCAGATGGTGAATTGGGAAGATCGCTCTACCTGTGTGTTATTTGGCGACGGAGCAGGAGCAATCGTTCTGGATGTGCAGCCTGGTGATCGTGGACTGCTCAGTACAGTGATCGAATCCAGTGGATCACTATGGAATTTACTCTACGTTCGCTCTGGTCACCGTCAGGCGTTCGACCAAGAAGGGTCGCACCCCAAAGAGTGGGGTATTCAGATGAAAGGGCCGGAGTTGTTCAAGGTCGCGGTACGCTCATTATCTGATGTTGCGAGCAAGGCACTGGAGCGTGCAGGGCTGGGGGCGAGTGATATGCATCTCATGATTCCTCATCAAGCCAACCTGCGTATTATCAAAGCCGTGGCTGAGCGTATGGGGGTCGGGATGGATAAAGTTTATTGCAACGTGCAGCAGTTCGGCAACACGTCTGCAGCATCCATTCCTATCGCGCTTGATGAAGCCGTTCGTCAAGGCAAGATCCGTGACAATGACATCGTGGTTTTGAATGCCTGTGGTGGCGGATTGACGTGGGGAGCCTCGGTCGTGCGGTGGTAACCCGTGCCACCTACGGATTCTCTGTTGTCTCCCGCAGTTGCAGCCCTTGTACAGAAACGCTTGCTGTTTTTTGTTGGTAAGGGCGGGGTCGGTAAAACGACCGTCGCCGCAAGCGTGGCCTTGGCGTTCTCACGCTACGGAAAAAAGACCCTTCTTATCGAATTTGATGAGAATACTCGTGCAGCGCGATTGTTGGGCTTCCCTGCTCTCCATAACGAACATCGAGCACCACGCGAGTTCTCGCCTTCACTCTCTGTGCTTTCCACTGGCGGTGCAGTTGCGCTGGAAGAATACTTACAGTTGATCATTCCGGTGAAACCTCTCCTGCGGGCTATCGTCGAAAGTCGTGCGTATCAGTATTTTGTTGCAGCAGCTCCAGGACTGAAAGAATTGCTGACCATGGGAAAGGTTTGGTACGAAGAACGCAAGCGCGATCCTCATACCGAACAGCCGTTGTGGGATATGCTGCTGGTCGATTTACCAGCGACTGGCCACAGCCTCCAGTATCTGCACATGCCACACGCAGCCCACGAAGCATTCGGTGGAATTGTCGGTTACGAATCTGATCGTATCTTATCATTACTCCGAGACAGAGAAAAAACCGCGATCAATTTTGTCACAACGGCAGATGAGCTGGCCGTGAGTGAGACGCAAGATGCGTATCAGCAAGTCGCGCAAGAACTTCGCTTGCCAATTGGCGCGTTATTCATTAACCGCCTCCACCAAGCTCCACTACGTGCTCAAGCCATTGCAGCTCTGAGAGCACAGCTCTCAGTCTCACAGGCTGAGCAGTCCCTGGTGGAACAATTGCTTAAGTGTGGTCAGGAAGAGGCAGCATTAACTGAAGCGCAACAACTACGGTTACAACCTCTCAACGACCTGCCACTGCCGGTGCTTCATCTTCCGCTCGTGCCAGCCGCAAAGTTTGAGGTCACTTCTGTCGAGCAGCTTTCTTTCTCGGTGATTCCATCATCGGTGGGGAAGACCACCTCTACCACCAACAAAAGAAAAAAACCCAAGTCAGTGACACCCCAGCATTCATGAAAGAAAAATCGCGGCCAACGGACCTCTCCTCTGTGATCGCAGATCATCGTGTGGTGGTTTGTGTTGGCAGTGGCGGCGTAGGCAAAACGACCACTGCCGCCTCACTTGCGTTATGGGGAGCGCTTTCTGGACGCCAAACTGCAGTCGTGACGATCGATCCAGCGAAGCGGTTGGCCGATTGCTTTGGCATTGATCCGACTAATGCACAAGGGAAACCGGTTCCGTCCGAGACGTTTCGAGCGTACGGGTTGAACCCGAGTGGAACGCTTACCGCTTTACTCATTGATCAACCGAGTGCATGGGATGCCGCCATTGCTCGTTATGCACCAACGATCGAGATTCGTGAGCGCATCCTCGCCAATCGTTTTTATCAAGGCTTATCTCGCACCTTTGCGGGATCACATGAATATATTGCCCTCGATACCCTCGCATCGCTCGTCCAACAGGGAACATATGACCTCATTGTGGTCGACACCCCCCCGGCTCGCCAGGCCCTCGATTTTCTTGAAGCACCGCAACGATTGCAGCGATTTCTTGATAGTCGGGCGCGTAAATGGTTTGTGCGTCCGGCTGGTGGGTGGAGCATCTTCTCGGCAATGAATAAAACCACAGCCTTTCTGTTGCGCAAAATCGAGGAAGCGACCGGAATTTCCGCCTTAGCCGAAATCTCTGATTTCTTTACCACGATGCAAGGGATGTTCGATGATTTCGGCGAACGTTTTCAGCGAGTCAGTGCTTTGCTGGCAAGCGAGGAAACGGCTTTTGTCCTTGTTTCTACACTGGAGGAAGAAGTCCTCACTGAAGCAACACAATTTCTCACTGACCTTGATCGCCTCACCATTGCCCTGAAAGCAGTGATCTTCAACCGTACGCACGCAGACGTGGATGCGCGGATTGCTGAAGAGCAGATAGGAAGCGCATTGGTTGAGCAACTGTCTCGTGCTGTCACGTCTACTGCCACTGACACGCAGGCACAAGAATGGCTAGTCAAAAACTTTCTTGCGCATCAAACCCTTGCGCAGGGAGAAACAATTCGCTTCACCCAGTTCGCCGAGCAGTTGTCGTCAACCACACCACTTATTCGCGTTCCAGTGTTCCCTGAGTTTCCGGGGGATTTTCGTGGCCTGATCAATTTGGCTTCCCATCTTTTTCCGACGACAGCACCCCCAAAGCCACGGCGAAAGCACAAAGACAAATAAAAAGAGGTACATTCGCTGTACCTCTGCAAACTTCGCCAATGCCTGGTCAATCGCCAATACGCCTAATTTTTACTACCCAAGAAGCGCCGACCGCACGAGCTCGGTATCAAGGTATTCCTGCATCGCTTGAATCTTGCCGTTGGTGATCCGCCAGACACGACAATAGGTATTGTTGTAATCTTTGCCGTCTTTCGTCCGTGCAACTCCACGGGATTGTTCAGCGACGAAATCTCCCTCGGCAATCAGATTCTCGATCGTCACCTTGATTGTGCCGTTGCCCTCGAGTCGCGCGCCAAGGGCATTGCGCAACCCCTTCAACACCTTCTGCTTTCCCTGAATCGGGGGAATGGCCGCACCCATAACACTTAAGGTGATATTCTCGTCGGCGTCGGTCATGAATCCTTCTAAGTCCCCTCGGCTGATCGCGGCGATTGCGCGTCGCACCACTTCTTTGTTCTGGTCACGTACTTGTTCGGGCGTCATGTCCCCTCCTTTATAAGGCACCGGACCGCATCTTTGGACGGCGGTTGCTAATATTTGCGCGGCTCTCCACCGTTCACTTTGACGCGAATCGGCTGACCGAGGCTAATTTGCCCTTTGTCGATGCGGAGAGAAAACCCGCAGGTGGGATTATTACACGCCCAGGTTTTGAAAGGAATATCGTTTCCTTGTGGCCCGTAGTCAGATAATGGGAGGAGGACTCCTTTATGGCAACTTTGGCAGTGTGGCCATTCTCTTGCTGACATGGGGGTCTCCTTTTGCCTCTGTAGGTGCAGTCTTGTGAAGCTCTATTATTATTACTCTTCTAAGGCTGAACGCGACACATGAAGGCCTGGATCTTTCATCACCGGGGCTCCGCCTTGATTCGGATCAAGAAAGGCAAGAACCCGCTCTCCGGAATTTTTGTTCATCCATCGTCGCAGGCGCTGTTCAAGAAACAAATGCAAATGATGCGCTTTGCGTAATTGCTCCACCACTTCCTCAGCACTTCTCCCCGCAAGTGGTTGGGAATCAATGATTTTCTTTCGCCTCCGCTTTCTTGCAACCGCCCGCGTTGGCTGTCGTGCCGGCACTGGATGATAGGTCCCGTCCTCCTTGCGGTACGCAAGCCATATCGAGGAAGTGCTCTCACGCACGATGCGTAAAGTTTGGGATTCATTCTCCCAGTATTGCTGTTGTCGATCACTTCCGTAATACAGCGTTTCAGAAGGGAGCGAAGTGCGGCCCATATTTTCTCCGTTGGTTCACAAGAACCAACACGCAACCTTTCACCTAGTATAAAGCGAAAGATTTACGAAAAGAAAGACAGGATAGGGCAGAAGGGAAAATTTTCTACAAATTTCTGCAGCGTAGACCCAACGGGCGTCGAGCCAGGAAGAGGAAAAATCACGCACTGGCAATGCGCAGATGCTGCGCTTGTGTACGATACGGTTCCGGCAACTGAGGGCGTGGTGCTTGTCCCCACAATCCTTCAATATTGTAGAATTGGCGGGCTGTTTCATAAAAGACATGGGCAATGACATCTCCGCAGTCAATGAGGACCCACTGACCGTGGGTAAACCCTTCAATTGCAAGTGGCTTGGTCTTAGCTTTGGCCAGCACTTCTTCTATCGCGCGACAGATGGCCTGGACTTGGATGTCCGACCGTCCCGTACACACAACAAAATACTCAGCAATCGTCGTAGACTCTCCGACTTCAAGGATTACGAGATCGTAGGCTTTCTTGTCGAGTGCCGCTTGTGCACACAAGAGAGCTTTTTCCCAGCTCTCAGGATTTCTCAATGCTCTGACTCCTCTTGTTTATAAAGGTCGTGCTCACTGATGTAGGTATGCACAGCCGCAGGAACAAGGTAACGAAGGGATTTGCCTTGTAACGCAAGCTGACGGACCTGTGAGGCAGAAATGCTTAGTCCCTGAATCTCGTAAAAAGCGAGGCAACAACCAGAAGCGTGACAATACATCTTCGTGGCGGGATCGTACCAAAGCATTGTTTGCAGAGCAACAGGAAGAATCTGATCAATTGGCGGTACCGACACCCCAGGACGAGAGGTCACAATCATATTACATAGGGCAGGAATGAGCGGATACTCTTTCCAGGTATGAATTTCGCGAAAGGCATCAAAACCTAAGATAAAGAACAACGAAGAGGAGGGTAGATCCATGCGAAACCGACGGATCGTATCAATCGAGTATGATGGCCCTGAGCGTTCAAGTTCGCTTGCCGAAGGAAAAAAGTATGGGTTATCGGCAATGGCAAGCTCTACCATTTTGAAACGATGAACGGCAGAGACGAGCCCGTGGCTACTTTTATGTGGTGGCTGAGCGGCAGGCACGAAATAGATACGGTCAAGCGCGAAGGCTTCACGGATCTCTTCGGCGCTACGCAGATGACCGAGATGGATCGGATTAAACGTCCCACCAAGAATGCCAACTCTTAGGGTGCGATTCTCCGATACGGGTTTCACAGCATTGAGATCTGCCAAATCCCTGTTCCCCATTTTGTCACTTGGCCAGTCTCCTTCTGACTTGCTGAATTCTCTATTCCCGTATCTGTCCGTTACCTTGAATGACATATTTATAGGTTGTAAGTTCGCGTACGCCCATCGGGCCGCGGGCATGCAAGCGGTTAGTTGAGATGCCGACTTCTGCGCCAAAGCCGAATTCATAACCATCAGTGAAACGCGTCGAAGCATTGGCGTAGACAGTTGCAGAATCGACTTCAGCCAAGAACCGGCGAACATGCGAGTAATTCTCACTGACAATCGCGTCGGCGAGTCCAGAGCCATTGTGGTGAATAAAATCTAACGCTTCATCGAGAGAATCAACGATTTTGACGGCAAGAATTAAGTCGAGATACTCTGTCCGCCAGTCGTGGTCGGTTGCAGCTTTGACTTGAGGGGTAAGCTGTTGTGTCCGCTCACACCCTCGCACTTCAACCCCAGCTTTTTCCAGATCAGCAATGAAGCCGGGGAGAAACTGTGGCGCTATGGATTTATGTACGAGCAGATTTTCCATAGCGTTGCACACCCACGGACGTTGCACTTTTGCGTTCATACAAATCGTTGCCGCTTTAGCAAGGTCAGCGTCTACATCAACATATGTGTGACAAATACCAGAAAAGTGTTGGATGACCGGAACCGCCGAACGTTCAGTGACAGCACGAATAAGTTCTTCTCCGCCCCGGGGAATAATCACATCGACGAATTGCTCCTGCCGGAGCAGCGCGGCAACAGCTTGGCGATCAGTTGACCGGATCAACTGGATCGATACTTCTGGTAGCCCTGCGCTGACTGCCGCGGACGTGAGAATATCAGTGATCGCACCATTCGTGCGGAAGGCTTCGGATCCACCTTTGAGGATGACGGCATTGCCAGCTTTCAGAGCGAGTCCTGCAGCATCGGCGGTAACATTGGGACGTGATTCATAGATAACCCCTACCACGCCAAGGGGAATACGCACCTGGCCAATCTCTAGCCCATTTGGCCGTCGCCACTGGCTGATCGTTTCTCCCACAGGGTCTGGGATGTCAGCGATGAGTTCGAGTCCTTTAGCCATCGCATCTATACGCGCTTCTGTCAGTGTAAGACGGTCAAGCATGGCAGACGACAAACCATTCTTTCGCCCGGTTTCAACATCTTGGAGATTCGCTGCCAACAAGGGACCGCTGTTCTGACGCAACTGCGTAGCTGCAGCACGAAGCGCTTGATTCTTGACGGGGGTTGGCGTGCGGGCAACAACCCGAGCAGCTTTCTTGGCGGCTTGGCAGAGGGAAACGACCATCTGTTCAATGTCCATAGCGATTTCCTTTTCAGACGGCATGAGATTATCGCCTTGGAAATGTCACCCTGAACGAGGTGAAGGGTCTCTCAGAGAGATTCCTCGCTTCACTCAGAATGACAGTACCGAACGATACATCGTAAAGTGCACAAAGGTCATATCTTCCTGTTTACAGAAGAGCGAGATCATCGCGGTGAATGACTTCGTCACTCACTTTATAACCAAGAATCTGCTCAATCTGGCTGGTCTTGGTCCCTTTTATCCGTGCCAGGGCATCAGAACTGTAGTTGACCAACCCACGCGCAAATGCGCGGCCGAGATCATCAAAACAGGTCACGCACTCTCCCTCACTAAATGTGCCTCTGACCTCACGGACACCAGGGGACAAGAGACTCCGCCCTCGTTCACGAATGGCAGTACACGCCCCAGGATCAACAATCAAATCGCCCGCTGGTTTGAGGATATAGGCAATCCAGTGTTTACGACTCGTTAAGCGATCGGCTTCTGGCAGAAACAGCGTGCCCGTCTCCTTCGTCACATCAAAGACCGCGGCAAGTGTGTGTGTTTGCCGACCATCGGCCACGATCGTGGGGATACCAGAGACTGCAGCTTTCTGCGCTGCCTGTAATTTGGACAGCATTCCGCCCCGACCGAGCGCCCCTACCCCACCAGCTTGGGCAAACACGTCGTTATCGACTTTCTCAATCAGGGAGACTAACTGTGCATCAGCGTGGGCTCGCGGGTCTTTATTGTAGAGTCCAGCAACGTCGCTGAGAATGACTAGCAGATCAGCTTCCACGAGGACAGCCACCAGAGCTGAGAGATTATCGTTATCACCGAACTGAATCTCTTCTACTGCAACAGTATCATTCTCGTTAACGATCGGCAGAACTTTTGCCTCAAGCAGAGTTAACATCGTGTGTTTTGCATTCAGGTAGCGTCTCCTGTTCGCCAGATCGTCATGCGTCAATAGAATCTGCGCGACATGCACCTCGTGTTGAGAAAAATATCGTTCATACAGAGCCATCAAGGCAATTTGGCCCACGGCAGCGGCGGCTTGTTTGCCAGGAATGGTCTTGGGGCGAGTCTTCATGCCTAACCGACTCATGCCCGAGGCCACTGCACCGGAAGTGACAAGAATGACCTCGTTGCCTCGGTGACGCAGATCGGCGAGGTCGTGAACCAGGCGAATAACACTTTCTTGTTGAATGCCATCGGCAGTCGAGAGCACACTGCTTCCGACTTTGATCACGACACGACGCGCACGATGAAGAATCCGCATTTTATGCGCATGCTGGAGCATGACTATTCCCACGGTATTGGTTCAAAACGCGGTGTCGGCGGCACTGCAGATTGAGGAGCAGCCTGCACCCGCTGCAACTCCAGTTCTTGCACAATGCGATCAAGCAACGGCTTCAGCCCTTCTCTGGTAGCAGCCGATATCGCGAATGCGTCTACGCCACGTCGCGCAAAGGCCTCTAGGACCTCGGGAAAACGTTCGCGCGTCGTTGGCAGATCGATTTTGGTGATCACCAAAATCTGCTTGCGTCCCCCGAGTTCATCGCCAAAGCACGTTAATTCATGGTTGATGACATCATAATCGTGCAAGGGATCGCGCTCCGGGTCTGAGATATCGAGTAAATGGACAAGCAGTGAGGTACGGGAAAGATGACGCAGGAAACGAATACCCAATCCATGTCCTTCGTGTGCACCTTCGATCAGACCAGGAACATCGGCCATGACGAAGGATTTTTCTTCACTGTAACGAACCACCCCTAAGTTCGGAGTAAGAGTAGTAAAGGGATAATCTGCGATCCGCGGGCGGGCGGCAGAAACTGTGGAAATAAGGGTGGATTTTCCCGCATTGGGAAATCCAACTAGCCCCACATCAGCAAGCAGCCGCAACTCAAGCACAATCGTTCGTTCTTCCCCTGGTATTCCTGGTTGGGCGAAGCGTGGAGCTCGGTTCGTTGAAGTGGCAAAAAAGGCATTACCCTTCCCCCCTTTTCCCCCTTTCGCGACAATCACCTCAACTCCAGGGGTATTGAGATCGGCAAGGAGTTCTCCAGAGGTTTCGTCCTTCACAAGCGTCCCTTGTGGTACACGAATGACGAGGGGCGCTCCATTCTTGCCATGCTGGTCTTTGCCGCGACCATTTTCACCTGCGTCTGCCCGCAGATGCTTATGAGCAGTGAGGTCAACCAGAGTGCTCAATTGTGGGTCGACACGAAAGATCACGCTGCCACCGTCCCCACCGTTTCCTCCAGCCGGACCACCCTTTGGGCGATATTTTTCGCGCAAGAACGCAACGCAGCCGCGTCCACCATCACCGGCTTTTACATGGAGCCGTATTTCATCAACAAAGTGCATAACAACAGAAAGAGCCCCAAGCGGGGCTCTCATAAGGAAGACTCATTTAAGGGAGACCAGGGCCTCTGGTCTCCCCTGAGGGTGTACGTTATTGAACTGCGGCTGGTGCAGCGGCTGACTGCGGATAAACACTTACGCGTTTGCGATCTTTACCAACACGTTCATACTGAACGACACCTTCAATCTTCGAGAAGATGGTAAAATCGCGCCCCATACCGACATTCAATCCAGGATGGATACGGGTCCCAAGCTGGCGCACGATGATGTTCCCAGCCCGGGCAACCTGACCAGCATACAACTTAATACCACGGCGTTGGCCTGGACTATCTCGACCGTTCCTGGTCGACCCTTGTCCTTTTTTATGAGCCATGGCTTATCCTCCCATATTAATAGATTTAATTTGCACCGCAGTGAAATGTTGTCGATGTCCACGTTGGCGACTGTAATTCTTCCGTCGTTTTTTCTTGAACACGAGAATCTTTTTTTCCTTCCCATGTTCAACGATACGAGCAGAGACAGTCACTCCAGAGACAAGCGGAGTGCCCACTTGTACAGCCCCTTCAGATGAAGTCAGCAACACTTCAGAAAAGGTAATATCGCCACCTTTTTCTCCAGGGAGCGATTCTACTCGCAGTAACTCTCCTGGAGTCACGCGATATTGTTTCCCACCTGTGCGAATAACAGCATACGGCATGAGTCTCACCTATGTGAGCCGCTGGTTTCTGTCAACGACCCGACGAAATTTGAATTGAGAACAATACGTTTAACGGTTTTCGGCTGCAAGTGCCTGGCGGATATAATCAGGGATAGGAATCGGTCGGCCATCGTTTCCGACAAACACGACCGTAATTTTCCCACTTATACAGTTTCGCTTCTCTTTGAAAACTTCAATAACGAACGAAATCGATGTCGTGCCCATCCGTTCCGGTTCGATATGAACAGCAAGTTCATCATCGACCGAGATCATCTCATGAAAAGTTGCTTTAACTTCCTTTCGCGGTAAACCAAACTCTCTCTCATGTTCTCGGAACGGTATCCCGGCACGACGGAACAACTCCCACTCAGCTATTTCAAAATAGCGGAAAGCCGCAGTATAGTGAATGCGGCCCGAAGCATCGGTATCGACCCAGCGGACGCGTATTTTCTCGACGTGTTTCAGCACGATCTATCACTCAGGTAGAGGAAAATACCGCGTCTCCAGATCACCAGATCACTTGATGCGCCGAGCTTAACGTTGAATACGTTGCCGGGACGACGCTTGTTTCGGCCCATTCTCTTGGCGACCACTTGCCGCAGTCGCCGATGTTTCATGCTGTTGCAGAATCACGAGCGAGGAAAGTCCCTTGCCACTGATATCGAGAGTAGCAAGCTTCTCTAAGAAAGACTGCTTCTTGGCCTCAACAACGGGGTCCACAGGGGCAGGTTGCTCTTCTCGTGCCGCAACATCGACATCTTCTGCGCGTTCAGAAAATGGGTTGACAAAGACTCCCTCTTTCAACAGCTCGAAATGCAGATGAGGGCCGGTCGCAAGACCAGTCGAACCAACATAACCAAGAACACGCCCTTGCTCGACTTCTGATCCTTCCTCTATACCTGCGGCAAAACTTTGGAGGTGTGCGTACGCTGTTTCGTAAGGTCCGGGGTGATCAACTGTAACCAGATTCCCGTATCCAGACTTGCGTCCAACGAAAGTGATTTTTCCCTTAGCTACAGAATAAACAGGTGTCCCATATGGGGCAGAAAAATCAATCCCGTTGTGACGGCGAGCGCGGTGCAAGATAGGGTGAACACGGGACTCAGAGAACGATGAAGATATACGTGAGAACTCCAAGGGAAAACGAAGAAATTTCTGTCCTTCGCTTTCTATCTCAAGGCCTTGTCCACGATATTTTTCTTCAAAGCGCTTTCTCCGTAGCACCTCTCGCTCTTCTGAAATCGAAAATGCAGTGAACGTCTGTCCGCCATTCAATAACTCAGCGGCAAGGACAGTTTTGTATTCGACGATCTTTCGCCCGCGTTGAACAGCTTCGACCAGAATCTTAAAGGAGTCCCCTGTCCGCAAATCAGAAAGATCGACATCCCATTCCAGGTTGACGACATTCTTCACCAACTGTTCTGGCAATCCGGTTTTCTTGAGAGACTTGGACAGTCCTTTTTCCACACGCCCACCTAAGACAATCCAAACAGGTTGGAGCGGCGGCTGGATCCGTGAGGCTGAGATCTGTTTTGCATTTTTTCGTTCAAGAATGAGTTGTAATTCTTCTTCTGGAGCTAGACTGACCATTCTCAGTCCAGGACTGTCTATATCTTGGGAAAAGGACAACTCCAATACTTGTCCGGGTTTGAGCCTCTGAAACTCAGAAAGCTTCCGAGCTGCGGTCGTCCACTGGCTCATTTCTTTTCTTGGAACTTTCACCTCTTTCAGTATTTTTTCCAGAGTCTGATTACGTTTGACGTGGTACGACAGATGTTCAGGGTAGGAGACAACTGACTCCTCCTTAGGAGGCGTCAGTTTTGGTATGGGAAGAGGAACCGGGGTGATAGCTGCAGTGAGAATTGGAGCCGAACTTTTTGGTGTCGCGTTCGCTAGCTCCCGCTTCACATCTTCAGGGCTACGAAGTGCTACTCCAACCAGCCCTTTTTCGTCTTTCTGCTTACTTTGCTTGCTCGGCTTTGTGGAAGGAAGCGAAAACCCACGAAAGCCGTTCTTGGCAACCTGCCATTTGATGGTCGCAAAATTCTGTTCGCTGAGAGGAGCTGGATTTTTCCCGCTTGTATCTTGTGACGCTACAATCTTCTGCGACTCTGGTAGCGGCTGCAAAAGCAGCTTCGCGTCAATTTCGGTCTCGACTGTAATCCACCGTTCTCCAGTTGAGGATTCACTCTGGAGGCTATGACTTTGGGTCGCGGAAACAAGAGCTGGAGACTCGTGACCGGTAGCTTTACCAGACTCTTCATTCTTGAAGGTCTTTGCCACTGTTGGAGAGCCATTCCCTGGCCGGTTAGCAAGGGATGACGGACTTCCTTCAGCATTACGCACCTCAATAAGGCGCTGCTTCAACTGTTGCGTGATCTTCTTTTTTTCTACCGTTGGGTCAACTGCGGAATTCGCGGTACGAACAACCAGGCTCAAAAGGAACAGTGTCAGAATAGGTGCAAAGATAAGAAGTTGGATATGGCCAGACTGCTGAGCCAGAAGGGTGCGTATCCTCGCTTGGACAACATACCTCATACCTCACCCCCGGATGCAGAAATTTTCTTTTGGTCACCACAACCCCACCCCTGGACTTCTCTCCTGGAAAGAAGAATGCCCTACCCTGCCAGCTATGGCACAAAATGTCAAGTGAAATCCGACCTACCTCCCAGGTCCTCACCCTGGAGCGGTTGAGTTGCAAGCATAGCAGTGGTAGTAGTGCACCCAGTGAAAAAAATTTTTATTCTCTGCGTACTTGGCCTTATTTTGGCCAGTGGAATCACCGTCTGGTATGCGCATAATTTTCTGATCACGCCCGGGCCACCACTCCAGCAACCTGTCGTCGTTCTTGTACCGAAGGGCATCTCACTCCGTGCGATTTCCCAGGAACTAGTTGAAAAGGGGTTAGTCACCAATAGCACCTTGTTCTCCTGGTGGGCACGGTGGACTGGAGCTGATCGTAAAATCAAAACTGGCGAGTATGAGTTCACCGAAGCTCTCTCACCGATAGAGCTCTTAGAGCGCCTGCAGATAGGGCAAGGCCTCGGGGTAGTTGTTACGATCCCAGAGGGATACACGTTTAGACAGATTGTGACAGCACTAAGTGAGAAAGGGCTCGCGGCAGAAGAAAGTTTCTTCTGCCTCAACTCCGACCCTGTATTCTTGGAGACATGGGGGCTCCCACCACACGGGATGGAAGGGTACCTGTTCCCTGATACCTATTACTTCTCTCGCTTTGCCTCAGCCGAGGAGATTCTCGAAATCATTATTAAACGCTTCTATAGCGTCGTCCAGCCGGATATGTATCGGCGGGCAGATAGCTTGAATTTCTCACTCCATCAGGTTGTGACATTAGCCTCACTGGTTGAGAAAGAAACCGGATTCCCTCCAGAACGGCCCTTAGTTTCTGCTGTGTTGCATAATCGCTTACGTAAGGGGATTCTGCTCCAATGCGATCCCACGGTGACCTACGGGATAGAAGACTTTGATGGCAACCTGACACGCCAACATCTGCGCACGTTCACCCCTTACAATACCTACGTCATCCGCGGCTTGCCTCCAGGACCAATTGCAAACCCAGGCCTCAAGTCTCTCCAGGCTGCTTTGCACCCTGCCGATGAAGACTACCTCTACTTTGTGGCAAAGGGTGACGGCTCGCACCAGTTTTCTTCAGACCTGACTTCCCATAACCGTGCAGTCCAACGGTATCAAAAAAGGCAGCGTTCGTGACTGAGTCTCCAGATCAACTGCTTACGCAAACCAGGCAACGGCTGGTTCGGCAGCGACAGATCAACGGCTTGGGAGTGATGCTCCCGATCGCGATCGCCCTTGTCTGGTGCTGTGGGATACTCGTTGACCTTCTCGCACTTCCACGGTTACTTATCCTCGGTCCTCTCGTCATGCTTGGTACCTGGCTCGCGCTCCTCGCTCGACACACAAAGCGGTCGGTGGAACAAGACCTTGCCGCAACCCTCATCGACGAAAAGACCGATAGCAAAGACCGATTTCTCACTTTTTCCACGGCGTCATCGACACAAACCAGCTCCCCGCTATTCCCCATTCTTCAAGGCCAAGTAGCACAGAAAGCGGCTGCGTTTCATCCGGACCGTGATGTGCCATTTCAGCTCGATCGACGCGTGCTTGTTTCTTGGGTTGGATCTACGCTGTGTACTCTTGCTTTGATCGTCCTTTCCTCACTTTTTACCCCAACAGGAGATATTGAAGCGTCGATTCCGACCTCTCTGCCTTCTATTACCGAACAAGAAATTCAGAAGCTTGAAGAAGCAGCTCGTCGATTGACACGGCAAGGAGCACCGCCACAGGAACAAGCTGCAGGCCAACAACTGCGTTCTCTGGCAGAGAAACTCAAAGACCCAACGCTATCCCAAGAGGAAAAGCAGCAGCTGATTGAAGAGACACAGAAGAAAATTCAGCTCTCCATGCCGCAGATACTGCCTTTTGATCTCAAAATTTTTGCCAATGACAGCAAAAATGACTCAGGAGACGGGAACCAGAGCGAAAAACAGAAACAGGACGGCAAATCATCAGGAAAATCGAATGATCCGAGCGAACAGGGAAAAGGCACCTCATCCTCGGGGAGCGGAGAGCAACAACAGCAGCAACCGGGAACACAAGAGACGAAACAATCTGACAACAAGAACCAGCCACAGCCGAAAGAGAGTGGCGGGGGAATAAAATTTAATCAACCTCAACAGCAGAGTGGAGAAAAGAAAGAGGATAGAGGACAAGGACCAGGTGAGCAGCAACAGTCAGCGCAAAATCAGGCGCCCAATAGCAACACGCCAGGAAGTGACCCCAATCGGCCTGGTGGACAGGACCAGTCGAATCAAGATCAGGAAAAGAAAGGCGAAACTCCGAATCCGCAGCAATCAGGACAAGGGGAAGGTGGGAAAGGTCCAACGAGTGGTGGACGCGGTGAGCGTTTCTCTCAACCTGGCGAGCAACCGGGAGGCTTTCTGACCAAAGATGCACGCTTTGTGAAGGTTCGGATACCGACAGGTAATGAACCGCAAGGAAAAGGGGATACGCTTACAGACAACGACGACGCTGCCCAACCTAAGACACCGTACAGCAATGCTCCGCTAAAGGACGCACCAGCTAGTGAAATTCAACCAAAACAACCCATACCATTAGAGTACCGTACAATTCTCAAGTGACATATGCCAACACCAGAAGAACGAGTGAAAGAATTCCGACGGTTCTTTACCGCCATTGAAGAAGAAGTCGGACGAGTGATCGTCGGCCAGCGTGCGGCAGTCAGGAAAGTGCTCACCGCCTTTTTCGCGAGTGGTCATGTGTTGATCGAGGGGGTTCCTGGCCTCGGTAAGACCCTCATGGTCAAATCGCTGAGCCAGGCACTCGGACTGACATTCAAGCGCATCCAGTTCACTCCAGACTTGATGCCATCCGACATTGTTGGCACTCAACTACTAGCCGACAGTGCAGGGGCACGCCATTTTGAGTTTAAGCGCGGTCCGATCTTCGCCAACATTGTCTTAGCTGATGAGGTAAACCGGGCGACACCCAAAACGCAATCCGCCCTGTTAGAAGCAATGGAAGAACAACAAGTGACCGTTTTTGGAGAAACGCATGCACTTGATTCACCGTTCTTCGTCTTGGCCACACAAAACCCGATTGAAATTGAAGGGACGTATCCACTGCCAGAAGCGCAGCTCGACCGCTTTTTGTTTAAATTAATTATCCAACCACCAAACTCAGTTGAATTAACCGAGATTCTCGCACGTACGACCGCTGGGTCACGCTATCAAATCCGTCAAGTCCTGCCGTCTGACCGCGCCCACCTGCTGGTGGAAGAGCTGAAACTGCTCGTGCGCGAAGTGTTACTGGCTCCCCCATTGGGCATGTATATCGCCCGTCTTATTGCTGCAGCAACTCCTGGCACAGAGCAGGGCAGCATTCCCGAAGTCACACAGTATCTTCGCTTCGGGCCAGGACCACGAGGGGCTCAAGCGCTCGTCCTTGGTGCAAAAGTTAACGCCTTGCTCGACAACCGCGTGAACGTCAGTTTTGAGGATATCGCTGACGTCACCCTACCAGCCCTACGTCACCGTTGTCTCCTCAACTTCCAGGCCGAAGCAGAAAATGTGACGGCAGATCAAATTATTGACCTCCTCTTGAAAAGAATCCCTAAGAAATAGGGTAAATCTCGCCCCATACAAGCCGATACCCACAAAGACTGCATAAGCGCTGTCACTGTGGAGCGTGCCGAGGACCAATGAGGGGGTACTCAGCGTATCACGCTGGCATTCGGCAACTACGAAGATCACTGCGGTCTTTCCCTAGAGGGTCTGAGTTGTTAAGGGAAGCCCCAGGCATCCAGAGCTCCCAAAGCGTGGAAAGAAGGACATAGACATGCCAGCCGCAAAGTCAGCAAAGGCTCGACGGAACGAGGGATCTTCCTCGTCGACTACAAGCAGCAGTCGTATCGTCAGTGTACGACGCTTTATTGCCACCCTGGCGTTGCCCATTGCCGGATTGAATTATTTGCTGCTTGTCGGAAGTAATTTCAGTCTCCCGCTGATTTTCCTCTTTCTCATAGCAGCCGCAATTGTCGGGTTTCTTCTCGCTGCCGGAGAAGGTCAGACTGTCGAAGAACAGTCGAAAAAAGACGAAGACCTCCTACCAGCACTCTTTGCCTCGTCACCCGACGCACTTTTTCTTCTTGAGCCCCTCAGTGGTGAGATTGTCGACGCGAATTCCCGCGCGCTCGAACTATTTGAAGCGGCAAGCAAAGACGAACTGGTGGGAGTGGAATTTAGCAGCCTACAACGAGTTCGCTTGACAGACGAAAAGGCGCTGGAAGTCCTCACGAGTACCAACAAGCAAGGACGATGGGCGAAGGAGGCGACATACACAACTCGGCGCGGCAAAGAACTGTGGGGCGAATTAGTGATCAAAGAATTCCGTCGTGCCCAGCAGCCGTTTCTGTTGGCACGCGTGATCGATATTACCGAGCACAAGCGGCGAGAAGAAAAAGCTGCGCAAGACAAAGAAACAGTGGAGACGGCCAATGCTGCCAAAGCGGAGTTCCTGGCGGATCTCAGCCAACGCCTCCTGCTGTCAGTTGGTGGGACATTACAAACGACAGGCTTGTTACGCGATACCCAACTGACTCCTGAACAGAAACAATATACAGAACTTGGCCGCCAAGCAGCAGACGCGCTGTTAACAACAGTCAATGACATTCTCGACTTCGGCAACTTCGAGTCAGGCAAGCTCTCACTTGAACCCATTGCGTTTGATCTGCGCACAACAATCGAGGAATCGATTGGGCGCTTTACCAAGCACGCTGAAAATATCGGCGTCGAATTGACATGCCTCATGTCACATGATGTGCCAACCCCATTATGGGGAGACCCTGGACGATTGCGGCAGGTGTTTACCAATATCATTGAAAATGCGCTCGCGAGTCCCTCCCCTGGCAGCGTGACCATCCGTGGCATGATGACGCACCGTGCACCAACGTGTGTCACTTTTCGTTTCTCCGTCACTGCCCCTGGGTTTGAACTCTCGCAACTCGCCCCGCTATTTCCGCTCTCTGCACCAAACACAACGTTGACTCGGATCCAACGCAGCCAGTGGCTGGGGTTAGCGGTGAGTAAGAACCTGGTGAAGTTAGGCGGTGGCAGGAAACAACTTACCGCAATAGTGATTGACCGGAGTGGAGAGCCTCTGCACAAGAGCAGGGATGAGAGACGAGACCATTGTGTGCTGGCTTCGGTCTAAGTATCGAAGTCTGGTCGAAGAGCTGGATGAACGCGGGCGAC
>Ga0194132_10001143_pt1 | contig 53864 bp, 56 predicted proteins | sample TA2KigOf80mmetaG_FD_148612 | JGI IMG/M metagenome (GOLD analysis project Ga0194132, IMG submission 148612) | Freshwater microbial communities from Lake Tanganyika, Tanzania - TA2015054 Kigoma Offshore 80m | ecosystem: Environmental > Aquatic > Freshwater > Lake | place: Tanzania: Lake... | reverse complement strand
GCGTGCATGAGCACATCAAGGACGTTTGCCGCCGCCTCGGCAAGCTCGGGTACATGGCCGTCGCGCCTGAGCTTTACTTCCGCCAGGGCGATCCGTCGAAGCTCCCGGACGTGCCGACCATCTTCAGAGAAATCGTCTCAAAGGTTGCGGATGCGCAGGTGATGGCGGATCTCGACTCGACTGCCACCTGGGCCATCGCCCAGAAGAGCGCCAACCCCGACAAATTCGCCGTCACCGGCTTCTGCTGGGGCGGGCGCATCACGTGGCTCTATTCGGCGCACAGCCCACGGGTGAAAGCGGGCGTCGCCTGGTACGGCCGATTGGTCGGGGACAAGAATGCCATGACCCCGCGCCAGCCGGTCGACATCGCCGCCGAACTCAGGGCGCCGGTACTGGGGCTTTACGGCGCCGCCGATCAGGGCATCCCGGTCGCCACGGTCGACCAGATGAAGGCGGCCCTGAAGTCGGCCAAGGTCGCGACCGATTGGGTGGTCTACCCTGACGCGCCGCACGCCTTCCACGCCGATTACCGTCCGACCTACCGCGAGGGACCGGCCAAGGACGGCTGGAAGAAGATGTAGGAGTGGTTCAAAAAACTCGGGGTTTGAAAATCCCGGAACGAAGGTCGCGGGGGACAAAAGTCGTTTCATCCCCCGCGATTTTTTTTGCTAGGATGGCCGCCATGCGCGGCCATCGATACGCTTGGATCCTGCTGGTATCGCTCGCGACGGGTTTGGCCGCCGAGCCGGCATTGGCGCAGTTCAATCCCTTTTCGGGCGTTGTGTCCGCGATCGAGGCGGCGGCCGAGGACCGCAGCGCAGCCGACATCGCCGCCGACGCCAAGATCAAGGCCGTATCGTCGCGCGGCTCACCGATAATCTCGGTAAGGAAGGCGCGCTGCTGGGCGTCGACGTTTACGAGAAGGAGGTGATGTTGACCGGAACGGTTTCAACGGCCGAGACCAAGACATCCGCCGGCAAGGTCGCGGCCGGGGTCGAAGGGGTGAAGAAGGCTTATAACGAAGTGCTGCTGGAGAGCGTGATCGCTGCCGACGACAAGGGGAAGTCCACCGCCAATATCGTGGACGACACGGTGATCGAGGCCAAGATCAAGGCGCTCTACATCGAAGGCAAGGGTATTAACGTCACCAACTGGCGATGGCGTTCGGTCAAGGGGCGCGTCTTCCTGTTCGGGCGCGCCTTGACCAAGGACGAGCACGCGAAGGCGGTCCAGATCGCCAAGGACGTTTCCGGCGTCGTCTTGGTCGTCAGCCGGGCTAAAATTCGACCCAAGTCGTAATGCCGTCGCGTCGTTTGTTCGTGGGCGTTGGAAAATCTCCGATCAATCGGGTCTGGATCGCGGGCATTCTCGTTGGTTTGAGCGCGGCAGTGATTACGCGCGTCTGGTTATTTCAGGACCTGAAGCCGAACCAGGATCACGCCTTTTCCATGCAGTGGATTCAATCGCTGCGAAGTGCCGAATATTTTTGGCCGGCAGGTCAGGCGGGAGATTCTCTGATTATCGCGTTGAGCAAAGACGACAAAAGCGGGCTTCATACTCTGCTATGCCCGATTCACGCCGCCGGATTGCTCGTTCTTACCCTCGTCGCACAATCCTGGTTTTACCTCGGGTCTTTTTTTGTCGGCGCGAATTCGGTGGGGCAAATCGCCCTCAGCATCGCGGCGCAGGCTGCCGCCGTCGGCATGCTCTGGATTATCGGATTTTCGGCCCGTAACGGTGGTCCGGCGATCGCGACGCTGGCGATCATTTTCGCGGCTGGCGCATCCTTTTTGCACGGCTTCGCGCCATTGGGGGCCCATAACGTCGCGTTGCTCTCCTTGATGGCGGCGCTGCTGGCTTTTGATCGCGTTCTCAGCAGGGCGACAATGCCGGAAGGACCCTCGAGGCGGGAAATCGCCGTTGCTTTCATTCTTCAGGCCGTCGCGCTTTACACGTATTACAGCATCGTATTCCTTCTACCGGTCGCGGTGTTCTTATCGCTTTTGTTCTTGCCGGATATACCGGGGTCATGGCGCGTGCGGTTAATCCTATGGCACGGCATGGCTACAGTGGCGGCGCTGGTGCCGGTTGCCGGTATCGTCATTCTGGAAATCGCGTCCGGCCGAAGCGGAGCCAACCAATCGTGGCTCTATTTCCTGACGTTGACGGTGACTCCTTCCCCATCGGGCGGGCCGCTGTCCTGGCAAAGCGCGCTGGAATGGTTTCGTGTCCATGCCGATATGTTCTCCGTTTTCGGTCTCGGCTTGGGCCTCGTGGGGCTTGTGTGGCTGGCGTGGCGCGGTCGGTGTCCGCTGCCATTGGCGATCGTGTTTGTGCATCTGCTCGTGTCGATCGTCATGACCCAGTTCAGGCAGTATGACCGCACGTCGGTCTACGCCGTTCCCTTTCTGGCGCTGGGTATGGCCGCAGCGGTCGTGGCGGCATGGCGGACGCGAATTTTGTGGTTACGATTAGCGATGCTGGTGATTGTAGGTGGACATATAGCCGTCGATACGCCGCGCCTGCGGTCGCCGGACAAAACCCCCGCCTGGGGCCATTATTACCATAAGCAAGGCTCGTTCCGCGCCTTGATGGGCGACGTTTCACGGCATCTCCCGCCTAATGCCGTATTGATGCTATCCGATTACGGGCGCACCCATCGTTGGCGCGCGTGGTCCTATGGAACGGGCGGCCCCGAGATCGCAACCCCTCTTGAAACCCTTGCCGGTCGGGATGCGCGGCAACTGGATCGCTATCCCCCAACCGGCATGCGAAACGACCGGCCGGTCTTCATTCTATTGCCCGCGGAGATCTCGCTCGATCCAACGGTATTTGCGCGCATCGTTTGCGACAATGTCGCGCGGGCGTGCGGGCGGCCGGCGGGCACTGACTACGTGACACGCTTATCCGATCCCGATCTGCCCGGAAGGTTCTTGAGCCTTTATCGCGTCAACTGGGCTTTGGCCCGCCTGGGCTAAAGCGCACAAGTACGGAATCCCGCAAACACGTCGCGGCGTTCAGGAACGAAGAAGTTGCGGTAAGCGCAATTCGCAAGTCGGCCGCGCGTCGCCCAGGCGCCGCCGCGCAGCACCTTGTGAGTACCTCCGAACCAGGGTTGCGAATAGTCGGCATAGACGTCGGGCAAAAATCCGGGATAAGGCTCGAAATCGCTCGCGGTCCATTCCCAGACATTGCCGATCATCTGCCGGCAGCCGAAGGCGCTGTCGCCCGCCGGACACGCCGCGACATCGACTGGGCCGAGTGCGTATCCATCCAGGTTGGCGCGTGCTGGATTAGGTCCGGCTTTGCCCCACGGGTATTTACGCTTGCCGGGCGCGAGGGTGCCGCCGACCGGCGTTCCCGCCGCCGCCGCTTCCCACTCGGCTTCGGTCGGCAGGCGCCGGTTGGCCCAGCGGCAGTAGGCTTCCGCTTCGTGCCAGTTGACGTGGCAGACCGGCCGATGGGGGCGAAGTTCGGCCTCGCGGTCGAAGACGCGGACGCGCCAGCCGTCGCCGTCGCGCGTCCAATAGATCGGATGCTCGGCAATGGCCAACGTCCGCCATGCCCAGCCGGCCTCGCTCCACAGTTCGCGGCGTCGGTAACCGTTGTCCGCCACGAACACCAGGAACTCGGCATTGGTCACCGGCGCGCGGGCGATGCGAAAGGGTTCGATCCACACTTCGTGCGCCCATTTTTCGTTGTCGAAGACGAACAGCGTTCCCGGTTCGCTGCCGAGCCGAAAGATGCCGCCCGGCACGGCGACGTCGCCGGAATGCGGGCCGGCCTCGGCGTTTTCGGGCGTCCGTCCGGCGGTCGCCGGTGCGGGATAGGTGAGGGTTTGGCGCATGTACGTGAAAGCTTCGCCGTGCATGTCTTCGTGCATCAGGGTTAGGCGGAAAAGGTATCGTGCGCGATCGTCGAGCGGTCCTTGTGCCAGCCACGCGCGCATGGCATCGAGCACGCGGGTCATATAGGCGACCGTGCCGTTCCGGTCGGGCAGCGGCAGAATCCAGCGGGTGTCATGGGGCACCGTCGAGGAGTTGTACAACGCGTCGGCACCGGCGATAGCGGGGCGGTGGGCGGGATCGAGCCCGCGCAGCGCAAAATATTCGTGGAACCAGGCGACATGGCCCGCTTCCCAGCGGAAAGGATTGACGATATCGAGACGCGGGCCCATAAGCTGAACATCGGAAAGCCCGCCGATTAGGGCGAGCGTGCGGGCGTGGGCCTCGGCCAGGAGACCGGCCAGTTTTTCGGCTTCCGCGTCCGCCATCGGTCGCCTCCACGGGGGGTAGGTTCGTTGCGCATCAACCTTATTACGCCCGCTAAACCGGGCTCAAGGGCCGGAAATCGCGCCACGGCGGTGCGTTGGGCGCGGCATCTCCGCGCACTAGGCCATCGGGTGACGATAACGACCGAATACCGAGGCGGAGAAGTGGACGCGATGATCGCGCTGCACGCCTGGCGCAGCGCCGATGCGATCAGGCGGTTCGCAAAGGATTTTCCCGACCGGCCATTGATCGTCGCGCTCACCGGCACCGATATCCACCGGTTTCAGTTCAGCCACCCGGTTCCGACGCGTCGTTCGATGGTACTGGCCGACAGGCTGGTCACGCTTCACGACCAAGTTGCCGCGCATATCCCCGCGCGTTTTCGCAATAAGATTTCCGTCGTGCACCAGTCGGCCCGCCCGCTCGCGCGCAGGCCCAAGCCTCCAACGTCGCAGTTCGAGGTTTGCGTGGTTGGACACCTGCGCGCGGAAAAAGATCCCTTGCGTACCGCTTTTGCGGCGCGGCTTTTGCCCATGGCTTCGCGCGTGCGCGTCACCCAGCTCGGCCAGGCGATCGGACCCGAATGGGCACGCGCGGCAGAAGTGGAAACGGCGCGCAATTCCCGCTACCGCTGGCTCGGCGAAGTCAGCCATGGACAAGTGCGCGAAACCATGCGCAAGAGCCGCGTCATGGTCATCAGCTCGGTGATGGAAGGCGGCGCCAATGTCGTATCCGAGGCTGCCGTCGCCGGATTGCCGGTTATCGCCTCGCGCATTCCCGGTAACGTTGGGCTTTTGGGGCGCAACTACCCCGGATATTTCGCCGTCAAGGATACTCGGGCGCTGGCGCGGCTGCTGCGGCGCGCGGAGGAACAGCCGGACTTCCTTGCCCGACTCAAGCGCGTGGTCGCGAAGCGGGCGAAATTGTTTCGCATCGCGCGCGAACGGCGGATGCTCAAGGCGGCGCTCAAGCGCGCTGTTGCCGCAGCTAGAGAACGATCCCGATCGGTCCGGGCCGGTCGCTCCGCGCGCTGATGCGCCCGATCCGCTCCGAGCGGACATAGCCCGCGGCCTTGAGGGCGGCGAGGCACGCCGAGACATTTTCTTCCGGCACGGCCGCGAGCAATCCGCCCGCCGTCTGCGGATCGAACAGCAGTGGGTAGAGCGGATGCGTCGCCGCCGTCGCCTGATCGCGGATCGCGCGGCGCAGGCGGACGTTGGCGGGTTGGAGTGAAGAAAAGATACCAGCGTTCAGACACTCCACCGCGCCGTCGAGCACGGGGAGCCGCCCGATTGCGATCTCCGCGTCCACGTTTGATGCCCTGGTCGTCTCGACCAGATGGCCGAGCAAGCCAAACCCGGTCACGTCGGTGCACGCGTGCGCGCCGTGAGCGATCAGAATCTTGGCCGCTTCGCCGCTCGACTGGAGCATGGAGACAAGCGCGCCCTCGACCCAGCGGCCCTTGGCGCGGGCGCGCATGTCGGCGGCAAACAGGGTGCCCGTTCCAAGCGCCTTGGTAAGAACGAGCGCATCGCCCGGCTTGAGCCCGTCCTTGCGCAACACGCGCGCGGGATCGACAAGCCCGTTGACCGCGAAACCGATCGCCAGTTCCGATCCTTCCGCGGTATGGCCGCCGACCAATGCCGCGCCCGCTTCGCGCACCACCTTGGTCGCACCGGCCATGAGCTGGCCGAGTTGGGATTCGACCTTGGCTTCCAAGCCGAACGGGATCACGACTATGGTCAGCACCGTTTGCGGCTCGGCGCCCATGGCATGGATGTCGCCGAGCGCGTGGTTGGCGGCGATTTGCGCGAACACGTAGGGATCGGCAATGAAGGAACGGAAAAAATCCACCGTCTGGACCAGCGCCTTGCCGGCGGGAACTTGGACCACGGCGGCATCGTCCGGGGAATCGAGCCCAACCAGGACTTCCTCGCGCCGTCCCGGGTCGAGCCCCCGCAGGGCGCGGGTCAATAGATCGCTGCCGACTTTGGCGCCGCAGCCGCCGCAACGCATGGCGAAGGCCGAGATTTCCTTGAGCGCGGTCTCGTCCGCGATCCCTGCCGCGACGTCGGGGTCGGCTGTCGACATGGCGGGTAGTTCGCTGTAGAGGCGCATCCAACGCCGGTCGATCCAATCTTTCCAACGCCAGACCCAGGCGCCTTCGAGCGTAGATCCGCCGCGCGCGGCGAGCGCGTACTTGTCGCCCGCGCTCAGGATCGCGAGATATCGGCGCTGGGGCCGGAACGGCCTGAGCGGGCGCGCGGCCAGCGCCCGGCGCAAATTTTCCGCCAGCGCCGGGCCCTGACGCACGGCGAAGACCCCGGCCTTGGGCCGTGGGCTTCGGGTCATGTCGGCGATGTCGCCGGTGGCGAACACCTCGGGATGCGAAAGCGAGCGGAGCGTCTCGTCGACCTGGACAAAGCCATTCTCATCGACTGCGAGACCGGACGCCTTCGGCCATGGCGCAGCCCCGGCGGGGGTGGCGAGAAGAATTTCGTCCAAATCGATCGCCTGTCCGTCGGCGAGGCGCACACATCCAGGTTCGATCACGGACGCCGCTCGGCCGAAGTGCAGGTGTACGCCGCGGGCTTCGAGCAGGCGCCGCGCCCGCGTCCGCGCGACGGCGGGAAAGGCGGGAAGCGGCTCCGGAAACGTGCCGATCAGGTGGAATTCGAGAATGTCGGGATCGCGTCCGAGCCCAGCCAGTTCGGCGCGCAGGCGGTGGCGCAGTGCGAGTACGATCTCGACCCCGGCCGCGCCCGCACCGACGACCCCGATACGGGTCGGAAGTCGGCGTTCGCGCACGCGCGCGCGCAGTTTCTCGAAGCGAGCGAGGAAACTCCCGATCGGCTTGATCGGCACGGCATGTGTTTCCGCGCCGGGAAGCGCCGACAGGTCGGGTGCCGCGCCGACATCGAGCGAAAGCACGTCGTAGGCGAGCGGCGGCCGATCGCAACAGATCACCCGGCGGTTGGCGAGGTCGAGGCCGACCGCCTCGTCGTGAATCAAGGCCGCGCCGGCGAACCGGGCAAGCGGACCTAAATCGACATGCATGTCGTCGAAACCATAATGGCCGGCGACGAATCCCGGTAACATGCCGGAATAGGGCGTATGTATATCCCGCGTGATCAGGGTGACGCGCACGCCTGGCATCGGTTCAATGCCGAAGCGCTTGAGCACGGCGACGTGGGCGTGGCCGCCGCCAACCAGCACCAAATCCTTGACAATGGGCGACGCGGCAGACGAACGCACGGACTCGATCCTGACCCTTCGATCGGCTAGGTCAGGCCGATCATGACGTTCTTGCGGAACGCCGCACGTTCGCAAATCCGATCGTACCATCCTTTGAGTGCGGGATAGTTCCCCCGTTCGATCGGCAGGGTATACCAGCGGTAGACGGCGATGCCGAGCGGAATATCGCCCATGGTGAAGTTCGCGCCGGCGACGTAGCTGTTCTTGGCGACGTGCTTATCGAGGATCGCGAACGCGGCAGCGGCCTTATCGCGCGCCGTTTTGATCAGGTTGGCGTCGCGTTCCTCGGGCTTGACGCGGATGAGCTGGAGGAACAGGGGCAGCATCCCCGCGTTGACCACGGTTTGCTGCCAATCCATCCATTGGTCAGCATGGGCGCGATCGTTCGCGTCCTTCGGCCACAGAGTGCCAACCCCGTGCCGGGAGGCGAGGTGGCGGATAATGGCGTTCGATTCCCACATGGAAAACCCATTCTCAACGATGGTCGGAACGGTGCCGTTGGGATTGAGAGCCAGATATTCGGGATCCTTGTTGCGACCGAACGGGCCGCCGATGTCTTCCTGCGCGAAGGTCAGGCTCATCTCCTCGCACGCCCAAATCACCTTCTGCACGTTGGAAGAGTTCTTGCGTCCGAGAATCTTGAGCATGGGCGGCGTGTCCTTTGCGTCCTTTACGATGAGTGCGGGTGAAACGGGGCGGGCGGCCCCCCGGGTTGGCCGATGTTAGAGGCCGAGGCGAGCCATGTCACGGTTTCGCCGGTTCGGTTAAGACCATGAATCGTGGCTGGATTCTTGCGCTTCCCCGCCGGGTCTGGTGGTATTGTCCCGATCATTGGGGGATCCACGGACCAAGCCATCCGCCAAACGATTCGCAAGACCCTGGTCGCGCGCCGGGCGGAGCAGTTCCGCCTGCTCGGACAATTGGTCCGGATGAGGTCGGAAATCCCGCCGGGCGATCTTGGCCAAAACGCGATCAAGACGGCGGAGTGGCTCAAAAAGTTCGCTGGCCTGACTGCCGTTCGCCATCCGGTGCCGGACGAGGAAGTTCGCGCCCAAGGCCTGAAAAGCCTCGCCAATCTCGTCGTTCGTCACGAATTCGGCCCCGGACCGACCATCGCATTGCAGGCACACGGCGACACCGCGCCCGCCGGCGCGGGCTGGAGCGGCGATCCGTTCGCCGCCGACATCCGTGAAGGCGTGATGTATGGCCGCGGCGTGGTCGAGGCCAAGGGTTCGCTTGCGGCGCACGCCTTCGCGCTGGTCGGTCTCAAATCGGTCGCGGGCGAACTCGGCGGCGCGGTGGAACTTCATATCACCTACGACCACGAGGCTGGCGGGATGCTCGGCGTGCCCTGGCTGCTTGAGCATGGCGTCGTCAACCCCGATTATGCCGTCTGCACCGGCGGCACCTGGGGCATCGTGACGCGCCACCATGGCGCGCTTCGTCTTGCGGTCGAGGTGCGGAGCCAGAGCGCCGCCGCCGCAGAAGCCGGCCAAGCGACTGCGCGTGTGCTGGATACTCTTTACGAGTTGCGCAAGGCGGACGCCCCAGCCGCCGCCGGCGTCGACCCGCCGCCGGCCCTCGCCGTCGGCGGCATCCACGGCGAGGGCGGCAAGGACGTGGCGCCGGGCGTCGTCACCATCAACGTGACACGCGGACTCGCATCCGACGAAGACCCGGGCAAGGCGGAACAGAGCCTCGCAGTCCAGCTCGGCAAGGCGGTAGCGGGCATGCCAGGGGTCGTTTGCCGCATCCGGCGCGTTGACCTTACCCCGCCGCTCAAGCCTGCACCCGGCACCGATACCCTGGTCGATGCGCTTCAAGGCGCCGCAGTCACGGTTCTCGGTCGCGAAATTCCCGAAGCCGCGCGCTCGACGATTTCGGACGCACGTCATTACGCGGCCGTCGGCATCCCTGCGGTTCTGTATGGCGCTGGCCCCGAAAAGCCAGAAGACGCCCATGTCGGCGGCCCGAACGAGAATCTTGTTCTCGACGATCTTCGCCGGGGAACCGAAGTGCTTGCCTGTGCGCTCGCCGAATTTCTCCGGACCGGGAAGCCCGAAACCAAGTGATTTGCCGTCACGTCACTAACGTCAGCAACGAAGCGATATCGCCGAACACATAGTCGGGTTTCGGCACCGAATTGTCGAGTGCGACGCCGCGCCGGTTGATCCAGGCGATGGTGAGCCCGAGCGGCTTTCCGCCGACCAAGTCCGTGAACTGAGATTGGCCGGAGTGAAAAACGCGCTCCTTGGCCGTTCCGGCGTGCGCGATTAGGTAACGGAACAAAGTCCCGTCCGGCTTGTAGCCCTTGGCGCGCTCGGCGGTGCAGACGAGATCAAAGTTTCGTTTGAGCGGGGTCAGGGCTAGCAAGTCGTCGTCGATATTGGAAACAACGGCGAGACGGGCGCGCCGGGATAGCCGATCCAGTGTCGCAGTCACGTCGTCGTACAAACGGAAATTGGCGAACGAATCGAAATAGCGCTCAATTAGCTTGGAATTGGTGCGGACGCGGAAATGATCGAGCGTTTCGGCGAGCGACAGCTCGCAAATATCGCGATAGCGCCGGTATGGCTCCCAATAATGAGCGATGTTGCGATGTTCCCAGTATTCCCAGAACGCCTTGATGTCGACATCACGGGCGCCCGCTTCGTTGAGGATCGATTGGAAGGCGCCGTAGGAACCTGCCCGCACGTCGACCAGAGTTCCGAACACGTCGAACGACATCAAGGCGGGGTCGAGGCGCGTCACGGCGGTTCTGACGATCAAGCGCGCCCCATGAGGGGGAGCGCGAGGCGCACGAGCGTCGGCATGAAGCGGGGCCGCAAAAGACGCCCGTCGTAGCGACTCATGCGCCGGTCGTTCTCGGCTAGGCACAACTCGAAGAACTTGCGCGGCGAGAGCGAAATGCCGATCGACTTGTGCCCGTCCATGGTCATGGAGCTGCGGTTGTCGCCGCCGTGCGCGAACTGGAGGCGGTTCCAGGCCTTCCCCGCGAGGGCGCGCAGCCGTCGGGCGAGGAAGAACGGCTGCGCCGGGAGCGGGCGGTTGACCTGCATGTAGGCGACCCAGTTGGCGAAGAAGAGGATGTGGCGGGTTTCTTCTTGAATTACGGGCTCGAACACCTCGACCAATTCCGGTGGGAAATAGCCCGAATCCTTGGCGATGCGGAACAAGCCGAACGCGAAGAAAGAATCGAACGCCTCGCCGTAGCCGGTTTGCATGAACGCCCACTCGGGGTCCGGAAGGTGAAGCGGTTGCAGATCGGGCGCGATTTCGATGCCGTAGAAACGAATCATGTTTTCAAGCACGATCTTGTGCCGGTTCTCCTCGAAGGCGTTGAGGGCAATGGCCTCGCGGATCAGGGGGTCGGCGCTGGCGTCGGCGGCGGCCTGCATCCGTCCGCCCGCTTCGTGCTCGGTTTCGACCGCCATTTGCCAGAAAGGCAGGCCGGTCAGGCACGCGAGCGCGTCCGGGTCGAGTCTGGGCCACGGGATGACGGCGGGCTTATAGGGATCTAAGGTGTCGAGAAAGACGCGGCAAAAGAGCTGTTTATGCTCTTCCGAACCGATACGGATCGGGCCTTCGGGCGGGCGCGCGGCGGATACGGCAATCGGCATGGTGGGACACACTAATGCGTGCCCCACCCGGACGAAAGAGCGCTTCCGTCCCCCTTCAGGCGTAAGGTGCCGCGTCGGTTTTTTCCCGGCGGGTGGCCGCGTAATCCTTGAGCGCTTGCTTAAGCTCCCGCACATGGGCGCGGTCGCCACGTTTCTTGGCAGCCCAGATATCCTCCAGGATCATGAGCCTCAGCGTGTCCAGGCCGTGTTCGGCGCAGAACAGGCAGCGGCCCATCTCGGCGGCGGCGGTGAAGGGGATGTGCTCGTGCTCGGCGATCGCCAGGATTTCGGCTTCGGTTAGGCCGGAAAGGGCGACGCAATCTTCTATGGTCAGCATGGCCCGTCTCCTCGCAATGTTCGTATAGGTAAAATATAATCCATCTGCGCGATATGTGCCGGGCAGACGGACGAGAATGCGGATGACTCGCGGTTGCCGTTCAGTACCCGAGCGCCATGCCGTCCTTGCGCGGGTCCGACGCTCCGGTCAGGCCGCCCGTTTGCCAATCGATCCAGATCGCTTGGCCGCCGCCGATCGCCCGGTCGGGGGTCATCGGCGTGTGGCCGAGGCGCTTTAAAGCCGCCACGATTTCCGGCGGCACGCCCGTTTCCACCTCCAGCGGTCCGGCGGGAGTGGGAAAGAGGCGCGGCAGATCGATAGCCTGCTGCAGATCGAGGCCAAAATCCAGGAAGTTGGTCAGGAACCAAGCGTGACCCATGGCCTGATAATGGCCGCCCATGACCCCGAAGGGCATGACAACACGGCTATCGCGCACCGCCATGCCGGGAATAATGGTGTGCATCGGCCGCTTGCCGGGCGCGATGCAGTTCGGATGCCCCGGCTTGACGACGAAGGCCGATCCGCGATTGTGCAACACGACGCCCGAGCGCGGTGCCATCAGGCCGGTCCCGAACGAACTGAACAGCGAATTGATGAAACTCGCCGCGTTGCGGTTCTTGTCGACGACGCAGAGATAGACCGTGTCGGCGTGGGCGGGCAGCGGCAAGGGCGCGAGCGGCTCGATACGGCTATCTTTGCGGATACGAGCACGCGACGATTCGGCGCGCGCGGGTGACAGCAGCTTGGCCACGGGCACGTCGGCCTGGGCCGGATCAGCGAGGAACGCGTCGCGATCGGCGTAGGCAAGGCGCGTCGCCTCGATTGTGGTGTGCAGGCGCTCGATCGACAGCGGATCGCGATCCTTAAATTCGAGCCCGGCGACGATGTTAAGCAGCAGAAGCGCGATGATGCCCTGGCCATTAGGCGGGCATTCGTAGATGTCCAAGCCGCGATAGGTGTTTTTGATCGGCTCCACGTATTCGCCATGGGCCGTGGCGAAGTCTGCCATCGTATGCACCCCGCCGCGCCGGCTGAGGTGTTCGACGATGTCCTCGGCGACGGGGCCCCTGTAGAAGCCGTCGCGGCCTTCGCGCGCAATCCGCTCGAGGGTCGCGGCGAGGTTCGGCTGGCGGTGCAACACGCCTGGCGCGGGCAGGCGGCCGTCGGGCATGAATACGCTTTCGGTCGAGGAATTGTTGCGGATAGTGGTTTGAGCGTAATTCCAATCGGTCCAGACCCGATCGTGAACCGGATAGCCGTCGCGGGCATAGGCAATCGCGGGCCGGAGCAGCTCGCCCAGATCCCTAGTACCGTGATCGGCGATCAGGCGCGCCCAGGCATCGACCGCGCCGGGTACCGTAACCGCGTGCGGTGACAGAGAATCGATGGTGCCAATGCCCCGCTTGGCGAAAAACTCGAGTGTCGCCCCGCTCGGCGCCCGGCCTGAACCATTGAAGGCGACGATATCATCGGCGCCACCCCGGCTGTAGAGCACGAAGCAGTCGCCGCCGATGCCGGTCGATTGCGGTTCGACTACGCATTGCACCGCGCACGCGGCGACCGCCGCATCCATCGCGTTACCTCCCGCTCGCAAAACATCGAGCGCGGCGAGGGTTGCCAGCGGATGCGATGTTGCCGCCATGCCGTGGTTGGCATGGACGCGGGAGCGGCCGGGAAGGTGAAAATTGCGCATGAGTTTATAAACTAACGGTTGGAGAGCGGATTCAACAAGCCAGTGCCTTCAGACATGGCGAGCGATAAACCCAAGGATATGACGGTTGAATTCCTCTGGCCGGGTCTTCGAGCAAGCATGGCCGCCGCCGTCGAGCCGCACGAATTCGGCGCCGGGAACGCGGACGGCGATGTCCTCGGAAAAATAGACCGGAGTCATCAAGTCGTCGTGCGCGCACAGCACCAGGGTCGGCGTGCGGATCTTATCCAAATCCGCCGCTCGGTCATGGGCGAGAATCGCGTCGATACGGCTGGCCATGACAGCGGGCTTCGACAGCATCCGCTCGGCAACCGATTCTTCCTCGATCAAGCGGGCGTCATTGCCGGAGACCCATGCGGGTGGATAGAGGACGAGGGAGGTCATCTGGGCGTAAGCCTTGGCCCCCATCTCGGCGAGCACGGCCTTGCGTAGCGACCACATCCGCCGGCGAAACGGATCGGAGCGATGCACGGTGGCGTAGAGGACGAGGCTTTGCAGCCGTTCGGGTCGGTCGAGGGCGAGCACTTGGCCGATGGCGCCGCCTGTCGAATGTCCCACGTAATGGACGCGCTCGATCTTGAGGGCGTCGAGCAGGGCCAGGGCGTCACCGGCCAGTTCGTCTATGGACACAACCGGCACATGGCTGGAACGTCCCGAACCTCGCTGGTCGTAGACGATCACCGTGTGCGTCCGGGCGAACGGTTCGACCTGCTCGCGCCAATAGGTACCCGCGCCGCCGAGTCCGGCGACGAGCAGAATCGCCGGGCCCGAACCGTGGACTTCGTAATAGGTTTCGATGCCGTTGGCGGCGAGGGTGGGCATATTATTCGTGAAGGCTGACAACGCTCGGGGTGGCGGGCAGCGCCCAGCCGCGGCGATGGTGTTGCCACAGCAGCCACAGCCCGACCGCGACGAGGCCAGCGCCGATTATGGCGCGGAGCACGTCGTCCATCATGAAGAACGGCACCGCTGCGAACAAGGCGAGGAAGGGGGTATAGCACAGGGTCCAATGCGCCCGCGCCCGCGCGTCCTGGTACCAGGGAAAGATCAGCGAAAAGAACGCGATGATCAGGAAGAACAGCGACCACGGCCGGGTGACGAACGGCAGCAAGCTGTCCTCGGTCGCCAGCGCCCGCACCAGGTTAATTTCCGCCTGGTCGCCGAGCACGACGCCGAGGATCATCGGCGTCAGGGGAAACTTGAACACGTGCATCAGATAGCCAAGCACGCCGAATCCGAACAACACCCACACGTCCCACACGATGTTGTTGAGGGTAAAAACGCCGACCGCGCAGTAGAACAACACCACGCCGACGAGGTGGTACATCGGTACTCGCGTCACCAGGGCGAAGATGCGGAGGCAACCGGCTTGCAGCGCGACCATCACCACGTGGGCGAGCAGATAGGAAATCATGATACTATAAGCGAGCACCGGTTGGGCGCTGATAAACGTCGGGCTGGGCGCAACGTTGTGCATGATCAGCGCACCGAGCAGGATGGCGGTAACCACGTCGCCCGGAATACCGAGCGCGATGGTGGTCATGATGTCGCCGCCGGCGGTGGCGTTGTTGGACGCTTCCGAGGCGATAACCCCATCGGGTATGCCAGTTCCGAATTTTTCCGGGTAGGGCGAAGCCTTCTTGATCTGATCGTAAGCGAGAATGTTGGAGACCGAAGCACCCGCCGCCGGCAACACGCCGATGAATACGCCGGTGAGGGCGGCATGAATCGTGATCCGCCATTTCCGAAGCACGATCTTGATGGCCTTTATGTGTTCAATGGTGACGCGACTTCCGCCGCCAAGAGACAGTGGCTGCCGCGCGTCGTCGGCGTCGCGTACGTCGCGTAACAATTGACTAAAGGCAAATAGGCCCACCAGAACGGCGAGGAAGGGAAAGCCTTTGCCCAAGGCGTCGACGCCGAAGGTAAAGCGGGCGATGCCTGCCGTTTGGTCCTGGCCGACGCAGGTTACGAGCAGCCCGACCATGCCGGAGATCAGGCCCTTCACCATGTCTTCGCCGGCGAGGCTGGTGGTGATGGTGAGCGCGAAGATCATCAGGGCGAACAAATCCCACGGCCCGAATTCCAAGCCGATCGCCGCCAGCACCGGCGCCATAGTCATCAACAGCGAGGCGCTGATCACTCCACCGAAGAACGACGCCCATACGCCGATGCCGAGTGCAAGCCCGGGTTCGCCCTTCTTAGCCATCGGATGGCCGTCAAAGGTGGTGGCGATCGAAGACGGCGTGCCCGGGATTCCGGTCAGGATTCCGGCAATCAAACCACCCGACAGGCCGCCGACGAATACCCCGATCATGGTAGCGAGTCCTTGAATCGGGGGCATGCCGAAGGTGAAGGGCAGGGTCAGGATCACCGCCATGGTGATGGTGAAGCCTGGGATCGCGCCCGCGATCAACCCGGCGAACACGCCGAGCGCGAGCAAGACAAACGTACCCGGGGCGAGCAGGGCGGCGAGGGCGGTGAATGCGTGTTCCAGCATCGGCTGCGGTCGATCTAGATGTTGAGGATGCCACCGGGCAAAATGACGCGGAGCGCAAAGGTGAATACCGCCCACATGCCGCCGACGAATATCAACGTCACCGCGAGATTGATAACCTGTGTTTTCCGTCCATGCCAGCCGCCGAGCATCAGGAACGAGAGGTAGACGAACAACAGACCCCCGATCAGCATGCCGAAGACCGGCAAGGTGGCAAGAAACAACGCGAACAAAACGAAGCAGCCGATGACGTTACGGTAGGTCTTGAACCAAACGCCCCAATCAAAAGATCGGTGTGACCCTTGTCCGGCGCGCGCGAGCGATTGGACCAGGTAGACCAAGGACAGGATGGCAAACGTGCCGACCACCGCGCGCGGCCAGGTACGGATGCTGAAATTGAACAGCGGCGGCGACTGGAATGTATAGGTGGCGGCGAAGAGGACGCCGGCCAGGATCAGGAACAATGCGGCAATGACGACATCGGCGGTGATGCGACGCATGGCGTACGGGCTTTCCGGCGCAGCGAAAAAGGAGCCGCCCGTCGAGCGGGCATCGAACGGGCGGTTTGACCGATGGATTATTTCTTTTTGTACAGGCCGATCTTGATTGCCAGCTTTTCGGACTTCTCGTATTCGCTCTTGAGGAACGCGGCGTAGTCCTTGGCGCCCTTGAATTGGATCCACGTGCTGTGGGTATCCATGACGTCCTTGACCTTGGGCGCCTGCATGGCGCGACGGAACAGATCCTCGTAGTAAGCCACCAACTCGGCCGACGCCCCCTTGGGCATGACCACGCCGCGGGAAAGGCCATAAACCACGTCCAGCCCATACTCGCGCATGGTCTTCAGGTCGGGCATGAGCGGATCGCGCTTCTCGGTGGCGATGGCGAGCGCCTTCATCTGGTTGTTTTTGACGTATTCCTTGGCGGTCAGGATGTTCGATTCGCCGACATCGATGTTATTGGCGAGCAGCGCCGTGTTCCGCTCGCGGGTGCCTTCATAGGGCACGTACTTGAAGCTGATCTTGGCGGCATCCTCGATCATCAACTGGAGAAACTGGCTGGTCGAGCCGGTGGTGACGCCGGCCTTGATCTGGCCCGGGTTCTTTTTGGCGTAGTCAATCAAGCCGGCCATGTCGTTGTAGGGAGTCTTGATCCCGGCGGCGAGCATCGACGGCGTGTAGGTGAGCAGCGCTACCGGCTGGAACGCATCCCACGTAAAATCAACGCCGCCCGCGAGATAAGTGGTGATCTGGCTGTCATGGATGGCAAGCAGCGTGCAGCCGTCCGGTTTCGCCTCTCGCACCTCGCGCGCGCCCTTGTTGCCGCTTTGGCCGCCGATGTTGACCACTTGCAACTGGGCCTTGGGGTTGAGCGCGTTGACCGCGTCCACCACCGGACGGAAGATCAAATCGGTATCTCCGCCCGCGTTCCACGGTACGATCATGCGGACAGCGCGGCAGGGCAGATCGACGGCGGCGGAACCGGGCGACGGGGCGATGGTGGCGAGCGCGCCGATGGCGGCGCAGGCGATTGTCCAACGATGCAAGCGAATCATAGCTTATCTCCTCCCATATTATGTTTCTCTTTATTATTTATTGCCCCGGGCGTGCGGCCTCGGAGCAGGAGGATTGGATACAAACGACCGAGATTAGTCAAGGAGAGGACGGCGAACCGGGAGCGGGCGGTTCATGATCGGGTGCGCGGGTCTCTGCCGAGGTTCCCTGCAAATCGGCGGCCATGCGCTCGAGCCGTCGGTACGACATGACTCCGAACGGCAGCGCGACGATATACGCGATCCCGATCAACGCGAGCGTTTCCCACGGCTGAGTGACAATGCCGGCGGCGAATAGCCCGATGGCCAGCATTACCGGCAAAATCCACAGCTGCGGCACCTTGAATTTCTTGAGCGAGTAGGTGGGAATGCGGCTGATCATCAGACCGGCGACGACGACCAGGACGGGTGCGGTCAGCCACGGGCTGCGGAACAGATCGCTTTCTATCACGAAACTGAAAATCAAGGGCAAGACGGCGAGGCCGGCGCCGGCGGGCGAGGGCACGCCGCTGAAGAAGTTGAATGCCCACGGCGGCAGGATCGGCTCGTCGAGGGCGACGTTGAAGCGTGCCAATCGCAACGCCGCGCACATGGCATACAGCAATGCGGGCAGCCAGCCGAGCGCCCCGAGCGATTGCAGGGACCAGAGATAGACGACGATCCCGGTTGCCGCGCCGAAGGAAAGAAAGTCCGACAAGCTGTCGAGTTCGGCGCCGAACCGGCTGGAGCCCTTGAGCAGCCGGGCGATGCGCCCGTCAAGCCCGTCAAGTACGGCGGCGATGCATATGGCGGCGACGGCAGCCTGCCAGCGGCCCTGGATCGCAAACGGGATCGCGGTCATGCCCGCGCACAATGCAAACAGGGTCAGCATGTTCGGAATCATCCGGTTGATGGATAATCCCTTGAACCGCTGGCGCGGTGGGCGGCGGCGGAAGAGGGCGCGCATGTCAGCTCAACCGTCCGTCGCGTCGGGGCTCGCTCGACGCGGTGTCGGCAAGCACGGTTTCGCCGGCGATCGCGGTCTGGCCCTCGGCGACCAAGGGCTCGATCCCTTCCGGCAGGTAGACATCGAGACGGCTCCCGAATCGGATCATGCCGTAGCGCTGGCCGGCGGCCAGGGTTTGACCTTCGGCGGTTTCGCACAGGATGCGGCGGGCGATGAGCCCCGCGATCTGAACGCAGGCGAGATCGCGGCCGTCGCCGAGGACGAGGCGAATCGCGAGCCGCTCGTTATCCTCGCTCGCCTTGTCGAGGGAGGCATCGATGAATTTCCCCGCCCGGTAGACGAGGCGGGCGACAGTGCCGCTGGCGGGCGATCGATTGACGTGAACGTTGAGCGCGTTCATGAACACGGCGACGCGCCAGCGGGGCTCCGTCCCCATCTCCAGCTCGGCGGGCGGTACCGCCTGATCGATCAGTCGGACAACACCGTCGGCGGGACTGACGATCAAGCCGTCGCGGGTCGGCGTCACCCGTTCGGGATCGCGGAAGAACCACGCGCACCAAAGAGTAAGAACGGCTCCCAACCAGCCCAACGGCGCGGCGATTGAGGCAAGCACGATCGTCGCGATCGCGAACGCGCCGATGAACGGCAAACCGGCGCGGTGAATCGGCGGAATCAGGGTATAGCGCATGCGGTCGAGGCCCAGGGTTGCCAGCGGGTTGTTGGCCGGACGGTTGGACAGGCGGGCCCAGAATAAACGGTTCGCGGGGGAACGGAAACGCCGTTGCTATTAACGGTTAATCGCGGGCGGCGCAGGAATGCACCCCGCGCCGCCCGCAATGTCAGTTCAAGCCCTCGGCCTTCATCGCTTCCTGGACCTTGGGTCGCCCAGCGATGCGGTCCATGTACGTCTTCAGGTTGTGCCAAGGCGTCAGGTCGATCTTCATGTATTTCGACCAACCGACCACGGTGAATGCGTAGGCGTCGGCGACGGTAAAGCGCTCGCCCATTATATACGGCCTGCCGGCGAGGTGACGGTCGAGATAGCCAAAGCGATTGGCGAGGTTGTCCCGCGTAATCGTCTTATAGGCATCCGGCGTATTCGGCTTGAACAGCGGCGTGAAACCCTTGTGCAGTTCCGAGGTGATGTAATTGAGCCATTCCTGGAGGCGGTAGCGATCGAGGGTGCCGTTGGCGGGCGCCAAGCCCGATGCCGGATTCCGGTCGGCGAGGTACTGCACGATGGCCGGACCCTCGGTCAAGATCGCGCCGTCGTCGAGTTGCAACACTGGTACTTGGCCCTTTGGGTTAACGGCGGAGAAGTCGTCACCGCGCTTGGTTTTTTTCGTAGCGAGATCGACCTGCTCCAATGCGAACGGCAAGCCCACCTCGCGCAGCACGATATGCGGGGAGAGCGAGCAGGCGCCGGGGGAAAAGTAGAGTTTCATAAGAATATCCTCCTAGGAGGGAAGAGTGGGTGGTTCGAGGGGATGGGGCTCACGCTGTTCGCGGCAACGAGCGAGCGAAAGACGGCGTGAGCTTGATGGCAAAGGCGCCGTCGCCGACGAGTGCTTGCACCAACGCCGCGATGGTCAGAAACAGCGGATATTCCCATCCGCCGTTGGGTGCAGTGAATAGCCAGCCATTGCCGGCGTGTGCCCAGGTAGCACCGAGCAGGATCGGCACTAATGCCAGCGCCACGGCGCGGGCATAGACGCCGGCGATCAGTAGGATGCCGCCCGCAAGTTCGGCCACGAACACGGCGTAGCCGAGCCAGCCCGGCAATCCGATCGACGCGAAGAACTTCGCGGTACCGGGGAGCGTAAAGACGAACAGCTTGAGCAAGGCGTGGGTGATGAACATGGTGCCCAAAGCCAGTCTCAGCAGCAGGGCCCCGTAGGGTGCGGTCGCGGTATCAGTCATGGCGTGTCTCCTGTTTCAGTTTAGAAAAAGTAACTTGTATAATATTTTTATCTTGATATATTTTGTAAAGTAGATACTTTATAGTAACTATGTGAGCCGTCCGTAACTTCACGGAGTCCGCCAATGAGCCTGCCCAAAAGCCCTAAAGGCTGCCCCATGGACGCTATCCTGCGCCTGCTGATGGGTCCGTGGACCACGTATATCCTTTATGTCCTGCGCACCCGGGGGCCGACCCGCTTCGGCGAACTCAAGCGCCAGGTCGGCGGCGTCTCGGCCAAGATGCTGACCGAGCGGCTTCGGCTCCTGGAGGCGGCCGAAGTGGTGCGGCGCGAATACGTGCCGAGCATACCGCCGCAGGTCACCTACAGTTTGGCGCCGCGGGGCAAGGAGCTTTCCGGCGTCATCGATCAATTGAACAAAATCGCGCAACGTTGGGCGGCGGAAGACATGGCTCGCCCCAAACGGTCGGCAGCGTGACGGCGCGGTTCAGCCGCCGGTCTGCTTCGGTAGCTGGAAGATTTGACCTGGGAAGATCAGGTCCGGATCGCGGATCTGCGACTTGTTGGCTTCGTAGATGACCGTGTAGCTCGTCCCTTGGCCGTAGGTGCGTCGCGCCAACCGCCAGAGCGAATTGCCCGGCTGCACCACCACGGTCGAACCCGGCTCGAGTTGGGGGATGGCTTCGGCGCGGGCGAAGGGGATCTCGGCTCGCGCCGTCACCTTGTCGTCGGGCCCCGACTGGTCGGCGCGGAGCGTATAGGTGCCGGGTTGAATCGCGGTGCGCGGCAGGAACAGCCAGCGGCCGTCGGCGCCGACCTCGGCGCTGCCGATGAAGCGGCCATCGAGATAAAGCCGGACCGTCGATTTAGGCGCGCCCCGGCCGCTGATGGAAATGCCGCCTTTGTCGTCGTAGTCGATCGCGTCGATGGCGAACGTCACGGCGGTTTCGAGCGCGGGCTTCTGCAACACCTGGGCCGGGCCGCGGCCGTCGCGCGGCACGCGCAGAGCCAGCGCTTGGCCGCCGGCGGAGGGTCGGTCGGCGACGTCCTTGTCGCGTTCAGGAATCACCAGCGTGACGATGTGATCCGAGAGCACCGGCGGTTGATCGGTGGCGCGCATTTCGAGCGACAGTTCTCGATTGCCTGGCTCCAGCGGCTTCGCCGGAACGAACACCCACTCGCCGCGCGCGTCGGCTCGAACCTCGCCGATCGGCCGACCATTCTCGAAAATAACTACGGTACTGCCCGGCAGCGCGCGGCCGGCGATGACCGCATCGCCGTTCGGGTTGACCCGTACCACGTCGAACGACGGCAGCCCTTCGGTCTTCGGGGCCGTCGCCGGCGACGGGGTCGGCGCGACGATGGCGGGCGCGGCTATCGACGGGAGCGAGGCCTTATCCTCCTTCCAGAGGAACAGATTGACTCCAATCGCCGTCAACACGGCGGCGGCTCCGATCGTGGCGATGACGATGGGTTGCTTCAAATCGTCGAGCTCCTGGGCGACGGGCTTTGGGGCTTCGCCTGCGAAGGGAAAGCCGTCGGCGGGGAAGGCATTCATCATACACCGGACCTCGGGCCGAGCAAACCCGGCGACGCGACAAGATCGGCCTGATACAGTCGCGCATCCGATCCGGGAGAGAGAAGCGTGGCTAAAATCGACAGCGTATGCGTATTTTGCGGTTCCAAGTTCGGCAACGATCCGGCTTGGGCTCGCGCCGCCGACCGGCTTGGCGTTCTACTCGCGGAGGCCGGCATTCGTCTCGTCTACGGCGGCGGCCGAATCGGCCTGATGGGCGTGGTCGCCCAGTCCGTCAAGCGCGCGGGCGGGCGGGTCAGCGGCGTGATTCCCGATTTCATGATCAAGCTCGAGGTCGCCGACACCGGTATCACCGACCTGGTGGTGGTCGATTCGATGCACGAGCGCAAGCGCCGCATGTTCGAGCTGGCGGATGGATTTGTCATTCTGCCGGGCGGGCTCGGCACCCTCGACGAAACCTTCGAGATCGTCACCTGGAAGCAGTTGCGCCAGCACTCGAAGCCGATCGTCGTACTCAACGTCAATGGTTACTGGTCGCCTTTCGCCGACTTGGTTCGGGCGATCGTCGCGGGTGGGTTCGCCCACCCCGCCGTCGCCGACCTGTTCACCCTGGTCGAGACGCCCGAGGCCGTCCTGCCCGCGCTCCGCGCCGCGCCGGTGGTGGACGAACGGGTCTTGACCAGCCACCTCTGAGTCCGATCTAAATTCCCGGCCCCTTCCGGCCGAAGGAGCATTCCATGGCGAAGATCAAGGTCAAGAATCCGGTCGTCGAACTCGACGGCGACGAAATGACGCGCATTATCTGGGCGTTCATCAAGGAAAAATTGATTCTCCCTTATCTCGACGTGGACCTGAAGTACTACGACCTCGGCATCGAATACCGCGACAAGACCGAGGACAAGGTCACGGTCGAAGCCGCCGAGGCGATCAAGAAGTACCGCGTTGGCGTCAAGTGCGCGACCATCACCCCCGACGAGGCGCGGGTCAAAGAATTCAACCTCAAGAAAATGTGGAAGTCACCCAACGGCACCATTCGCAACATTGTCGGCGGCACTATCTTCCGCCAGCCGATCGTGTGCAAGAACGTGCCGCGCCTAGTGCCGGGCTGGACCCAACCGATCGTCATCGGACGTCACGCCTTCGGCGACCAGTATCGCGCGACCGACTTCGTCGTGCCGGGCAAGGGCAAGCTCATCATACGGTTCGAGCCGGCGGAGGGCGGTCCGGCGATCGAGCACGAGGTGTTCAACTTTCCCGATGGCGGCGTCGCTCTCGCTATGTACAATCTTGACGATTCGATTCGCGGTTTCGCGCGGAGCTGCATGAACTACGCGCTCTCGCTCGGCTGGCCGCTTTATCTTTCGACCAAGAACACGATCCTGAAAGCCTACGACGGGCGCTTCAAGGACCTGTTCCAAGAGGTGTTCGATAAGGAATTCGCCGCCCAGTTCAAGGCCAAGAATATCGTCTACGAGCACCGCCTGATCGACGACATGGTGGCGAGCGCGCTCAAATGGTCGGGCGCGTTCGTGTGGGCGTGCAAGAACTACGACGGTGACGTCCAGTCGGACACGGTGGCACAAGGCTTCGGCTCGCTCGGCCTGATGACCTCGGTGCTGATGACCCCTGATGGCCAGACGGTGGAGGCCGAAGCGGCGCACGGCACCGTCACCCGGCATTACCGCGAGCATCAAAAGGGGCGCGAAACCTCGACCAACCCAATCGCCTCGATCTTCGCCTGGACGCGCGGCCTCGCCTATCGCGGCCAGTTCGACGGCACGCCCGATGTCACCCGCTTCGCCGAGACGCTGGAAAAGGTCTGCGTCGAGACGGTCGAGTCGGGCGTGATGACCAAGGACCTTGCCATCCTGATCGGTCCGGACCAGCCCTGGCTCACCACCCGCCAGTTTCTGGATGCGATTGACCAGAACCTGAAAAAGGCCATGGGCTGAGGCGAAAATCGGAGCGATTTCAGGGATTTCCGGTCTAGGCCGAGCTTGGGCTCGGCTTGACGGGGCACGTCCCATCCCCTAAAAAGCGGCCTCCCGTTCATATCCCCGATCCTCTGGAGTTTTCGCCATGACCCGCCGTTGTTCCATGACCGGCAAGCGCGCCCAAGTCGGCCACAACGTCAGCCACGCCAACAACCGCACCAAGCGCCGGTTCCGGCCCAACCTGCAGACGGTGTCGCTGTTGAGCGACGCCCTCGGCCAGACGGTGCGCGTGCGGCTCTCGGTCAGCGGCCTACGCACGGTCGAGAAGCGGGGCGGGTTGGATGCTTACCTGCTCGGCGCCCGCGCGGAAACCTTGGACGCCGACGGCCTCCAGCTCAAGCGACGGGTCAAGAAGGCGCTCGCGCGCAAAGCTCCGGCGCAACCGGCGGCCTGACGCCGCCCCAGCCGATCTCTGCGACCAAGGCCGGTTCCATCGAACCGGCCTTTTTCATTCCACCAACTCGAACATCAGCAGCAGTGTGCGCTGGGCGGCGCTGAAGTTGTCGTCGGAGATCAGGTAGACGAAGGTCTTGCCGCCGGCGGCGTCGCGGCGCGCGGAAATTCCTTCCATGTTGTCGACTGTCAACGGCGGGCGCAGTTCGGCGATCAGTTCGCCCGAAAGCTCGGCGCCCGGCGCGATAGAATTCCTCGCGATGCGGCGCACGCGCGCGGCGACGCCGATCCGCATGGTGTAGCGCCGCTCCAGCGCTAACACGTCGCCCGAAGGTAGCTTAGCGAGATCGGTAACCACGAAGCCGTCGCTCAGGGCATAAGTGAGCGGCGACCAACCGGTTTCGTCGCTGACCCAGCCGACGGCCCGATCTCCCCATTTCAATTCCTCGGCGATGGCGAACAGCCGTCCGTCATCGAGAAACGTCAGGCCTTCGATGCCGCCGTTGGCGGGCGCTGCCGTCAGTTCCTCGGGCGCCGGAATCCGCTCGGGCACCAGTTGGCCGGGCAGATAACGGAGCAGGCGATGGTCGCGCTCGAAGGCGACGATGATTTCTCCCCCTGGTCCGACCGCCAAGGCTTCCGCGTCGCGCTCGGTGCTGGAGCGGAGAGAGCGCCCATCCTCGCCCGCGAGCGAACCAAGATCGGCTTCGGCGAGGCCGGCGAGGTTGCCGTCGGAGCCGTAGACGATTTTCGCGCCGAGCCGAAGCCCGCGGTCGGAAACCGCGATCAGGTACCCGCCGTCGGCGGCGACGGCGAGACCCGAAAAGCCGCCGAAGCGGTGGTCGGGCGAGTTGAGCACGACGCCGCCCCGGTAACGAAGCTTACCTGTCGTCGCTTGCGCCGGGTCCTGCTCGTTCAGGGACACCGGTTCGGCGCGCACCTCGATCGCCACCGCCCAGGCCGGCATGGCGGCCAACAGCAGGATGACGACGGCGAGTGCGCGGACGATCAAGCGCGGCCGTTTCAGTGTAGGCGCCTACGCGCGCTACCCGTCTGAGTTTCCGCGCGGCGCAGGTCGGAGGTCGTTTCCTCGTCGAACAGGTCGGCGAGTGCTTGCATCATGGTGCCGCCCAGTTCCTCGGCGTCCAGCAGGGTCACCGCGCGGCGATAATAGCGTGTCACGTCGTGGCCGATGCCGATCGCGATCAGCTCGACTGGCGAGCGAGTTTCGATCCAGTGGATCACTTCGCGCAGATGCCGCTCCAAGTAGTTACCGGGATTGGCTGAAAGGGTTGCATCATCGACCGGCGCGCCGTCGGAGATCACCATCAGAATTCGCCGCTGCTCCGGCCGTGTCATCAGGCGGGAATGGGCCCACAGCAGCGCCTCGCCGTCGATGTTCTCCTTGAGCAGGCCTTCGCGCAGAATCAGCCCGAGTTGCGGGCGTGCCCGGCGCCAGGGCGCATCGGCCGACTTATAGACGATGTGACGGAGATCGTTGAGGCGGCCGGGGTTCTTCGGCTTGCCGCGCGCGACCCAGCTTTCGCGCGACTGGCCGCCCTTCCAGGCGCGGGTGGTGAACCCGAGAATCTCGACCTTGACGCCGCAACGCTCCAGCGTCCGCGCCAAAATATCGGCGCTGATGGCGGCGATGGTGATCGGCCGGCCGCGCATCGAACCCGAATTGTCGATCAATAGCGAGACCACCGTGTCGCGGAAGTCGGTGTCGCGTTCGCGCTTGAAGCTCAAGGGATGGACCGGATCGATCACCACCCGCGCCAGGCGTCCGGAATCGAGCAGTCCTTCTTCCAGGTCGAATTCCCAACTGCGGGTCTGCTTCGCCATCAGGCGCCGTTGCAGGCGGTTGGCGAGTTTTGCGACGACGCCCTGAAGGTGCGAAAGCTGCTGGTCGAGTTGATGGCGGAGTCTGGCCAGTTCGCCCGGATCGCACAGGCTCGCCGCGTCGATCACTTCGTCGTGGGCGGTGGTGAAGGCCTTGTAGGCCGACGCTTGCGGCGCGTTCGAGGGCCAGCGCGTCTCGCGTGAAGACGGTCCCGCCGGTTCCTCGTCGCCCTGGCCGGGCAGCGCGTCCTCTTCCAGCCCGCTGGCGGCGGCCTCGGCGGCGGCCTCGCTTTCGCTTTCGCCGGTGTCGCTGGCCATCGATCCCTCGGACTCACGGGATTCGCTCGTAGAGTCGGGTTCGGATTCACCTTCGCTGGTCTCGGCTTGGTCGTCGTTGTCTTCGTCTTCGTCGGCTCCGGAATCCTGGTCCTTGAGCAGTTTGAGGGCGCGCAACAGATCAAGGGCGGCGGCGGCAAACGCGCCCTGATCGCCGGCCGTGCGCGCGAGCCGCGTTATTTCCGTTCCGGCGCGGGATTCGAGCCAGCCGCGCCACTCTTCGGCCATGGCGCGGGCGATCTCCGGCAGCGGCTGGCCGCTCAGACGCTCGCGCGCGATCAGTGCGACGGCATCGGCGAGCATGGTTTCGTGGCGTTCGGTCACGCCGCCGTAGCCGCGCGCGCGGCAGCGTTCCTCGAAATGGCGGGCAAGGTTGCGGCGTATGCCGGAAAAGTCGCGACCACCCACCACCTCGCAGCGGACCTGCTCGATCGCGTCGAACACATCGCGAGCATCGCGATTATGGGGTTGGCGACGGCGATGCAGGGTTTCGTCATGGTAACGGACGCGGACCGCGAGCGAATCCGCCACGCCGCGCATTCGCTCGAACGCCGCCTCATCCACGCGCCCTTGCGGCGCCGGCAGACGCGCACCGTCGGCGGCGACCCCGGCGGCCCCTTGAACGTAGGTAACGGTCAGGTCCTTGCGGTCGGCCACCGCCTTGAAGGCGGCCGCCGTCACCCGCTTCGCCAGATCGCCCGAATCTTCGGTGCCGGCCATCGGAGGATCAGGCCGGGCCTATGCGCTTGGCGGCGGATTCGGGCAGTTCGTCGCCGAAGCAGCGCTGGTAATATTCGGCCACCACCGGGCGTTCGAGTTCGTCGCATTTGTTGAGGAACGTGACCCGAAAGGCGTAAGCCCGATCTTTGAAAATAAGCGCGTTCTCGGCCCAGGTGATGACCGTACGCGGCGACATGACGGTCGAGATATCGCCGCCCATGAACCCGGCGCGGGTGAGGTCGGCGAGCTGGACCATGCGCGAGATTTCCTCGCGGCCCTCCTTGGTCTTGGCGTAGGAAGGCGCCTTGGCGAGCACGATCTCCACTTCCGCGTCGTGCGGCAGGTAGTTGAGGGTGGCGACAATGTTCCAGCGATCCATCTGCCCTTGGTTGATCTGCTGGGTGCCGTGATAGAGGCCTGTGGTGTCGCCGAGCCCGATGGTGTTGGTGGTGCTGAAAAGCCGGAAGTACGGGTGCGGGCGAATCACCTTATTCTGATCAAGCAACGTCAGTTTGCCCTCGACTTCGAGGACGCGCTGAATCACGAACATGACGTCGGGGCGGCCGGCGTCGTATTCGTCGAACACCAACGCGGTCGGGTTGCTGAGCGCCCAAGGCAGGATGCCCTCGCGGAACTCAGTTACCTGCTGGCCGTCGCGCAGCACGATGGCGTCCTTGCCGATTAGGTCGATGCGGCTGATATGGCTGTCGAGGTTGACGCGCACGCACGGCCAGTTGAGGCGTGCCGCCACCTGCTCGATGTGGGTCGATTTGCCGGTGCCATGGTAGCCCTGGATCATGACACGCCGGTTGAAGGCAAACCCGGCGAGAATCGCTATGGTCGTATCGCGATCGAACCGATAGGCCTCGTCGAGATCGGGCACATGATCCTCGCGCGTGGAAAAGGCCGGCACTTCCATGTCGGTGTCGATACCGAACACTTGGCGCACCGACAACTTGATATCGGGCGCTTGCAGGATGCGGGCGGGCGCGGAGTCGACGGCGGGCGTGGGCATGAGTGCTTTTCCGGTTGGGGTTGAAAGCGACGGGCGGCGAAACTTGGACGTCAGGCGGTCAGACCGTCCATCAGAACCTTATAGGCGTGGTTGATCTCGCGGATCTTATCAGCCGACGCCTCATCATTGCGGGCGACGTCGGGGTGGTGGCGCTTGGCCAGTTCCTTGTAGCGGGTCTTGAGTGCGCTTTTCGTCAACGGAGGCCTCAGACCCAGCACGGCCATCGCCTTATCGGTTTCGGTTTCGACCCCGCTGCGGCGGCGGTAGGGTGGCGCGGCATCGGCTTCGGCAAACTCGGGGCCGAAGGCGTGCATGCGGATCGCCTCGCGCAGCATATCCTCGCTCGGCCCGTTGCCGGTGCCCCAGCGCCAAGACGGGCGTTGCCAAACCGTGTCGTGGCGCAGATCGGCCTCGACCTCCGCCTCGCTCATGCCGGCATAATAGTTCCAGGACATGTTGTAGGCCTTGACGTGGTCGAGACAGAACCAGTGGTAAACGGCAAGGTTTTCGCGCGACTTGGGCGCGCGGAATTTGCCCTCCTCGACGCAGCCCGGCCAGGAACAAGGGCGCGTGCCGCCAGCGTTCCGTGCGAGGTGCAGCGCTCGGCCCTTGGCGTCCGTTTTCCCTCGGGTTTGCTTCGACTGGAGCATCAGGTAAATATGGCTCCCGGGCCCCCGCGAGGCAAGCGCCGAAGGCGTCCGCGCGGCCCTGGCGTAAATCGGCGCCATCTTCACATGATTTCCAAGGAGCAAAAATGCGGGTTCGCGACGCGATCGAAGGTAATTTGCGGGAATCACTTGATCCGGTGCGTCTGGAGATCGAGGACGAATCACATCGCCATGCCGGGCACGCCGGCGCGCGACCCGAGGGCGAGACCCATTTCCGCCTGACAGTGGTTGCCGATGCCTTCGCCGGCAAATCCCGCGTCGAGCGCCAGCGCATGGTCTACGCCGCGCTCAAGGATCTTATGGCGACCCGCATCCACGCGCTCTCGCTTGCTACGCTGACACCGGCCGAAGACCGGTAAGGAATCAGTCGCCGGTATAAAACGCCGGCCAGCGCCGCTTGACCACCGGACTTGAGGTCGCAAAAGCCTGGCAGGTTTCGAGAAGCGGTGGGCGGGTTTTTCCATCGGTTCCCGCATGGCTCAGTTTTTCGCGCGCGGCGTTGACAGTATGGATTGTTGCCGTCAGCAGCGGCCCTACCAGCAGGTCAGTCAGGTGGGTACAGCCTTTGACGCCCCCGAATCGCTCGCGCACCGCTTCGCGCCAGCCGCGCCCCATACGCAGGCCCTTAAGCGACGCATAGGCGGATGCGGCAGCGGGGCACACGGCGAAGGGTGTGAGATCGCTCACCGTTTCGATATCCATCACGGTCAGCGAGTCATCGACCGTGAGGCGTATGAACATGCCGTGCAGCGGTTCGCCCGCGCTGATGACACCGCGATCGATGTTGTCGAACGCATACGTTTTGGTGTCGGTCAAAGCCGCTTCGATGTCCCACAAACCGTCATCGCGCTTATAGCCGCGGCAGACGATCTCGCGCGTGTGCAGGTGCTGGCGGCGAACCGGTTTCGAGAGCGGCATAAGACCTATACGCTTACGCCCCGTAGCGGTCGCCGAAGACAAAAGTTTCGGCTTCGCGGATGTCTTCCTCGAGCCCGGCCTTGGCCGCGGCGTAAAGGTCGCGGATCGAGACCATTGCCACGCAACGGCCATCCTCGACCACCGGCAGATGGCGGTAGTTGCGCGAAGTCATCAACTCGAGGGCGTCCATCGCTCCATCATCGGGCGCCAGAGTGTCGGGATTGGCGGTCATGATCGCGCCGCACGTGGTCTTGACCGGATCGAGTCCCTTGGCGAGCACCCGCTGGGCCAAGTCGCGCTCGGTCAGAATGCCAATCAGTTTGCCGATGTCGTTCACCACGATCATGGCGGCGACATGAATTTCGGTCATCAGCTTGGCGCACTCGAGGATCGACGTGCTCTCCTTGACTGCGCGGATGTTCCGGCGCGGAACCACATCGGGAATGATCTTGATCTGCATGGCGACGTTCTACCTTGGCCGTGCGCGCGTACTTTTGCCGTTCTCGACTCCGACAGGGTTACATCCGACCTTCCATATAATACGCGAATATAAATTCCTTGGAAAGCCGGCCTGAGTATGTGGCGATCTTCCCTTGAAACGCGGCCTGTACCGGTTATTGAGTTCGGACTCTAGGGCGATTCTGGTCGCCGGGTGGCGTCACTCGGATTAGGGTGATCTGGTGGCGCTGGCGTCGGACGATCTCGAAGCGAAAGCCATGAAAGATGAACGCCTGACCGACCTCGGGGATACGCCGGGACTCGTGTAGCACCAATCCCGCAAGCGTCGTCGCCGCCTCATCGGGCAGGTTCCAGTTCAGCTCGCGGTCGAGATCGCGGATGGTCACGGACCCTTTGATCAGGCAGCTGCCGTCCGTCTGCGGGCGCACGCCGGGCAGCGGCTCGGCCGATCCAGTGGCATCGCGGGCCTCGGGCATATCGCCGACGATCTCGGCGAGAATGTCGGCGAGCGTGACGATGCCCATCAGGCTGCCGTACTCGTCCACCACCACCGCGAACTGCTCACGCCGCTCGCGGAACGCGCGCAACTGATCGAGTAAAGGTGTCGTTTCCGGAACGAACCAAGGCTTGGTCGCGATCTGGGCGATATTCACCTTGCGCGCGTCGCCGCCGGCGTCGCGCACGGCGCGGAAAATGTCCTTGGTGTGCAGTACGCCGACGATGTTGTCGGGATTCTCGCGCCAGAGGGGAAAACGGGAATGCGGGCTTGCGAGGACTTTTTCGAAGATCACTTCGGCCGGTTCGTCGGCATCGAAGGCGACGACGTGGCTGCGATGGATCATCGCTTCGCCGAGTTGGAGTTCGGACAAATCGAGCACGCCGTGGAGCATGGCGCGCTCGTGGCGGACGGCCTTGATATCCTCGCCAGCGTGCAGTTCGATCGCGCCGCGCAATTCTTCAACCGAGGCGGCAAAACCGTCTTCGGCTTTGAAATCGACATTGAACAACAACAGGCTGCGTCGAATCAGGATATTGATGAGGTGGGTGACGGGCGCCAGCACGAACACCACCGGCACCACCAGCGGCGCGAGTGCGCGCGCGGCCGAATCCGCGTTGCGGAAGGCATAGGTCTTGGGCAGGATTTCGGCGAACACCAGGACCAGGATGGTCATCGCCATGGTGGCGTAGACGACGCCGACTTCACCGAATATTGCGACCAGCGCGCCGGTTGCGAGCGCCGAGGCGAAAATATTGACGACATTGTTGCCGACCAGCAGCGCGCCGATCAGCCGCTCGCGATGCTGGCGGAGTTCGTTGACCATCGCCGCGCGCTTGTCGCCGGTGGTGGCAAGATGGTGCATGAGCGGCCGCGAGGCGGCGGTCAATGCCGTTTCCGCGCCGGAAAAAAAGGCAGATGCGATCAACAGGAAAAAAATGGCGATCAGGGTCATGGGATTACCTCATCGATCGGGAAAAAGCCCAGCGCACACGTGGGATCGCGATTCAGACGCCGAGACGGTCCGCGAGAAACCGGCCGAGTTCAGCCTCGTCGACGTCGTGGCAAATAAAGGCCCGACCGATACCGCGCGCGAGGATGAACGTGAGCTTACCGCCGGCAACCTTCTTGTCGCGGCCCATGTGAGCCATCAGCCGGGCCGCGGTCCAGCCATCTTTACGCCCGTAATCGCCGAACAGGTCGAGGGCGGCCGGCAGGCCGACGGTCTCCAGATGACGACGGACGCGACTTTCGTCTTCGGCAGGACAGAGGCCGAGCCGCGCGGAGAAGTCGAACGCGAGCGCGAGGCCGACGGCAACGGCTTCGCCATGGAGCAGCGCAGGGCCGAAACCAGTTTCCGCCTCGAGCGCGTGGCCGAAGGTATGGCCGAGGTTGAGGAGCGCGCGCTCGCCTTTTTCCCTTTCATCGGCGGCGATGATGGCTGCCTTGGCGGCGCAGCTGACACGCACGGCGTGGCGACGAAGCGCGCGATCGCCCGCGATTAGGGCCCGGCCGTTCGCCTCCAGCCACGCGAAGAAGCCGGCGTCGTTGATTAAGCCGTATTTGACGACTTCGGCGTAACCGGCGCGCAGCTCACGCGGGGGGAGTGTGTCGAGCGCACCCATATCCGCCAGCACCAGACGCGGTTGATGGAAGGCGCCGACCAGGTTCTTGCCCTGGCCGGTGTTGATGCCGGTTTTGCCGCCGACCGCGCTGTCGACCTGGGCCAGCAGTGTGGTCGGCACCTGAACGAAATCGATCCCGCGCAACAGAACCGCCGCGGCGAAGCCGGTCAGGTCGCCGATCACGCCGCCGCCGAGGGCGACCAGCACGGTCGAGCGTTCGATGCCGAGAGCGAGAATCTTCTCGCTCAGGTTTTCGAGTTCGGAAAAGCTCTTGGTCGATTCGCCGGGCGGCAGGGTGATGGTTTCACTCGCGATTCCGGCGCGTTCGAGCCCGGCGCGGAATGGATCGAGATGCTTGGCCGCCACGTTGGTGTCGGTGACGATCACGACCCGGGGCAGCTTAAGGAGCGGCCGGAGATGGCGTCCAGCGTCGGCGATCAGCCCATCGCCGATGACAATGTCGTAGGCGCGCGCGCCGAGCCCGACGGTCAGGCGCTCCTCGCCAGCGGCGTCGGCGGCGCGGACCGGCGCGGTCATGGCACCCTCTTTTCGGCCCGCTCGTGCAGGCCGGCGAGAATCCGGTCTACCATCCGCTCGATGTTCTCGTCGGTGGTGTCGACAGTCATGTCGGCTTCGGCATAAACCGGATAGCGTTCGGCCATCAGGCGTTCCAGGGTCGCGCGCGGATCGCCGTGGGCGAGCAGGGGGCGCCCGCCCCGGCGCGCGGTGCGCCGGACCAGCAGCTCAAGGTCGGCGCGGAGCCAGATCGAGATCGCGCGCTCGCGGATGCGTTCGCGGGTGCGCGGGTTCATGAACGCGCCGCCGCCGGTAGCGAGCACCTGGGGTCCCGATTCGAGTAGGCGGGCGATGACCCGTTCTTCGCCGTCGCGGAAGGCCGGTTCGCCGTAGAGGCGGAAAATGTCCTCGATCGAGCAACCGGCAGCGCGCTCGATTTCCTCGTCGGCGTCGACGAAGGGCAGGTCGAGAATCTTGGCCAGCCGGCGGCCGACGCTCGACTTGCCCGCACCCATGAGTCCGACCAGGACCACGGACTTGCCTGGGGCCACGGGTAGAGCGCGGCCGGTCGAGGCGGAGGAGGCGGTCGAGGTCATGCGATTCGCAAGGTCCATAGCCGACGACGAGGCGTTGAAAGCCGGAGGCGCGGCCGATAAACTGCCCGAAATTCGCCGCGTTTCCAGCTTAACATACCGGCGGGCGGACAACCAAGGCGCCCTCCCCGAACCGCGAGGCTTTCCCGCCCGCGAAGGAAATTCATGAAAGGGCTCTCGATCGTCGTTTTGTTGGTGTTGATCCTGGTGCTGGTGGGCGGTGGAGTTTTTCTGGCAACCTGGGAAATTCCGGCGCCGAAGGCCAAGGTCGAGAAAGTCATCCCCGATGAACGCTTTCCGCGTTAACGAAAATTTCCGCCGCGCGCGGCCGGGCCACCTCGTCGCGGTGCTCGCGCTCATGTCGCTCGCGTTCGCATTCTCCGTCGGCGCGCAGGAGGGGCCTGTGCGCCTGATTCCCCCGTCGGCGACCGGATCGCCGCCGCCGTCCGTACCGGCCCCGGCTGGGGCGGACGGCGGCGGCGAGCGCGTCCAGCCGCCCGCGGCCTTGGTCGGGCCCGAAGTGCAGATCGATAAGCTCACCAGCCTCAATTTCGACAGCGCCGGCACGCTGGCCGACGCCGACGGCGGTCTCGGCCCGCAGATGTGGAAAGGTACCCCCAGATCGTTGGTCGACTCCTTGCTGCCGAAGCTTCCGGTCAACGTGGTTTCGCCGGCGATGCGCGGCCTGATGCGACGGCTGTTGTTGACGCCGGCGGCGGCACCGGAAGGGCCGACGGAAGGCGGGAGCCTGATCGTCGAACGTACGCGACTTCTCGCCGCCATGGGCGACCAGGCGGGGGTGACGGCGTTGTTGGAAGCGATACCGGGTCGCGCCAACAATCCCGCTCTTCTCCGGCTGGAAACCGACGTACGCTTTCTCGGTAACGACAATGCGCGCGCGTGCGCAACCGCCGCCGGCCAGGTACGCGAGGGGCGCGATTCCTACTGGCTCAAGGCATTCGCCTTCTGCCAAGGGCTGGCGGGCGAGGTGGGCAAGGCTCAGCTTGCGTCCGCGCTGCTCCGAGAAATGGGCGAGGAAGACGCCGTCTTCACCCAGATCATGGACCGCTTTGCCGGTGCGGCGCCTACGCCGCTCGCGTCGCTACGCAACCCGACACCGTTGCACATCGCCATGGCGCGTGCCGCCAACGTGCAATTGCCCAAGGATGTTCTCAGCGTCACCAGTCCGGGGGTGCTCAGGACCATTTCCATAAGCCCCAACGCGCCTATCGACGTGCGTCTCGATGCCGCCGAGCGCGCGGAAGCGGCAGGCGCGCTGCCGACCGAAGCGCTCCGCCAGCTTTACATGGGCGTCTCCTTCACCGAACAGGACCTCGCCAATCCGCTGAGCAAGGCCGAGGCCGAAAGCGGTCCCTTGAGCCGGGCGCTGCTCTACCGCACCGCCATGATCCAAACCGTGCCGGCGGCGCAGGCCGAACCGGTGACCAAGGCGCTGGCGCTCGCCCGGCGCGGCGGGCGCTATCCGTCGGCGGTGCGCGTATTCATGCCGGTGCTGAAGCGGATTCCGGCGTCGGTTGACCTGCTGTGGCTCGTGCCCGAAGCTGCGCGCGCGTCGCTGTTCGCCGGCGACGCCGAGGCCGCGCGCGGCTGGTTCGCCGTCCTGCGCGGCGCGTCCCACGTCGACAAGGACGCGGCGAGCGTGTTGGCGTCGCTTGTTCCGCTCGCCAAACTCGCAGGCTCGGTCGAGGGACAGGGGTTCCAGGCGGCCGATCTCGCCAAGTGGTGGGAAACGGCCAAGGGCCGCGATAATGCCCGCGTTCTTGCGGAAATGTTCTTCAGTCTCTACGACCTGATGGTCGAGCCGGTGCCGCCCGCGACCTGGGACCTGCTGTTGCAGACGGCCGAGCGCACGCCCGTGCCGGTGGCGAGCCCGGCGTTGTGGGCACGGCTGGAATCGGCGGCGCGCGAGCGCCGAATCGGCGAAACCGTGCTGTTTGCCCTTTTGGCGCTGGGCGAAGGCGGGCCGACGCAGGCCGATCCTTTCACGCTCGCCCGCACGCTACGGGCGCTGGATACCGCCGGGTTCAAAGCCGAGGCGCGCGCGCTCGCCCTCGAGGCGGCAGTGGCGCTCGGCCTGTGACCCGCCTTCGCCGAGGTTCCGGCGGAGAGGCCCGCCGGACCACATTCGGACGTGAAGGCGAAACCCGGCATCTGGAAACGTTTCTCGAAATGCTCGCGGCCGAGCGCGGCGCAGCCGCCAACACTATCGACTCCTACCGCCGCGATCTTTCGGATTTTGCCGCCTTCGCCGCCAAGCGCGGGAACAAGGCCGAGGATGCCGACGCGCGACTTTTGCGCGATTATCTCGCCCGCTTGGCGCAGGCGGGCATGAGCGCGGCGACGTCGGCGCGCCGGTTATCGGCGTTGCGCCGGTTTTTCCGCTTTCTCCACGGCGAGGGCCTGCGTGGCGATGATCCGACCGCGACGCTCGAAGGCCCGCGCGCATCCCGGCCGCTGCCCAAGTACCTGAGCGAAGACGAAGTCGACAGGTTGCTGGCCGCCGCGCGGGCACGGGAAGGGGCGGAGGGAACGCGACTGGTTGCGTTGCTCGAAGTATTATACGCAACGGGCCTGCGCGTGTCCGAGCTGGTTGCGCTGCCGCTTTCGGCGCTGCCGCGCGCGGGCCGCATGCTGATCGTACGCGGCAAGGGCGGCAAGGAACGCATGGTACCGTTGAGCGACCCGGCCGAGGCCGCGCTCGGGGACTGGAAAAAAGTGCGCGAACGGTTTCTTCCGGGGCGCGCGGTCAAGGGCCGACGCGGCGAGCGCGAGAGCCCATGGCTGTTTCCGTCGCGCAGCAAGGGGGGGCACCTGACTCGCGCGCGGTTCCAGCAGTTGCTCAAGGATCTGGCGGTCGAGGCCGGCGTTGCGCCCCGGCGGGTGTCGCCGCACGTTCTCCGGCATTCGTTCGCCAGCCACATGCTCGCGCGCGGGGCGGATTTACGGACGCTTCAGCAGATGCTTGGGCACGCGGATATCGCCACCACCCAGATTTATACTCACGTGTTGGAGGATCGGCTCAAGGCGCTGGTGGCTGCAAGCCATCCGCTCGCGCGCAAACGCGAATAGTCAGGGGAGTGTAAGAACCGAGGCAGCCTTTAAGCGTTGTTATTACGGCTAGCGCGGATATCTTTGTAGAGGTCGTAAATCATCAACCCTATGACGAGAAGAATGATGGCGACCAGCGGCGGGGCCTTGACCCAGGCCGCCATGAAGCTGAGAAATGCGATCATCATGGCGGCGCCGATGATGCCGGAGATGAGAAGAGTCATGGGAATCAGCCTTTCTTCAATTTTACAGATTTCGATTTGGTCACAGGGCGCTTGCCCGATAGCGTCGCGGCAAGCCAGCGCGCGGTCCTGAGCAGCCGGGCGTCGTTACCGCGCCGTCCGACAAGCTGGATGCCGACCGGCAACCCGTTCGGTCCAGTTAGCAGCGGCAGGGTCACAGCTGGCAAGCCGAGATAAGTCCAAATCGTGCAGAAAACCGGGCTGCCGGTTGCGTCCAGGCCGACCGGCGCCTCGCCGGTGGTCGCGGGCGTCAAAATGGCGTCGTATTCGTCGAATACGGCGTCGACCTTGGCGTTGATCGGCTCGATCATGTCGACCGCCCGGCGGTAGTCGAATGCCAGGTGCTTGTGCCCGCGCTCGAGCAGTTCCCGCATCTGCCGGCTTAGTTTATCGCGCGCTTTCTCGTATTCGCGGTGCAGATTGCGAGCCATTTCCACGTCCATGACGATCTGGTGCATGGCGACGATTTCCCGCGCGATCGTGGGCAACTCCACCTCGCCCGTAGCGTCGCCGAGCGCGTTCACCACTTCGGCGAAGGCGGCATGCGTCGTCGGCTCGGCCTGGTTACAGACCGGCGTCTTGACGAACGCGAAGCGGGGAGGGAGCGGCGGGTTTTCCGCGGCCGTCTGCGCAAGCGGTGGGGTCGCGACCAAACGGGTGTCGGGATCGTCTTCGTCGTGGCCGGCCATGATCTCGGCCAGCAGCGCCGCGTCCTCGATCGTGCGCGCAAAAGTGCCGACGTGATCGAGGGTACGGGAAAGGAGGAACGCGCCGGTGCGCGGGATCAACCCATGTGTCGGCTTGAAGCCGACCACGCCGCAATAGGACGCCGGCCGGATCACCGAGCCGTTAGTCTGCGTGCCGATCGTGCCCGGCACCATCATCGCGGCGACGGCCGCCGCCGATCCGCTTGAGGAGCCGCCGGGGGTACGCTTGGGGTCGTGTGGATTGCGGGTTTTGCCGGGAAAGAAATAGGCGAACTCGGTGGTCACGGTCTTGCCCAGGATCACCGCGCCGGCGGCGCGCAAGCGCGCCACGCAGGCGGCATCGCGTCGCGGCGTGTGTCCAGCGTAGATGGGTGAGCCGTACTCGGCCGGATAGTCGGCGGTGTCGAATAGGTCCTTGATCCCGACCGGGACGCCGTGGAGACGCCCGACGGCTTGGCCGCGGGCGCGGCGGGAGTCGAGCTCTTCCGCCTGACGCATGGCATGTTCCGGGTCGAGATGCCGCCAGGCCTGGACGCCTTTGTCGGCCGCCGCGATGCGATCGAGACAGGACCGCACCAATTCAGTGGACCTCAAGCGGCCTTCGCGAACTTCGAATGCCGCCTGCGCCAGCGTAAGCTCGTACGGTTTCATCGCCGGAACGGGGTCCTCACTTCGGCGTGTAGAGATAATCCGGCAGCCAGAGCGCGATCTGCGGGAAGAGGTAGACGATCGCCATCGTGGCGAAGACCATCCATACGAACGGCAGCGCGCCGCTGAAAATATCGGTCAATTTCACATGCGGCGGCGCTACGCCCTTGAGGTAGAACGCCGCCATCGCCACGGGCGGCGTGTTGAACGCGGTTTGGGTGTTGAGCGCGACCAGGATGCCGAAAAAGATCGGATCGATGTCGAAATGTTTCAGCAGCGGCAGGAAGATCGGCACGAAGATGATGATGATTTCCGTCCATTCCAGCGGCCAGCCAAGCAGGAAGATGATGACCTGGGTGATAATGAGGAATTGGAAGGGGGTCATGTTGAGCGACAAGATGAATTGCTCAATCACCTGTTGCCCGCCGAGAACCGCGAACACGGAGGCGAAGGTCCACGAGCCGATGAACAGGTAACAGACCATCGCCGTCGCGCGCGCGGTCAGGTATACCGATTCCTTCAGCATTCCGTAGTTGAATGCACGGTAGACGGCGGCGAGCACCAGGCTCGCCAATGCCCCTGCTCCGGCGGCCTCCGACGGGGTCGCGAGCCCAAACAGGATCGCGCCGAGCACCGAAACGATCAACAGCGCGAGCGGCAGAAACGACCTCAGAAGCGCCCACACGACTTCCTTCAACGGCACGTCGGTTTGCTCTTTCGGTAGCTTAGGGCAGAGCGCCGGATTGATCATGGCCCGGGCGATGATGTAGAGAACGTATAGCACGGCGAGCAGGAAACCCGGAAAGAACGCCGCCGCATAGAGCTTGACCGCTGAAACGCCCGCGGTCGCGGCATAGACGATCAAGAGAATGCTAGGCGGAATCAAGATGCCGAGACAGCCGCCCGCGCACACCACGCCCGCGGCGAGCTTGGTGTCGTAGCCGGCGCGCAGCATCGCCGGGAACGCGAGCAGGCCCATCAGGGTCACGACCGCGCCGACGATGCCGGTCGCGGTCGCGAACATGGCGCAGGTCACCATGGTGGCGACGGCGAGGGAACCGGGAATGTTCTTGGCCGCGATCTGCAACGCGTGGAACAGGCGGTCGAGGATGTTGGCGCGTTCGACCACATACCCCATGAACAAGAACAAGGGCACGGCGGTCAGCACGTCATTGGACATGACCTCGAAGGTCTTCTGCACCAGCAAAGTGAAGATACGATTCAGAAAAATGTCCTGGCCGGCCACGTAAAAGGCGTAGAATCCGTAACCGACGCCCATGGCCATCAGCGAAAAGGCGATGGGAAAACCGAGCATGATCACGAAAATGAAGATGAACAGCATCGAAAGGCCGATCTGGGGGTCGGTCATGGTCAGGCTCCCTTCCCGCCGGTCGACGCCGGGTCGCTGTGTTCCTTCAGGTATTGTTTTTCGCGCATGATCACGCTTTCGGTTTCTTCCACGTCATGCAGGCGTTGCGGCCACGCGCCCTGACGGAGGCAGATGAGGCAACGGATGATCTCGGCGGTGCCTTGCAGCAGCAGAAATACTCCGGTCAACGGAATTAGGGATTTCAAGGGAAAGACCGGCACGCCGGCCGGGCTGAAGATGCTGATTTCGCGGAACCGGATCGACATTTGCGCGTAGTTCCAGCCCGCGTAAATAAACGCCGCGACCGCCGGCAGAAAGAAGATGATGTAGAGCGTGAGGTCTAGGGCGGCCTGAGTCCGCGGCTGCCAATTCCGATACAGCATATCGGCGCGCACGTGCTGATTACGCACCAGGGTATAGGCGCCGGCCATCAAAAACATGGCGCCGTAGGCGATGTAGCTGACGTCGAAGGCCCAAGTGGTTGGCGCGCGAAGGACGTAGCGCACCGTGACTTCGTAGCTGACGCCCAACGTCAGCAACAGGATCAACCAAGCGAACGCCTTGCCGACCCAGGTGCTTAGGGAGTCGATAAAAAAAAGAAACTTGGTCATGGCCGACCAGATTACGGCGTTTGCCGCCCCCCCCTTGTTCGTGGAATTCTCTCGCAGGTTGGGCGGCGCAAGCCTGCGCCGCCCTTCCCGTGAACAAGCCGATGACGTTACGCGACGAGGACCGGTTACAGCGCCAGTTTGCCGAAGTGGTGCTCGTAGGCGCCGCGGTAATCGGTGGCGTTGAACAATCCGTAATACACCACCCGCTTGGTCCAAGCCTTTTGCGACTCCATCACTTTCTTCATGAAGGGGTCCTTTTCAAGGACCGCGATCAAGCCATCCCAGGCCTTGATCTGGGCGTCGAACACGTCCTTCGGCGTGCGGATGACGTTGACCTTGTCCTTCTCGCGCAGCTCCACCAAATCTTTCGAATAGTAGTCCATGCCCTTCCACTCGTTGGCCGAGGAGACGGCTTCCGCGCCGTACTGCAGGATCGCTTGATGTTCCTTCGGCAGGGCGTTGTACTTGGTCCTGTTGAACATGAGTTCGAAGTACTCGGTCGCCTGATGGTGGCTGCCCATCATGTAGTTCTTGGCGACGTCCTGGGCGCCGAAGCGGCGGTCCGAGGTCGGGTTGTTGAACTCGAACGCGTCAATCACGCCCTTTTCCATGGCCGGCACGATTTCACCGCCGGGAAGCTGCGCGACCGCCAGGCCCATGGCCTGCATCAGATCGGCCGCCAAGCCGACGGTACGGTACTTCAGGCCTTTCAAGTCGGCCATGCTCTTGACCGGCTTCTTGAACCAGCCGAGCGGCTGCGTCGGCATCGGCATGGCGAAGAAGCTCTTGATGTTGACCTTCATAATCTGGGTTTGGAACTCATCGAACAGTTCCTTACCACCGCCGTTGTGGATCCAGCCCAGGCCTTCGTTAGCGTTGAAGCCGAACACCGGGCCGGTGCCGAACAGCGAGGCCGCCTTGTGCTTGCCGTACCAGTACACCGTCACGGTGTGGGCGGCGTCGATCTGGCCGCCATGGACGCCGTCGAACACCTGGAACGGGTGCACGACCGACCCGCCGACCAGATAGTCGATCTTGAGCCGGCCGCCGGCCATTTCGTTGACGCGCTTGACGTAGTCCTCGGCCATTTCGTTGAACACGTCCTTGGCGCCCCACGAGCCCTGCATCTTGAAGACCGCGGTCTGCGCGCGGCTGACGTTGGGCATCGCGACGGTCGCGGCGGTCGCACCCGCAGCAACGGCGCCCGCGCGCAGGAATTTGCGGCGAGAATAGTTTTTGTCGATCTTGGTCATATTCATTCCTCCCAGTTGTCGATGATCGCCCGGAACGGGCAAAGACAGAGCCCCTTGGCGCGGCTTCGCACGCCTTCCGGGCTTTTTCTGAAACGCCCGCGAAAAGGCGGCCGTTGAGGCCCTATTTTCGGCCATTTGCCAAGCCATCGCAAGAGGTTTCGGGTACTTTGGATGCAATGCGAAAACGATCGGAGGATTACATCAGAGGGCTCTGATGAAGGGGGATTACACAACCCGGTCCGTGGGTTCGCGTCCGGCGACGATGGCGTCCATGTTGTCGAGGGCCTTGAATCCCATCGCGTTGCGCGTTTCCCGGGTGGCACTGCCGATGTGGGGCAGAAGAAAAGTATTCCATAGCTCGGCGTAACCGGGATGAAAGCGGGGTTCGTTGTTGAAAACGTCGAGCCCGGCGGCGGCAATGTGGCCCGATTTCAGGGCGGCGATCAGGGCTTCGTCGTCGACGACGGCACCGCGCGCGGTGTTGATCACGATCGCGCCCTTGGGCAGCAGTGCTAGCCGTTCAGCGTTCATTAGCCCATGTGTTTCCGGGGTCGCCGGGCAATGGATGGACAGAAACTGGGCATGGAGCAGAAGCTCTTCCACGCGTGCGTGATAGACGGCTCCCTCTTCCTGCTCGGGCGGCAGGCGATGGCGGTTGAAATAATGGATTTTCATCTCGAAACCGCGCGCGCGCTTGGCTAACATCCGCCCGACTCGGCCCATGCCGAGAATGCCGAGGATCTTGCCGGTGACCTGAGTTCCGACCATGAAGGCGGGGCTCCATTCCCGCCACTCGCCCCTCCGCATGATTCGCTCGCCCTCGGCCGCGCGCCGGGCGGCGCCGAGCATCAGCAGCATGGCGATTTCGGCGGTCGCGTCGTTGAGCACGCCGGGGGTGTTGGTGACGATCAGGCCGCGGTCCTTTGCCGCCTTTACGTCGACATGGTCGTACCCAACCGAAAAGTTGACGATCGCTTTGATTGTGGCGGGTAGGCGGCCAATCACGTTCGCCGAAAAAATTTCCGAATGGCAGGCGAGAATGATCTCGACACCCTCGGCAAGCCGGACCAGTTCGTCGCCGGAATAGACCCGGTCCGAGGGATTGAAGCGCGGCGCGTAATCGCGCGAAAGCCGCGCTTCGACTTCGTCGGGCAACTTGCGGCAGACCAGGACGACGGGCTTGCGGGACATGACGAGGACTCCTCGGAGAAAAACTTCTGCGGCATCCGACTGCGAGGTTCCCACCCGTTCGGGGTGGTGCTTGATCGGCGGAGATCAGACCGTAATCGCGGGTAGGTCGGGTGACAAGGCAGCGCGGGCGATCATGGCTTGCAATGGTGCACCGCGTGCGGCATTTTCCGCGCCGCTAAACAGGAGCACCCCCCCCCATGAGTTTCACCCTTGTCGAACAATGTACGGCGCGGCTCAACCGCAGCGAACTAGCGGTACCGGGCTCGAATGCACGGTTTCTCGAAAAGGCGCCGGCGAGCGCCGCCGACGTGATCTTCCTAGACCTCGAGGATGCGGTCGCTCCCGACGACAAGGAACAGGCACGTAAGAATATCATTCAGGCGCTTAATGACTTGAATTGGGGCGGCAAGACGCTTTCGGTGCGCATCAATGGCCTCGATACGCACTACATGTATCGCGACGTGGTCGATGTGCTTGAGCAAGCGCCTAATAAGCTTGACTTGATCATGATTCCAAAGGTCGGGACGGCCGCCGACGTCTACGCGGTGGACATGTTGGTGACGCAAATCGAGGCGGCGACGAAAGCCAAGAAACGCATTGGGTTCGAGTTGATCATCGAAACCGCGCTTGGCATGCAAAACATCAACGAAATTGCGGCGGCGAGCAAACGAATCGAGTCGCTGCATTTCGGCGTTGCCGACTACGCCGCTTCGACCCGCGCGCGCACCGTCAATATCGGCGGGCCCAACGCCGACTACGCCGTGCTGACCGATCCGGCCGCGGCCAAGAAACGCGACGTCCATTGGGGCGACATGTGGCATTATCCGATTTCACGCCTCGTGGTCGCGGCGCGGGCCAACGGGTTGCGTCCGATCGACGGCCCGTTCGGCGATATTCAAGACCCGGACGGTTATGCCGCTCAGGCCAAGCGTGCCGCGGTGCTCGGCTGCGAAGGCAAGTGGGCGATCCACCCGACGCAGATCGATCTCGCCAACACCCTGTTCAGCCCGAGCGAGGCGGAAGTAACCAAAGCACGCCGCGTGATCGAGGCGATGGAGAAAGCGCAGAAGGAAGGCAAGGGCGCGGTGACGCTGGACGGCCGCCTGATCGACATCGCATCCATCCGCCAAGCCGAAGTACTGGTGCGCAAGGCGGAGCAGGTGGCGAAAGCCAAGAAATAAATTAACGTCCGGCGGTCCTCAGGTCGGCGGATTGTCGCGAATCAAATTGAGGCGCCGGAACGCCCAATAAAGCCCGGCGAAGACGGCGACCATCACCACCAGCACACCCGCGAACCCGTAAGGGCTGTGCCCGCCCGGGATGCCGCCGACGTTCATTCCGAGCAAGCCGGTGATGAACGTGAGCGGCATGAACATGGCCGTGACCACGGCGAGAATGTACATGGTGCGCTGCAACTGCTGGCGGCTGCGGCTGGTGAGCTGATCCTGGGCGATCTGGGCGCGCTCGCGGGTGGCATCAAGGTCTTCAAGGTGGCGGGAGGCCTGTTCGCGCACCTCGCGCAGCTGGGTCCGCTCCGCTTCGCCGAGCCACGGCGCGCGTTCGATTAAAAGATGCGCGATCGCGTCACGCTGCGGGCCCATGTGGCGCCGCATCTGGATCGCCTGACGCCGTATGCTGGCGAGGTCGTTGGCGAGTTCCGTGTCCTTTGCTTCGGGGAGGTAGGCCTCGACCAGGTCGAGCGTGTCCTCCAATTCATCGATCGCCGGCGCGATGCTGTCGGTCAGGTGTTCGGCCAAGGCGACCAGAAGTGCAGCGCTGGTATGGGGACCGTCGTTACGTTCGAGCGCGCGCCGCACCATATCGGCCGACGTGAGCGGCCAGCGCCGACCGGAAACGATGCGCGCTTCGTTCAGCCACATGCGCAGCGACACCAGCTGGTTGGGTTCGGGCCCGAGGATGTGGGTGATGCCGCGCAGGATAACGAGGAGTCCGTCGCGCATCGCGACGCTGCGCGGGCGGGTTTCCGATTCGGTCAGCGCCTCGGCGACCAATTCGCCGAGACCGGGCTTGCTCTCGATCCAGCTTCGGCTTTCGGGGTTGTCGATGTCGAGGTGAACCCAAAGTACGCCTTGTTCGGGAGTCCAGGCTTCGATCTCGGGCCAGCCCACGGCGCGGGCGCCGCCCCGGCCGTCGAGGATATGGGCGTGCGCCAGGGCGTCGTCTTTGCTCATGGAACGGCTCCTGGGCGCGCGCGGCCTCGGGTTCGGCGAACGCCTTGAGTTTGCACCGCTTTTCCCCATCGCTTCAAGGGCTTTGCCATGCTAGAAGCGGCCCCATGCATTATCTCGACTTCGAAAAGCCGATCGCCGAGATCGAGGGCAAGATCGAGGAGCTTCGGCATATCTCCGGGCAAAACGGGGTCAACATCCTTGAGGACGTGGCGCGCCTCCAAGGCAAGGTGGAAAAGCAGATCCGCCAGACCTACGCCAAGCTCACGCCTTGGCAGAAGGCCCAGGTTGCCCGCCATCCCGACCGGCCGCATGCGCTCGACTACATCCGCGACTTGATCGACGACTTCACGCCGCTTGCCGGGGATCGGGCATTCGCCGAGGACCGCGCCGTCGTCGGCGGCTTGGGAAGATTTCGCGGCCGGCCGGTGGCGGTGATCGGCCACGAAAAAGGCTCGACCACCGAAGATCGCATCAAGCACAACTTCGGCATGGCCCGGCCCGAGGGCTATCGCAAGGCGCGCCGTCTGATGGAACTGGCGGATCGCTTCGCCCTGCCGGTGGTGACGCTGGTCGATACTCCCGGGGCGTATCCCGGCGTCGACGCCGAGGCGCGGGGCCAGTCGGAAGCGATTGCGCGCGCGATCGACGCGTGCCTGTCGATCCGCGTGCCATTGGTCGCGCTGGTCATCGGCGAGGGCGGCTCGGGCGGCGCCATCGCGCTTGCCGCCGGCAATACCGTCATGATGATGGAACATGCGATCTATTCGGTGATCTCGCCCGAAGGCTGCGCCTCGATCCTGTGGCGCGACGGAGATCAGGCGAAGGTTATGGCAGCGGAGTCGTTACGCCTTACCGCTCAGGATCTGCTCGGATTCGGCGTGATCGACCGCGTTGTCTCCGAGCCGCTTGGCGGCGCGCACCGCGATCCCACGGCGGCGATCGCCGCCGCTGGCGGCGCGATCGCCGAGGCGCTCGACGCCCTCTGTACCCTCGATGGCGAATCTTTGCGGACGCGCCGTCGCGAGAAGTTCCTCGAGATCGGGCGGAAAGGAATCGCCTGACCACCACATGGTTCCCTTCGTCGATCTGCTCGCACAATATCATTCCCTTAAATCCGAGATCGACCGCGCCATGGCCGACGTCATCGGCCAGTCGGCCTATATTCGCGGGCCGGCCTTGGCGGTGTTTGAGCGGGAATTCGCTGCCGTCGTCGGCGCCAGGCACGCGATCGGCGTCGCTTCGGGCACCGATGCCCTCAATCTCGCCGTCCATGTCCTCGGCCTCGGCCCTGGCGACGAGGCGATTACGGTTCCGAATACGTGGATTTCGACGGTTTTCGCCATTTCACACGTCGGCGCGCGCCCGGTATTCGTCGATATCGACCCGGCGACCTGGCAGATAGATGCCGACAAGTTGGAGCGCGCACTCACGCCCCGGACCAAGGCGGTCCTGGCGGTTCATATGTTCGGCCATCCCGCGCCCATGGACCGGATCATGGCGCTTTGCCGCCCGCGCGGCATTCGCGTGATCGAGGACATCGCCCAAGCACCGCTGGCCGAGGTTGGGGGCCGCAAGGTCGGCTCGTTCGGCGATCTTGCCTGCTACAGTTTCTATCCGAGCAAGAACCTCGGTTGTTACGGCGACGGTGGTGCGGTTACGACCGACGACGATGCGCTCGCCGAGAAGGTTCGGCGCTTGGCCGATTACGGCCAGCGCGAGCGTTATCACCATGAGGCCGTCGGCTGGAACTCGCGGCTTGATACCCTGCAGGCAGCGATTTTGCGGGTCAAACTTCCGCATCTCGCCCGCTGGAACGATGAGCGGCGGGCGCGGGCCCGGCGTTACGGCGATCTGCTCGCCGGATTGCCGGTGCAATTGCCGCGCGAGGCGCCCTGGGCGAAGGCGGTCTATCACCTCTACGTGGTCGAAGTGGATCGGCGCAACGAGTGCCTGGCGTTTCTGCGCGCTCGCAGCGTGATGGCCCAGGTGCATTACCCGACGTGCGTTCACCTGCAGCCGTGTTACGCCAACCTCGGTTATCGATCGGGCGATTTCCCCGCCGCCGAAGCGGCCAAGGACCGCATCCTGTCGCTGCCCATGTATCCGGAGCTGACCGAAGATCAGATGAAGACCGTCGCCGACGCCCTGGCGGCGTTCGTCGGGCAAGGCTAGTGTCGGGGAACCGAGGGTATCGCTCGTGAGCGCCACGCCCACTTTCCGTGATGTCGGCATCGTCGATGTCGAATTTGGCCGCAACGTCACCGTGGTCCGTCCCGCCAATCTGTACGGTTGCCGGATTGGAGACGACTGCTTCATCGGCCCGTTCGTCGAAATCCAGAAAGGGGCTGTCATCGGCGCGCGTACCCGCGTGCAATCGCACGCGTTTGTGTGCGATCTGGTTACGGTGGGCGAGGATTGCTTCATCGGCCACGGCGTCATGTTCATCAACGATTGGTTCCGCACCGGCCGCCCGGCGCGTAATCGCCCCGACCTGTGGGTGCCGACGGTGATTGGCAACCGTGTCAGCATCGGTTCTAACGCGACTGTGCTGCCGGTTACGATTTGCGACGACGTCGCCATCGGTGCCGGTTCGGTGGTGGCTAACGACATCGATAAGCCCGGCATTTACCTCGGCAGTCCGGCGCGCTACGTCCGCCCGTTCGATCCCGAGCCGCCGCAAAAGGATTGAGAATGGCCAAGCCGCTGACGCGCCTGTTGCGCAGGCTGTGCAACGTCATGGGCTACGATCTGTTGCGTCTGCAGAAGACGCGCATTCATCCCGAAGCGATCAGTGGATTGGGGCGCGGCGGCGGGTTGGACGCGTTCGAGGCGGTGGCACCGCGTGAGGTCCGGCAACTCGATATCTACTTGCGCAGTTGCGCGCGCGTTGAGGTATTAGCCCAGGCGCGCGGGCGCTTCATCGGCGTTCCCAAGTGCGAAGTGGTAGTACGCTGCCTCAATTCGCTGGTCCGTTCGATCACCTATGCCAAGACGATCGGTCTGGAAACGCCAATCCTTCTGACGGTGATTGACGATCATTCGTCCAAGGACTGCGTCGAGCGTATCAAGGCGGTGCTGGCGACGGCGCCGTGCCCAACCCAGTTCCGTCCCTTGGAAGGTACCGGCGTCGGCGCGTCGCTGACGGAGATGTATCGGCTGGCGCGGGAAGAAGCCAAAGATCTGATATACTTTACCGCCGATGACTTTTTGCACGAGGATCGCGCGATCCTCGAGTTGGTGCAAAGCTATGGGCGCTTGGCCTCCGTGCTCAAGTGCGACCCGGTCCTGTTCATTTCCGATTATCCCGACCGCTACAAGCACGTCTATCCGACCCATATCCTGCTCGGCAGTCACCGGCATTGGCGCAGCGTGCATGCCACCAACGGTGCCGACACCATCAGCCGGGATATTCTTTTGAAATATTGGAATCTCTACGAGGCATTCGGGCGCTACGGCATCGACCCCGCGGTGACCGAAGAAAACACTATCGATAAAATCTACAACGACGTGCCGTGCTATTCGCCATTGCCGAGCCTCGCCGTGCATTTCCAGCACTTCGACACGCTCTCACCCTATTTCGATTGGCAAAAGTGGTGGGACGCGTCGAAAGTTTAATTTGACATGCGGTTGAGATAAGTTAGCGCAGCGCTTGCGCGCGCAAAATTGCCGACCACCCGTTTCGGGTTCAGCAGTAGAACGTAGAGCAGGGTTTTCCATCCGTACCGGAGGAGATGCGCGCGTGCCTCGGCTCGCGCTCGCGTGGCCTCACCATGCTTGCCCATAACGTAGAAGTGCCCCCACGTCATGTGCCAGTCCTTGCGCCAGCGTACGCGCCTATCCATCCGGCTGGAACGGCCACCGAGGTGCGTGACGCGGGCATCCGGCAGGACGATCATCGCACGACTGGCTCGGCTCATGCGCAGGCACAGATCGACGTCTTCGCCGTACATGAAGATGGCTGGATCAAACCCGCCGACGTGGCGCCAGGCGTTCATGGCGCAGAGCCACGCCGCTGCCGTGACAAACCAGGTGCAGAATGGGCCAGCCGGGATATCACCCGCTGGGCGGTGGGTACGCTCATTCGGTCCCATGACGGGCAAGGAATGCCGGCCTTTGCTGTCCGTCAGCAACGGTGCAACGATCCCGGCGTCGGGAAATTCGCCGGTAGCGCGCAAGAGCAAATCAAGCGTGTGAGCGTTGCATGTGGTATCCGGGTTCAGCAGCAGCGCGTATGGCGTCGCGACGGATTCGAAACCGCGGTTGGCGGCGCGGCCAAAGCCTTCGTTCCGATCATTGCGCAGGAGCAGTGCATCGGGGCGCGTTCGCTGCACCACGGCGCAGGTATCGTCGTCGCTCGCATTATCGATGACGACGCAGGGAATCGCCGGCAGGGAGGTAAGACAAGGTTCGATCACCTCGGCCGAGTTATAGGTGACAATGATCGCGGTGACGTCGCGCGATATATCGGGAATCGGCCGTAGCCTTGCTGCGTCCGCCATGCCGTCGGCCATTTCCGGGCTTTTGCTTCGGGGGCTCTTATCATACATTCCGCTTCGCCCGCAACGCAGAGCCTATAACGTAGGGGAGAAGGGCCGATGAAACGCGTGCTGTACGCGCAGGCGGTCTACGGTCCGGACGAAATCGACGCGGTTCTCGATGTGTTGCGGAACCGCCCCCTGGCGTTGATGACTGGCCCTTCGGTCACAGCCTTCGAAGAGCGGGTCGCGTCCCTGTTCGGCAAGTCGTACGGTCTGATGGTTAATTCAGGATCATCGGCTAATGGCCTTGCCGTCGCCGCGCTTGATCTGCCCGCCGGATCAGAAGTTGTCACTCCCGCGCTGACTTTTTCCACCACTGTCGCGCCGTTGGTGCAACAGGGTCTCGTGCCGGCATTTGTCGATGTGGAACCCGATACGTTCAACATCGACGTGACGGCAGTCGAGGCGATGATAGGGCCGAAGACACGGGCGTTGATGGTACCGAATTTGATCGGAAACCTTCCCGATTGGCCGGCATTGCGCGCAATTGCCGATCGCCATGCCCTCAAGGTTATCGAAGATTCGGCCGACACGGTCGGCTATCGCCTTGGCAATGCGCTACCGGGCGCCTATTCCGACGTAGCAACTACCAGTTTTTATGCGTCGCATGTGATTACCGCCGCCGGATTTGGCGGGATGACGATGTTTGACGACGAAGCGCTGGCGCGACGAGGAATACTGCTGCGCGGATGGGGGCGCAGTTCTAGCCTGAGCAGGGAGTCCGAAGCGATTGAAGATCGCTTCGGCGCGATCGTGGACGGGATTCCCTACGATTCAAAATTTGTATTCGAGGGTATTGGCTACAACTTTCTGCCATCCGAGATCGGCGCCGCTTTCGGCCTCGTGCAGCTCGATCGGCTGGAGAGCTACATCGACATCCGAATCCGCAACTTCAAGAAATTGCTGGATTTTTTCCGCGCCTACGAGAAGTGGTTCGTGTTGCCGCGCCAGCGCCCCGCAACGCGTACCGCGTGGCTCGCATTTCCCTTTATTGTGCGTGACGAGGCACCGTTCAAGCGCCGAGAGCTGCAAATCCATTTCGAAGCGCACGGTATCCAGACACGAACCGTCTTCACGGGCAACGTTTTGCGCCAGCCCGGCTTTCGCGATATCGCGCGCCGGGAAAGTCCCCGGGGTTACCCCAATGCCGACCGGGTAATGCGCGGCGGGCTTCTGATCGGGTGTCATCACGGCCTGGATGAGGCCGCGATCACCCATATGTGTAACACGTTCCGCGAGTTCGCGCGGAAATACTGATTCGGGGCGAATTTTGGAATTGACGCTATGAACCGCGTTTTGATGACGGGGGCTGCTGGATACGTCGGGCATCGGCTCGCTCGTCGACTCGCGGGCGATGGCATCGCGGTCACCGCCCTGCTGAGGCCTGGTTCGGATCGATCGCGCTTGGCGAAAGTGCCGGGTTTGACCGTGCGGGAACATGACGGAGACTTGGACGCGCTGGTCGCGATCCTCGCCGACGCGAAGCCGGAAGCAGTTTTCCATTTGGCCGGCAAATACGTGCGCGAACACGCGCGCGCCGATGTCGCAGGGCTGATGCGTGACAACATATTGTTCGGCGTCGAACTTCTGGAGGCGATGCGCGCTGCCGGTGTGAATCGCTTGGTGCACGCCGCCACGTATTTTCAGCACATGGACGGTTCCGCTTATCGGCCGCTCAATCTGTATGCTGCGACCAAGCAAGCGTTTGAGGACATGCTCTCCTATTACGTCGCCGTGCACGGTTTTTCTGCCACGACCCTGGTGCTGTACGACGTTTACGGCGGCGGCGATTGGCGCCGTCGCCTGATCCCGGCGATCTTGGCGGCGTTGCGTTCGGGCGAGGCGATGCCAATTCCCGGCGACGATCCAGCGCTTGATCTCGTGTATGTGGACGATGTGGTCGAGGCTTTCATGGTCGCCGCCAGCTTGTTGATCGAGAATCCCGACCAAGTTGCCGGACACCGTTTCGCCGTGGCGCCCGGGCGGCGATGCACGTTGAGCGAAATCCTGGCGGCGTTCGAACGACGCGCGGGTAAGCCGGTGCCGATCAAGAAGGGGGCGTGGCCGGCGCCCGCGCGCACCCTGACGGTACCATGGCAAGGCCCGCCGGTACCCGGCTGGCAGCCGCAAATCTCGCTCGACGAGGGTATTCGACGCCTATTGGCGGAGGCGTAAGGCGTTCGATGCGCGTCATTGCCACCGCCATTCCCGATGTCCGGATCGTTGAATTCGAACGCTTCGATGACGCGCGCGGTACTTTCGCGGAAACTTATGACACGGCGAAGTTTTGCGCGATCGGAATCGATGTGGATTTCGTTATGGATGCCTGGTCCATCAGCCGCCGGGCGGGCACGGTGCGCGGACTCCATTTTCAAGCACCACCCCGCGGCCAGGCGAAGCTGATCCATGTTCCCCGGGGGCGGTTATTCGACGTGGTGGTCGATCTGCGTCGTTCGTCGCCGACCTTCGGCTGGCATGTAGCGTGTGAACTGCAGGGCGGCGATTGCCGCCAACTGTTCATTCCGGCCGGTTTCGCCCACGGGTTCTGTACCCTCGAACCGGATACAGAGATCGTCTATAAGATGTCCGCACCCTATGCGCCGGAACTGTACGGGGGGGTGCTTTGGCACGATCCCGCGCTGGGGATTGCTTGGCCGGTGTCCACCGACGAGGCGATCGTTTCCGACAAGGACGCGCGCTTGCCCCGGCTCGCCGATCTCGGTCCGGTGTTCGACTGAGGAGAACGATGAAGATTCTTGTGACCGGCGGCTGCGGCTTCATCGGCTCGGCGGTGGTGCGGCGAATTGTCCGCGAAAGCGGCGACAGCGTCGTCAACCTCGATAAGATGACCTACGCCGCCAATCCATCCAATGTGGCCGATGTCGAGGGCGATCCCCGCTACGCGTTCGAGCGCGTGGATATCGTCGACGACCGCGCGGTGCGCGCCATTTTGGCCAAACATCGGCCGGACGCGATCCTTCATCTGGCGGCTGAATCCCACGTCGATCGTTCAATCGACGGTCCCGCGCCTTTCATCGAGACCAACGTGGTGGGAACCTACCGCTTGCTGGAGGCGGCGCTCGACTACTACCGCGAGTTGCCCATGCCGGCGCGCGATGTTTTTCGTTTTCATCACGTTTCGACCGACGAGGTATTCGGGTCGCTTAATGCCGATGACCAGCCCTTCGATGACACTACGCCGTACCGGCCGCGTTCGCCATATTCGGCGAGCAAGGCGGCGTCCGATCACTTGGCGCTGGCCTGGGGCCACACCTACGGCCTGCCTGTCGTTCTCAGCAATTGCTCGAACAACTACGGGCCCTATCAATTTCCGGAGAAGTTGATCCCGCTGACGATCATCAATGCGATTCGGGGGCGGCCCTTACCGGTCTACGGGCGGGGAGAAAATGTGCGCGATTGGCTTTTCGTCGAGGATCATGCCGAAGCGTTGCTGGCGATTTTGACGCGCGGGCGGGTGGGTGGCACTTATCTCGTCGGCGGCGGCACGGAAAAGTGCAACCTCGACGTGGTGCGCGCGATTTGCCGCATTCTTGACGGCATCAAACCAGAGGGCGCGCCGCACGAACGCCTGATCGCGTTCGTCGAGGACCGGCCGGGGCACGATTTCCGCTACGCCATCGACTTCACGCGCGTCCGGGACGAACTCGGCTGGCGTCCGCAAACAGCGTTCGAGCAAGGACTAGAACGCACGGTTCGGTGGTATTTGGAAAACGAATCGTGCTGGGCGCCGCTTCTCGATCGACGTTACGGCGGTGAGCGGCTCGGCCTCGAACGCGCGTTGCGGGGAGAGCGGCCATGAAGGGTATCGTTCTGGCGGGCGGGAGCGGCACGCGGCTGCACCCCATGACCCGCGCGGTCAACAAGCAGCTGTTGCCGGTCTACGACAAGCCGATGGTCTATTACCCGATCTCGACGCTGATGTTCGCCGGCATCCGCGACATTCTGGTGATCACGACGCCCGAGGCGCGGGCGCAATTCGAATCCCTGCTTGGTGGCGGCGACGACTTTGGGCTCCGGATCTCTTATGCGGAACAGCCGAAACCCAACGGCCTGGCGGAAGCGTTCGTAATCGGCTGGTCGTTCGTCGGCCGCGACCATTGCGCCCTGGTGCTCGGCGACAATATCTTTTTCGGCCACGGCTTTCCTGATTTGCTGCGCAAGGCGGCGGCGCAACCCAATGGCGCCACCGTCTTCGCTTATTGGGTGCGTGATCCGGAACGCTATGGCGTCGTCGAGTTCGATGCTCGGGAGCATCCCGTCGCGATAGTCGAAAAGCCTCCGCAACCGACATCCAATTGGGCGGTAACGGGGCTTTACTTCTACGACAATCGCGTCCTCGACATCGCCGCCAACTTGCACCCATCGGCGCGCGGCGAGCTCGAGATCACCGACGTGAATCGCGCCTATCTGAACGATGGATCGCTGCGCGTCGAAAAGCTCGGTCGCGGTTTCGCTTGGCTCGATACCGGCACGCCGGAATCGCTGGTGCAGGCGGCCCAGTTCGTCGCAACTGTCGAGCAGCGTCAGGGACTCAAGATCGCCTGCCTCGAGGAAATCGCGCTCCGGCTCGGATACATCACCGTGGCCGATTTCGAGCGGCGCGCAGAGCGGCTCGCGAAAAGCGCCTACGGCGAATATCTTGCGCGTATTGCGCACGAAATCCGCCGGGAAAATCCTTAGGGAACCTCTGAAAAACCCGCAACTTCTACCTGCGGGCGTAGAGACGCGCGGATATTGAGGGTATGGCTTGCCGAACGCCCCAGCTTGGGGCGTTGGAAGGGCGTCAGGGCTCGATCCTGGGGG